>QWCN01003351.1_pt1 | contig 18781 bp, 13 predicted proteins | sample 1972711 | NCBI WGS metagenome assembly QWCN01 (sample SAMN09866707, study PRJNA288562) | Human gut metagenome isolate term1_stool, whole genome shotgun sequencing... | isolation source: gut | host: Homo sapiens | place: USA: California
CAGGCGCTGGAAGCCTGCAAAAAGGAGCTGGGAGTGCGCACCGTGCTGGGCGTGTCCAACATCAGCTTTGGTCTGCCCTGCCGCACCTACCTGAACACCACCTTTTTGACCATGGCCATGTACGCCGGGCTGGACCTTGCCATCATGAACCCCTCCAGTGAGGAGATGATGGCGGCGGTGTACGCCTACAACGTGCTGACCAACCGGGACAAGCAGAGCACAAAGTACATCGAGCGCTTTGCCGACCGCGTGCCCGCCAGCACTGCGCTGGCACAGGCTGCAAAGACCGTGCCTGCCGCCAGTGCCGCCGAAGCAGAACTTACCGGCCCCTACGCCGCCCTGATGAAAGCGGTGGAAAAGGGCTTGAAGGGTGACGCCGCCGCCCATACCCGCGCCCTGCTGGCAGAAAAGCAGCCGCTGGAGGTGGTGGACGAAGCCTTGATCCCCGCTTTGGACATCGTGGGTGCCAAGTACGAAAAAGGCACCCTGTTCCTGCCGCAGCTGCTGCAGGCTGCCAGCGCCGCCCAGAGCGCCTTTGAGGAGATCAAAACTGCCATTGCCCAAAAGGGCGAGGGCAGCGCCAGCAAGGGGCGTATCGTCCTTGCCACCGTCAAGGGCGATGTGCACGACATTGGCAAGAACATCGTCCGGGTCATTCTGGAAAACTACGGCTTTGAGGTGCTGGACCTTGGCCGGGACGTACCGGTGGAGACGGTGGTGGACACCGTGCGGGAAAAGGACGTGCATCTGGTAGGCCTTTCGGCGCTGATGACCACCACCCTGAAAAGCATGGAGGAGACCATCGCCGCCCTGCACGCCGCTAAGCTCGACTGCAAGATCATGGTGGGCGGTGCCGTGCTGACCCCGGAATACGCCGAGAAGATCGGCGCAGACTGGTACGCCAAGGACGCTAAGCGCAGCGCCGACATCGCCAAGGAGTTCTTTGGGGTGTAACGCAAAAAAATTACAGATTCAGACTGCTGAGAAGCGCGGACTTTTCAGCAGTCTTTTTTATGGGCAGGGCGTTTATTTGCAAACTGTTCAAATTTACCACAAAGAATTGCCACGATTGTCTGGCATAATAAGGGTGCATTCAGGGAGAACGGAACGGACATCCCCCATAACCTCCGAAAGGTTCTCCCCGCAAAAGCCCATGCAGGCACATTTCCCTGCGGGTGCGGCCGCAGCAGCGGCGCACAGCAGGCCCATAAAAAACTGTCTCCCGTTTCTATGCGAGGCAATAGCCAGAACGGCGGACAGACTACCAAATCCCTCCTGATCAAGCCGCAATGTTCAGGGGTTCCTATACAGCAGGCAGTGTCGCTTTCCTCCTCCTTTCCACGACACTGTCTGCTTTTTGTTTGCGCTGTTTCAAATCGGCTACCGGGCTAACCTTACCACAAGCCACATGATACTGTTCCGGGGCGTGCAGTACGATATTGTTCACATCGACCCGTTCGAGGGCTACAAGGCAGACTTGAAGCTGTATTGCAAGCGAAAAAACAAATGAAATGGCGGCAAACTCCAAAAGCCTGCCGCCGTTTTTGTTATTTTATAAACTCATATTCAAAAAGCACTGGGACGATTTCAGAATTGTAATAGTCTTTGACAAGCGTTTTCAAGCCCGCAAGAGCAGTATGCAATTCCACGTTATCCCAAATTGTATTGCCCGTCGTTTCGTCAACGTGCGATGTATCCAGTTCAGCGTAAATCTGATATACACCATATGTCAAAGAAGGGCTATAGTTTTCTGCTTTCTTTGCCCATTGCAGAACCGTTTCCCATTGATTCAAAATAGCCTTTTCCCTATCACCGGGGATAAGCCCCTTTATATCGCGCAGGGCGATTGTTTTTCCGTTCGTACCGTCAAGGCAAAGTTCATCGCGATAAAACCGCCCATCGCTCCCCGTGAATGTGCGCATATGGTTCTGCATTTCTGTACAGGTGAAAAGCAGGCATTTCAAGAGGAATTGCGCAAGTTTACCACTTGCAACGTCCGCATTGTATCTGTCCGCGCCGTCCGCCGACTTCATAATGCGGGCACGTTCCGTCCATGCTCTGTTATATGTAATATAGCGTGAAGCGCAAAACATAGGAAGTTTTTCAAGATAGTTATCTTTACGCAGGAAAAAACCGTTTCCATCATAGCGAGCCGCTATCAAAAGGCTAGAATCCAAGTCTGGGTTATCAAATCCCGAACTGTGTGCGACCATATATCCCATTATATCGGGTGCGGTTGCGGGCTTGTTTCGTTGTTTGCCGCCTACCTTTTCAAGACCATTTAACCCTGCAAGAATACCCGTCCGCTGCTCATCTGGTATAGGGCGTTTGTCATAATATATTTTGCTGTATGTTGTAAAGACCTGTTTTACAGGGAGCAGTCCACACGAAACCAACGTGCCTGTGTTATCGTCTATATCATAAGCCGCTATTTCAATTTCCTTTCTGCTGTCAGCTATATTTTGCCAATATGCGCACATAATGCAAGCGTCAATATTAGTGTGAAAATGGCGGCGATTGTATGCAAATCCTTTGACAAATTTCCTGTCAATTAAATGTTGCGCTTTCCAATACTTGACAGGAGAATACACTATATAGCTATCTGTTGGTTGCCGCAAATAATATTTAAAACCAGACCAAATGAAAACGTTTCCTAAATCGTTGGACGCTGTTCCTTTGACTTCTTTTTTCATTTCAGTTACTACATAGCTTTGTTTCCAAGTAGATGATTTTTTGCTTTGTCCCTGTCGTTGGTGTTCGGCAGAAGTTGTTTCTGCATACGGTGGATTTTCAAACAATATAATCGTGCATTGTGGGTTGGCAATGTATTGCTTTATGACCGGATTTTCTATATATTCTTTGCTTAAAGCGTCTGCGCCCGAAACTAGCCCGGCGTTAAATGTGTCTGTCATTTCAATAGGCGGGATAATGTGCCGAACCTTTGCCCCTAACAATTCTTGAAGTACCTTGTACTCATAATATTCTACTGTTGAAACAACACAATGTGAAAGTTCCTCGTCTGTCAAACCTGCTTCAAGGTTTCCTGTTCCGGCGCACCTGTCAAGAATGATATAGTCATTTCCGGTGGGAACACGGGCGATTGCAGCCCGCACCAATTCAAGGGACTTTTCGGCATACAGCTTGTGCGTGTAAAATGCCCCCAAGTTCTTTTTCTGAAGCGTGTCATTTAGCTTATCCATCAAATAATTAAATTTGACATTTGTTTGCCCGGTATAAGGGTAAATGTACCGTTTAAAATGAACGGGTTTTCTAATTTCCCCGATTGTTTTGTGCTTGCCTGTATCATCACCAAGGAAATCTTCTTTCCGCGCCATTGGTACTGCTTTGTAAAAGGACATAGCCCACCCAACAATGCAATTTTCATCAATGTGTATCTTTGTATAGTTGCATTCTTTGAGCAGGGTAACAATGCTTTCCACGTCAAGCGGTTTATCAAAGTGCAACACTGTTTCAGCGTTGCAACCGATAAATCCACTATTGTCCTTTGATGCGCCGCCGAAATACAGCTTTTCAATATCCGACAAATACGGCGCGGAGCGGTACAGCCAAAGCGTGGCGGCGTTTACATCGATAATCAAAATATTCGCCGGAACGGGCTTGCCTTTGACGCGCAAGGCAGACAGGTATTTAATACATTGGAAAAGAACGGCGTTCAAATCGGTAACGTGCAACTTGAATTCAAGCAAGTTTCCGTTGATAACCCCATCGTTATTGTCTGCAAGTATTTCATCAATATCTAAAGCGGGATTGACACGGGGCAAAAAGACCTTATAAAAGTCTAACTGTCCATCCCGTTCCAAAATGTACTTGTCCATAGCCTGACCTTACCTTTCAGGTACAATAATACAAATAATAGTATAGCATACACCCGCCGTTTTTCAACAGGCAATCTTCTAATTTCTTCTGCTATTTTTCAGTGTCTTATTGCAGATTTAAGCGACAAATAAGCGACAAATAAGCGACAAGCCACAAGGTACGGTGTCAAGATATTCGAAGAAAGTACAAAATATAGTATTAAAATCAAAGAAACAGCCCTGTATTTGGTATCGAAATCAAATACAGGGCTGTTGAGATATACTCTTTTTCAGAAGTTCGATGTACACGGAACCCGTCTTGCTCCCGAATTGATTGACCAGTTCGTTGAAGTGATCACCCCATTGCCGATTACTCCTACCGCTGGAAGCTGAACACCGGCTGTAAGAAGTCCAAAGGGAAGAAATCTCCTCCCAGCAGACAGAGCCCATCCACATTCTCCCCTGTCCTGTGCAGCAACAGCCTTCTGGATTGCAGGGTGAGCAGCTGTGCCGGGTTATCCGGGCAGCAAATTTCTGTCCGTTCCGCGCTCTTTGGTGCTTCCAATTCCCAACAGGGCTTGCTTTCGCCCCAGCATTCCCGGCCGTCGCGCAGCAGTGTCAGGTTCAGCATCAGGGTCTCGTACAGATTATCGCCCTGTGCCTGAATAAAACCGATCTTGCCCAGCCACCCGGCTCCTACGGACGGAAGTCCCTTTCCTTTTGGCTTTGCGGAGGTGTCATCATAGCCGTTCACACACAGCAGCCACCGCGCCGCCTGCGGATAGCTCAGCTGATCCTTGCTCTGCCCCGCATACAGCGGAAAGAGCCGGAGTTTATTGCTGCTTTCCGACATTTCACCGTTGAGTTTGGCCGCACCGTATTCCGTGCCGATCTTTGCCTGCGGCACCTGCCAGAAGGGGTGTGTCGGGTGGAACAGCCAGAAGCGGTCCTTCCACTGCTCCAGATAATCCCGGACAGGCTCTGCCGGGAAATGCCCAAGCTGCCACAGCGCGCTCCAGCGCTCCAGTGCATCATCGCTCTGCATCAGTGGGCGGGACTCTCCCTTTGCATCCACCCGGGAGAACACGGTGAACAGCACCGCCAGCAGCAGCCGCAGCACGGCGGCGTTCTGGGTGTGCATCTCGCCCGCAAGGTCCGCATAATCCTGCGCCGACACCAGCGCCTCGGTCAGGGACACCTCCCGCACCGTGTTGTCCCGCAGCCGCACCCGTATCCACGGTTCGGTCAGCAGGTTGAATTCAATTTCCTTCATCCGTCTCCTCCTTTTGGTAATACAGGCCGTTTTCACGGTCATAACAAAGTTCCATGCCCGCAAGCCGGGCAGTCAGGTTTTCGTCCAGCAGCAGGATCAGTTCTCCGTGCAGCAGCGGCGACAGCTGCCACGCCGCAAGGCGGCTGCGGTTGTCCGCTTCCAACTCCCGGATGACCCCGTCCACCTTCCACGCCTTGCCGAACACCGCCGGGAGCCGCAGCTTCTGCCGGGCGATCTTCAGTGCCGTTTCCGGTGGGGGGCGGGCTGTCGGCAGCTACGGCACTGCCGCCCTCCTGCCACGGCAGAAAGTGGATGCTGCCGTCTGCCCGGCACTGCATTACCAGCACCTCTACCGAGGGGTCGCCGTCCCGCACTGCCGCCCGGGCTGCCGGGTCGGAGCGGGCGCCCTCGTTCTGCATCCAGTCGTCCAGCGTGTTCAGCTGCGCCAGCCGGTGCGTTTCCGGCTGCGGCACAAGGTACGCCTCGGCGCGTGCTTTCTTTTTCTCCTGTGTCTGCTCATATACGCAGCGCATTTCCTCACCCTGCGCCCCGCCGGGAACTTCCCGCTCCCAGCCGTAGACTCGCTGCACCAGCGGAGAGATCTCCTCTGGCAGCCGAATGCTCCGGGGCAGAAAGTTCCGGGTGCGCCAGAGCATCCACTGTCCATATACCGCCTCGCTGCCCGCGTCAAAGGCATCTTCCCCGGTGTCCAGCACCGCGCAGCAGGCCTGCTGCAACGGAGCGGGGCGGCTGCGGTGGTGGCGGTGCAGCCGTCCAATGCGCTGCAGCAGCAGATCCATGGGGCAAAGCTCTGTGACAAGAACGTCCAGATCAATGTCCAGCGACTGCTCCATCACCTGCGTGCCCACCACGATCAGGTCGTTCCGGCACTCCGGTGCAGAGCCCTTGCCAATGCGTGCCATCAGCTGGTTTTCCCGCGCCGCACGGTCCGGCATCAGGAACTGCGCATGGAACAGCTGCACCTCTTTGTCCGGCAGGCTTTCCCGCAGCAGCTGTGCGATCTTCTGCGCTTTTTTGACCGTGTTTACGATCACCCCCGCGCAGCCGCCCTCGACCAGTTTCCGGCGCAGCAGCGCGGGCAGCTCCGGCTCTGTGAGCGTGGTCAGCTGCACCGTTTGACCGGGTGCGTCCGATGGGATGGCCGTTTGCTTTACCTCTGCGCCATCCGTCCATGTCAGCAGCGGATAGCCGCAGCTGGTTTCCCATGGGGCGTCCGGGGCAGCCTTTTTCTGCTGGTAGGCCTCGACCAGCTCTGTGCGCCGCCGGGCGGGCAGGGTGGCCGAAAGCAGAATGACCGGCACCTTATACCAGCCCAGCCATTCCAGTGTCCGGTCCAGATAGCAGTTCATGTAGGTATCGTAGGCGTGGCACTCATCAATAATGACCACCTTGCCCGCAAGTCCCAGATGCCGCAGCATAACGTGCTTCTGGGCAAGTGCCGCCAGCAGCAGCTGATCCACTGTGCCAATCACGAAGTTTGCCAGCAGTACCTGTTTGTTTCCTCGAAACCACTGGTGTACCTGTACCCGATGCTCTTCCTGCGCATCTTCCTCCAGCTGCACCCCGCGCCCCTGTAACCGCAAATAGCACTCGTTCAGTTCTGCCATGCCGTGCGCCAGCTTTATAGCCTGCGGCAGCGTCTCCTCAGACTGCGTGTCTGCCCAGCCAAGCAGCCGGGGAAAGATGCCGTTTGCCGTGGCCTGTGTGGGCAGCCCGAAAAAGACACCGCCCAGCCCGAACCGGCTAGCCATGATCTCCGCAGCGGCCAGCGCCGCCTCGGTTTTGCCCACGCCCATCTGTGCTTCCAAGATCAGAATGCCCGGTTCCGCTGCGGTATCTGCAGCTTCCAGAACAGCCCTCTGCACCGCATTGGGCGCAAAGCCGAACCGCACCGCAAACTCCTGCGGGTCTGCGATGCCCGGCTGTGCCTCCCACGGAAAGGGCAGGGCCAGCTTTTCCCAAGCCCTGTCCACCCGCGCCGGGTAATCCTCCATGCTGCCCAGCTCCTCTACCGGGATCAGGGGGAAGTATTCCGTATTGCTGGCGATCCAGTCTGCCATGATCAGAAGTCCGGTCAGAAGCACTTCCTCCTGCGGGTCCAGGTCGTACAGTTCCGTCGTATCATCAAAGCCGCAGTCCTGCAAAACAGTCATGAGCAGTTCTGTCCAAAAGCCCTGCCAGACCTTTTTTTGTCCCTTGGGGTAGTAGTTGCTCTCCCAACCCTCTAACTGATCATCGACCGCCGCGCAGCTCTGTGGCCTGCCGTGATGCGCTCCCACAATGGAGGCTAGCCCGCCGGGACAATCATCCCACAGCAGGATTGCCTCTCCCGCCCGGGCATGCGGCGATTCTCTGCGGTTCTGTTCAGGACAGTCCAGCGGCGTCAGCATTTCCAGCCGCTGCCGCGCCTCCGGCAGAGTGCGCAGGATATTTGCCTGAAAGGCTACCGTAGCCTTGCCTATATCATGGATTCCGCCCAGAAACCGGGCATGCGCGAGCAACGCTTCCTCGCACTCAAAGCCCATGGCCTCTTTTGCACTTTCCGGGAGCCACTGCCGGACCAGCCGCTCCATGATGCCCGCCGTATCCCACAGGTGCATCCAGAGCGGCAGCCACAGGCTGGTATTCTCCGGGTCCGTTTTACCAGCCAAAAGCCTTGTTTTATTCAACGTCCAGCGCATTTTTGCTCCTTTTCCGGTGTGTGTGCCTTCCGTGTACCGAGCATAGCAGATAATGTGTACTATAATCCGTACTTTTTGCATTTTATCTCCGCAAATGAAAAAAGCGGCACACCGGGTCGTGCCTCATCAAAACGAAAGTGTCCTTGCAAGGTAAAGAAAACTGCTATTTATGGCCCTGTTCCGCCTTCTGTTCCAAAGATACGCTTCTGCCCTTCTGCTGTCAACGGCTCCGCGCAAATTCATCAAAGCTATAAAAAACGATCTCTTTTTTGTATAAAAAACCGCCCCGGCTTCCTACTATGGAAACCGAGGCGGTTCATTCTGTTTATTGGTGTTCTTTCAGACACTCAATACCTATCAACTGACATTTAGTTTTTGAAATTTTAGTCATATCTGTATTTAGAGGACTTTCCGTACACTTTTCGGAGCGATTTTTTCAGACTGACTACCGTTTCTTTGATGATCTTTGCCTCATCGGCAGAGCAATCTGCAAGCTGTTCGGTCATCCAGCTGTCGAACACCGGCTTTGCTTTTTTGATCTCGATGCACAGCAGCTCGTCTGCGGAGCAGTCCAGTGCGTTGATGATGTCGATCAGCGTTTTCAGGCTGGGCACGGAGTTGCCCGTCTCGATATGGCTGATGTGCGTAACTACCACGCCGACCTCATTGGCCAGCTGCTCCTGCGTCATGCCCTTTGCAAGGCGGCAGGCACGAATACGTTTTCCGATGTCGGCGTAGTCCACCATAGTACAAGTACCCTCCGTTTTGTGAAGTGATACTTGTATTGTATGTGCAATCGACCGGGATTGTAATAATCTGAAAGTGCAGTGGACTTATAAATACTAATCGTTCAGAAATACTTTAACTTCCTGCTTTCCGTCAATCGTTGTCACAGCAGTAATGGCATCCGGGCGGAAGGAGTCTCCCGGATAATGCATTTCCAATTTCAGATTGACTTTTTTCCCAGCTTCCACTTCCTGTGCCAGTTTATTCTCAAAATTTTTGAATTCGTTCCGATTTAGTCCAGAATCCTGCGGAATGAGATTTTCCAAATCATTTGCCCCATCAAAGCGATCTGCAATTGCATGACCTCGATCATCGGTACTTTTTTCATATCCTTTTCCAATGTCATGGATGCTGTCTTTAATTTGCAGACGACCATCATGCTCTTTCAGATGCAGGTCTCCTTCGGCTGTAAACAGCCTTCCAAGGTGATCGGTAGTGTACTCATATCCGTTTCTTTTATACTCTGCATCCGACAAAAGATCCTGCTCCATACGGTACGGCATTCCATCATCGTTATTTTTGTATTCCAGCTCTTTTTCTAGCTCTGCAAATGACTTTTCCGTAGCAGCATCCAGTTTTTCTTCTGCCTTTTCTGTCACGCCTTTCTGTAGACGCTCAAATGACCGTTTGACGACATCATCCAACCCAATGTGCGTTTTTGCTTCCATCGGTTTCGCTTCTGAGATTTCTCGCCTCACAGCACACGACCTCCCTGCTGTTCAAAATTCGTCCTTAGATTATCTACAGCCTTTGCATCCGGGTTCAGGCTCATGCCCATGCTTATCACGCTATTTAGCACCCAGTCTGCAGCAGCAGCTTTCAGGCCGTACTGTCCCTGCAGCTGTTCCAGAAATTCTTTACGGGGTGTGAGCGATTTTTTAGCTGCGGCACAGTAATCAACGACTGTACCGATCCCACCAAAGAAATCGAACACAGCTTTCCGAGTCTTAGCCACATCCAGTTCTCCGCCTGCAAAGACCCGTTCCAGGTAGCGGTCGTCCTCCGGCTTCAGCACAGTCTCATGGCGTTTCAGCCAGAGCTTCAGCTGCTCCATCTCCGAACTGCTCAGCGGTTCCAGCTCTTTGCCCACTGCCAGTTGTCCGAATACAAACTCTGCGTTGATTTCATGCGGCATTTTTGAAGGCTTGTGGTAAACAGCATTTTCCGGCATGGGATACGCCTCAATCTTGCAGAGCACCGCCTCCGGCCACTCGTTCTGGTAAACGGCAGCCACACCCAGCGGCAGCTTGGACAATTCGTCGATCTGTGCCTCCTTCAGAGCGGCAGACTTACCTACCAGCTTGCGATCCTCTTCGTCCGGCAGGCGCAGAATAATTTTGGTGTTCGTGTTGCGGATGACCGACATATCCAGCAGTCCGGGTGCCTGGTCTGCAATGATAAAACCCTCACCATAAGTACGCATTTCCGCAATGGCATTTGCCAGCATTTCCACCGACTTGCCCTGCAAATTTGCACCTTCCTGTGATTGCTCTGCCGAGGTCTTGCGCAGCAGGTTGTGCGCTTCTTCCAGCACTGTGACATGGCGAAGCCTGCTGTTCATCCCGCTGCTGCACATCCGGTATTCCTGTAACTTCATCACCAAGATGCCCATCAGCAGCGATTTCGTTTCCATAGAGCCCACTCGGCTCAAATCTACGATCACATTCTGATCGAACATTTCAGCATCGCTCAGCGCATCTTCTGCGCAAAGCACACTTCCATAAATACCGTTTGTCAGAGACTTTACGCGGGTGCACAATGCGCCCACATAATCGCTTTGGGTATCCTTGGAATAATGCGACTCTTCAATGACGCCCGGCAGAATATCCAGCAGGTCAAAGAAGGTTGGGAAAATTCCCTTCTCGCTCTCAGAATTGCGCAGATCCCAGCCTACTTTCTGATAGCTGCGCTCAATAGCATCCTTCAGCACCGCTGGCATGGCTGCATACATCGGCCAGCAGGCGTTGAATATCTCCACCAGACGGTCAATATGTTCCAGAATATGGATATTCTCAGGGAATGCAAAGGGGTTCATGCGCAGCAGCGGCGTTTCTCTGGGGTTTGTACCAAACACCTGCACATCTGTACAATTGCCGAACACATTCTTGTATTCGCCCTTGGCCGGTTCCACCACAAGAAACGTCGTTTGTCCGTTCTTTGTGATCTCATCCAGCAGATGGTAGACCGCATTGGATTTGCCTGTGCCGGTCGAGCCAGTGATGAACGTGTGGGAAGCCATTGCCTGCCGATTCAGGATCAGTCCTGCCGCTTCCTCTTTGCCCATGTGGTAAATCTTGCCCAGATTCATCTTGTCCTCATCCGGCATCGCCTCATCCGGCACATTGCGGCCAAACTCCGCGTGCTCAATAATCGGCAAGCCGTGCACTGAGCGGGTGGGCAAGCCAAGGTGCATCGGCAGTTCCCGCCCGCTGACCAGCGTTGCAGGTGTATAAAGCAGACTATCCGGCGCATTCTCCCATAGCGGGCGAGCAAAGACCGGTTGCATGAACCGCTTGAGATATTCCCGCAGCTGTGCCACTTCTGCCTCATTGTTCTTCCACACATTGACGGCACCGCTCTCCACCGAGGAGCCCTCGCCTACCATCAATGCGCGGTAAGTGTTGGCCGCCAAAAGTGCTGTGGATTGAGTAGACGAAAGGAAATACGCTGCACAGTTATAGCAGCCATAATCTTCACTTTCCTTTACACGCTTGAGCTGGTTTTCAATGCGTTCCAGCAGTTCCTCCACCGATTTATTGCACAGTTCCACCTGCTGAGTACGGCCCGTGCCGCGGGTGTCCGTTGTGCCGTGGCTCTCCTGCTGGCTGGTGGTGTCCGATGTTCCATGCGATGTTCCATCGGAGGTGCTGTGCGAAGTACCGGTCTGTTCGGTGGTAGAGTGACTGGTGCCCCACGAAGCATTGACGCCCATGGAGCCGCCGATGTTCCGGGCGATGCTGTTGAAAGCCGTTCTGGCTGGCGTCATGCCTCCTATGGCCCTGCCCGCCGTTCCAAGCAGCGGGCCGATGACGGCCCCCGCGCCCGGAATCAGGGCCGAAGCTGCCAAGCCGCCCAGACCCAGAATGCCTGCAATGCCGCCAGCCACCGGCGAGATTTTTGTGACCGAGGTGCCGAAGCTGCTGCCGACACCGCCGTTGATACCGCCGCTGACCCCTTTCGTTTTCTGTGTGCCGTCCGTCACCGAAGAGGACTGGTTCGTACCGTCCGTTGTAGTCGTGCTGACAGTATCGCTGATGGTATGGGAAGTTCCACTGCACAGGCTCTCCATCACAGCAGTACTCTGGTTCTCGGTATAAGACCATGTATTCTTGCGGAAGGGCGAAAGAGTGCTGTACAGATTTTCATACCCGCTGCGGATAGCCGCCTGCGTTTCATTGGAAACAGGTTCTGCCAAAAACAGCGCAGTATACTTTTCTCCTTCCATCGCGTCCATAAAGCGCTCGATGCCCTGCACAAAGGCTTTATCTTCCGTTTTAGACTTATCGCGCAGCGCTGCCACACAGGACACTGAGGCCACCGCCTCCTGCTCTTCGCCAAAGGCTTCTTCCAACAGTTTTTTTCCCGCCTCCGGAGAAATGCCTTTTATATCGGAACCGGGGAAGTTGGAGAGCAGCACTTTCTGCAACGCCTTGCTGGAAATTTCCAGCTTGCGGCTCTTCATGCTCTGTTTCAGGGGATCCTCGCGAACGCCCAGATAGATATTGGCACCGGCATTTCCTTCCGGCACATCGATCATCACCGCCAGACTACAGCCTTGTGCCATGCTGGAATAGTACACCGTAGAAAGCTTCTGGAACATATCCTCGCCCTTTTTCAGGGTCAGTTTCTTCAGCTGGAACATTCGGATACACTGAGCGGGATCCTGCACCTCCAGCATCTTCTGCGAAAGCTCCACCATGCCATAGTTCTGCAGTTCCGTCAGATATTTTTTATACACCAGATGGTCTGCAAGGGTCAGCTGGTCCGTCAGGTCATGCAGCGACCGCTGCGCGGAAAGCTGTTGTTTTTCAAGCACCTCAAGCTCGTCTGCCATGATTTATTTTCCTTTCTGCTGTTAACCCCTCAAAATTTTCCATATCAGGCCCGTCACAGCCAGTGCCGCACCTGCTGCGACGGCAGAGCCCACGTCGCAGCCCTGTAGCTTTTTATCATAGCCTTTATCAGCGGCTTTCTGGTACCACTCCGCCGCCTTCGTAAGGTCTTTCGTCACGCCATGACCCCCCTCATAACAACGGCCTAGATGGTACTGCGCTAAACCAAGACCTTGCTCTGCAGCTTTCCGGTACCACTCCGCCGCCTTCGTAAGGTCTTTCGTCACGCCATACCCCCCCTCATAACAACGGCCTAGCTGGTACTGCGCTGAACCAAGACCTTGCTCTGCAGCTTTCTGGTACCACTCCGCCGCCTTCGTAAGGTCTTTCGTCACACCCTTACCCCCCTCATAACAACGGCCTAGATGGTACTGCGCTGAATCAAGACCTTGCTCTGCAGCTTTCCGGTACCACTCCACTGCCTTGGCTGAGTCTTTCTCAACACCCATACCCATACCCCAATATATCTCCATCTCCATATCCGTCTCCTCATAACAAAGGCCCAGACTATCCTGTGCACCTGCGTGGCCTTGTTTCGCAGCTTTCTGATACCATTTGAATGCCTCTTCTCCATCTTTCCACGACAAAAATCCTGCTACATTATACAAAAGTTCTGCTAGATTATATTGAGCGTCTGCGTATCCTTGCTCTGCTGATTTCCGGTACCATTTTACTGCCTCTTCTTTGTTTTGTGCCACGCCATATCCATTTTCATAGAACAAACCAAGTTTATACTGTGCATCTACATCGCCCTGGTCTGCAGCTTTCCGGTACCACTCCGCTGCGGCTGCTTTTGATAACGCAACACCTCTACCATATTCGTAACACCCCCCAAGATTCTTTTGCGCAGCTGCATTTCCATTTTCTGCCGCCTTACGGTACCATTCAACTGCTTTCGCGCTGTTCTTTTCCACGCCTTCTCCAATGTCATAGCAATAGCCAAGATTACATTGTGCCATTGCATAGCCTTGTTCTGCAGATTTGCGGTACCATTCAACTGCTTTCGCGCTGTTCTTTTCCACGCCTTTTCCATTGGCATAGCAATAGCCAAGATTACATTGTGCCCTACAATTGCCTTGCTCCGCAGATTTTTGATACCATTCTGTCGCCTTAATGTCGTCTTTTTCTACGCCAATGCCGTTTTCATAGCAGTATCCAAGATTACATTGAGCCGTACAATCGCCTTGCTCCGCAGATTTTTGATACCATTCTGTCGCCTTAATGACGTCTTTTTCTACGCCAATGCCGTTTTCATAGCAGTATCCAAGACTACATTGAGCTGTTGCATTTCCTTGTTCAGCCGCTTTTTTATACCATTCAAATGCCTGTTCCAAGTCTTTTGCGACGCCTATACCATAACTATAGCAATCGCCCAATTCATATTGCGCTTCTGGACATTCCTGTTCTGCCGCTTTGGTGTACCACTTTACAGCCGCCTCATTGTACGAGAGTTCCGCATACAGCCGCCCGGTCATATACTGCGCTGTTGCATTTTCCTGAGTTGCCGCCGCTTCGTACCATCTGCGGGCCTCTTTGTCGTCCTTTTCAACGCCCCGAGCCTGATAATAGCACTCGCCCAGTGCGCACTGCGCCTCCGCATTACCCTGCTCGGCAGATTTTTTATACCACACAACGGCATTTTCCGCATTCTTTGCTACACCAATACCGTTCTGGTAACACCGTGCCACTTCCAGTTGTGCCTCTGGGTGTCCGTAATCACTGGCCGCAACCATGTAGCGTTGAAACGCCATCTCGGCATTGCCAACCTGCTGAAAATCACTGGCATCCTGCAGATAGTCCTGCTCGGTTTCCTCCTGCGTTTCCTGCTGCGCTTCCTCCCCCAGACAAAAGCTCTCCACGAAGCCCATGAATTCTCGCTTTTTATCTTCCGGCCCATTGAACAGGAAGCTGTACACAGCATTTTTCTCATTGCTGAAAGCCATCTCCTTGATTTCTGCTTCCAGTCCAGCCCATTTCACCCGGCCGGACGCCGGTTTAAACCATTCAACCATTGGTTTTTTCCGGATAGCATTGGGAATTTCCATTTGCCACTGATTCACACGGATGGATTCCAGTTTATCCGTAAAATATACTTCTACCTGGACTTTACTCATTTCTGATTGCTCCTTATGGTTTTATGATTCGCACATAGTCTCCCTGACTTCTTACCCACATCTCAATGCCCGTACCAAACACCTCCGCTTCCACGATCCAGCCCTTTTCCGTCACCTGCAAAACCTTTGCAGTGGGCAGTCGGTCGAGAACGGATTCCAGACTTGGCCCGGTATACTCGAACCGGATGGTCTGCAACTCGCCGCCGTACATAAACTGGATGCGCTTGCGCATCTCGCCCTCCTGAAAGCGATCGGTATAGCGCTGGGCAAAGTGCCGATCGAGGGTCTTATAGTTCTGGATACGGTCGATGCGGTAAATCGTCGGGGAGTTATCCTGCGGGTTCTGGAAATGCTTATCCTTGTCGATGCCCTCGATGAACGCTGCCAGATAGAAATAATACTCACTGAACAGGATGCCCACCGGCTCAATGGTGCGCACACGGCTCTCGCCGTCATGGGTGCGGCAGTAGGTAATTTCCATAACATTGTGATTTTCTACTGCCGTGCCGATCTCCCACAGGCTCTCAATGAACTTCCGGCCGTGCTGCGGCTCAACGTAATGGAAGCGTTCGTTGCTGATGAGGTCTTTCACCTGATTCAACCGGTCCAGCGGGGTGCACACCTGCACCAGCTTGTCCAGAATGGGGAACATTTCCTCCTTGACCATGGAACGGCTTTCCAACAAAATCTTGCATACCGCCAGAATCTCGCTGCTGGTGAGGAAGCGGGAAAGCGTGTCATCCAGCAGATAGCCGCCCTTTGCGGAGTTGTATAAGATCTCCCGGCGCGGCTCGCTGTCTGCAAAATAGCTGCGCAGGGTATCAAGATCGCGCTGGATGGTTTTCTCGCTGACACCGAAGCGGTCAGCCGTCTGCTGTTTATTCAGCACCCCGCCCTGTACCAGCACCTGCTGGATATAGAGTATACGGTCTAATCTACTATTACGCACGGCTCATTCTCCTTCTCTGCTCATTGTAACACAGTGCAACAACAGTCGCAATTCTTTGTGTGAAATTTTGTTGTTTTGTGAAACAGCTGCAAAATTTTTGTCTCTTTTGCACAACCCCAGTATACAAAAAAAGATGGACAGCTTGTCTGTCCATCCTCCAAAAAGCCAAGTGCTTTTCTCACAAATTCCATCTGCGGTTCAGCCGATAGATCACATCCCATACATCATCCTTAAAAGTGTACATTACCTGACGCGGTGATGCACTTCTGCTTGCCATGCAGACAAGCAGAAACAGTTCGGCGGCAAATGCCGCGCCCAGCAGAAACATCCATATTTTTTTCATTGTGCACTCTCCTTTGATGGCGTTTATGCCCTTTTGTCTGTCTATTATAACGATCCTGTTGGACAGTTTGCTTGTCCTTTCTGTAAAAGATATTTTCTGCTTTTCCTGTACGTTGCAACACAAAAACCGCCCCGGCTTCCTGTTACGGAAACCGGGGCGGTTCGTTTGTTTTATTTGTGCTTTTTCAAGCGCTCACGCAATTACTTGCGGGGGTTCTTGATAGCAGCCTGTTCTGCACTTTATAAACAGAGAGCACAAGAAAGCACACATTTACGATATTTATTTTTTCAGACATTCGATTCTTCGTCCACATTGTAATATTTTCGGGAAATAACACATTTTTGGCTTTGAAGTTTTTGGAACAAACTACAACGCATTTTTTCATCCATTTTCATATCCATTTTTTCTCAAAAATTGAACTTCAAAAAATTTCCATATCACAAAGAGGAGGTGTTTTTCCACATGAACACACCCATACAGTTGAAAATCCGAGGACACACCAAATGACGCTGGACTACTTTTATGGTCAGTCGGGCGAATTGTTCTCCTACTTCCGCATCCCGAAAGCGCTGTTCCAAGACAGCCGTTTCCGGCAGCTCTCCACCGACGCCCGGACACTGTACGGTATCCTGCTGGACCGCATGAGCCTGTCTGCAAAGAACGGCTGGCTGGACGAGCAGGGGCGGGTGTATATCATCTATACCGTCCGGGAAGTGCAGGAATCTCTCTGCTGTGCCGAACACAAGGCGGTCAAGCTGTTCCGAGAACTGGAGGACATCGACCTCATCGAGCGCAAACGCCGTGGTCTGGGCAGACCCAGCCTGATCTATGTCAAGGACTTTTCGTCTGGACTGCCAAAAGCGCAAGTACAGAATTGCCCAAACAGCAATTCTGGTGCTGCTGAAAGCGCAATTCTGGAACAGCCAAAACCGCAAGCAAATAAGACTGATAAGAATAAGACAGAGTGGAACGATCCTGACCCTATCTATTCCGGGGGCATCCGGGAACAGCTTGAGGATTATTTTTATCAGTCTTTGGAGGTGGACCTCCTGCTCCGGCTCTGCCCGGACGATGAGGACACCATCTACCAGATCGTAGACCTGCTTGTGGATACCTGTTCCACCAAACGCAAGATGTTGCGGATTGCCGGAGATGATAAGCCCACCGAGGTGGTGCGCAGTCGGCTGAAAAAGCTGAACGCTGACCACATCCGTTTTGTGCTGGGTTGTCTGGCAGAAAACACCGCCCCGGTGCGGAACATGAAGCAGTATCTGCTGGCAATGCTCTACAATGCGCCCACCACCATGAACCTCTACTATCAGAACAAGACGAACCACGACTTTGCGCGCGGTTCACCGAAGGCGGGGTGATGTTATCGCAAAGAAAGCTACGATTATCGCAGTCACCAATCAAAAAGGCGGTGTAGGGAAAAGCACCACCTGTGAGAATCTGGGCATCGGGCTGGCAATGGAGGGCAAGAAAGTTCTGTTGGTGGATACCGACCCGCAGGGGTCACTGACCATCAGCATGGGCTGGCAGCAGCCCGATGAACTGTCCACGACCCTCTCCACCCTGATGCAGAAAGCCATGAACGACCAGCCCATCCAGCCCGGTGAGGGCATTCTGCACCACGCAGAGGGCGTTGACCTGATTCCGGCAAATATTGAACTGGCAGGGCTGGAAGTGGCTCTGGTAAACAGCATGAACCGGGAAAAGATGCTGAAACAGGTGCTGGACAGTGCCAAACGGGAGTACGATTTTATTCTGCTGGACTGTATGCCCTCGCTGGGGATGCTGACGATTAACGCATTGGCGGCGGCAGACGCTGCCCTGATTCCGGTGCAGGCGCAATACCTGTCCGCAAAAGGTCTGGAACAGCTTTTGCAGACCGTCCAAAAGGTTCGGCGGCAGATCAACCCGAAGCTGAAAATCGAGGGCATTCTGCTGACCATGACCGACAGCCGCACCAACTACGGAAAGCAGATCAGCAATCTGATTCGGCAGGCATACGGAAAGCACTTGAAAGTGTTCGAGCAGACTATTCCACGGTCTGTCCGTGCGGCAGAAACCAGTGCGGCAGGCAAGAGCATCTTTGCCTATGACCCCAAAGGCAAGGTGGCAGAAGCCTACAAATCTCTTGCGAAGGAGGTGCTGGCGGATGCCGATCGACAGCGGAAACTTAGCTCTGAAAGGGCTAGATGACCTGTTTTCTACCGAGGAAAACCGACAGGAGGAACAGCGGGAGCAGGTACAGCAGATTCCCATTGATGCGCTGCACCCCTTCACCAACCACCCCTTCAAGGTGCTGGACGATGAAGCCATGACCCGGACGGTGGAGAGCATCGCACAGTACGGTGTGCTGGCTCCGCTGATCGCCTGCCCTCGCCCGGACGGTGACGGCTATGAGATCATCTCCGGGCACCGCCGTCAGTATGCGGCTAAACTTGCCGGGCTGGATACCCTGCCGGTCATCGTTCGGCAGATGTCGGACGATGCTGCTGTGATATTGATGGTGGATTCCAATTTGCAGCGTGAACACATCCTGCCCAGTGAGCGGGCTTTTGCCTACAAAATGAAGCTGGAAGCGATAAAAAATCAAGGTGCTAGGTCGGATTTAACTTCGTCCCAAATTGGGACGAAGTTGCGAGCGGATGAAAAAGTGGCACAAGATTCTGGAGAAAGCCGCA
>QWCN01003352.1_pt1 | contig 18777 bp, 30 predicted proteins | sample 1972711 | NCBI WGS metagenome assembly QWCN01 (sample SAMN09866707, study PRJNA288562) | Human gut metagenome isolate term1_stool, whole genome shotgun sequencing... | isolation source: gut | host: Homo sapiens | place: USA: California
TGTGCCATGCCAGCTTGCCGCCGATGAAGGTGGCCAGCACATTCAGGTCGTCGTCCAAAAACAGGAAGTCCGCGTCCATGTTGGGGAGCAAGTCTCCCTTCCTGTGGTCAATGTTCATCGCCTTCGCGGGGTGCATGGTCGCCGCGACGATCGCCTCCTCCATCGAGCAGTCCGTGAACGCCTTGTAGTTCTTTACGCACTCCTCCATCGTCACAATCGAGCCCGCCAGTGTCTCCTCGTGGTCCTCCACCACCGCCCGCCTACGCTCGACCTGTCTCTCCACGCCCACTTGTTCGCCACCAGCACCTTCTGCTTGCCCAGCGTGTAGTGCCCGTCCGGCAGGCCCATCGCCGGCACGGCGTCGGTGATCAGCACGCACTTGCTGCCGTGCGCCTTCTGCGCGAACCGCACGGCGTAGGGGTGTGAGTGGATGCCGTCCACGATGATGGAGAAGAAGGGCGCCTCCTCGTCCGGCATGCCCAGGATGCCGATCACGCCCGGGTCGCGGTGGTGGAACGGCGTCATCGCGTTGAACAGGTGCGTGATCAGCGTCGCGCCGGCGCTCACCGCGTCGATCGCCAAGTTGATGTGCGCCGCCGTGTGGCCCATCGACACAACCACGCCGTGGTTGTGCAAGTACTGGATCGTCTCCAGCGAGCCCTCCAGCTCCGGTGCGATCGTCACCAGCTTCACGTGCTCCAGGCTGCCGTAGCACGCCAGGATCGACTTCTCGCACTCCGTCGGCGACTGGATGTACTCCTTCGGGTGCGCGCCCGAGCGGTCCTTCGAGATGAACGGGCCCTCCGTGTGCACGCCCAGGATGGTCGCACCGTTCAGCACCGAGCCCTCCTCCGCCTTGAAGATGGGCAGCAGCTTCTGGTAGGTGGAGGGGTGGGAGGTGATGATCGTCGGGCAGATCGCCGTGCAGCCCGTCTACGTCTCACCCCGTTGTAACGGCAGTACGGCCACCAGGTTGCGCGTCACGTCGTGCACCTGCTCGATGGTCACGTTCGGGTCGGAGAAGTCGACTCCGTAGCCTCCGTTGATCTGGATGTCGATGTACCCGGGAACGACGATCAGTCCCTTCGCATCGATGATCTACGCAGTGACTGCCGCCGTCCAAGCCCACTTCATCGGGGATGAGTGTGTTGCAGTTCGCTTTGCTATAGAACGCCTTCTCTGCGTCCATGATCTTTCCGTCCGCAATCCACATGTTGCTCTCCTCAATCTGCCTTTCAACCCCCACGCCCAATTCCCACCTTCCCGCTGTGGAATACTCTTGCGTTGATGATTCTCGTCGTCTTTCCGCAGGAAGCGCAGTCGCTGGAAGACAGCTTGGATGACCGGCTCATAAAGTCCAGCTTCTTGGACCGTTCAATGGGAGAGCACTCGTTCTTGACTTCGGCGATTTCCATCACTCAATCGGAAGAGAGGGCGTTGTTTTGTGCCCCAACAGAAAGCCCCATCGAATCCGTGCGTCCAATCAGCTTCGTCCCTTTGACTTCTCGCCTCCTGCTCCCCGTAGCGTGCCACTCATACTCCCAGAGGAAAGAGAGTGGAGTAGAGAGTTCACCCTACTTTAAACCCTTCTCACTATTGGGTTCATGCCAAGCAAGGAGAGCCGAAAGAAGGTGCAGAACATCGCCAAGGCGTTCTGCTCCAAAAAGCAGTACAAGACATCGCCGTTCCAGCGCTTGCTGAATGCGGTGGTGCGTTTCATCCAAGCGGAGCCGTTTATCAGCGACAATGCGGATGACAAAAACGATGTCTTATTCGTATGCCTTCTAGCGCTTGTTCTCATGGGAGTAGTGTTTCCAGCGCTGTCTTTCGCAGAATAAGGACTACGACAAATATATAGAAGATCTGAAGAAGAAATTCCCTTCACACACGCGCTGTCACCGCATTTTCACCGATAAGGACTATTCCTTCTGCTGCAAGGAGTGCAGTCACGGAGAATCGAGCTGCATGTGCGCTGACTGCTTCGATGTGGAGAATCACAAGGTGGGTGCTGATTCTGCCCTTCACGCAAAGAACCACAGCTACACGCGTAACGAATCCTCTGGAGGCGGGTGCTGCGACTGCGGAGACCTCGAATCGTGGAACAAAGAGGCCTGGTGCGCCAAACACCGCAATGCGAAGGAGGTTCCCAACCCCGACCTGCTGATGAGTGAGGAGTGGTTCTTATCTGTGCAAAATCACTCATAGAGAACGAGAGCGCACATCTGCCGTGTTCGATGTGGTTGCGATCCTCATCCTCATTGCGATGAACCAGCCGATGCCGGTGCCTTTCAACATCCCAGTAGTAGTATTACTGCTTTCTCCCCGTAGATACAGACTCTCGTCACATTCGCCATCGACTACTGCAATCTCAGTCAGACCACCATGCGCGTGGCGGCGCGCTCCTTCTCGAAGGAGTACGACCGCGACTTCCTCCAGCGCCAGCTGCAGCGGTTCCATATCTCGTTGTCGGACAGCGTGCTCGCGAACGAGGACTACGTCCACACCTCGCTCATCTCCTTCTACCTGCGCTCTCTTCACGTCAACACCATCTGCGTTGCCTCGCCCACCGCCGCTGACGCCTAGAAGTACTTCATCAACCTCAACCTCACGCTGCTCTTCGACGCGGAGTTCAAGGACGTCTACGCGCACTACTACATGCAGGACATGCCCTACATTCTGACGGATGCTTGCGACGCCACCTGCACCGGGATTGAGACGGTGCTGCGCAACGAGGCGGCGCGGAGAGAGGCGGGGCAGGAGCTGCCGGAGGACATACGGCGACAGCTGTGGGACGCCGTGCGCGAGCGCGTGCGCGAGATGAATCCTGTTGATGGGGATGCTGATCAGAATGGAGAGGGTGAGGGTGAAGGAAATGAGAATGGTGATGAGAATGGAGAGGGTGATGGGAATGGGAATGGTAATGGGAATGGGAATGCAGAAGGAGAAGGAGATGAGCATGAAAATGGAAATAGAAATGGAGGAGATGAAGGGAATGAGAATGAAAACGAAGAAGGCGAGAATGATAGCCGCGACGAACAAGAGATGTACCGGTCGCTGCTGAACCAACTCAACGAATTCGCGCAACGGTCGAGGGAGGACAGCGGCGTCAGCATCGAGATGGAGTCAGATGACCACGACAGCGAGAATGACAACCACGTCCCTATTGTCATGAATGGAGGCGACAACGAAAACTCTGAAGACGACGACAACAACGACTACGACGACTACGACGACTACGATGATGACGACGACGAGATCCACGACGACGACGTGGTCGTGCCGGGCCCCGCGGCGGAGATCCTCTTCCCCAACGGCGAGGGCATCGTGGGCGTACACAACCCGCACGGCTTCGACACGATCCGCGGCGACGTGTATCGCCGCACCGGTACGGCCGCCTCGCCCGCCTCACGCCTAGTGGAGCGCCGCTGGCTGGACGGCGTCGACGACAAGGGCGTGCCCTGCTTCATGCGCCTGCAGTTCGACGAGTTCCTCCTCTCCGTGCACTGCCAGCTCTTCCACAGCTGTGGCCTTCGCCGCGCCGCCTCACGCGTAGCCTCCACCACGCACCGCCGCCCCGAGTTCCGCCCCTTCATCAAGCGGCTGCTCAGCGAGAGCACCAAGATCCTCACGCGGTTCACTGCCATCGCCTCGCGCTGTAGCCGCGCCTCTCTCTCTCACCCGCAGATGCGTACTTCTATCAGCTGTACGCGCCCGCGACCAGCGTGATCTACTGCATCTTCACCTCCATCCTCACCATCATCGACGAGAACCTGGAGCCCGTGGAGGCCTTCTTCGAGCAGGACCCTTCCGCCGCCACGCCCACGCTCAGGCCCATTCCCGAGTATCTCGACTTCCTCTCCTTCTTCCAGGTGTGACCATGCCCTCCTACTCACGGTTAGTGCAACACGTTCTACCCCTGGGACTCCGAGATGGGCGAGATCGACACCAAGCCGATGATTAAGTCCTTCATCTGCCTCTTCCTCTTCCAGATCGAGGACTTCGTCTTCAAGTGGCTGCGAAACCGCTTCCAGGTTCTCCTCACAGCGTGAAGTGATGTGCAGAGCATGACGGACGACGAGCTGGTGGCGTACGTCGACTTCGAGGTGTCCGAGTACGCGCGGCGCATGGCCACGCACGTCTACGACGACGAGCAGGCGTTCCAGGCGCAGAAGGAGGCGTTCCCGAGGGCCACGGGCGGCTGCTGCCTGCTCCACCACCACGACTACCACCTGCTCCCCATTCTGTGCCTCTCTCGCTTCCTTCTCACCCACAGCTCCTTCGCCCTGCGCCGCCCCACCACCTTCCCGCGCCTCGCCGCGCTCCTACAGCAGCACGCGCCGGTGCTGGAGTGCGTGCTGAGCAACGCGCTGCACAGCCTGTACTTCTCGCACTACATCCACTCGCTGGGCACCATCCGCTTCAACAGGGTACAGGAGTTCTTCATGTACTTCTTCTACCTCTACGCCTCCACCGTCGACTACACCGACCTCTTCCTCTTCGCCGTGCAGCTCTGCCTCCGCCTGCTGGACCCCGACCGCGTCTACCGTCACTGCCTCGCCTTCTTCACGCGCGGGCTGAAGGAGGGCCTCCACGACACGAACGACGCCGCGCCGAAGGGCAAGGAGACCATGGTGACCTACTTCTTCTTCTGCCTGCTGTCCGTGGTGTACGACCGCAGCGTCGTCTCCCTCGACAAGGACGCCATCTTCGCGCGCCGCGTGATCAACTACGCCTGCCGGCCGGAGAACCAGACGCTGGAGGGCATCGAGAGCGCCATGCAGAACTACCAGCGCATGGACGAGGAGGTATACAAGGTGCTCCAGACGGTTGCCGACGAGCAGTTCGACATGGACGAGGCCGCCAACGTGTACCAGCTGAAGGACGCTGTCGTGGCGCAGGCGTGCGTGTTCAACGGCTACGGCTCGCTCTTCAACCAGAACGAGATGATGGAGGTGGCGGTCCGCCAGTGCTCTGATGCCTAGTACATCCGCTTCCGCCTCAAGACCAAGATGTACATCCCACCACCCCTGCCGCGCGAGACGCTGCCCGTGGAGTGAGTCTAATGCACCCGCCTCACGCGCAGAGAGTTCATGCACGCGCTGTTGGCCTGCGAGACGCTCACCGCCTCGCTCTTCCACTTCATCCACCGCCAGATCGTCTCCGGCTACAGCGACCCCAAGCTGCTCGAGATGCTGTTTTACACGCTCCTCACGCTCTGCAACTTCGATGCGCTCCACGCCGCCTCCTCCATTCCCCAGGCACCCACCGACGTGGACGCCTTCCGTCGGTGGCTTGATGAGTGTGGAGAGGGTAGTAAAGAGAAGGGTGCTGAGGAGGGTGAAGTGGACAACACAGTGAAGGGTGAAGAGAGGAAAGAAGAGAGAAGCACAGTGAAGGGTGAAGAGAGGAAAGAAGAGAGAAACACAGTGAAGGGTGAAGAGAGAAGTGAAGAGAGAAGCACAGTTAAGGGTGAAGAGAGGAGTGAAGAGGGCAACACGAAGCAAAGCACGACGGGCTGCCTGCGCGACCTGCTGTGGCGGGAGGTGAAGGCGCAGGAGGCGCCGCAGGGCCGGAGAGTGGTGGACGTGATGGCTGTGTGGGCGAGTGAGGCGTAGCTGCTGCTGGCGATCGCGCAAGACCCCAACGCCTCGGAGGACACGCAGGGCATGGCGAAGGAGGTGCTGGCGCGCGTGCAGCGGTCGCCGGAGGACGCGAAGGAGCTGCGGCCGCTGGAGAAGAAGGAAGAAAAGGAAGAGGAGAAGGAAGAGAAGGAGCCGCACGGCGCGAACAGCGTGATCGAAAGCATCAACGGCGACCTGGACAACTTCTTGGCCATGTACGAGGACGAGAGCGACGAGGAGGAGGAGGCGAAACCCGTGGGCACGGCCAAGCCGGAGCAGGTGGAGAGTCTGGTGCCGGAGTTCGTGTGCGCGCTGTGCAAGAGCGGTCCGAGCAAGGATCTCTTCATGTACCCGTGCTTGATCTGCCATCTGGACGACAACGCAGCGCTGCGTACGCGAGCGAATGAGGAGTGAGAGGTAGGCGCCGCTCACCTTCACAGCATCGCCGTATCCGAGGCGGACACGAAGAACAGTAGCCGCGCAGTGCTGCGTGAAGTGTAGTGAAAGAGATGCTGGATAACCTGGACCTCCGCAACCGCCAGGCGGACGCGGAACACATCGTGAGCTACCTGAGCACGGACGCGCTGGAGTCGCCGTACAACTTCGCGCTGTCCTCCTGCAACCACATGGTGCACTACAACTGCTTCTCGCGCATGATGCAGCGCGAGGGCGCCACGCTCCACAAGAACTGCAGCGACTTCCTCTGCCCCGTCTGCCGCCGCCTCGCCACCTGCTTCTTCCCCATCCTCGTCACGCCGCAGATCAGCGCACGCTTCGCGCAGGAGCTCAGCGGCAGCGAGCTGGCCACCGACGGCCCGAAGGCCAAGCTGGCGTTCGTTCCGCTGCTGGAGAAGAACATGGAGAAGGTGAACCGCGCGATCCTGAACGTAGCGCAGCGCGAGGGGGCTGAAGCGTAGGCGTCCACGTCACTCTCGGACTATTCGCAGCGCGTGGGCTCTGCGGCGCGGGCTTAGCAGTAGGCCATTTTCGAGGAGGTTGCCAGCGACCGCGAGCGCATGCTCACCACGGCCTGCGTGTACCGCTACTTCGCAGCGCAGCCCAACGACCGACTGATTCAGCAGCTGCTCGGCGTGCTCAACGCCAGCATCTCGCAGTGCGAGCTCAACGCGCGCCCGATGGAGTGTTCGCGGAGTGACGGAAGCGTCGTCGCCTCACCCGTAGCCACCACATCGCAGTCCTTCGTGACGGGCTTCACCGAGGCGGACAGCGCGGTGCTCAACGCGCAAGTGATAGCTACGTTGCAGCAGGCATTCTTCACCAACCTCGACTTCGTCAACATGGTGATGATGGTGGCTCTTTCCACGTCTCCTCACACGCAGACGCACACCACACTGCCTGCCGCCGCCGCCATGGACGCCGAGACGGTGATGCACTTCTTCCACGCGGACTCGGAGTTCTACTGGCTGTTCCGGCCCTACCCCGAGCTGAACAACACACTCTTCTCCCTTATGAACATCATCCCGCCCAAGCGCGACACAAGCAACGATGGTTTTGTGTTTTTCGCTTCTGACGCTTCTGACGCTTCTGATACGGCCGGAGACGGGAACAAGCGCGAGGCGAAGGACACACTCGGCTTCCCGTCGCTGGAGCTGCCGGCGGACGTGGCGACGTTCAACACGCACGCGGCGCGCCTGCTGAAGCGGCTCTCGAGCCTGACGCTGCTCTTCTTCGAGGACCAGCTGCGCGAGCTGCGCCACGAGAAGCGGCCCAGCGCGGACGACGACGAGGACGGCTGGGGCCCGGACCTCGACTTTGTGCGCGACTGCGAGCGCTGCCTGACGCTGAACCACCTGCTCACCAAGCCGGGCCGCCCGGGCCTGGAGACGAGCCAGGAGGACGTGGCGGTGGAGGAGAAGAGTCGCCAGTTCGACGAGGACCGGAAGAACGAGTACCTCCACCAGCTGGGCGAGCACGGCGAGCTGCCGCGCGGCCGCCTGCTGCTGTGTCGCAGTCTGAGCGGTATGAGTCCCTTCACGCCCTACGCCAACCTCTTCGCCTCGCACTTCGTCACCTTCACCGGCGTCGGCCACGAGGTCATGTCCGACCCCGGCACGGCTCGCGCCCACCTTCAGTTCATGCAGGCACTGCGCGGCTACTTGACACACCTCGAGAAGGCGCAGGCGGCCTTCCGCCAGACAACGGCGGGCCACGAGCTGAAGCGTCAGAAGCTGGAAAGGGACTCAAGCGACGCGGCGGGCTTCGAGGAGGTGCGCGCGCTGGCGGCAAAGCTGGACGCGCTGGCGGCGACGCTGCCGGAGCACGCATGGAGCGACGGGTGGCGGGCGTACGAGGCGCTGCGCACGGAGCTGCTGGGCGCACTGGTGCGGAAGTGTTCCGGCGACTACATCGCGCAGAACGACGAGCTGTTCGAGCTGGACGACGTGGTGTGCGTGCTGCGCAACCCCTTCACGCAGCTGCTGAAGTATCTCCACGTCTCCGTGCCCGTGCGCGAGGAGGGCGCTGCCCGCGTGGACGCCTACTACCTGCACGCCTTAGCGCTGGTGCGCAAGTACTACGTGTACGCGCTACAGCAGCTGGCCGTGGTCGTCGTCGTGCTCTGTTGCCGCTTCGACTTCAGTGCGCGTCGCTCGCTGTTCCTGACCTGTAGAGCTGACCGCGCTTCCGGACTACGCGGCGCTGAAGCAAGCCGGCAGGCGCTCGCGGGGCGTGTGACGTGTAGACAGCCACTTCCTGGCGCTGGTGGAGGAGGTGCAGAGCGTGCTGGGCGGCCTGCCGTTCGACCTGGCGCTGAGCAACACCATCGCCGCCAAGCGCATTCTGGCGGAGCAGGGCGTGGGCGACCGCACCGGTTCTGAGGCGTAGATAGAGGCGCTGGCACAGGCCTATCTCACCGTGTTCCTGCGGAAGTGCGGTGCGTTTCTCATTGCTTCTCTCACGCACAGTCCTTCTCCTCTACACGCTCACCAAGCACGACGAGAACAGACCCTTCCTCCTGCCCTCGCGCTTCGACGCGCTCCTTCAGTTCCTGGAGCTCCCGCCGCCCGCCGCCTACCGCACCGTGTTCGCCGCGCTGCCCGCCGTGGAGGTGTTTGCGGCGCGCAGTCTGGAGGAGCTGCGCTGTCTCTGCTTCACGTGAGTCCTCACGGTCCGCGTGATGCCTAGCGTGTCGTTGCGCCTGCCCTGCAGCCCCGGCAAGACGCTGAACATCGTGTCCGAGCTGGAGCTGATGCCCGTGTCGCTGTTCGAGGCGCTGCCGCAGGAGTTCCACTCCGTGAACCTCCTCTGTCACAACTTCGTAGCAGCGCCGCGGGGGCGTGAGCCGTAGCACAAGAAGGTGAACGACAAGAGTGAGGTGTGCGACCGCTGCATGTGCTGCGCGGTCTGCCGCGCGCCGTGCGCCACACCGCTGATGTGCCTGATGTGCGGACGCTGCGTGGGTGCTGCGGCGGAGCGTGAGACGTAGTACTGCAACAGCAAGTCCTCTCTCATGCGCTGCGTGTCGGAGAGCGACCGGCTGGCGAAGATCTGTCCGTGCCGGTGGCTGCTGAACACGGCGACGAGCCTGATCCTGTACCTGCACGACGAGTTGACCGTCTATTCCTTCGGGTCTGTGTAGGGGAGGAGGTGGTGGTGGACCGTAGTTACTACACGAAGCTGGGCACCACGAGCACGGAGGGCTACCCCAAGTCGATGATGACGCTAAACCCGAAGACGCTGCTGCTGCTGGAGAACACGGCGCTGACCAGCAATCTGTGGTCGCGTCCGTCTGTGGTGAAGCGGTTTGAGGAGGTGAGAGAGCCTTCCGAAGACGAGGAGGACGAGTTTCTGATGGACTGGTGCGTTTGTTATAACAAGAAGGGGGCATACAGGCTACAGAATTACATTACGGTTTGACATCCTCAGCGGGCTTCTCTTCGGGCTTGACCTCTTCAGCGGGCTTCTCCTCAGGCTTCACCTCCTCAACAGGCTTCTCTTCGGGCTTGACCTCTTCAGCAGGCTTCTCTTCCGTCTTTTCCTCAGGCTTGACTTCTTCAGGCTTGACTTCCTCAGCAGGCTTCACCTCAGTAGGCTTAGCCTCCTCAACAGGCTTAGTCTCAGCAGGTTTCACCTCCACAGGCTTCTCTTCCGTCTTTTCCTCAGCAGGCTTCGTTTCAACAGGCTTGACCTCAGCAGGCTTCGTCTCAGCATGCTTCGTTTCAACAGGCTTGACCTCAGCAGGCTTCGTCTCAGCAGGCTTCGTCTCAGCAGGCTTCTCAATGGGCTGAATCTCCACGCTCACACTCTCAGCAGGCTTCTTTTCCTCCTTCGGCTGCTTCTTCATCTCTACCCCTCAGCGCAAGCCACAGCACCCACCCTTCTTCTTGTTGGACATCACCAGCACCACAATGACCACGATCACGATCACAACCACCACCACGACCACCACCCAAACCAGCCACGTCATCGGCTTGGAGCAGCCCTTCGAGGACGAATAGTCGTAGGCGCTTGAGTCATTGTCGCTGAGGACGTTGCTATCGAAGAAGTAGTAATTGTAACCACTCTCGGTCGATCGAAGGATCTCGAACACATCCTTGCCGTTGCTATCCACGCACTGCGCATCACTACGGTGAACCAGGAGAAGAAAGGGTACGCAAGCGAGTAGGTCTTTCCCAGCTCCATGTTCGTGCAGGTCACCTCCTTGCCGAAGTACTTCCACTCGTTGAACTTGACGGAGAAGGAGGACACCTTTCTCGCCACGGTAAGAGCGTCTATGCATCACACCCTCACCCAATTCAAACAAGGATACAAATCCTTCACCTCCATGCTTTCAAACTCATACGTGATTTCCTCGTCCAGCACAGCATTTCCGCTGCACTCCGCTCCAGAATAGGCCATGGACGTGATCACGATGCCAGTCGGCACCTCCTTGTCCTTGCCGTTGAAGCGAATCGTAGTCTTGAAGGAATTCGTCTCAGTAGAGCGGCAGCCAGAATCCCAAGTGCCACAAGCTACACGTGAATGGACTCGCGGAAAGAGTACCCGTAAAGGGGATCGATGACTCTTCCAAAGAGCGACCGAAGGGGCGCGAGGATTCCATTCTCAACTCGCTGCACAGGGCCACTGCGCAAAGCAGAGCAAACAGTACACTGATACACTTCATTCTAGGTTGATTCAAAATAAAAGTGACCGGAGGAAGGGGAAAACACATGAAGACTTGTGTTTAGGACCTTTTGGAGCATATATCCTTCTATGAAACAGGGGCTTCTTCCGGGAAACACAATCCTTGTAACACCCTGCTTTTCATGATATCGCATCAGCAAGAGGCCAACGCATACCGGAGAATGCATACGACAACGAGACTGTACGAACAAACAAGAGAGAAACAGCGAATACGTAGACAACATAAAAGGCGTAATCAAGCCATACTCCGCAATATGACATTCACGCAGACAAAATCCACCTTTCGGAGGCAATTTGTGGCTCATGACGCTTCACGGCGTAAAGAAGAAGACGTCACGCAGACGCCCTCCTCTTCACTTCCACGTCATCGGCCACACGGGAGCGTTTACTATTACTGGGAGAAAGCTGTAGCGCAGCGCCAATACCCGCATTTGCTTCCATGGCAACAGTAGCCATGGGCAAAGACGACACTGGATTCACTACGGTTCCTACTGCCTGCTGAAAAACGAATTGCGGAGTGTAGGCGTAGGTACCTGGGTAAGAAGGATCAACACATGGAGAGGGACAACTCAAATCAGGGGAGACAAAACAAGATGGAATTGGTACATTGTACGGGTTCACACAGAAATAGGGGAAAGGTGGTACAAGAGCAATACCTGTCGGGTATGCTGGAATCTGATTTGGGAACTGGAGAACAGGGGCATTTCGGTATAGAAAATCCTGACTCTGCATCTTACTGGTCGATAGATTCATATTCGGGGTTGATCTGACCATCGATGAAGAAAACGATGTGGAGTCTTTCTACGCAGTTATAGAGCACTGGCAAGGACTACGGGAACAGGACGCATGGGAATCAGGACGGTTTCCTTGTGTAAGCAGGAAGAAGGAGGGGGCCTACGAGAAACCGGAGAGTCAGTGGATGGTGAACTGGGAAGCACTGAGCGGTGACCACCTTTGCTGCGCTTCCTGCACGAATTGCACGTGCGCATGATGCGCGTTCGACTACGGGGTAAATGCAGCAGCGCTCACATACTCGGACTGACTGACAAATTCCAGCTCCGGCTTCCAGCAACGACAGCGAGAGCATTTCAGCTTCCTATGCATCAGAAAGAGCATTTTCGCAAACAGAATCGAACCTCCCGTACTGCTGTGTATCGGAGAGATGGGCAACGAACTCTTCGGCGTTGACAACACCGGAACGGCCCTATGGCGTGAATTCCGCAGCAGATGCAATGTACAGAGAGGTGGGGTTTGACGGGACATCGTCTGCAGCTGCAGGTTGCTGAGGGGAAAAACGACTGCATATGAGGAAGGGAACAGACAATCCACTCATTGGAAGAGCGTGCGGAACCTTCCGCCGACATCCTTAGAGTCAGATTCGGCTAAAAACACGGGAAATGTGAATCTGCACCTGAACACTGACACTGTGCACTTGCTCACATCCTATTGGCTGAACCTATTCCTATTGCATCAGTCCCGCGGAAGCCGCAGTATCCTGCTCCATACCATATCTTCCATCCGCGAAAAGCGAGACTTCCTCGGATGCGTTGTACAGCGAGAATAGACCATCCTTCATGATACTCTTCTTCGTGTGCCAAAAACTCCCTGCGCTTCCTCCACACACTCTCGTTATCTCATACGGAGTCCCTCACTGGCTTCTGTGAATGCAATGACAATGCAGACTCCCATCCCACAGAAACCGTTCCTTTCATCCTCCTATTCACTTGCCCTCCCCTCCCCTCTTCAATCGCTCTCTCTTCGAGAAGAGGCCGAAATAGCCCCTCCTTTTGGACTCCATTTGTGGTTTCCAGAATCACAGAATGGGTAAGGCAGCACGCAATAGAGGAGAAAAGAAGAACAAGTTCTACAAGAAGGCACAGCAGGAAGAGGCGCAGACGCCCATGAGCAGGGAGCTGCTTTCTGGAGTGAGCCACGGTCGCCTTCCTCACCCGTAGCTCGACAGTCCCGAGGAGGCCACCCGCATCAGCACGAGCGGGGCGATCAGCGCCATGTTCGGCGATATTCAGTCGGACATGAACTTCTCGGATGACCTGAGCAGCGAGTACAAGTCCAATTTGGAAATGGTCACGAAATCCAACCTGCTGAAGAAGATCATCTCCAGAGCCACCGACAAGTCGCCCCTCGTGTGCATGAACATCCTCGGTGCGCTGAGGTGACTTCTGTCCATGCAAATAATACCTAGAAACATGTGCGTCGTTGGAGGCGATTCCTTCATCTCCACGGCGTACGACCTGAACGTCATGGAGGCGTTGCGCTCGCTGCTCTACAAGGTTCGTTTCCTCGTCCGCTTTCAGCGTAGAACCTGGATGTCCTGCAGAAGGGCTCCCAGACGGACAGGCTGATCGTCTGCAACATCTACTACCAGCTCTTCTCTCTGCTGACCATCCTTCTGTGATCGCCCCCGTATCTCCTCATCGCTAGCGACTACGACCCCAGCGGCTTCTACCAGCTGGAGACGGACGGCACGCACTCCATCTGCGATGCCATCCAGACCATCCTGGCCTTCAGCCCTGCCTCCGGCGCGAAGCTGCTCCAGCTCGCCGACCAGATGCGTCTCTCCACGGGTAGCGTCTCTCCCCGTCCTCACCCGCAGCCGAGTTCCTGACTGTCACGGAGGAGCAGCTCGGCAGCAGCCCCGCCTTCCTCCAGCAGGTCGTCGCCTTCGCGCAGCAGCAGGACTGGCCGCTGCGCTTCAAGCTGCTCGGCGCCTGCCTCTCCACAGCCTCGCTGAAGGACCGCGCCGCCATCCTCCGCGACGCGGCACAGATCCTGCAGCACGCGGGCTTCGCCGCCGCGCTCGCGCAGGTGGACGCGCTCTACAAGCAGTTCGAGGCGATGGAGGCGCCCGCGCCCAAGAGCGACGCCAAGGAGGAGGTGATGGACGATGTCGACGCCACCAGCCGCATGGACACCGAGGCGCTCGACGGCGGCGAGTCTGCCACGGCGGCCGGCCTCGTGGCGCAGGCGCAGGCGCTCACGCAGCAGCTGAACGCGTACCTGGGCGTGCTGGACGTGGCGGGCCGCATCCTGTCGCGGGACGACGCCGACGCCGCGCCGCTCGCGCTGCCAACGGAGCTGCCGCAGCAGCTGTACGCCGTGCTGAGCAGCGCCTACGCGGAGCTGGTGGCACAGGAGCCGCAGGGCAAGCAGGCGCAGCTGCTGCGGTCCGCGCTGGTCGTGGGCGTGCTGGAGGCGCTGGCGGCGCTGCTGCCCTACCTGCAGCAGGCGCAGCTGCTGAGCGTGTGGTCGGCGCTGGTGGCGCACCTGCAGCTGTCCGAGGACGTGGCGCGCGCCACCGTCTCGCTGCTGTGGAAGTGGTCGCAGTGCGTCGGTGGAGTGGGCGGCTTCTCCGACAGCGTCAACCCCGTCTGCTTCTCCGAGCAGGTGGCGCCGCTGCTGCCGCTGCTGCAGAGCGGCTGCGGCGAGCTGGAGGTGCAGCTGCTCAACCTGCTGGCGGCGCTGCTCACGCGCGTGCAGGGCGCGCCGGCGAAGAACGCGAGCGTGGTGGAGGTGTGTCGCCAGGCCGTGCACTGCCTGGACGCGGAGGCCAACGCGCGCAACGCGGAGGTGCTGGGCTGCTTCCTGGACTTCATGATGACGGTGTGCGTGGAGGTGCGGGGCGTGAGGCGTAGATTCGGCAGTGATGCCTACGTGCCCGTGTTCCGATCGCTGCAGTGCACGCAGACCGTGATGGACGCCACGAGCGCGCTGCAGAAGGCCCTGAGGGAGAGCGCGAGCGAGCTGGATGAGGACGCTTTGGAGTACTTGAACGAGATTCTCAGCAACGCCTTCGCCTTCATTAGTTGGATTCAGGGTGGAATGAATTGACGGTTCTTTTATTGTGCGCTGTTTTTTTCATCGAAGGGACGAATGGCAAAAGGAGGGGCTCTTTTCTCGCGCGAAGGAACGAAAAAAGGGCGGTGTTTTCGGTATTCCTATTTCCAAGATGCATGAAGTACCACATGATTTCTGCGGAATGGGGCAGCTCATGTCCATAATGGGTCTTCTCTACGTGAGAGACTGCGACACCAAGCAGGTCGTCAACGACCTGACCCTTTTCCCGCCCTATCCAGTGTTCTGTATTCTTTGTGGAGGGAACGTGACGCTCCAGATCGAGTGGACACCAAAAATGGGAAATTCGTTGGAATGTACGGCATCGATGCCATCGAGAATGCCATCCCGGATTGCATCAGCGTCACATACCTGCAGGTCCTGGACGGCATCTCCATCTGCACGATGCACTGCAAATCGAAGTCTTCCAAGTCCATGCCAGTTAACCCTTGTGAACCGTAGAAAGGTCCTGATCGTCAGTCATGGAAACGCTATCGATAACGGCTGTTGCATCTCGGCGATGATGCTGTACGCCAGAAGTCTGGATATGGACTGTATCTACTACGACTACGAGGGCTTCGGCTGCAGCGACGGGTTCACGAGCTGCGACTGCCTGGAACGCGACATCCGCGTGGTGTACGACTACGCGCGCCAGTTTTTCAAGGGAGAGGATATTTTCCTGCTGGGAGAGAGCAGTTGGAGTGTAACTGTTGTGTTACGGGTAGTGGGGAGCGTCCCGACGTGCCATCTGGCCGCCTCCTTGTACCGATCCTTCGCAGCCTCGAAGGCGAGTGACTTTCCCTGCGAGCCTCCCCTCGGCGGTGTCATTCTGAACGGCGCCGTGTACAGCGGGAGGGAATTGATTCCCTGCTGCTTGCTCCCAAAGCGGAAGGACCCGTACGACAACGCCGCCGTCATTTCCTCCATCCAGGTTGCCGTTTCACGCCTCCTTGACCCTAGTGCCCGATCTTCTTCATTCATGGAATGAACGACGACATCATTCCGCTTGCTGACGGGAAGAGGCTGTACAATGTGTCGACGTCGAAGTACCCTCCCTGGTGGGTTCCGAACGGCAATCACACCGATCTGCTGTTGCGACAGGAGCACGAGTATTTATATAGATTATCGCAATTCATTGAACGTTGTAGCCATGCGCATGTATAATAGACATCTCTGCACGTGTTTTCATCAAACACACCAACTCTTCATCCAGTTCAGCAGCAACAGCAGTAGTGCACACGCAAAGATGAGATACACCAACTTCATCGTGGATCCCTTCGCGTTCTGCTCCGCCTTCGACAGCTCCTCATAGCCCTACAATCACATCCGATTCGGAATACCACCTTGTCCACGTCTCTCTTGGCTTCCGCCGTGTTCTTGTGAATCGTGTCAATCATCTCGTGCTGCTGGACCACGTGCGTGTTGAATGTCGCCACCAGCTCCGAAATCTCTCTCGCATTGCGCTCCACCTGTCTACGCGTCATTAGTGTTTAGGGCAGGGACCTAACAGCTTCCAGTTCACTCTCCAGCGATTTCTATGCATGACGAGAGGATCTGGTCTGCACCTCAATTTGAACACTCTCCGACAGGAGTCTGCTTTGCTCTGCCTCGGACAGTGAATGCAACAGTTCCTCTCTCTTGGCAGAGGACACGATGGGTTTGGTTCGATGGATAGAGGTTCGTGCAGCACGCGACACTGTGGGTTGGATTCTAGATATCAGAAAATCTACAAAAGCAAACATGGAGGAGAATCTGAGGAATGACGCATGCTCGTTCTTTGTTGCAGTTAACCGTTTCTTCGCCTCTGTCAATTCCTAATGGGGAGGCAGAACCCAAAGAAGCACTTCTTTCAAGTCCGTTTTGACCTCATCCACAAGAGCCCTCGGCAACGTCGATTCCTCCTCGCAGAAGGAGTTGATATTCCCCTCCACAGCCTTCAGCAACTCCTTCACTTCCTACGCGATCAGTCTCCCCGATTGCGCAGAACATGATCGAATTCAGCAAAAAGACTACCCTCATCCTCGTTCATATCAAATGTTCTACGGATAAGGAGCTGCAGGCAAGAACCCTACTCCTTTCTCCGATGCGAGTAATCTTCGATGCATTGAATTAGCATCCGTTCGCTGTTGTACTAGGACATGAAAGGAAAGGAACGGCGGCACAATCACAAATGCGCGACGAAGGGACGGATGCACATCCACCTTCGGTTGTATAATGTCGTCTGTTTGCAGCGCAATACCCGCCTTTCGCTTGCAGTTCTGCACCTCCTTTCGGAACAAATCCGTTCTGTCCATTGGCCTGAATCCTGTTGGTACGCAACCGAGTGCAAAGAGCAATCAACCGGACGAGCAGAATTGATTTCTGCAGTCTTTCCCTTTCCCCTCTCGTTCTCCAAGGATCAAGGAAGGTTTGGACATCAACATGAAGAGAGTCGTCGGCCGGTTTGAGCCGTGATTCGTAGAATGCGGAACTGGACAACGAAAAGGAGGAAAAGCGACTTCGGACCGAGAGCAGGAACGAGTTGTGGAGGAATGGACGTGTCATTCGTAGCCATTACTCCTCTCTGATGAAACAGCAGGAGGATGACTTGTATTTGCTTTTAATGCTATGACATGCAGGCACAAGGACGATGACACGAGAGTGGTCGTGGATTACGACAGGGATAATGCTAGTGACGCGGATTCCACGGGAAGCGAAAGGAAGAAGAGGGAAAAGGAGGCCAAGATTGATGAGGAGGAGTTCTCGGGAGATGAGGAAGACTACCAGGAAGTGGTCCCTTCTATCCTGTGTTAGGAGTAGATGATGCAGTCCCGAAAGACAATCAAGCACATTAACGCGGAGGAGGATGACAACGACAATGGTCTTTGTCTCGACGTACCTTTAATCCAACGTTTTAAGGGATAGAAGAAGGATCTTTCCAAGGACGTGGATGGCATCACGCGCTTCAATCTGAAGGATGAGAATGAGGAGGGTTGGGCTTTGCCTATGTGTTGATCTGCAGGCTACTACGACGGAAATGGCGATTTCATATGGAAGAAGAACAAGGACGAGGAGGAGATTGAGGCGGATCCCTTCCTGCGTGATTTGGACAAAAACGGACTGGCGAAGGTGGTGGAGAAGAAGGAAGTGAAGGAAACGAAGACCGTGTCGCAGAACATGCAGTTTGTCCGACTGGCCAGCTATCTCCAGGATGGAGAGACGCCGATGCAGGCTATCCACAGACTCGGGGAGCAGGGGAAGAAGAAGCCCAAATCCAATCGTCGCCGAATGCCCTATGATGAAGGCAGTTGCGTTGGGTGTGTGTGATCGCTAGATGCTCCAAAAGCACTTACGCCCGAAGAAGTGGCGCAAAACAAGCGCATTCTGGATAATGTGTCGGAGTGCTGCAGCGTCCTCCTTGAAGAGTTCCTAAACATTTACGAAATGAAGAAGGAGGATATCAAGCGTCTGGTGGTGGTAGGAGCGGTAATTGGGAATTGACCGTAGATCAACTACTCGACCAGCCAAAAGCAGTGGGAGTACAAGTGGGCCACGAACGGAGGGTACTCGGAAGTCTACGGCCCCTTCACGACTGCGCAGATGGTGGAATGGCACGAGATGGGCTGTTTCGTCAGCAACCCGCTCATTCGACGTGTGGAAAAGAAGGAGGCTTCCACCACAACCTCCGACTTCGACGCCGCCTTTGAGGAGGACGATGCGAATGCCGCCTCTTCTTCTCAGCCCTGGATTGCCGCTAGCGATATTGACTACTTTGAAAACTACTTTGTTTCCTCCAAACACGAATAAAAGAACTTAGAGCTTCGCCTCCTTCTCCTTCATGATCTTCTCCACCTCCTCCCTCTTCTTCGCCTGCACCTCCGGCGTGATCAGGTTGTAGCACGGAGACACGCTCTGGTTCAGGTACACCGCGCGAATCACCTCCGCCAGCAGCGGCGCCACGTTCAGTCTCTCGAACTTGGGACTCTTCTATCCATCACCCTCTATCCACACACCCACCTTCTCCGCCTCGCACGCCGGCACGGTGTTCGTGGAGATCACGCGGTCGATGGGCGCCTCGTTGATGTGCTTCACCGCCTCCTCGTCGAACAGCCCGTGCGTCACCACCACCGTGATCTTCTTCGCGCCCTGCTCCTTCAGCGTCTTCGCCTCGCGGCACAGCGTG
>QWCN01003353.1_pt1 | contig 18766 bp, 12 predicted proteins | sample 1972711 | NCBI WGS metagenome assembly QWCN01 (sample SAMN09866707, study PRJNA288562) | Human gut metagenome isolate term1_stool, whole genome shotgun sequencing... | isolation source: gut | host: Homo sapiens | place: USA: California
ATGATAACACAGGCACCAAGAGGAGTGGAAGACTGGTACGGCGAGCGGATGCACAAGCGCACCTGGGTGGAGAAGCAGGCCAGAGAGCTTGCCCGCACCTACAATATGACAGAGATTATTACCCCGATTTTCGAGCACACCGTATTGTTCCAGCGCGGCGTGGGCGAGACCACGGATGTAGTGCAGAAGGAGATGTATACCTTCGAGGATAAGGGCGGCAGAAGCATCACCCTGAAGCCCGAGGGAACCGCGGGAGCCATGCGTGCTTACCTGGAGCGCAATATGTACGCCAATCCGGCGCCCACCAAGCTCTACTATGTGACCCAGGCTTTCCGTTACGAGAAGCCCCAGAGCGGCCGTCTCCGTCAGCATCATCAGTTTGGCGTGGAGTTTGTGGGTTCTAAGAGCCCGCTGGCAGAGGTAGAGGTCATTTCCCTGGCAGCGACCCTGATTAAAAAGCTGGGTCTTAAGGATGTAAAGCTTCATATCAACAGCATCGGCTGCCCCAACTGCAAGAAGGATTACAATGACGCATTGCTTGCGTACCTGCGTAAGCATGAGGACGCCCTGTGTCCCACCTGCCGGGAGCGTATGCAGAAGAACCCCATGCGTGTCATCGACTGCAAGGTTCCGGAGTGCAAGGAGATCGTCAAGGACGCGCCCCGCACCATCGACTATCTGGACGAGGAGTGCAAGAACCATTTTAACGAGCTTCAGCATCTGCTGACCGAGCTTGGCATTCCCTTTGAGGTGGATACCGGCATCGTCCGCGGTCTGGATTACTACACCAAGACCGTATTTGAGTTCGTGAATTCCGATGGCTTCACCCTCTGCGGAGGCGGACGCTACGACGATCTGATTCATGAGATCGACGAGAAGCAGGATATTCCGTCTGTAGGCTTCGGTATGGGTATCGAGCGTATCCTGTATTTCCTGGAGAAAGAGGGCGTGGAGGTTCCGGCCATGGAAACACCCGATCTCTATGTGGGAATTCTGGGTGCAGAGGCGAAAGCAAAGGCCTATAAGCTGGTCAATGAGATCCGCAGCCACGGTCTGATTGTGGAGACCGATTACATGGATCGAAGCGTCAAGGCGCAGATGAAGTACGCCAATAAAATCGGCGCGAAGAAGGTTGTCATCATTGGCGCGGACGAGTTGGAAAAAGGCGCGGCCAATGTAAAGGATATGGCTACCGGAGAGCAGACCGAGGTGGCGCTGGCAGATCTTCCGGGCCTGTTCTAAATCATAATAACAGCGATAGATAAGAGAGGAAAAAATTATGTTTCAGTCAAGAACACACACCTGCAACGAGCTGCGTCTCGCAAACGCAGGTGAAACTGTCACTTTGGTAGGCTGGTATGAAAACCTGCGTAAAGTCAGCAAGAACCTGGGCTTCCTGATCCTGAGAGATTTCTACGGAACCACCCAGGCCGTTATCGAGACAGAGGAAATGATGGCGAAGCTGTCCGGCGTCAACACCGAGTCCACCCTGTCCATTACAGGCGTGGTCCGGGAGCGTTCCAGCAAGAATGCGGCGTTGCCCACCGGTGAAATCGAGGTGGTTCCCACCGACATTCAGGTGCTGGGACGCTGCCGTTACAACGAGCTGCCCTTCGAGATCAACCGTTCCAAGGAGGCGGACGAGAATACCCGCCTGAAATACCGTTATCTGGATCTCCGTAACCCGGCTGTCAAGGAGCGCATCGTTCTGCGCAGCAACGTGGTAGCAGAGCTTCGCAGAAGCATGACCGACCACGGCTTCCTGGAGATTACCACGCCGATTCTGACCTGCTCTTCTCCCGAGGGCGCAAGAGATTATCTGGTACCGTCCAGAAACCATCCGGGCAAGTTTTACGCTCTGCCCCAGGCTCCCCAGCAGTTTAAGCAGCTGCTGATGACCTCCGGCTTCGACCGTTATTTCCAGATTGCCCCCTGCTTCCGTGACGAGGACGCCAGAGCAGACCGCTCCCCGGGAGAGTTCTATCAGCTGGATATGGAGATGGCATTTGCCAGCCAGGAGGACGTTTTCGCGGTGCTGGAGGATGTGCTTCCGCCGGTATTTGAGAAATACGGTACCTACAATACCGCGTCCAAGGCTCCGTTCCGCCGGATCTCTTACCATGACGCCATGGAGGTATACGGATCCGACAAGCCGGATCTGCGTATCGATCTGGTAGTTCAGGACGCTACCGAGTGCCTGGCAGACTGCGGCTTCGGTCCCTTCGAGGGCCAGACCGTGAAGGCTGTGGTATTCAGTGATTTCAAGGCTACCCGTAAGGTTATTGACAAGATTTGTGCTGACACCGAGGTACAGACAGGCAATAAGGCATACTGGTTCCGTCTGGACGAAAATGGCGAGCTGGTAGGCGGTATCTCCAAGTTTGTCACCGAGCGCAAGGATCAGGTGGTTCAGGCACTGGGCCTGAAGCCGGGCGATTTCGTGGGTCTGACCGCAGGTAAGAAGCTGGCAGCTCAGAAGACTGCAGGCGCTCTGCGTAAAATCCTCGGCAATACTGTAGAGGGTCATATGACGAAGGAGTGCTACGAGTTCTGCTGGATCGTAGACTTCCCCATGTACGAGATTGGCGAGGAGTCCGGCGAGCTGGAATTCTGCCACAACCCGTTCTCTATGCCCCAGGGCGGCATGAAGGATCTGGAGGAGAAGGATCCTCTGGAGATCTACGCATACCAGTACGATCTGGTCTGCAACGGCGTAGAGCTGTCCTCCGGTGCAGTGCGTAACCACGATCCGGAGATCATGGTCAAGGCCTTCGAGCTGGTAGGCCTGGGCGAGGACGACGTGAAAGCCAAGTTCCCGGCCATGTACAACGCATTCTGCTACGGAGCTCCGCCCCACGCAGGCATCGCTCCCGGCGTAGACCGTATGGTCATGCTGCTGGCAGGCGAGGAGAGCATCCGCGAGATCATTCCGTTCCCGATGAATAAGACGGCGCAGGATGTGATGATGGGCGCTCCGGCCACCGTAGATCCGAAGCAGCTGGCGGATGTGCATATCGCCATTGTGAAGGATGAGAAGGAAGAAAAAGAAGACTAATTTGCAGAGAAAGTTCTTGTCAAAATTGGTATAAATTGGTAAAATAACAGTGTCGATAAAGGGGATGCAGCGTAAAACAAGCGCGAATCCGGTCGGCACTGTTATTTTTTTACACGATATGCAGCGCGGGTTCTTCCGACGCTGTTCACGAAAGATAAAGGTCTGGATTTCAGTTCGAAATCAACACACCCAAAGTACGCCCAAGGGCGGAGTATGTAAAAACCAAGTATAAAACGGCTATTTTATGCCCTTGCAGGAAGGAGAAAGAAAACGTATAATGAAAAGGAGAGAATAGCAATGAATAATCGGACGAGTGCCAAGTCAAAACGCCGGAAGCGCGGCGGCAGTCAGGGAACCAGAAAAGCAGTACAGAGGGAGCATAAGGATCGTCTGTTCCGACTTATTTTCAAGGATAAAGAGGATCTGCTGGATTTGTATAATGCCGTGAATGGGACAGATTATGAGAACGCAGAAGATCTGGAGATTACCACCATTGAGGACGTGATTTATCTCAGCATGAAAAATGATTTGTCCTTTATGTTTGGCGTTGTCATGAATCTGTACGAGCATCAGAGTACCTGGAATGAAAATATGCCGCTCCGGGGATTTTTCTATTTTTCAGAACTGTATCAGCAATATCTGAACAGGAAGAACATAAAGCTGACAGATGAAAAGAAGCGCGTGATGGTTCCATTTCCCAAGTATGTGGTATTTTATAATGGTACAAGGGATATGCCGGATCGGGTGGAGATGAAGCTTTCGGATTGTTTTTTAAAACCGGATCGGGAGGAAGGAGAACCCTGTCTGGAATGCAAGGCAACAGTATTGAACATCAATGCAGGTCGAAACAATGACATGATGCGGAAATGCCGGAGATTATCGGATTACGCGTATTTCATCGGGCAAATCCGCTGGAAAATGGATGAAGGCTGGTCCCTGGAGGAAGCGACAGAGATTAGTATCAGGCGGTGCATTGACAGAGGAGTACTGGCAGATATCCTGACAAAATATGGAACGGAGGTGTGCAGGATGATACTGACAGAGTATGATGAACAGGAAGAGAGGGAATATCAAAGAGCGGAAGGCCGTGCGGAAGGTCGTGCGGAAGGTCGTGCGGAAGGCCGTGCGGGAAATATGTTTTCTATGATTCAAAAGAAGCGTGCGAAGGGTAAATCCCTGGTTCAGATTGCGGATGAATTGGAAGAAGATGTTGAGGTCATCCGCCCGTTGTATGATTTGGTCGAAAAATACCCGGATAAGACAGCGGAAGAATTGTCAGAACTCTATGTGAAGCAGTGTTAAATAAAATAAAGTTGGAATCTCCCATCCTCTGAGGCAGCTCAAAGGGTGGGAGATTTTTCGGTTTTGGGACAGAATATTACATTTCACGCCATATATGTGCAATTCGCTCCAATTTGTGATGCAGGGAAGAAAAATATGTTAATATATGAGTAATGTTTTTACAGAATCACACACAAAGGAGCGGGGATATGAGAAAACACTTGCGAGGAAATCGTGGAACAAGATGGCTGGCGATTCTGCTGACGGCTGCGATGGTCGTGGGCAGCGTGGATGCGACGGTGCTGGCGGAAGCAGCTAAGGGCGCGGAGGAGCAGACTCTTCCGGTGGCGGAAGCGGGGACATCCGGGGACGCGAAAGATAAGGAAGAAACGCCGGCTGTGAAAACGGAAACGAGCGAAGAGGTGAAGAATCCGGAAGCGGCAGAGAACGCGCAGAGCGGAAAGGATGCGAATGCGCCGGAGACATCCGGGAACGCACAGACCGGAAAGGATGCGAATGCACCGGAGACATCCGGGAACGCGGAAAAAACGGGAGCAGACGAAAACTCAACGTCAGAAAACGGCGCTGGGGGGGTGTTATCAGAGCTTCAGGAAGCGCCGTTGGAAGTGGAGTTCCCGACGGAGACCATAGAGCTGGAATCGGAGTTTTCGGAAGAGTGGGATAATGATGAGCTGTTTGAGGGCTACGCATGGAAGCAGCTGTATGGAGATGAGGGTATCGCCACCTACGGTACGGTTGCGAGAAGCCATCTGAGTGAAGAAGAAAAAGCGGCTTACGATGTATTAAAGGACTGGATAAGAGAAATAGCGTGTAATGGAGGAAACGCAAGATTTTACGGTGAGATTACAATCAGTGGTTATATAGAAAACCCTAAGAGTTCCACAGTATTGGGAAAAATCTGGGACGCATTAAAGACGGATTGTCCCTATGAGTTGTACTGGTGGGACGGTGGCTCTCTGGGGTGGCATGGATGAGAACGGAAAATATTATATCAAGGTGACCCAAATAGACATAGGTATTGCAAGTGATTACCAGGGAGATACCAACATTTATGTGGATGCGAAAAAAGCACAGGCAGTAGACACAGCAGTAGCGAAAGCCAAGGAGATTGTTGAGGGCTTGAAAGATGACTCCGTCTATGAGCGTCTGAACGGCTACAAGAACGCAATTAAGGATTTGGCTTCCTATAATGCAAAGTTAAATGATTCAGACTATGTGCAACAGTTAATCAATGTCTTTGACGAAGATCCAAGCACAGCGACAGGCTACGAAGGCTATGCCAGAGCATTTCAGTATCTCTGTGATCTGGATGCAGGCGGGATTAAGTGTTATACGGTGAAAGGTACGATGCAGTATGCGAGACATACGGATTCGGGACCATTTACACATCAGAATATGACGTGGAACATTGTCAGACTGCGTAGGAAGAATTATCTGGTGGATGTGGTTACCTGTGATAGCAACGGCATTGCAGGCGCAATAGGTTATGAAGACGGCAAGGACAAGCTGTTTCTGGCTGGCGCTAAGAAAACGGATTCTGGAAACTATAGGAAGGAATTTAATAACCCCAACGACTATGTTTGGTATTCATATAATGGTGCTACCAAGAAAGCCTATACGGAAGCTGAACTGAATATCTCAAGTGAGGATTATGACGATAGTGAGCCTCTGCCGATTGAGAATGCCACGATAACCATTGCGGCTGGTACAGACGTCCATGAGGACGAAACATTCACATACGATGCCCAGAACCATGATGTGGTAGTAAAGCTTGGCGGGGACGAACTGGAGCCCGAATATGATTATACCCTGACCATCACAAAGGACGGAGAGGCATACGCAGGAGCCATCCGGAATGCGGGAACCTATGAGATAACAGTGACCGGAAGCGGTGGTTATACCGGAAGTGTAGAGAAAACTGTTACCATAGAAAAGAGACCAGTGACGCCCAGTATTATAGATAAAGCTGGGAATCTCACAAAGGCATATGACGGAACCAAGGGAGCTTATGCAGAACTTAACTATAGTGGGGAATGCCAGGAGTGGATGAAATATTACATAAGCGCTGAATATGAAGATGCCAATGTGGGAACGGGTAAGCAGATTACAGTGAAAGTCCGTTTGGACGGCAAAATTGCAAATAATTACTATTTAACAACAGATACGTTAACAACAGATAAGGGCGTAATCACCAAGGGCGATCCGACCCTGAGATTCCGATACGGTGGAGGCGCATATGCCACAACATATACCTACAGTGGGGAAGCCCTGAGAAATCCGAAAGGAAATGAACTGATACTTACTAATGTTGATACCGGTGTTCAGATTATCACCCACGACGATTTGAAATTTACATGGTTCAAGGGAACCGATGAAAACGGAACGAAGCTGGAAGGAAACCCGGTGGATGCGGGAACCTATTATCTGAAGGTTTCTGTAGCTGAGACGGAGAATTATAACGCGGCGTCCGCTGGAAAAACGATCACAATTGAGCCGAAAAAGGTGGAGAATCCTGAGATTACAGTAACGCCGGATTCTTATGAGTACGACGGAAAAGAAAAGAAACCGACCGTAACAGTAAAAGATGGAGAAACGATAATTCCTTCAACGGAATATACAGTCTCTTATTCTGATAATAAAAATGTAGGAACTGCGACAGTAACCATTTCGAATAAAGAAGGCAGTAACTATGAGATAAGCGGAAACCGTAGTCAGACCTATACCATTACAAAAGTTGATAGCGCTAAGCTTACAGTGGTAAAACCGAAGGTTTCAGGCGTATACGGAACAAAAACAGGGGAGCTGGCGATTGCAGGCGGAAAGGTAACGACTGCGGACGGAAAAGAGATATCAGGAAGCTGGGCTGTAACAGATACCGCGAGCCATGATATGGATAAGCTTTTACCCGTAGAGGGGACAGAGGCCTGCACCCTGACATTTACACCGGGGGATACGAATTATCCGAAGCTGACGGCAGAGGTGACTCCGGATATTACGGTGCGTCCGGTAAAGGTTCAGATTAATTCAATCAGCAGAGCCTATAAGGCGGAAAATCCGACATTTACCTGGAGGGCAGTGACAGAAGAAGGCTTCCTTGCGCCTGTAGAAAATGACAATCTGGGTATCGACCTGACGACAAATGCAGATTCAAATTCTTCGGTCGGACAGTATGATATTACCGGCACTGCATCCAATCAGAATTATGACGTTACCATCGCGGGCGGCAAAAATGCACTGACGATTACGAAAGCGGCGGCACCCGAGCCAACAAGGGTTGAAAAAAGTTATATCTATGCATCTGTTCCGAAGTACCTTGTGAGCATATACTTGAGCAAGGCAATGAATCTTCCGGCGGATTGTGGAGAGGTAACCTACACCTCAGGAGAATCGACGGGTGATATGAGTATACTGACGAGAACAGCAGTATATAACAGTACGTTTGAGTATGGTTTAAGAGATGATCTTACTGCAGACAAAATTGGGGCAACAGTGGTTGTGAAAGTATCCGTTCAGATGGAAAATTATGAAGACACATACTACGAGCTTACCATACAGATTGTGGATAAAAAGGACATAACCGGATCTGCCTCTGCGAAGAACAGTATCCGCTATGGTCAGACATTGAAAGATGTAGAACTGGCAGGTACTTTTACAGATGCGGAGAATACGAGTATAACCCTGGCAGGCACATTTACCATATTAGACAGGGATAATATGCCTTCAGCCGGCACTGCTGAAGTACGGTGGACATTCACACCGACGGACAAGAAATACAAACCGGTGAACGGAACAACAGACATCACCGTGGAGAAAGCCACTCCGGAGCGTGCGGCAGCGCCGACGGCGTCCGAGCTTACCTATGGACAGACCCTGTCAGACAGCACGCTGACGGGCGGAAAAGCAGTGAACCCGAATACGCAGGAGGAAGTGGCAGGCACCTGGAGCTGGGCAGATGACACAGTGAAACCGACGGTGGACAATCAGGCCTATCAGGTAGTATTTACACCGAATGATACAGCCAATTATAACCGTATCGAAGCGACGGTAGGGGTAACCGTGAAAAAGGCGGTTCCGACCATCAGCGAAGCGCCGACGGCGTCCGACCTGACCTATGGACAGACCCTGTCTGAAAGCACACTGACAGGTGGGGCAGCAGATACAGATGGAACCTTTATCTGGGCAAAAGCTGATACCAGACCGGAGGTCAAGGACAGCAATGTCACCGAATATGAAGTAGTATTTACACCGACAGATACAGTCAACTGGGAGAATGCGGCAGCACAGGCGAAGGTAAAGGTAAGCCCGAAGATCCTTACCTGGGACGGAAGCGCCCTGACAGTTCTGACCAAGCTGGCCGATGAAATGAAGGACGCCAGTCTCATCGGAGAACTGAAGGTCTCCGGTCTGTTGGACGGCGACGACGCAGGCCTGAGCTATGAGAGTCTGACTGCTGAGTTTGATACAGCGGAAGCAGGAACCGACAAGCAGGTAACCGTGACCATCGCAGGAGCGGCTCTGACGAATGCCAATTATGAGCTTCCGGCTGAGACTGCCTTTACGCTGAAGGGCTCCATCGAAAAGACTGCGGCTCTGCCGGGTCAGACAGGTCTCGGAAACGATTACCGTCTGGTTATGGGCGCAAAGGACGTAACCGAGGTAACGCCGGATCTGGCAAAGACAGAGAACCTGAACACACCGGAAAAGATCGTGGAATATCTGAAGAAGCTTCTGGTGGATTGTAAGATCGACGGAAAGAATCCGGCGAAGGAAAATACGGCTGTTTATGACGCAGTGCTGCTCTATAGCACGGACGGCGGTGAAACCTGGATCCGCGCGACGGCAGACAACTTCCCGGCAGAGGGCGTGAAGGTGCTTCTGCCCTACCCGGAGGGCACCAACGCAGCCGATTACCGTTTCAGCGCGGTACACATGTTTGCAATGAACCGCGGCGCGTATAAGGCGGGCGATGTGGAGACTCCGGAGCTGACATTGACGAAGGATGGCATCACCATGACCCTGAAGAGCCTCTCCCCAATAGCCCTTTCCTGGGTAAAGGTGGAGAAAGCGCCCGAGACGAAGCCCGGAGATCATTCCGGCAGCAGCTCCGGCAGCGGAAATAAGAGCGGCGGAAGCAAGAGCAGCGGAAGCGCCGTCACAAGCGCAGCCACCGGCGACAGCAGCCAGCCCGTATTCTGGGGCGCAATGGCGTTGATTTGCCTGCTGGGCATCTCCATGCTGCTTACAGCAGTACGCAGAAAACGCGGGCAGCGGACAGAGTAATACGAGGATAAGGGATTGAAAACCCGGAACAGGGCGTCTGAAGCATTACTGCTTCAGACGCCCTGTTTCTTTCGGAAGCTCTATGCGCGGATACTGCCGCAGCAGCTTTTCCAGTTCGTAGATAGCCGGGGTCAGGAATTTATTTTTGTGATAAACCAGTTTAAAGGTCCGGTTCCATTCCTGATTCTCAGGAGAAAAAATGCGGAGACGCTGATGACGGATTTCATGGTACATCAGACGCAGAGACATGACAGACAGAACCTTGTTGTATAAAACAGCGTTCAGGATCGTGCGGGGGCAGTTGGCTTCCCAGGTGATACGGATGGAGAGCCCCTGCTCTGCCACGTACTGTTCAAAAAGCCGTCGTGTGCCGCTGCCCTGTTCACGCATGGCAAAAGCCTGTCCGTTTAAATCCGAAGAGTGAAGTGTCTCCATTTCATAAAAAGGATGATGAATCCCTGCTGTCAGAACAAGACAGTCGTCGATAAGAGGGAGCACAATCAGATCGGGAGACTGAATTTCACCCTCTACAATCGCGGCGTCCAGCTGGGATCTCAAAAGCTTTTGTTCAATTTCGGCAGTATTGCTCACAAAGGAATATACTTCCAGACCCGGCAGCTTCCTTTCCAGCTCCAGAATCACGGAGGGAGTCAGACAGGTACCGACGGTGAGGGTGCTGCCAAGCTTCAGCGTAGCGGTCTGCCCCTGATTCATCATCAACTGATCCAGCTCTGAAAACCGGGAAATCAGCTCCGGAGCCTGGGACAGCAGAAGCTTTCCCTGTTCTGTCAGGTAAAGCTTTTTCCCGAGCCGTTCAAACAACAGACAATGGTAATGTTTTTCCAGTTCCCGGATGGCCTGGCTGACGGTGGGCTGGGTCAGATACAGATGCTCTGCAGCTGCACACATGGTGCCGTATTCGGCGACAGCGGTAAAAATCGAAAGATGGCGAATGGTCATGTAAAATCCCCTTTTCTGTCAGATATATAGATAAAACCTATTGATTTAATAAAATAATATCATTTTTCAAATTGATAAGCAAGTGCTATAGTAAGAGTAACGAAAATGTATCAGAAAAGGGGAAGAAAAATGAAGGTCATTGTAGTGGGCGGTGTAGCAGCCGGAACCAAGGCTGCAGCCAAGCTGAAGCGGGAAGATCGAAATGCGGACATCCGGATCCTGACAAAGGGAAAGGATATTTCCTATGCGGGCTGCGGTCTTCCGTATTATGTGAGCGGCGTGATCCGGGAAAAAAAGGATTTGCTGGTGCATACGCCGGAATCTTATGAAAAAGTAACCGGAGTGCCGGTGGAAATCCGGACTGAAGTGACAAAAGTAGACCGAAAAGGGAAAACCGTGGAGGCTGTGAATCTGGATACGGGAGCAGTCGAAACCTATACGTATGATAAGCTGGTGATTGCCACGGGCGCGCGTCCCTTCGAGCCGGATTGCCCGGGCACGCAGCTGAAAAATGTATTTTATATGAGAACGCCGGAGGACGCAGATATGCTTCGGCAGACTGTGGAGGCTGGAGAGATCCGTCGGGCAGTGATCGTGGGCGGTGGATTTATCGGACTGGAAATCGCGGAAAATCTGGCGGCGAAGGATGTGAAGGTATCCGTCATTGATTTCGCGCCCCATATTCTGCCGGGCTTCCTGGATCCGGAGATTGCGGATTATGTGGAAAATAAGCTGGCGGACGCGGGCATCATGTGTTTTACCGGAACGGGCCTGGAAGAAATTCTCGGGGAGGAGAAGGTAGAAAAGGTAAAAACCTCCCGCCGTGCCATGAAGGCGGACGCCTGCATCCTGGCTATGGGAATCCGTCCCAATACGGAATTTTTGCAGGACGCCGGTCTGGAAATGTTCAAAGGAGCTCTGTTGACAAATCAGGCGCTGCAGACAAATGATCCGGATATCTACGCGGTTGGCGACTGCGCTATGGTAACGAACCGGATTACCGGAAAGCCCCAGTGGTCGCCCATGGGTTCCACAGCGAATATAGCGGGCCGCGCGGCGGCGCAGAACCTTGCCGGGAAAACAGTGCAGTATCCGGGCGTGCTGGGAACCGGCGTGGCGAAGCTGGCCGGCTTCTGCATGGGAAGAACCGGATTACTGGAGCAGGCGGCGCGGGAAGCAGGCTATGACGCAGAGAGTGTGATTTGTGTGGTGGACGATAAGGCACATTACTATCCGGGCGCAGCTTTATTTGTCATAAAGCTGATTGCAGATCGGGAAAGCCACAGGCTGCTTGGTATGCAGACTGTGGGAACGGGAGCGGTGGATAAGCTGACGGATATAGCGGTGACTGCGATTTCCATGAAAGCGACCCTGGAGGATCTGCAGTACATGGATTTTGCGTACGCGCCGCCCTTCTCCACTGCGATTCATCCGCTGCAGCATGCAGTGAATATTCTGTTGAATAAGCTGAACGGGGAGCTGGACAGCATGACGGCCGCAGAGTATGCGGAAGAAGGAGAAAATTATCGGATCGTGGATGCGGGTATTACACCGTCGCTGCACGGGTATCCCTATGTGGATCTGAACAGCCTGGACGGTCCGGCAGACGGGCTTGGCAGAAACGAAAAGCTGCTTTTGGTATGTTCCAAGGGAAAACGGGCTTATCTGGTGCAGAACCGTCTGAAGGCTTACGGATATACGGATACAAAGGTACTGGAGGGCGGCATGACCTTCCATACAGAATTAACAGAGGAAGAATAAAAGGAGGCACACAATGGCTACATTAACAATCAGCAAGGAAGATGAAAAGCGCGTAAAGGCAATGGGATTTCTGAGCAATAAGGGAACCGATAATTTCTCGGCAAGAATCATTACCGTCAATGGAAAGATAACGGCCGCGCAGCAGAGATGCATTGCGGAAGCGGCGGAAAAATTCGGAAACGGAGTGATAACCTTTACCACTCGTCTGACGGTGGAGGTACAGGGCGTTCCCTACGACAAAATCGAAGAATTCAAGGAATATATTGCCAGAGAAGGACTAATCACAGGTGGAACCGGTTCTGTGGTACGCCCGGTTGTAGCCTGTAAGGGAACCACCTGCCAGTATGGACTTTTGGATTCCTTCGCCATTTCCGAGGAAATCCATCACCGTTTTTATGAGGGGTATCACACGGTAAAGCTGCCGCACAAATTTAAGATTGCGGTAGGCGGCTGCCCCAACAATTGTGTAAAACCGGATTTAAATGATTTGGGAATCATCGGTCAGAGAATCCCCGAATTTGACGAGGATAGCTGCAACGGATGTAAGAAGTGCAGTGTAGAGGCAGCCTGTCCCATCGGCGCGGCAAAGGTGAAGGACGGCGTTCTGGAGATTAACAAAGAAATCTGTAATGACTGCGGCCGCTGTGTGGGTCAATGCCGTTTCGACGCCATCGAAGACGGTCAGTACGGATTTAAGATTTACATCGGCGGCCGCTGGGGCAAAAAAATCAATCACGGAAAAGCGCTGCGTAAGGTGTTCACCAGTAAGGAAGAAGCCTTAAACGTGATTGAAAAGGCGATTCTCCTGTATCGGGAGCAGGGCATTACCGGCGAACGTTTCGCTGCGACCATCGAACGTCTCGGCTTCGATAACGTGGAGCAGCAGCTTCTGTCTGATGAAATTCTGGAGAGAAAGCAGGAGATTCTGGATGCGCAGCTTCATCTGACAGGAGGAGCAACCTGTTAAAAGGGAAACCCTATAGGGTATATTTTGTTGACGAAAGCCCGTCTGTATGCTACACTGACTAAAGTATAACGTAGAGAGTATGCATGATGCATAAAGCAGGGGAATCAGGTGGAAGACCTGAGCGATCCGGTCACTGTAAGCAGCGTGTCTGCAAGCCAGGCTACCTGCTCTTTGCGGGAAATGGACAGGCTTCCGTGGAAAGCGGTTCCGGATACAGTTGGCGGCGGATGGGATGAAATCCGCTGCTGATCATAAGGAGAGATCTGTCATAAAATACAGATCTCTTTTTGTTTTGCAAGCACATGAGGAGAAAATTATGTTAAATCAGTTTTCAAGAACAGAACTTTTACTGGGAAAAGAAGCCATGGAGATTCTGGAGCATTCCAGGGTGGCAGTCTTCGGTATCGGCGGCGTGGGCGGCTATGTGGTGGAGGCCCTGGCGAGAAGCGGCGTGGGAGCATTTGATCTCATCGACGACGATAAGGTGTGCCTGACGAACCTGAACCGCCAGATTATTGCCACCCGGAAGACGGTGGGTAAGTACAAGGCCGAGGTCATGAAGGAGCGTATCCTGGAGATCAATCCGAAGGCGGAGGTCAATACACATCTCTGCTTCTTCCTGCCGGAAAATAAGGATGAATTTGATTTCAGCCGGTACACCTATGTGGTGGACGCCATCGATACAGTCACCGCGAAGATTTCTCTGGTGGAGGAATGTGAGAAGGCAGGGGTGCCCCTGATCAGCAGCATGGGAGCGGGCAATAAGCTGAATCCCTTCCTGTTCGAGGTGGCGGATATTTATAAGACCAGCGTATGTCCGCTGGCGAGAGTCATGCGGCGCGAGTTGAAAAAACGCGGCATCAAAAAGCTGAAGGTGGTCTACTCCAAGGAGAAGGCGGTGCGTCCCATCGAGGACATGTCCATCAGCTGCAGAACCAACTGTATCTGCCCGCCGGGAGCCAAGCATAAATGTACTGAACGCCGTGACATTCCGGGTTCGACCGCATTTGTACCGTCCGTAGCGGGACTTCTGATCGCAAGTGAAATCGTAAAGGATCTGACCGAGGACGCCATGAACCGCGCCCGGGCAGCCCAGGAGCAGGAGGAGAATAAATAGATGAAGGGTAAATTATACGGCATCGGCGTGGGTCCGGGTGATCCGGAGCTGTTGACGCTGAAAGCAAAACGGATTCTCGATGAAGCGGATATCATCGCTGTTCCGGTAAAAGAAGCCGGAGAAGAGAGTACGGCGCTGGAAATCATCCGCCCGGTGGTGGATCTGGAGCAGAAACACCTCCTGGAAGTCATTTTCCGGATGGCAAAGGATAAGGAGGAGCGGAAGAAGTGCAGAGCAGCGGCCTGCGAGCAGCTGACCGCAGAGCTTTCCCGGGGAAAGAATATCGCTATGATTACCCTGGGCGACGTCTCGGTATACAGCACTTACATGTATGTGAACCAGTATGTGGCAGAGCATGGCTTTGAAACGGAGATTATCCCGGGTATCCCATCCTTCTGCAGCGGAGCGGCTGCGGCCCGGTTACCGCTGATGGAGGGAAATGAGTCCCTGGTGATCGTGCCCTCCGTCCGTGCGGAGCAGCAGGTGGAGGAGGCCATCGCCCACTATGACAACGTGGTCATCATGAAGGCAGGAGGCAGCATTGGCCGCATCCTGGAGCTGATGAAAAAGTATGACCGCGCGGAAAGCTGCGCTACGGTCATCAGCTGCGTGGGTATGAAGGACGAATATATCGGATCCCTGGATCCGGAGAGAACATACAGTTACTTTACAACCGTCATCATCAAGAGAGAGAAGAGGTAAAACAATGGTATCATTTATCGGAGCAGGCCCGGGAGATCCGGAGCTTCTGACAATTAAGGGAAAGAAACTGATCGACAGCGCGGATATTATCATTTACGCAGGTTCTCTGGTAAACCCCAAGGTGCTGGCGGACGCCAAGGAGGGCGCGCAGATCTATAACAGCGCTACCATGACCCTGGAAGAGGTTCTGGCTGTCATGAAGGACGGCGAAGCTAAGGGCCTGAAGGTGGTCCGTGTACATACCGGCGACCCGGCTATCTTCGGCGCGCACCGGGAGCAGATGGACGCTCTCGATCGCATGGGTATCGAGTATGAGGTCATTCCGGGGGTCAGCTCTTTCCTGGCGACTGCGGCAGCCCTGAAGAAGGAATACACGCTGCCGGGTGTGAGCCAGACGGTGATCCTGACCCGCATGGAGGGCAGAACGCCCATGCCGGAGGGGGAAAAGCTTCAGGATCTGGCCAGACATCACGCCACCATGATCATTTTCCTGAGCATCGGTATGATGGATGAGCTGTCCGCAACCCTTCGGAAAGAATATCGTCCGGATACACCTGTGGCAGTTGTATACAAGGCAAGCTGGCCGGAACAGAAGATTGTAAGAGGAACCCTGTTGGACATTGCAGAGAAGGTAAAGGCAGCAGGCATCACCAAGACTGCGCTGACTGTAGTAGGAGATTTCCTGGGAGATGATTATGAACTGTCCAGGCTTTATGACAAGACCTTTACCCATGAGTTCCGGAAGGGAGTCGAAGCGTAATGAGCATCCGGCTTATCAGCATCAGCCATAAGACGGCGCCGCTGGAGGTTCGGGAGCTTTTCGCCTTTACCAAAGAGAAGCAGGCGGAGCTTGAGAAAATCCTCATAGACGAGGGCGGCGCGGCAGAGAGCGTCATTATCGCTACCTGCAACCGGACAGAGATTTATACCTATTTTGATAAAAAACAGGATAAGAAGAAAAACGTATTTACCAGGCTGCAGGAGCTGATTCTCCGGGAATCCGGAGCGGCAGCCGTGAAAGAGGACGTATCCGATTATCTGCGCTTCTATCAGGACAGAAAAGCGGTCAATCACCTGTTTTCCGTGACAGCGGGACTGGATTCCATGGTGGTGGGCGAGGATCAGATTCTCGGCCAGGTAAAGCATGCGCATGCGCTGGCACAGGAGGCGGGCAACAGCGGCAAATACCTGAATACCCTGTTCCGCTATGCCGTGACCTGTTCCAAGAAGATTAAGACGGATACGGATTTGTCGAAGACCTCGGTATCTACGGCGACCCTGGCGGTCAAGGCAGCGGAAGAAGCCTTTGGCGGAAGCCTGGCGGGTAAAAATGTTATGGTTATCGGCGGTACCGGTCAGATCGGCGGTATCGTACTGAAGAATCTGTACAGCCTGAAGGGCTTAAATATCTACAGCACCATCCGCAATGTAACGATGACCCACGACGCCCATATCAAGAGCGAATCCAATACCCTGATTGATTATAAGGAGCGCTACGATTACATCAACGCCATGGATGTGGTTATCAGCGCTACGGCCAGCCCCCATTATACGCTGACCGGCACGAAGGTGAAGGAGCATATGACGACGGATAAGCCCCGTGTTTTCGTGGATCTGGCGGTTCCGGTGGACATCGAGGAGACCATCGCCGAGTTCCCCCACACCTTCTTTTACAATATGGACGACCTTGAAGAGTTAGCAGAGACTAACAACCGGGCCAAGAAGGAAGCAGTCTGTCAGGCGGGTGAGATTCTGGAAGAGTTTGAAGAGGATTTCATGCGCTGGATGATTTTCCAGCAGGCGGTACCCCGGATGCAGGAGGTCAAGCACTGGATGGAAGAGGAAGCGGAGAAAAAGGGCTTTGGCAAGGCCATTGACAAGCTGTTTTACCGAATCCGGGAGAATGCGAGCCCGGAGGAGCTGGAGGCATTTGTGGAGAATCTGCGGGAGCCGGAGAAATAAGCAGATATCAGCGGGATTCCGGAAAAGGAGCCCGACAGAGTTTCAGATAGAAAATGGAGAATACAATGGGAAAATTATACGTGGTGGGCTTCGGCCCCGGCGGTTATGAGCATATGACCGCCAAATGTATCGACGTTATCAACAATGCGGATATTATCACCGGTTATACCACCTATGTGGAGATGTTAAAGGAGTTCTTCCCGGATAAGAATTATCTGGCGACTCCCATGATGCAGGAAGTGAAGCGCTGCCGGATGGCAGTGGAGGAAGCTATGAAGGATCAGACCGTGGCCATGGTCAGCTCCGGAGACAGCGGCATCTACGGCATGGCAGGTATCATTTACCAGGTGGCAGAGGAAATGAATGCGGATATCGAGATCGAGACCGTACCGGGTGTGACGGCAGCCAGCGCGGCGGCTTCTGTGCTGGGTGCGCCGCTGATGCATGATTTCGCAGTGATCAGCTTAAGCGATCTGATGACGCCGCTGGATCTGATTATGAAGCGGGTGGACTGCGCCGGTCAGGGCGACCTGATCGTCTGCCTGTATAATCCCAAGAGCAAAAAGCGTACCGGCTATGTGGAGCAGGCAGCGGAAATCCTGATGCGCTACCGGCAGCCGGAAACTCCTGTGGGTATCGTGCGTCACGCGGGACGCAAAGAGGAGAGCAAGCAGATTACAACCTTAGCGGAGCTTAAAAACGCGGAGATTGATATGTTCAGCGTAGTCATCATTGGAAACTCGCAGACCTATGTAAGCAGTGGTAGAATGATCACCCCCAGAGGCTACGCGTTAAAGTAAGGCCCGCAACCGAGATAGAACGAAGTGAAATCGAGGTCAGCGCTCATGGAAATACAGGAGTAAATTATGAAGATTCGAATCGGTACAAGAAAAAGCAAACTGGCTCTGGTACAGACCGATCTGGTGCGGCGGCGCATTCAAGCGGCTTTCCCGGAGGCGGAGATAGAAATCGTGGAAATGTCTACGAAGGGCGACGAGATTCTGGATAAATCGTTGACCTCTTTTGGAGGCAAGGGCGTTTTTACCCGGGAACTGGAGGAGGCTCTGCTAAAGGAAGAGGTAGATCTGGCCGTCCACAGCGCCAAGGATATGCCCATGGAATTCCCGGAAGGGCTTTACATTGGTGCGGTGCTGGAGCGTGCTGACGTCCATGACGTGCTGGTGACCACCACAGGCGTGAAAGCGCGGGAGCTGGCGCCGGGCAGTATCGTGGGAACCAGCTCTCTCCGGCGGGAATTGCAGATCAAAGAGTTGAATCCCACGGTACGGATCCGGATGCTGCGCGGCAATGTGCAGACCCGGATTCGGAAGCTGAAAGAGGGTCAGTATGACGCGATTCTTCTGGCGGCGGCAGGTCTGGAACGGCTGGGGCTGGACAAAGAAGAAGGGATCCGGTTGGAATATCTGGACACGGACAGCTTTCTTCCGGCGGCCGGGCAGGGCATTCTGGCCGTTGAGGCGAAAAAGGGACGCTTTACGGAAGTATTAAAGTCCATTCACTGTGAGGAGGCGGCGCTGGAGCTTGAGGCGGAGCGCAGCTTCCTGGCGGCTATCGGCGGAAGCTGTAATGCCCCGGCGGCGGGACTGTGCGTCCCGGCAGCGCAATCCCTGAAAATGAAGGTATTGTACGCACCGGAGGG
>QWCN01003354.1_pt1 | contig 18765 bp, 19 predicted proteins | sample 1972711 | NCBI WGS metagenome assembly QWCN01 (sample SAMN09866707, study PRJNA288562) | Human gut metagenome isolate term1_stool, whole genome shotgun sequencing... | isolation source: gut | host: Homo sapiens | place: USA: California
CGAATACCGAATGCAGCCTGACCGAACCCTCCGCTCCTGCTATTCCGAAAAAATCGATTCCATCTGTCATTCCTTTGAGCGGCATCCGGAGCAGCACTTTGACATGCGCGAGCTTGCCCGATCCCTTGGGCTGACGCCCGATCATTTCATCCGCGTCTTTGCCCACGAAAAAGGCTCGACTCCCTATGCTTATCTTTCAAGAATCCGTTTGGAATCGGCCAAAGGATTATTAAAAAATTCCAGCCTTTCAATAAGCGACATTGCGTCCGCAACTGGCTTTTCGGATCTATACGCCTTCAGTCGCTTTTTTAAGACTAAAACCGGTATGGCTCCGCAAATATACCGCTCCTCCTCTTTACAGTCAAAATGCAAGAACTTGCCTCAACGCCAATAAAAAATTGAATACCTGCTTTTGTTGTCACGCAGCAGGTTTCATGGTATAGTATGAATTATTGCAACAGAGTACAAAGAGGAGAACGCCCATGAAACAGAAAAGCTTTTCTTTAACAGCACGCGCCTGCTATGTCGGATACATCACACAGGCGATCGTAAACAACTATATACCGCTCCTGTTTTTAACCTTTGAACAGCAATACGGCCTTTCGCTGGATACCATTGCGCTGTTGATCTCCTGCAATTTCGCAACGCAATTAGCCGTCGATCTGCTAAGCATTCGCCTGATGGAAAAGATCAGCTGCCGAACCGCCATTGTCGGCGCGCATATTCTGGCCGGAACCGGCCTGATCCTGCTGGGCGTGCTCCCACAGCTGATGGCAAACAAATTTGCCGCATTGCTGATCGCAGTGATCGTATGCGCCGTAGGCGGCGGACTCTTAGAGGTATTGGTCAGCCCGATCATCGAAGCGTGCCCGTTTGAACGCAAGGCGTCCGCAATGAGCCTGCTGCACTCCTTTTATTGCTGGGGCAGTGTTTTGGTTATTTTGCTTTCCACAGGCTTTTTTGCGTGGTTCGGCGTTGCAGCATGGCCGTATATGGCTTGCATTTGGGCGATCATTCCTCTTGCAAACGCCGTTGTCTTTACCCAGGCTCCTTTAGCGCCGCTCCAAAGCGAAGGAACAGGAATGCCTCTCCGCGCTCTGCTAAGGGATAAACGGGTATGGCTGCTGGCGCTTTTAATGCTCTGCGCCGGAGCGGCGGAGCTTTGCGTAAGTCAATGGGCTTCGGCGTTTACCGAATCCGGCCTGCACGTTTCCAAAGCAACGGGAGATCTGCTGGGGCCGTGCCTGTTTGCCGTCATCATGGGAATTGCCCGCGTACTCTACGCCCGTTTCAGCGACCGGCTTCCGTTAAAAAAATCTATTTTCGGCAGCAGCCTGCTGTGCTGTCTGAGCTATCTTCTCATTTCGCTGTCGCCCTGGCCATGGCTGTCCCTTGCGGGATGCGCGCTATGCGGCTTCTCCTGCGGCATTCTCTGGCCCGGAACCATCAGCTTGGCTGCCCGTTATTTCCCGGAAAGCGGAACCTCTCTCTTTGCGCTTCTTGCACTGTTCGGAGACTGCGGCTGCGCCGCAGGCCCCGCGCTGATCGGCATTGCGGCAAGCGCTGCCGGCGGTTCGCTGCAATCCGGCTTATTATGCGGCATTCTCTTCCCTGTACTTCTTCTGCTGGGTATTTTGCCGCTGCTCCGAAAAAAGACTGTCAAATAAAAATTCAGGCGTATTAAGAAATCAGTTTTGCATATCCGCAATAACAAAAACAGGGAAAGCTTACAGCCTTCCCTGTTTTTCTTTTTCATCTCAGCACGCTTCGCCCTTCAATGCGTTAAGCTGCGACTGATTCAGTTCATAATAAATGCCTCCGCGCGCCATCAGCTCATCGTGCGTGCCGCACTCCGCGATTCCCTTTTCGGCAATACACATGATCTTTGTTGCATTGCGAATCGTTGACAGCCTATGCGCGATCACAAAGGAAGTCCGCCCTTTCAACAGCTCCCCGAGCGCCCTTTGGATCAACAGCTCTGTTTTGGTGTCAATCGCGCTGGTTGCCTCGTCAAGAATAATGATCTTCGGATCCGCCAAAATGGTTCTGGCGAAGCTAAGCAGCTGCCGCTCGCCGGCGGAAAGCCCGGCTCCTCTCTCTTCTACACGCGTATAGTATCCTTCGGGCAGGCGTTCAATAAACTCATTGGCAAACACGCTCTCAGCCGCAGCAATACATTCCTCATCCGTAGCATCAGGCCGCCCATAGCGAATATTTTCTATAATATTTCCGCTGAACACAAAGGAATCCTGCATCATAACCGTTACCTGTGTGCGCAGCGAGGAAAGCGTGCAATGCTTAATGTTATGCCCGTCTATCAGCACCGAACCGTCGCTTGGGTCATAAAATCGCGAAAGCAGGCTGACAACCGTTGTCTTTCCCGCTCCCGTAGGCCCCACAAGTGCGATCGTCTGCCCCGGCTGAACGGTAAAGCTGACATCCTCCAGCACAAAAATTCCCGGTTCGTAGCCAAAGCTTACATGGTCAAACACCACCTGACCGGTAACCGGCGGAAGCGGCTGCGCATCCGGCTCTTCAATCACATCCGGCTCGGCATCAATCGTTTCAAATATCTTCTCCACATTGCTCATAGCTGCTACCAGCTGGCTGTAAATATCCGCAAGCGCGTTGACCGGCGCCCAAAACTGCGATATGTAAGCCGCAAAGGCCGCAAGCTCACCCGGCGAAAGCACCTGACCGCTGACCAGCTGATACCCGTAAAGATATACCACTACAATGCTGACCGTACTCGTAATGCCCAAAAACGGCCCCATTGCCGCAGTATAAAGCGTTTGACGGATCGCGCTCTGCCGCACCTGCCTATTCAGATGCCGCATTTCCTCTTTGTTGGCCGTTTCGCGGTTAAATGCCTGCGTCACATACACGCCCATAATATTCTCATGCGTATAGGCGTTTCGGTTTGATATCTTATTGCGCACCACCACGCGAACTTTTTCCAGCTTTCTTCTGAACCACAGCATAAAAAACGCCATGGGAATCAGCATGGAAAAGCTGATAAGTGTCAGCACCGGATTCATCACAAGCATAACGACCACAATACCGATCAGCATAGCGATGTCCCCGATTGCCGATACAAGGTTATTGCACAAAAGCCCTGCCAGCTGATCTATATAGGAAGTAACGCGCACCAAGATCTTTCCGGTAGGCAAGTCGTCATAAAAGGAAAAGGAAAGCGTTTGCAGATGCTCAAAAAGCATCTTGCGCACATCATAAATCAGCCACTGTCCCAGCCGTGTAATCACCACGCCGCGCATCGAACCGACCAGCTGCTGAGACACCGCAACAACCGCTAAAACAATCAGCATAATAATGCCCAGCGTAACCGTCCCATTGTCGCGCACCGGGAAAAACTCAAAATGATACGGCAGGCTGGCCTTATATCCGTTAACAGGGAAAATATCATTCACCAGCACTCTTGTAAACTGCGGCCCTATGAGCGAAAGCAGCACGCCCAAGAAAACCACAAATAAAGCTAAGACAAAACGCTTTTTATACGGCTTACAGAAGGACAGCAGCCGAATGAGCAGCTTTCCGTCCATGCCGCGCTTGGCGGATTCGTCATCGTAATAACGGTTTCGCTTTGCCATTTTACACCACCTCCTCAAGCCCGTCGGTCAAGCCGCCGTACTGCTCGCAGTAGATCTCATAATAACGGCCCTTAAGCGCCATCAGCTGCTCATGCGTTCCACGCTCCGCAATGCGCCCCTCTTCCATGAACAGGATCTCATCGCAGTCTCGCACGGAGGCTACGCGGTTGGCTATAGTAACCTGCGTTTTTCCGTGCAGCTCGCGTTTTACGGCCTGCTGAAGCAGCTGCTCCGTTTCCATATCCAGCGCGCTGGAGGCGTCGTCAAAAATAATCACCGGCGCATCCTTCAACAGCGCCCGCGCAATCGAAATGCGCTGCTTTTGGCCGCCCGAAAGCCCCATGCCGCGCTCTCCGACGATCGTTTCATAACCGTCCGGAAGCTTTTCGATAAACTCCTTCGCCTGTGCAATTCCCGCAGCTCTTTGGATCTCCTCCATACTCGCTTGCTGATTAAAGAAGGCAATATTCTTACCAACCGTTTCACTGAACAGGAATACATCCTGCATAACAGGCGAAAACATTTCCCTCAGCTGCGGCAGATCCATCATTTTTTCATCGACTCCGTCCACGGTAACGGTTCCCGAAGTCGGATCATAAAAACGCATCAGCACGTTAGTAAGCATCGTTTTTCCACTACCCGTGCGCCCCATGATGCCCAAATGCTTGCCGCGCGGCAAATCAATGCTGATATCGTCAAGCACCTTCTTATTATCAAAAGAAAGCGTTACGTTTTCCAGCCGAATATCCACCTTGGGCGCTTCCAGCCTTACTGCGTCCGGCGCGGAACAAACAGTGCTCCCCTGCTCCAGAAAGCGGAATACCTTTTCCGCCGAAATGATCGCTTGCTGCGTGGCTCCGATCCAGCCGGTAAGCGCGGCAAAAAACGTGGTAACATAGCCGAAATAGCCGCCTACCGCCATGAATTCTCCGGCTGTCATCTGTCCGTTGAACGCCAACGCCAGCCCCACCACGTTAATTAAAAACATCGGCATGGAGGACATCAAATTCAACGGAATATAACACGCAATCCACTCTTTAACAAAATTCAGCTGGCTTTGCAGAAAACCGCGGTTGACTTTATCAAACTTGCGGCACTCCTCCTGCTCGCCGTTAAATGCCTTAACCACACGGATCCCGTTGATATTTTCCTGCGCGCACATGGAAAGCTCCGCCGAGCACTCGCGCGTTGCCATCACCTTGGGGCGAATGCGTCGGCTGGCCCGCCTTGTCAGCAACATAATGATCGGTGCAGGCAGTACCGTGGCAAGCAGCATCCACGGGTTGATGGTGCAGATCAGGATCGCGCCAACGATACAGCTGACCGTTGCCTGAAACATAGAGGGAATGATTCCAACAAAAAAGTTCATGACTACTTCCGGATCGCCGTTGATAATCGTCATAACATCGCCGGTGTTCTGTTTGTGCAGAAATTCCTGCGATTGATCCAAAAGCTTATTGAAAAGATCCTGCCGTATGGCGTTCACGGAATCCTGCGCTGTTTTCTGCATGATATACGCACGCAGATAACCGAGCGCCTGCTGCGCCAACGCCTGCACAACCATGATGATGGCGATCCCCGCCATAAGCGCAGCCCCGTGCAGCACGATCCCAAAGCCCTCAAACGGAACGCCCTGCAGCAGGTTATCAAACAACACCCGCTGCACCTGCGGATTAATCATCGCCACCCCGGTAATGACAAAGCCAAGAACAACATAGAGAATAACGCTTCCCAAATATGGCTTAAAGTATCGAAACAGCTGTTTTAGGGTCTTCATCGCAGCTACCATCCTTTCGCACGGAACGCAGCGCTCCATTGCGCCGCCTGATAAAATTCCTTATGCACATGAAAAGTCTTCTCCTTCATCCGGAAGCTTTTTCCATGCTGTATAGGGGATTTTCCCCGTGTTTCGGCAGTTTTTATTGTTCGTACATTATAGCGGACTCCCCCGTGAATGTAAACACCGGGCACACCTGCAAAACTGATGATTTTTTTATTCAAATTCACCGTAATCCGCTTTTGAAAGGAATTAACTTTCTATTTTGCACGTTTCCTCACTGTTTGAGCCTTTTTCGGCTCTAATTCTCAAAAGAACATATCCCGAATGAAAATTGTGATTGAATTAATTTCATTTTCTTGTTATTATATTTTCAGCGGGAAGACGTATAATAACAATGTTCCGTTTTCCGTATTTTTCATGAAAGGGTTTGATTTTATGAGCACTACTCTGATCATCGGAATTGCAGCCGTACTGGCGGTTGTCATCATCATTCTGCTGGCAACAAAAATCATCAAACAGTTTGTCGGTCTTCTTTTAATTATCCTGATCGCCGCCGGCGCCTTCTTCGGCATTAAATACCTTGACGGAAAAACCAATCTGCGCACCAACATCCCTTCTATTGACGCCGCCTTTGCCCAAATGGAAACGGAAGGCAAAAAATACGAATTAAGCGGCATTCAGGCCAATTATGTTTCTAAGGATATGGGCATCACCGTTATTTATTTGGTCAACGTGCCTTACTCGGAGGAAGCTTTTGCATTCCTAAGTGAAAAAACCCGCAGCATTTTGCTCTCCGAAGAAAATTTTCAAAAAATTCTTTCACATTTCGGCGACACTGCCATCCCCTCCGAAATTCATATGCTCGTTAAATGGGAAGGCCTATCAGGAGCTGAGTACATCGCAAAGCGCACCGGCTCGTCAAATCTTTCCGATCCGAACGCGCTTTACGGCGCCTTTGCACAGCTGATCGGAACACCGACCACCGCAACGCCGTAAAAAGAGAACACACCCTTTAGTTTTTGCATAGGATATAAAGCGGCCATATGATAAAACAAGGAGGATTTTCCCATGTGTCCGTGTAATTCTTCTGCTAATTTTTCCCCTGTCCGCAGCCGCACCGGCAGCTGCGGCAGCAACAGCTGCTCCTGCGGGTGCGGCAATAACAGCTGCTCTTCCTGCGGCTGCAACAACGGTAACAGCTCTTCCTGTGGCTGCAATAACGGCGGTTCTTCGTGCGGCTGCAATCAGTGCCGCTGCCGCGAACGCGGCAACCCCGTTTTAGGCTCTTTGGGGCTTGACAGCGCCGTTGCCGGTTCGCAGCGCTGTCTCGGAAGCGACATCGACGATTCGCCTGCATGCGGCGCCTGTGGAGCGGATTTTGACTCAAACGATAACCGCGATTTTCGCATTCGGCTGTTTGAGGAAGTTTTCGGCATTTGCCACAGATAACCGGCATATAACAGCAAAAGGAACGCCGTAATATGCGGCGTTCCTTTTTATAAATGTTTTGCAAAAATATTTTTCCGTTTTACTTCTTCATAAAGGATTTAACGTTCAAACGGAGAATATTATCTGTAAAACATATCATAACGTGCCCTTTCGTGGCAGAATGGAGTTTTTTATGGATACAAAAATTTTACATAAGCTTTCCTACGGCGTTTATGTCATCGGCTCGATAGACGGAGATCGCCCCGTCGGCTGCATAGCCAACAGCGTTATGCAGATTACCTCTTCGCCGGCTATTGTTGCCGTCAGCCTCAACCGTGATAACTATACCAACGTATGCGTAAATCGAACGGGTCTGCTGTCCGTTTCCGTTTTAGCGCAAAGCTGCGATCCGTCCGTAATCGGAACCTTCGGCTTTCAAAGCAGCCGCGCCGCAGATAAATTCAGCGCTGTCGATTTTTCAATAAAAAGCGGCGCACCCGTGCTTACAAACGCCGTTGGCTACATGGTTCTCAAGGTAAAAGGCAGCTTTGAAACCGCTACCCATACCGTCTTTTTTGCTGAAATGATCGACGGCGCCGTTACCGAACAGGATACCCCCATGACTTACGCTTATTATCACGAAGTGGTAAAAGGCAAAAGTCCTAAAAACGCCCCCACCTACCAAGCGCCTGCCGAAGAAAATACTCCGAAGAAAAGCACCTATATCTGCTCTGTATGCAGCTACGAATACGACGGGGAAATCCCCTTTGAAGAACTTCCCGACGACTATGTGTGTCCGATTTGCGGCCAGCCCAAAAGCGTATTCGTTAAGAAGTAACAAAAGCAGAATTCTCCTCTTCGTTTGCAGTAGTTATAGCTCGCAGACAGTCTGCCCTATTCAGATCCGGCAGTCTATGTTCAAGATCTTACCAAAACAGGAAAACAAATAAAAGCCCGCTGCGAAAGCAGCGGATTTTCTTGTTTTGGCACAATATAAAAGAAACCGCGCTTGTCATTCCGCAAAAAGCTCAGGATGCGCCGAAAGCCGATCTGCCTCCGTAATCGTGCGAATGACACGGCATGGGTTTCCGGCCGCAAGGCTGTTTGCCGGAATGTCTCTCGTTACAACGGAACCTGCGCCGATTACACAGCCCTCTCCGATCGTTACGCCGCCGCAGACGGTTACGTTTGCGGCAATCCAGCAATTATCCTCAATAACGATGGGCGCAGTATACTCAAGGTTCGTTACGCTTCCCGTCTTTTTATTAAAAAAAGAATTTCGATCCGGATAGCAAAGCGGATGTATGGGGGTTAATAAGGAAACATTGGGGCCAATAAACACCGAACTGCCGATCGAAACCCTTCCTTCGTCCAATACCGTAAAATTAAAATTCGCATAGCTGTCCTTCCCGATAACCGTATTTGTTCCGAAATCAAAATAAATCGGCCCTTGCAAATAAACGTTCTCCCCCCGATTGGGAAGCAGCTCATTTAAAATTTCTTTACGCCGCTGTGCATCCGTTTCCGTTGTGTCATTATACAGCTTGCAAAGCCGATGCGCATTGGTACGTTCTTCAGGCATTCCTTCCGTAAACGGATCGTATATTTTCCCTGCCAGCATTTTTTCATGTTCAGTCATTCTATTAAAAGCTCCTTCTCCATATTTTATGATTTAATAAAAAGCCATTCTCTGCCTTCACATATCAACTAAAAAAAACCGACGCAGCCTTCGCCGCGCCGGTTTCACCGCATTTTTTATTCTGTTATAACCGTTGGTTACCATGCGGTCATTTGCAAATGATTAACCGCGGCGAGCCTTAAAGCAAGCGTCGCAATACACCGGGCGGTCATCCTTCGGCTGGAAGGGCACCTGAGTGGGTGCGCCGCACTGTGCACAAACAGCGTCAAACATCTCGCGAGGCGCGCGCTGTGCGTTCTTCTTGTTCTGGCGGCATGCACGGCAGCGGCTGGGCTCGTTCTTGAGACCCTTCTCCGCATAGAACTCCTGCTCACCGGCTGTAAAGGTGAACTCTGCTCCGCAATCTTTGCAAACTAAAGTCTTGTCCTGAAACATTTTATAATGTCCCCCATAAAAAAATTTTTCGTTGTACGCGTTTAAGGCTTACTTGACCTCGTGCAGGGGAAATATCAGTCCAAAACTTCAGTTATCCACTCTTTAGCGGGTCTTGATTGCTCACTAATCAACGTCAACGTTTATATTATAATGCCTCGCAACCCGAAATGCAAGCCTTTTTTAAAAAATAATTTTAATATTTAATAAAAAGCGGAAATTCGACTTTCTTTTCAGCTAATGGAGATCAGTAGCGGCAAACGCAAGCAGATATACCGCCCGCGCTCCCGCCTCCTTAAGCCGATGCGCACAGAAGTCTGCCGTAGCGCCCGTTGTGGTTACGTCATCCACCAAAAGAACTCTGGATTCGTTAAGCTCCGAAATCGGCCTCACCGAAAAAACCTTTTCGGCATTCTCCCGCCTTGCCGCATAAGAAAGCGTTCTCTGCGAAGCTCCCTTCGCCGAACGCAGCAGCGCGTTTTCAAGCAGTGGAATTCCCTGAATCCGCGAAATCTCCTTGGCAAGCAGGCCTGCCGGATTATAGCCGCGGTTGCGGTTATTGCGCCTGCTGCCCGGAACCGCAACAATAAAATCAAACTCACACGCCGGCATCACCGCGCACATCGGGCGCGCCATCCGTTCCGCCAAGTACGCATGGGAACGGAATTTAAACGCGGCGATCACCTTGCAGATCGCGCCGCTGTAAAGAAAAGGCGCGGCGCCGCCGTCCAGTGCAGACATTCCCTTGGAGCAATACGGGCAAAGCCCCTTTTTCGGGAGCGGCCGCGCGCAGACGGGACACGGACGGTCATTGGCAAGCACCGTCTCCGTACATCTCCTACACAGGCCAAGCGCATTTACAGGCTCCTCACCCGCGCACGCCACACAGGGAAAATCCTTTGGAAAAAGCGCGTCACAAAGCCTCCGGAATATCGCCGTGCTCTTTTTCTCCTCCATGAAACACCTCGGAAATATTTTTCAGATACTGCGAAAGCGCGCAGTAGCGTTTGCTAATCAAATTATTCTGCACCATGAAGGCAACGGTTTCCCGCCGCCCCAGCAGCATGACCGCACGGCGCGCGCGCGTAACGCCCGTATAAAGCAAATTGCGTGTATAAAGCATCTGCGGCCCGCTTACCAGTGGCATCACGACCACCGGAAATTCGCAGCCCTGACTTTTATGCACGCTGATGGCATAGGCAAGCATCAGATCCTCCAGCATGGAGCCGTCATATTCCGCCACGCGGCCATCCTCAAAAGCAACAGTAAGACTTCGCGCCCCCGAATGCACCTCTGTGATAAAGCCCATATCCCCGTTGAAAATGCCTTCGCCCTCGGCAGGCTGAGCATCCGCCCTGCTCCATTTGATCTGATAATTGTTTCGCACCTGCATGACTTTATCGCCCTGCCGAAAAAGCGTTTCGCCCGCCATACACTCCGCCTTCGCGCGGGACGGCGGATTCAGCACGCGCTGAAGCGCCTTGTTCAGCGCGATCACCCCGCATTCTCCCTTCTTCTGCGGGCAAAGCACCTGAATGCCGCTCATGGGATCCAGCCCGAAATGCCCCGGAAGCCGCCGGGCGCACAGCTCTAACACGGCCTGCGCGCAGTCCTCCGCCTGAGGGTGCGATTCAAAAAAGAAGTCCTTACTCTTATTTGAAATGTCCGGCATCTCTCCACGATTGATGCGGTGCGCATTGCTCACGATCAGGCTTCCCGTCTCCTGCCTGAAGATCTCCGTAAGCCTTACGACCGGCAGCGCCTCGGAATCGATCATATCGCGCAGCACATTTCCCGCGCCAACGGAAGGAAGCTGATCCGCGTCGCCCACCAGCACCAGCCGCGTATCGGGCGCCAGCGCGCTCAAAAGCGCTTTCATGAGAAAAATGTCGATCATGCTGGTCTCGTCCACAATGCATACATGGCAGTCTAACGGATCCTTCTCCCCTTTTGAAAAAGCAAATGCTTCGTTGTCCTGCGGCTGATATTCCAAAAGGCGGTGTATCGTCTTGGCATCCTCGCCTGTAGCGTCCGCCATGCGCTTAGCAGCGCGCCCCGTAGGCGCGCACAGCGCTACCTTCAGTCCCCTGCGCTTGAGCAGCAGAATCATGCAGTTGATAATCGTAGTCTTACCCGTGCCCGGCCCGCCCGTAATAACCGCCACGCCGCGGCGCATCACCGTGCGGATCGCTTCCTGCTGCATAGGCGCCAGCGTGATCCCGTGCTCCTTTTCATACTGCCCGATCTCCCCGGAAAGGTTTTCATTTGGCAGATCGTCCCCGGAGCGGCGGCTCAGGAACGCAAGCCTCGCCGCCACCTGCGATTCCGCCGCATAATAGGACGGAAGATAGACCACATCCTCGCCGTCATACACACGAAGAACCAGCCGCTGTTCCATAAATGCTTTCTGCATAACATCCTCAACGCACTCGCCCTTTACTTTGATAAGAGCCTGCGTACGCTCCGAAAGCATCCGTTTGGGCAAGAACATGTTGCCGTCGCTTCCGGCCTGAGAAAGCACATAACGCATCGCGCCGCAGACACGAAAGGCGTCGTCCGCCGCTATACCCAGCTTTTCAGCGATCATATCCGCCGTTTTAAACCCTACGCCGTCAATATCGTCCACCAGCTGATAGGGATTGACCGTGATCGTCTGCTCCGCGCCCGTTCCGTAAGCACGCATGATCTTCGCGGCAAGCGCATTGGAAATTCCCATCCGCTGCAAAAACATGGCCGTTTTGCGCATTCCGCCGATCTCCGCATAGCTCTGCGCGATCTGATCGGCTTTCGCCCTTCCGATGCCCGGCACCTCGCAGAGCCGCTGGGGAGCCATTTCCATAATATCAAGCGCATCCTCGCCAAAGGTATCCACAATCGCCCGCGCCGTACTCGGCCCGACCCCGCGGATCATGCCGCTTGCAAGATACTGCTCGATCTCGTCGATCGTGCGCGGCAAAACGATCTCATAGGACACCGCCTTAAATTGCAGCCCATACTCCCGGTGCTGTTCCCAATCGCCGCGAACCGTTACGCGCTGCCCTTCGCTGAGCGCGGCAAAGCTGCCGCAAACGGTTTCAAGCAAATCGTCGCAGCCTATGGTGAACACCGTATAGCCGTTTTGCTCATTATGAAAAATAATGTCCTCAACCGTGCCGGTCAGCTCTTCCAATTTCGCTCTCCCCTCAGCATGTTATCTGCCCGCCGCCGCCAGCAGCTCGTCCACCCTGTCGGTACGCTCCCACGGCAATTCAATATCCGTGCGCCCGAAATGGCCGTATGCAGCCGTTGCACGGTAGATCGGCCTGCGCAGCTGCAGCTGCTCGATGATCGCCGCCGGACGCATATCAAACACCTGATTGACAATTTGCGTAAGCTTGTCCTGCTCCACTGTGCCTGTGCCAAACGTGTCGCACAGCACGCTCACAGGGCGCGCCACGCCGATCGCATAGGCAAGCTCGATCTCACAGCGCTCCGCAAGCCCTGCCGCAACAATATTCTTGGCAATATACCGCGCCATATAAGCCGCGCTGCGATCCACCTTTGTCGGATCCTTCCCGGAAAACGCGCCGCCGCCGTGGCGCGCATAGCCGCCGTAGGTATCCACAATAATTTTCCGCCCCGTAAGGCCGGAATCTCCATGCGGGCCGCCGATTACAAAGCGCCCCGTGGGGTTGATATAATATTTCGTATCCTTTAGCAGCTCTTCTGGAATCACAGGCTTGATGATCTCTTCAATAACCGCCTCGCGCAGCGCCTGCTGAGAGATCTCCGGGCTATGCTGTGTGGAGATAACCACGGAAGGCACCGCTACCGGCCGATGCCCCTCATACTGCACGCTGACCATGCTCTTCCCATCCGGCCGCAGCCATGCAAGCGCTCCGCTCTTGCGCTTTTTCGCAAGCTGCTTGGTAAGCTGATGCGCCAAATCAATCGGCATAGGCATCAGGCTTTCCGTTTCGCGGCACGCAAAGCCGAACATCATGCCCTGATCTCCCGCTCCCGTGGCAAACATGGCGTCCGCTTCGCCGCTCCGCTGCTCCAGCGCGCTGTCCACGCCCATCGCAATATCGCTCGATTGCCCGTGCACCACCGAAAGCACCGCGCAGGTGTTTCCGTCAAACCCGCTCTCGGCATTGTCGTAGCCGATCTCGCACAGCGTCCTGCGCGCAATGCCGGCAATATCCAGCGCGCCGCCGCCGTAGCTCATCTCTCCCATCACAAGTACCATGCCCGTGGTGGCCGTCGTCTCGCACGCGCACCGCCCCAAGGGATCCTGCGCCAGCATCGCATCCAAAACGCTGTCGGAAATCTGGTCGCACACTTTATCCGGATGTCCCTCCGTAACCGATTCGCTTGAAAAAATTTTCGTTGTCATTTTGATCCTCCCCATTTGATTGCTCCGAATTGCGCCAAAAAATAAAAATTCATCCGAAGCTGCTGTTTCAGATGAAGCGTTCCCCCTCATCTGCCGGGCATTTGCCCGCGGGAATTGGCACGGTCAAACCGCTGCCGAGCTTCATAGGGCCCGTCCCTCCGCTACTCTTGATAAGGTCATTTATTCACTTTTCTCTATTATACATGATCGTTCCGAAAAAATCTACTCTATTTTGAAAAATTCTCTTTTTTGCGCATCACAGCACAGCAATAATCACATCTGCAAGCGCAACGGTGCATACGGCCACAACCGTATTGCCCGTAAAGATCGCCCAAAACATATCCTTGCTGCTGATATGAAACAGCGTGCCCAGCAGCGCGGCCGTCATGCTGCCCATACCCGGAAGAGGAACTACCACCAGCACAAACAGGAACGCCGACCCCAAAATTCTCCTTCCGCGCTCGCTTTGCGCACGCTGCAAAAAGCGATGCATCCGCTCGCGACCCTTGCCGATCTTCTTTTTCGTCTTTTCAGCATACGGCTTAAACCGCTCCCGTCCGCGCGCATAGGCTATTGCCCGCGGAATCAGATACGCAAACAGCAGCGCATTGACCGCGCAGCCCGTCAGCGCAAAAAACCATGCCGGAAAAGCGTCCATTTTTATATACTGCGCAAATAACAGCGCGCCGCGCATCTCGATCCCCGGAACGGCGGCAAGCACCATAACGGACAGCGGATCAAGCAGCGGCATTAAAATATGCCCCAAATATCATCCCTCCATGCGACAAACCGATTGATAAATATATAGTCGCCCGAAGGGAAAATTATGATTTTCTTATTTTTGCCGGTATTGCTCCCTGCCGATATCATATAGACTATTGCCCTGCGTATCGATCGCAACGGTCAGCAGCATATTCTCCACCTTCAGCTTATGAATCGCCTCCGTCCCCAGATCCGGAAACGCCACAACCTCGCACTCCTTAACGCAGGAAGCCAAATATGCGCCCGCACCGCCCGGCGCCGCCAGATACACCGCCTTATTGCGCACGCACGCCTGCCGCACCTCCTCGCTGCGCAGCCCCTTTCCGATCATCACTGCCTGCCCTAAATCCAGCAGCGCAGGCGCATAAGCGTCCATTCGGTAGGAAGTTGTCGGCCCGCACGCGCCAATCACATGCCCCTGCGGAGCCGGCGCAGGCCCGGTGTAGTAAATTCCCTGACCGTCTATCGGCACGGGAAGCTCCTTTCCTTCGGCTAAAAGCGCGCAAAGCCGCTTATGCGCTGCGTCGCGCCCCGTATAGAGCGTTCCGCTCAGGCGAACCGTATCGCCGGCGCGCAGCTTTTCAATCGTTTCGCGATCCTTCACGGGAAGCATTACCTGATATTCCATCTTTCAACCCCTCCTTACAGCACCGCGGACGCATGGCGCGCACAGTGGCACTGCATATTCACCGCAACCGGCAGCCCCGCAATATGCGTGGGATACTGCTCCAAATGCACGGCCAACGCCGTTATTCTTCCGCCTAAGCCCTGCGGACCGATCCCCAGCCGATTGATCTGCGCAAGCAGCTCCTGCTCCAGCTGTGCAAGCTGCGGATCCGCCGAGGGCGCGCCCAGCTCTCGCAGCAGCGAATGCTTCGCCATCAACGCGGCTTTTTCCATTGTGCCGCCGATTCCCACGCCGACCACCACAGGCGGGCACGGATTCGCTCCCGCGTTTGAAACGGTCTGCACGATAAACTCTTTCACGCCGGCCAGCCCGTCCGAAGGCTTCAGCATTTTCAGCGCGCTCATATTTTCGCTGCCAAAGCCCTTCGGTGCGGCATGAAGCGCGATCCGATCTCCCTTTACAAGCGAAACGTGCAGCACTGCGGGCGTGTTGGTTCCCGTATTGATCCGCTCAAGCGGCGAGAGCACGCTTTTACGCATGGATATGTACGCCCTGCGCACGCCCTCGTTCACGGCCTCTTCCAACAAACCGCCGGTGATATGCACCTCCTGCCCCACCTCTGCAAAAACCACCGCCATGCCCGTATCCTGGCAAAGCGGCAGACCCTGCTCCCGCGCAATGCGCGCATTATCGATGGCAACCTGCAGCGACGCCCTGCCATACGGCGATTCCTCGCGCGCTAACGCATTTTCAAAGGCTGGCACAACCTCCGGCGGATACACGTGGCACGCGTCCAAAAACAACCCCTCCACCGTCTTTGCAATCGTTTCAAAGGTGATCTCTCTCATTTTATTCCTCTCCTCCTGTGTGCAGGATCAGCTTCCGCAATTCCTCCGGCGTGCGGCACAAATAGTCCGCGCCCGCCTGTTCCAGCTCCTCCTGCGAACCGTAGCCCCAAAGCACGCCCGCGCACGGGATTCCGTTGGCGCTCGCCGCTTCAACGTCATATTTGCGGTCTCCGATCATCAGCGCGCGGCGCGCTCCGTTTCTTTTAAGCAGAATCGCAAGCGCCTCCGCCTTATCCTTCAGCCTTCCGTCCAGCGTGGAACCGATACAGTCGCAAAAAAAGCTCTCCAGCTCAAAATGCTCCAAGATCGTCTTCGCAAACGGCTCCGGCTTCCCGGTGCAGACCATCATAGGCATGCCCGCGGCATGCAGGCTGCCAAGAAGCTCAGCAATGCCATCATACGGGCGATTTTCAAACATTCCTTTTCTTATAAAATACTCCCGATAAAGCGGCAGCAGCGCAAGCGCTTCCTGTGAAGAAATGTGAAGCAGCGCCATAAGCTGCTCCGAAAGCGGCGGCCCCACGCAAGTAAGCAGCTCCGCCTCCGAAAGCGGCGGCAGTCCCGCCTTTTTTAGCGCGTAGCGAATGCTGTTGACAATGCCGGGAGCGGATTCCGTCAGCGTGCCGTCCAGATCAAAAATTACCGCCTCAAACGGTGCATATTCCATTTAATTTCTCTCCTTCCGTTTAAAACATCATACCATAAAACGCCGCATTCGTTAAGCGGAAATCTCACGATTGGACGCACGAAACACAATATGCTATAATAAACATAAAGCATTGCCGTTTTGCGACAGCTTTAAACGAAAGGACGAACCTATTATGAAAACAAATTCTCGCAGTCTGCAGCAAAAAGGCTCTTTGCTGCTCTGCCTGCTTTGTATGTTTCTTTGCCTGCTGTGCGCCTGCGCGCCCTCAGCTCCGGCTCCCGAAGAAGCACCCACCGAATCGCCGATACCATCAGCCCCCGCGCCGACCGAGCCACCTTTCACGCCGGACTGCGCCCCGGAGGACTATACTTCGCTTGGCAGCAAACCCGAATATCTTCTTAACGGCGCCTTCATCACCGAGCAGGGAAAGTTTCTCTATTATGTTGAAGGAAAAAGCATCAAAAAAACGGACGGAACCGACTCTTCTCTGCTTTGCAATCTCGATTCCGCTCCCTCCTGCCTGAATATCTGCGGCGATAAGCTTTATTTTTTACAGGAAGGTATGCTTTGCCGCGTCCGCACAGACGGCAGAGAGCTGCAAACAGGTCTTTTGCAGAACCTTGAAAAATTCGTTATTTTTCAAGACACGTTCTACTGTGCCGACACTGCCGGAAACGCCTTTTCTATACCCGTGGACGGCGAACAGAGAACCATATTGCGCACCGGCGTAAGCAATCTGTTTGTTTTTAACGATGAGCTCTTTTTCTGTACGGCAAACGATATATACGGCTATGACCTTTACTGGGCCGGAAGTCCCGGAAATCCGCTTCTCCAAAACGCCGCGCTGTTTGGCGTAAACGGCGAAAGAATCTACGCCGAAACACCGGACGGCATGATTCTTCTTACGCTTGAAAACGATCCCGTCAGTCTCCCGCTCACGTTTTCCCGCCTCCCCGTCGCTCTTTGCAGCGACGGCAAAACGCTGTTTTATGTTACGCGCGAAGGGCGACTGTGCGCGCAGCCTTTATCCGAAAACTCCGGCGCCTATACCGTTGTAGAAGAAAATGTGCAGTATGCTGTGATCATCGGAGAGGCGATCGTCTATCAAACGCAGGACGGAGCCGTTCGCACCTGCACTAAGAACGGCTGGCAACGCTCCAATATTGCCGACGGCTTAGCCAAAAAAACGGCTGCCGAAACAGACAAGCCGCTTTCCTGTAAAATTCTTCTGCTCAAAAATGAGAATGAAAGGCTGGAAGCAGGGAAATCTTACGAGCTTTCGCTGTATCTGGACGGCAATCCGCTTGCCGTATCAGGCTTAAAACCCGAAGCTGCGCTTGCAGGCCTTTTCTTTGAAAGCCGAGATGAAGAAATCGCCGTTTTGAACGGCACGCATATTTCCTGCCTGACCGAAGGAAGCGTGGTAGTGCGTGCCAGTGTGGTCGGCAATCCCGTCGTGTTCAGCGAATGCCTGCTGAAGATTGAAACAAAAAGTGAATATTAGTCTATAAAAAGTGTGTTTTGACCATTTATTTTTTCCAAGTTTCACCTTATAATCTAACAGAATCATTTCATTAGGAGGAATATATGATGAAAAAATTTGCAGCATTTGCCGCCGTACTTGCCGTTCTGTTGCTCATAGGCATGACGGCTATGGCAGCGCCGTTAGAAAATCCAAACCTTGACGTTACCCAGCTTAACCCCTTTGAAGGCTGGGGAAACGGCGAAGTTATCCAAAACAGCAACTATTTTTGGGTGTTTGAACCCAACGGAACCGGCGCTTTTAATAACGGCCTGCTCGTTATGGATTCTGCCGATCCGGACTCTCCGTTTATTGCAAGAATCAACCTGAAAGAACGCATCTCTATTGAAACCATGACAGATGTTACCGGCGTTGCTTTTTATATTGAAAACAACTCCCGATGAAGAAGCCGGCGTTGCTTTCTTCGGCGAATCCTTCGGCGGATTTGAAGTGCCGGATCAGGCAAACGGCGGAACGAAGCTCGCCGAACACCAACTGTCCTACGGCGACGCTGATTTTACACAAATCGTTTGCTACTTAGTCGATTTGGAAGGCAACATTGCCAGATGCGAGGAGTATTACGGCTATAACACGAACGGTCAGGCTTCCATTCCGGCAGGCTTTAAAGGCTGGTTCCTGATCGATCTCGCCAACGGCGGCTTTAACCGCTGCTATTACGGCTCCTGGGGCGCAGACGCAGGCTTTCATGACTCCGAGGACTGCGAGTATGGCCGGTTTGTTAACGGTACGCACGGCCTGTTTGCTTTAGGCTTCTCCGTATGCGCCGACCTTGCCGACGGTGAAACCGTTGCGCTGGGAGACTACGCGCTGTGGTCCGCCAAGAGCGGCTTCACCATGCCGGAAGAGGGCGATACCTCCATTACCACCCCCGGCAGCGACCCGACGCAGCAGCCCACGGAAAATCCTTCTAAGGGTGCAACCGCAACCTCTGCACCGGACGCTTCCGAATCCCCTGCTCCCGCTTCAAACAACACGGTGCTGTATATCATCATTGCCGCCGCGGTCATCGCAGCAATAGTCGCAGTGATCATAATCATAGCCGTAAAAAATAAAAAGAAAAAGTAAAAATTCTA
>QWCN01003366.1_pt1 | contig 18729 bp, 17 predicted proteins | sample 1972711 | NCBI WGS metagenome assembly QWCN01 (sample SAMN09866707, study PRJNA288562) | Human gut metagenome isolate term1_stool, whole genome shotgun sequencing... | isolation source: gut | host: Homo sapiens | place: USA: California
CCAGAAGGAACTTTCCCGGATCATTCGGATGGAGTTAAAAGATCCACGTATCAATCCCATGACATCGGTAACGGATGTCATGGTGACACAGGATCTGAAATATTGTAAGGCATATATCAGTGTATTAGGCGATGCAGAATCTGGTGCAGAGACGTTAAAGGGCTTAGAGCAGGCGAGTGGATTTATCCGCCGCGAGCTGGCGCGTACGATCAATCTCCGAAATACACCGGAGCTTACGTTTGTATTGGACACATCAATCGAGTATGGAAATTATATGTCTAAGCGTATCGATGAGGTAATCAAAGAGGATCAGAGTAAGCAGAATGAAGAAGAGTGAATTATTAAATCTAATTGAAGATGCAAAGACAATCGGAATATTCGGGCATATCCGCCCGGATGGCGATTGTGTTGGTTCGTGCTTAGGACTGTACAATTATATTCAGGACAACTATGACGCAGAGGTGACCGTGTATCTGGAGAAGATTCCAGATAAGTTTTCGTTCTTAAAGGGCGCGGATGCCATCTGCCATGAACCAGAGTCTCGTGTATTGGATCTTGCAATTTCTCTGGATTGTGGAGACCGCGATCGGCATGGAAGCTTCTATGAGCTTTTCGGTATGGCGAAGAAAAGTGCCTGTCTGGATCATCATAGAAGTAATCAGGGCTTTGGGGATTATTACTATTGTGATGCGGACGCATCTTCTGCAAGTGAAGTATTGTTCCGGCATATTGATCCAGAGAATATCTCGCTTGCCTGTGCAGAGTGTCTGTATCTCGGTATCGTACATGATACCGGCGTGTTCAAGTATTCGGCATGTACAAAGGATACAATGCAGGTAGCCGGTGAATTGCTCGCACATGGCGTGGATGCACAGAAGATTATCGACGATACCTTTTACAGAGTCAGCTACAAGCAGAATCTGCTTATGGGACAGGCGATGGTCAATGCAAAGCTGGCACTGTCCGGACAGGTTGTCTACACTTTTGTGACAAAGGAGATGTTCGATACCTTTGGCTGCGGAAAAGAAGAGACAGATGGCATTGTGGATCGTATCCGCGTGATTGACGGTGTGGAGGTCGCGATATTTGTATACCAGCTTGGCGATGCAATGAAGGTCAGCCTGCGTTCTATCCGCAAAGTCAATGTGAGCAAGATTGCAGTTGCCTATGGCGGTGGCGGACATATCCGTGCGGCTGGCTTTGAAGTGACCGGCGATTTTGATACAGTCGTTGCAGATATTATAAAGATGATAGAGGAACAGCTTTGATAGACGGGATTTTAAATGTTTATAAAGAACAGGATTATACATCATTTGATGTCGTGGCAAAGCTTCGCGGCATCTTAAAACAGAAAAAGATCGGACATACCGGGACACTTGATCCAATGGCAGAAGGTGTCCTGTTGGTTTGTCTTGGTAAGGCGACAAAGCTGGTAGATCTTCTGACCGAAGGAGATAAATGCTACCGTGCGACGATGAAGCTTGGCTATGAGACGGATACCGAGGATGTGACCGGTGAGACGACTGCGGAAGGTGATGCAGCAGTGCTCGCGCAGCTGACACAGGCAGACGTGGAACGTGCAATTTTGTCCTTCGTTGGCAAGTATGACCAGATACCACCGATGTATTCTGCCATCAAAAAGGATGGAAAAAAATTATACGAATATGCCAGAGCCGGAATCGAGGTCAAACGAGAACCAAGACCGGTTGAGATTTATGCAATCCAGGACATTACGAAGGAAGCGGACGATACTTACAGCTTTGATGTGTATTGTTCGAAAGGCACGTATATCCGGTCGTTGTGCCGGGATATCGGAAGAAAACTTTCTTGTCTGGCTGTGTTGTCCGGTTTACACCGGAAAGAAGTGCATGGATTTTCTGTGACAGATGCATTGACGCTGCAGGAGATCGAGGTACGGCAGGCAGATGGAACCCTGCAGGACGCAATCCTGCCAGTGGATGCACTTTTGAAACAGTATCCGGCATATGAGATTACCGAACAGGCAGAGAATTATCTGAGAAATGGAAACAAGCTTTCTCCTCGGTTTTTCAAAGATATGGGAGAAAGACGGGATACGAGAATCCGGGTGTATCATGCAGGCAAGTTTGCAGCCTTATATGATTACAAAGAGGAAGAACAGATATACAAACCATTTAAAATGTTTTTATGAGGAAACTGACGTGAAGAAACTAGCATACAATGACGTGAATATCGCAGATACTGTTGTGGCACTTGGAAAATTTGAGGGCTTGCACAAGGGACATATGTTGCTTATCAACAAAGTATTGCAGTTGTCCCATGAGGCAGGAAAACAATCGGTCGTATTTTCCATCGACATGCCGGGCACAAAGCGCATCTATACAATTCCAGAGCGGGATCGGCTGTTGGAGGAACTTGGTATAGACTGGAATGTTACTTGTGAATTTACGAAGAAGTTTGCGGCGATGAAGCCGGAGACATTTGTCAAGGATGTGTTAGTGGAGCGGCTGCACCCGGAATATGTGGTCGTCGGCAATGATTTCCGGTTTGGCAAAAACCGGCAGGGCGATGTGACGATGCTGCAGGAATATGGAACCCGGTATGGCTTTGAAGTGCTTGCGTTTGAGAAGCTGCGGGAGCAGGGGACAATTATCAGTTCCTCCTATATCCGGGAGCAGATTGAACAGGGGGCAGTGGATGTCGTCCGTGAATATATGGGACGCCCATATAGTATTTCCGGGATTGTCCAGTATGGAAAACAGCTTGGAGCTACAATTGGATTCCCAACAGCCAACTTGATTCCAACGGAAGAAAAATTGTTAGTGCCAAATGGCGTATATGAGACGCGTGTCACAGTGAATAACCAGCATTATCGCGGTGTGACGAACGTGGGAGATAACCCGACCGTGGACGCAGATCATAAAATTAAGGTGGAGACAAATATTCTGGATTTCAATGAAAATCTATATGGAACCTGCCTGAAAATCGAATTTTTACGACAAATTCGAAAAGAAATAAAATTTGATAGCATAGAAGCCTTGAAAAATCAGATCAAATCGGATATACTAGAAGTCGCGCACCAGTAGCTCAGTGGATAGAGCAATGGCCTCCGGAGCCATGTGCGGAGGTTCGATTCCTCTCTGGTGCATTTTTGTATATTGTTGTTCGAAGGAGGACATATGAGTAAGAAGGGTAAAAAAGGAAAGAAAAAGATAGCAGGCCTGATGCTGTTCCTTGGCTGGATGATCTTTATTCTGCTTGCCGTTGTATTCTATTTCTATTTCTTCTCGGATCTGGATCTGAGAATGTTTAACAAAGACAAAGCGACGCAGACGGATGCACAGCAGACGAACCAGACCGGCTTTTCTTACGAGACAAATGCAAATCTGGATATCAATTCCCTGATTATAGAGTATTATGCAGCGTTGGCGGTTTGCGATCAGGACAAGCTGAAGACCTATGTTACAGATCCAAGCCAGTTCGATGATATGACCGTTTATCAGCAGCGTTCCGCTGTGATCAAGGCATATTCAAATGTGAATTGTTACACGATGCCGGGATACACGGAAGATGCGACACTTGTGTATGTAACAAGCAACTTGAGTATGGCGAACATTACAAGTGTTCCTCTGAATATTAATCAGTTCTATGTTGTGAAAACAGCAGATGGATATAAGATTGATAATTCAGCACATTCGCAGGAAGTTACGAATTACATCGAGACACAGAGTCAGTCAACGGATATTCAGAATCTGTACAAAGCAGTACAGGATAACGTAAACAGTTGTATTGCAAATGATGCGGCATTCGCAGAGTTCTACAATACGATCAGTTCCGGACAATAATAAAAAATAAGGGCTGTTGTTCGTCAACAGCCCTATTATTATATCCATGTATTTTACAAGAAATCATCCGCACCATCTTCGTCTTCGTCCTCATCGGCTGCACGGACATCAATGCCACGTGGCGGAACCGGAGTGGAGAATACGATCTGTGTTTCTGTGTTTCCGTATTTCTGGAGTTGCCCGATGAAAGTATCAAGCTCCATTGTGCTAGGGAAGCATACTTTAATCAACATGGAGTATGCACCGGTAACGCAGTTACACTCCAAAACGTTCGGACATGCTTGGATAAACGGGTAGAATTCCGGTTTCCGTTTTGGATCGAGCGCCATGTTTATAAAGGCTGTAATGTGATACCCGAGAGACACTGGGGCAACACTTGCGTGATAGCCGGAGATGATTCCGCTTTTCTCTAAACGCTCAATACGGGCAGAGACAGCGGGGGAGGAAAGAAATACTTTGCTTGCCAGATGCTTCAATGGATATCTGGCATTTTCCTGTAATAAGTGAAGAATTTTTTTATCAATATTATCCATAATATGCCTCCTTTACACTTTTTCTAAAATTTATAAAGCGATTATACAACTGTTAATATAGAAATGCAACTATAAAATTAATAAAATTAAGGGGAATGTCATGTCTAACGAAATTCGATTAAATAAATACTTAAGTGAAGCAGGAATCTGTTCCCGCCGGGAAGCCGACAGGCTGATTGAAGCCGGAAAGGTAACGGTGGATGGAACAATCGCGGATCTTGGGACACGCGTCGGCGATTCTTCAGTTGTTACCTGCAATGGAAAGCCGGTACATCTGCATACGAAAAAGGTGATCTATGCATACAATAAGCCGATCGGACAGGTCTGTACATCGAAGGATGCTGATCCGGACAGTATCTTCCGGTATGTAGAGTTCCCGGAGCGGGTAAACTATGTAGGACGTCTTGATAAGGATTCGACCGGACTTTTGCTTCTTACAAATGACGGAGATCTGGCAAATGAGATCCAGCGCTCCAGAAACAATCATGAAAAGGAATACCATGTGCGAGTCAACACAGATATCACAGAAGATTTTATTAAGAAGATGTCGGAGGGCGTTGAGATTTTAGATACGGTAACGAAACCATGTAAAGTCAAAAAGACCGGAACGAGAAATTTCTCGATCATATTGACACAGGGATTGAACCGGCAGATCCGGCGGATGTGCGATGCATTGCATGTACGGGTTGTGCACTTAAAGCGTGTCCGAATCATGAATATTCGTCTTGGAAGCTTACGACCGGGTGAGTTTCGGACGCTGACGCGGGGCGAAGAACAGGAGCTGCGGAGACTGGTGCAGAAGAGATCGTGACAGGAAAAGGAGAAAATGATGGATGCAAAAACAGAGCGTATGAAAGAATTGGTGGAGCTGTTAAATCAGGCTTCCAAAGCATATTATCAGCAGGATACAGAGATCATGTCCAATCTGGAATATGATGCGTTGTATGATGAGCTTGCGGCGTTAGAGCAGGAGACTGGTCTGATCTTATCCAAAAGCCCGACACAGAATGTCGGTTACGAGATCATCAGTGAGCTGCCGAAGGAACGGCATCCGGCCCCAATGTTATCTTTGGACAAGACAAAAAGTGTTGAGGATCTGGCAGCGTGGCTGGGTGATAAAACAGGAGTCATGTCGTGGAAGATGGATGGACTGACGGTTGTATTGACTTACGAGGATGGCGTGCTTGTGAAGGCAGTCACACGTGGAAACGGCGAGATTGGTGAGGTCATCACGAACAATGCGAAGGTATTTGCGAATCTGCCGAACCAGATCGCGTACAAAGGTCCGCTTACGATCCGTGGCGAGGCGGTCATTACCTATACAGATTTTGAGCGTATCAATGCCACGATTCCGGATATTGACAGCAAATATAAAAACCCGAGAAACTTATGCTCCGGCAGTGTGCGGCAGCTCAATAATCAGATCACAGCCGAGCGGAATGTGCATTTCTTTGCGTTTAATATGCTTGATACCGGAGATGCGGAAATCGATGCAACGATGAATTCAAAGTTTGATTTCCTGACTTCACTTGGTTTTGAGGTTGTGGAACACGTCGATGTCACAGCGGCAACGATGCAGGAGATGGTCACACATTTTGCAGAGAAAATCGAGACGAACGATTTCCCATCTGATGGACTCGTGCTTTCGTTTGATGATGTGGAATATGGTAAAAGTCTTGGACGGACAGCGAAATTCCCGCGGGATTCGATCGCATTTAAATGGGCAGACGAGGAAGCGGAGACAACGCTTCGGCATATTGAGTGGAGTCCGTCCCGTACCGGGCTGATCAATCCGGTGGCAGTCTTTGATGCGGTATCGCTCGAAGGAACGTCTGTGAGCCGTGCCAGTGTCCACAATGTGAGCATTGTGAAGCAGTTACAGCTTGGAATCGGTGATACGATCAAGGTGTATAAGGCGAATATGATCATCCCGCAGATCAGTGAGAACCTGACGAAATCCGGTACACTCGAGATTCCGGATACTTGTCCGGCGTGTGGCGGTAAGACAGAGATCCGCGAGGACAATCAGGCACAGACGCTTGTATGTCCGAATCCGGCATGCCCGGCAAAGGCAATCAAGCTATTCACACATTTTGTATCACGAAACGCGATGAACATCGATGGTTTATCTGAGGCAACGCTGCAGAAGTTCTTAGACTGCGGCTTTATTGAAGAGTTGTATGATATCTACCGGATTGACCGCTATGAGACAGAAATCGTGAAATTAGAGGGCTTTGGGCAGAAGTCCTACGACAATATGATGGAGAGCATCGAGGCAAGCCGTACGACACAGCTTGCGCGTGTCCTGTATGGACTTGGAATTTTGAACGTCGGTACCGCCATGGCAAAATCCATCTGCAAATATTTCAAAGATGATGTGGAGGCAATTATCCATGCCGATGCAGCGCAGTTTGCCGAGATTGAGAAGATCGGCGATGTGATCGCAGAGGGCATTGTGGCATATTTCGCAGATCCGAACAATATCCGGGTACTGCGTGAGATCTTGAAGGAAGTGACACTTGTCGTCGAGGAGAATACGGCACCACAGGATCTCGAAGGCAAGACATTTGTCATTACTGGTTCACTCAATCATTTTGCAAACCGGGATGAACTTAAAAAATTGATCGAAGACCGTGGCGGAAAAGTCGCAGGCAGTGTTTCTTCGAAGACCACGTACTTGATCAATAACGATGTATTATCTTCCTCATCGAAGAATAAAAAGGCGAAATCATTGGGAATTCCGATTATTTCCGAGGATGATTTCTTGCAGTTATAAAAAATTCGTGGTATGCTTTAGCTTTAGAGAAGAAAAGAGGTTTTAGAGATGCCGATTAGAATAGACAACGATCTGCCAGTGAAGAAAGTACTGGAACAGGAAAATATATTTGTGATGGACGAACACCGTGCTATGACACAGGATATACGTCCACTTGACATTTTGATTTTAAATCTGATGCCGTTAAAGGAAGATACGGAGTTGCAGCTTCTGCGCAGCCTGTCAAACACACCACTGCAGGTAAATATCTCCTTTATCCGCACGATGTCCTATGAATCAAAGCATGTATCCGAATCACATCTGGAGCGTTTCTACAGTGACTTTGAACATGTAAAGAACAGGAAATGGGATGGTCTGATCATTACCGGAGCACCGGTGGAGAATATGGAGTTTGAGGAAGTGGAGTACTGGGATGAACTGACTGCTATCATGGACTGGTCAGTTACGAATGTTACGTCCACACTGCATATCTGCTGGGGTGCACAGGCGGGACTTTACTATCGTTATGGTGTGAAAAAATACCAGCTTCCAGAGAAGTTTTCCGGTGTGTATAAGCATTATACGTTCCATAAACGGACACCACTGGTACGTGGATTTGATGATTCATTCTTAGTGCCACAGTCCCGTTATACCGGTGTGGATAAACAGGCAATCGTCGATAATCCGCTTCTGGAGATCGTCGCAGAGTCCGATATTACAGGACCATACCTGATTATTGGAGAGGACGGCAAGAATATCTTCGTAACCGGACATCCGGAGTACGATACATTTACACTCGATCAGGAATATAAACGCGACATCAAGCGTGGCTTAAATCCGAATATTCCGGTTAATTATTATCCGGATGATGATCCGGAGCAGAAGCCGATTAAGTCATGGAGATGTCATGCGAATACACTCTATGCAAATTGGCTCAATTATTACGTATACCAGAGCACACCGTATGACTGGACGAAGAAGGTTACGAATTAAGGGACGCAAGCTTCGTGATCGTGAGTATGTTATGAAGCAGGTAGCCGCAGAACATACCGCATATGTATGCATGGATGCCGAAATGTGGCACAAAGAAGATGATACATAAGATCCGCACGCTGATGCCGAGAATATTATAGATTAAGTTCTGGGTGGCGTAGCCGATTGCGTTCATAACGCTGGAAAGCGTTGTGGAGAGATAAATAAACGGACATAAAAATCCCATCAGCTGTAGCAGCGTTCCTGCTTCAGCACTTTCAAAGGCAAAGGTACAGATTGGCTTTGCGAAGAGAATATACAGGATGCAGGCGAAGCTGCCAAGCATGATGCAGAAAAGAGCACTTGATACAAGTGCTTTTTTTATTGCCTCGGTATCGCGTTTGGCGCAGGCGTAGGAAATGGACGGAAGTAGCATCGTGGAAAGCGAGTTCGTGATCGTTGCCGGAAAAAGCAGAAATGGGATCACGATACCGGTGATGATACCGTACATTTCCATGCTTGTATCGGCGTTGTTGTAATACTGGAAAAGAAACGTCGGAAGTATGATTGCTTCAAAACTGGAAAATAACGTAAAAATCAGGTTGTTGGAAGTAATTGGAATAATGTCTTTCAGCATTGGAATCATAAGGGATGATTTCTTTTTCACTGAAATGCACATATCTTTATCTAGCAATCTGTTCGCTTGATTCTGCTTTCTTCGGAACAAGATATAACAGCTGACCGCGTAAAATGTGGCGCCCATCTCACCGATCACAACACCGAGTACAGCCGTTTTGGCGTCAACATGATCCTGCATATAAGAGATGGCAAGAAGGTAGACGGAACCAATCCGTATAATCTGTTCGATCAACTGGCAGCTTCCGGAGAAAACCGGTTTTTCATGTCCGATAAAAAATGCATTGATGCAGGCTTTTATGGCGACAAATGGAACCGCTGGTGAGAGAATGCGCAACAGGATACGGCAGTCGGTATTTTTCAGGATATGCATGGCGATGAAGTCACAGCCAAAGAAAAAGCAGGCAGAGACAAGCAGGCTCAGCACAAAACTCAAAAATCCACCGAAGCAAAGCGCACGGCGAGTATCGGAATATTTTTTCTTGCCAAGCAGATAGGATACATGTTTGGTAATCGTTGTTGCGATTCCCTGACAGCAAAAAGAAATGCCTAAGATGTAAAGTGGAAAAATAAGCTGATAAGTTCCAAGCTCTTTAACACCAATCAGCCGCGTCAGGAATATTCTATTATAAAAGCCGAGACATTTGGTCAGGATGCCGGTTATGGTCAGTATCAGGGTTCCTTTGATGATGGTTCGTTTTGACATGATGCTCATTTCCTGCCGGAGTCTTGGTTTATTATATTGGATAGGGCGATAAAATATGACAGTTTATATGGATCACGCAGCGACGACGAGCACCCATCCGGAAGTGATTCGTGCCATGCAGCCGTATTTTCACGACAAATTTGCGAACCCTTCCGGCATTTACAGTATCGCAAAGGAAAACCGGCAGAAGATAGAAAAATGCCGTCAGATGATCGCGGATACCCTGCATGCGAAAAAGAACGAGATTTATTTCACGGCAGGCGGTTCGGAGGGCGATAACTGGGCGTTAAAAGAGATTGCAGACACATACAGTAAAAAGGGCAGACATATCATCACGACAAAGCTGGAGCATCACGGAATCCTGCATACATGCGAATACCTCGAAAGGCATGGATTCGAGGTCACATATCTGGATGTGGATATATACGGACGTGTGAATCCGGTACAGGTGGAGCGGGCAATCCGGAAGGATACGATTTTAATATCCGTGATGTTTGCAAACAATGAGATTGGAACGATACAGCCGATCGGTGAGATCGGAGCAATCGCCAGACGGCACAATGTATTATTTCATACGGATGCGGTGCAGGCGTATGGACAGATTCCAATTGACGTTGCATGCCTGCAGGTCGATCTGCTTACTGCGAGCGGACACAAATTCCGCGGACCAAAGGGAACCGGTTTTTTATATGTGCGGGAAGGGGTGCGTCTGCAAAGTCTGATCCACGGTGGGGCGCAGGAGCAGGGACTTCGGGCAGGCACAGAAAATGTACCCGGTATCGTCGGACTTGCGACCGCCGCATACATTGCGGATGCAGCGATGGAACAGCGGATGCAGTATGAAATCCAGATCCGTGATTATATGATCGGTGAACTGCTTACAACGATTCCGTACAGCCAGTTAAATGGACACCCGGAGCAAAGACTTCCAAACAATATCAATGTGTCCTTTCAGTTTGTGGATGGTGGGGCATTGCTGGTTATGCTGGATACACTCGGCATCTGTGCCTCTGGTGGATCGGCATGCACATCTGCGTCGAAAGAACCGTCCCATGTGTTAAAGGCAATCGGGCTTTCCGACGAACTGGCGCGTGGCACGATTCGGCTGACGATTGGGGAAGAGACAACAAAAAAGGATGCAGACTATGTGATTGCCTGCATCCGGGAACTCGTCGGGGGACTGCGGGAACAGTCACCTTTTTATGAGGATTACCAGTCGCGTTTTCACGCGGTAGATTAAGGAATCTTATGGAATTCCGGTTTGCGTTCTTTAAATGTCGTATAGTAACGGAAACCATGGGAGAGCAGCAGATCTCTTGCAGCATCAAAGCCGTAGCCGATATGCTCTGCATGATGCGCGTCGCTTCCGACGGTGATAATTTCTCCTCCGGCGTCCTTGTACATTTTCAGGATATCTGTATGAGGATGCGGGAAAGAGAGACCACGGTATAAGCTTCCGGTGTTGATCTCGATACCCTGACCACGGGCGACAAGAATCTGAAACAGCTCTTCAAAGATATCTGCATAATCGCGGATATCAAAAAGATCCGCCTTTGTCTTTCCGTAGCGCACGATATAATCAAGGTGTCCACATACATTGAAGTTGTCAAATTCTTTTACACAGGCAAGCAGCGTCTCAAAATAATGCCGGTAGGCAGACAGATCTTCCTTTCCCTCGAAATATTCCGGGTAGTATGGGTCCATGCCGTCGACGACATGCAGGCTGCAGATGATAAAATCCAGTTCCGGGTGTGCCTGCACGAAGGCATTTAATTTTTTCGTTGTCGATGGCATCACGCCAAGTTCCACACCCACGCGAAGATCAAACTCCGGGACAAGCTTCTCAGAAAGAGCGTGGTAAATGCGATAGTAGGAATCCAGATCTAAATCAAAATCCATGTCCGGTTCCTCAGGCCGGACCGGAAAGTCCATGTCATAATGATCTGTAACGCAGAGGGCAGACAAGTCTTTTTCTTTTGCGGAGGCGATCACTGCCTGTATTGGTTCGTCACAGTCGCTGGAAAAATCCGTATGAAAATGATAATCGGGAAATAGCATGGTTTAATCCTCCTGTAAAATATAATGCATAAAATACTATGATTTCACGAAAGCTATGATTGCTAATTATAACGTATAATCTTATAAAATCCAATAAATTTGGAAAATCACGCACTTTTTGAAAAAAATTACAAAAAATAGTCTTGAATTTTACTATAAAAGAAGTTATGATATTTGATGTAAGTTTTTAGATGAATTACTGCAGCCATGCAGTATTTAAATCTTAATAATTAAAACTTAGGAGGATTAAAAAATGGCAGTAAAAGTAGCAATTAATGGTTTTGGACGTATCGGACGTCTTGCATTCAGACAGATGTTTGACGCAGAAGGTTATGAAGTAGTTGCAATCAACGACTTGACAAAGCCTTCTATGCTTGCTCACCTTTTGAAGTATGATTCATCACAGGGTAAGTATCAGTATGCAGATCAGGTTTCTGCTGATGATGAAGCAGGTACAATCACAGTTTGTGGTAAGACACTTAAGATCTATGCTGAGGCAGATGCTAAGAATCTTCCATGGGGAGAGCTTGATGTAGACGTTGTACTTGAGTGTACAGGTTTCTATGTATCAAAGGCTAAGTCACAGGCTCATATCGATGCAGGTGCTAAGAAGGTAGTTATTTCAGCTCCAGCTGGTAACGATCTTCCTACAATCGTATATAGCGTAAACGAGAACACACTTACAGCAGATGACAAGATCATCTCTGCAGCTTCTTGTACAACAAACTGTCTTGCTCCTATGGCTAAGGCACTTAACGATTACGCTCCAATCCAGTCAGGTATCATGTCAACAATCCACGCTTACACAGGTGATCAGATGGTACTTGATGGACCACACAGAAAGGGTGATTTCAGACGTGCTCGTGCAGCAGCTGTAAACATCGTTCCTAACTCAACAGGTGCAGCTAAGGCTATCGGTCTTGTTATCCCAGAGCTTAATGGAAAGCTCATCGGTTCTGCACAGAGAGTTCCTGTACCTACAGGTTCTACAACAATCCTTACAGCAGTTGTTAAGGGTAAGGACGTAACTAAGGAAGGCATCAACGCTGCTATGAAGGCTGCAGCTTCTGAGTCTTATGGTTACAATGAGGAGCAGATCGTATCTTCAGATATCGTTGGTATGAGATATGGTTCACTCTTCGATGCTACACAGACAATGGTAGCTCAGATCGCTGACGATCTTTACGAGGTTCAGGTTGTTTCTTGGTATGATAACGAGAACTCATACACAAGCCAGATGGTTAGAACAATCAAGTACTTCGCTGAGTTGGCTTAATTTCTAGTCAGACTCTTTTAGAGAAGACCTACAAGGGTCCGGTCTTAATTGGACCGGACCCTTATTTTTATCATTTCAAAATCCAGGAGGAATTTATAATGTCATTAAATAAGAAATCCGTTGATGATATCAACGTAAAGGGACTTCGTGTTCTTTGCAGATGCGACTTTAACGTACCTTTGAAGAACGGCGAGATTACAGACGAGAATCGTCTGGTTGCAGCTCTTCCAACAATCAAGAAGCTGATCGCTGATGGCGGTAAGGTTATCCTTTGCTCTCACCTTGGAAAGGTTAAGACAGAGGAAGACAAGCAGACAAAGACTCTTGCACCGGTTGCAAAGAGACTGACAGAGCTTCTTGGACAGGAAGTAAAGTTTGTACCAAGCTTAGAGGTTGTTGACGATACAGTTCGTGCAGCTGTAGACGCTATGAAGGATGGCGAGGTTATCCTTCTTGAGAATACACGTTTCAGAGCAGAAGAGACAAAGAACGGAGAGGCTTTCTCTAAGGATCTTGCAAGCATCTGTGATGTATTCGTAAACGATGCATTCGGTACAGCACACAGAGCACACTGCTCAAACGTTGGTGTAGCTGCACTTGTTGATACAGCTGTTGTTGGATATCTGATGCAGAAGGAAATCGATTTCCTCGGAAATGCAGTTGAGAATCCTGTAAGACCTTTCGTTGCTATCCTTGGTGGTGCAAAGGTTGCTGATAAGCTGAACGTTATCTCTAACCTTCTTGAGAAGTGCGATACACTCATCATCGGTGGTGGTATGGCTTACACATTCCTCAAGGCTAAGGGATATGAGATCGGTAAGTCACTTGTTGACGAGACAAAGCTTGACTACTGTAAGGAAATGATGGAGAAGGCTGAGAAGCTTGGCAAGAAGCTTCTGCTTCCAGTAGACTCTGTTATGATCGACGATTTCCCTAACCCAATTGACGATCCTACAATCGCTACAACTATCTGCGATGCAGACAAGATGGATGCATCTAAGGAAGGCTGCGATATCGGACCTAAGACAATCGAGCTTTACTCAGAGGCTGTTAAGACAGCTAAGACAGTTGTATGGAACGGACCTATGGGTGTATTCGAGAACCCGGTTCTTGCAACAGGTACAAAGGCAGTTGCAGCAGCACTTGCTGAGACAGACGCTACAACAATCATCGGTGGTGGTGATTCTGCAGCAGCTGTTAACCAGCTTGGCTATGGCGACAAGATGAGCCACATCTCAACAGGTGGTGGAGCTTCACTTGAGTTCTTGGAAGGTAAGGAACTGCCAGGTGTTGCAGCAGCTAACGATAAGTAATTATATTTAAGGAGATAAAAGAAATGGCAAGAAAGAGAATTATTGCAGGTAACTGGAAGATGAACATGACTCCATCAGAGGCTGTAAAGCTTGTTGAGGAGTTAAAGCCATTAGTAGTAAATGATGATGTAGATGTAGTTTACTGTGTACCAGCCATCGACATCGTTCCTGTTGTTGAGGCTGTTAAGGGCACAAACGTACAGGTTGGTGCTGAGAACTTCTACATCGAGGACAAGGGTGCTTACACAGGTGAGATCAGTGCACCAATGCTTGTAGATGCAGGCGTGAAGTATGTAATCATCGGACATTCAGAGCGTCGTGAGTACTTCAAGGAAGACGATGCATTCTTGAACAAGAAGGTTAAGAAGGCAATCGCTTCCGGACTTACACCAATCCTTTGCTGCGGTGAGACACTGGAGCAGAGAGAGATGGGCGTAACAATGGATTGGATCAGACTTCAGATCAAATCTGACCTTGCAGGCGTTGCAGCAGATGACACAGATGATGTAGCAGGCGTCGCAGAGGACGAGGCAGCGTCATCGTCGCTCTGGCCCATGGAAGACAGGTCGTCGTCCATCATCCACGCCTGCCGCGCGGGCACCTCCGCACCCTCCAAAGCATTCACACCATTCACGGCTGCTTCGGGAGTAGAAGAAGTCTCGACAGAGGTGGAGGGGGCTTCTTCTGGAGTCTGGGAGAGGGCTGTGGCGGGCTTGGGGTTGGCGGGAAGAGGGGGGATTTCAATTCCCTCCTCCTTGTCCTCCTTGCTCTGACGCCGGTGCCTGCAGCGGATGCACAGAACGATGAAGAGGACGAGGACAATCAGAACGCCGGCCAGGGAGGTGGAGAGGAACACAAGGACTGCATTACAGTCGCTTTGCTCCTCCAGCCATTCCGTTCCGTTGCAGGTTCGGACACGGTGGCCGAGGCCAAAAGAACACGTTAGGGACACGGAATCCTTGTCCCAGGTCTGCTCCCACTCCCCTTCCGTTGGACAATATTTCGCTATGGGTGATGAATAGATGAAGTGGGTACAAAACACGGAGAGAGAGATGGACTGTGTATAGTTCTCCCATGCGGAATACGCATCCTCGACGACCACCGTATAGATGAGAGGATCGCTTCGCATACGTGGAGTCCCAGAAATGACTCCATTATGAAACTGAAGTCCCCAAGGAAGATCTGGGGTTAAGTGAGCACCATTTGAACATACTTGTGTCAATTGACCACCGTCGGTTTGTAGATGAAAGCAAGGGACAAATTTCAACGGGTTTGTACCTCTCGAGCACATACTCGTCCTGCAAATAGAGTGCCCCTTCGTAATGATCTATTCATTACTGTCAAAGAGGATATCACGACCAGAAGGAGTACACGAAGTGCTTACAAGCACGCAACACAATAACCACTAAACTTCACATATAAACCCCTTCCGTACACAAAGGAGAGAGAGGCGTGCGAGATTCATTAAGATTGCTTGCTGCTGAGTCCGAAGAAGCAATTAATGGACTCTCAACTGACTTTGATACAGAAAACACCTCACAGGGAGAAGTATAATACATGCTAAAACACGGATGGGAAGGGATTAGGAACGGTGGTGATGATGTCTGCGATGTCTGCGCTCCGAGGTGGAAGTATGCTCAGTTCCATTAGGATGACGACGGTGACTATGATGAAAACAATTCAAAATGGCAATACTGATGATGGCGATGATGGGTTTCTCGACTTCGGCTTCGGCTTCTTGTACCGTCTTTCTCCGACTCGCTACTGCTTGAAACGAGCTCATTCAATCCAGTATTGTCGTGATCCTTGCTGAGAAAGTTAAAGCACTGGAAACTCATATGTCCAGTCTTTCCGCAACGACTGCAGACAATTCTAGATTGCTGCTCCTCCTTTTCCTCCTTCGTTTTCGAATTCACCAACGCCTTGATGTACTCCGCCTTTTTCTGCTCGTACATTTCTTCCTCCTCCTTGTTCAGTTTGCGCTTCCCCGAAATCGTCTCCGACCAAATGGAGGTCGTCTTGTTCGCCAAGTCGCCGGAAACCAAGTTGTTCGGGTTGTCAAAGGGGTTTGATATGGAGTCCATCCTTGCAAGCACAGTGGAAGAAGAATGATGACTGACTGCAGTGCTCCTCTTCCCTTAAACACTTAACCTCCTATCGTCCTTTCATTTCATGCAATCAAATGTGACATTCCTCTTCAACCCATTCTCAGACTCGCTTCCTTTTTCCTATTATTTGATGAAATAGCACTGATCAAGTTTCTAGATACAGGGGTCGGCGTGAGAATTGAGTGATCATGATTAATCCGCTGATAAGAAGTGGAGAATACACTTTTCTCTCCTTTTACAAGGCGTTCATGATTGAATGAATTGGTTTTCAAGAGGCTTGATGAATGAACGAAAAACGTGGAAACGATTCAAGGCGTTTCACTCGTTCATTGATTCACTACTTCTTTGTTTAGCACTATTTGTCATGCCTCGCTGCTTTTTCTTGCTTGCCCTTCTCTTTTTAATCACCGTGTCCACTGAATTTGTGGATATCAGCTGTGAGGACACCAACGTAAAGAAGGCCATCAACGTGACAAACAGAAGGGGGTAGTGACACAGTAGGCTGCCTCGAAGAAAATTGGAGCTTCTATTCCTAGCCACTCCGATTTCACTCTGAAGCAGACTTGGGGTTGCAGAAAGGAGACGGTTGACAGCAAGACCAATTATGCTTTTACCATCCGTGGTAGAGACACTTATCAGAATGACTATGTAAGAGAGTTGCTCATCTCTGAGTCCTAGGTCTATAACTGCCACGTCGCTAGATCGACTGGCGGAGACTACACTGTTTCCCATCTGGAGTCAGTGTACGCGAAGAACGATAGAGAATACAGAAGGTTCCCTTGGCAGGGTATGGTGTTTTAACTAGCATGTAGTTGGTATGCTCGTTGGGTTGTTTGTTTGAGTCCAGCGGTGGTTCTCTCCGTCTTGAACAAAGACACCAGTCACTTTTACACAGCTCAAAAGGATTGATGGACACGGAGTCCGTGCAGTTGTCTGTTTTGTAGATGCCCACCAGGCGGTCCGCCAGCTCGAACATGTTGTTTCGCAGGGAAATGACAATGAACTGCGCGTTCTTTGTCCTCTCCTTGATGTAGTGAGCCACAATGCTGACGTTGCGGAAGTCCAGAGCAGCATCAATCTCGTCCATCACATACAGCGGAGTGGGCTTGTAGTGGTGCAGCGCGAACACCAGCGCGAGCGATGACAGCGTCTTCTCTCCTCCGCTGAGGTTGCTGATGTTCTTCCACGACTTCTTCGGCGGCCGCACACTGAACACGATACCCTCCGAGAACGGGTCCAGTGAGTCCACCAGCTCCAGCTCCGCGTCGCCGCCCAGCGTGATCATCTGGTACATCTCCTTCAGCTTCAGCGTGATCGTGTTGAAGCCGTCCATGAACTCCGTCAGCCGCTTCTTCCGCAGCTCGTCGAACTCCTTCCGTACCGCGTCGCGCCGCGTCGTCACCTCCTCCAGCTCCTTCGCACGCTTGCGGTACTCCTTGTCCTTCGCACGGAACCTACGCTTCACCGCTCACGCCCACGCCCACTCTGCGATAGTGCTCAGGTTCACGTTGCGCTTCAGGTTCTCGCGCTCCGCCTCCAGGCGGATGATGTTGCGCTCCACGCGCGCCTTGTCCACCTGCGCCAGTCGCTCGTCGCTCACATCCGGAATCACGCGCTTCAGCGGGTCCGTCTCCTTCTCCTTTTCCACCTCCATCTCTTCCGTCTCCTTTTCCACCTCCATTCCCTCTTTCTCCACCTCTTCCTCCTCCTCCAGCTCCTTCGTGTTCTCCCACGTCTTCTTGCGCAGCGCCTCGATCTTGGCCACCCACACCTTCTCCTGCCCCTTCGTGTCCTCCAGCTCCTGCCGCAAGCTGTTCGCCTTCTCCTCCAACTGACTCAGTTCCCCCTCCTGCTCCACGTTCTTCTTCTTCTCCGCCTCGTACGCCTTCGCCACCGCCTCCCTCTGCTTCTCCTTCTCCACCTGCGCCTTCTGCGCCGTCTCGAACGCCTTCAGCACATTCACCGCCTCCTTCTCGATCGCCTCGAACTGCGCCTTCGCCGTTTCTATAGCCTGCTCCGCGTCCGCGATCTCCTTCTGCACGCGCGCGTTCTCCTCGCCCAGCTGCGCGATCGCCTTCCGCGTCGACCGCACCTTCACCTTCGTCGAGTTGATCTCCTTCTGCGTGCTCGCGTACCGGTCCGTCGCCTTCTTCACCTCCGCGCGCTTGCGCTGGATCGAGTCGCCGCCCACCAGCTCGATCTCCTTCTCCACCGCCTTCACGCGGTCCTGATACGACTTCATCTCCGCCTGCAGGCCCTTCAAGCGGTTCTCCTCCACCTGCACCGCCTTCTCCAGCGCCTCGCACTTCGCCCGATCACCCTCCGCCGCCTTACGCTGTACCTCCGCCTCCGCCGCCTCCTGCTGCTTCTTCTCGATGCTCTTCCGCACGCTCGCCACGTCGATCTCCAGCTTCGAGATCTCCAGCTGTACCGCTGGCAGCGCGTCCTCGTTCCTTCGCCGCGCCTCCTAACTCTCACGCCTGTCACACGCACCCACCGTCACCTCGTTCACGCGCCGCTGAAGCCGCTCCACGTTCTCGCCCAGCAC
>QWCN01003368.1_pt1 | contig 18724 bp, 20 predicted proteins | sample 1972711 | NCBI WGS metagenome assembly QWCN01 (sample SAMN09866707, study PRJNA288562) | Human gut metagenome isolate term1_stool, whole genome shotgun sequencing... | isolation source: gut | host: Homo sapiens | place: USA: California
AATCTGACATTGACAACGGCGGCAGCTACACAGCAGAAGTTTTTGCAGGCACTGAATGAGGCATATATGAAAGTCTCGTCCGGTGCTTTTTCTTACCAGGAAGCTATCAGGCAGGCTATACGATCTGCCGCTGTCGATGGAACGAGCGTGCTGTACAGCAGCGGCCACACATCTAAGATTGATGTTGCAATGAGAGTTGCTTTGCTGACTGGTGTAAATCAGACAGCCGGGAAGTTGACAGAACTGTACGCGGAAGACATGGATGCCAAATACTATGAAGTTACAGCCCATGCCGGAGCCAGACCGTCCCATGCAACCTGGCAGGGCAGAGTGTACCGGATTGAGGGTTCGGATGGCGATCATGATAACTTCTATGATGCAACCGGCTATGGAACAGGCGAGGGACTATGTGGATGGAACTGTCGGCATAGTTTTTTCCCGTACTGGCCAGGTATATCTAAGCCGGCATACACGAAAGATATGCTGGATAGCTACAGTGAGCCAAAGTATTCCTACAATGGTGATCTGCTCACAGAATATGACTGTATGCAGAGACAGAGGGCATATGAGCGTTCTATCCGGGAGTACAAAAGAATACTTGCAGGGTATGATTCGTATATAGAAAGTACCGATAGTGAGGAACAAAAGGCTTATTTTCGCGAAAAATTTACGGAAGAAGCAGTGAAATTGAAGAAAAAAGAGAAACAGATGAAGGAATTTTGCAGGCAGACAAACCGCAGACCGGAATCTGAACGAACACAGGTTGTTGCTGTTAAGGACCATAAAGGCAATCTGGTGTCTTTTAACCGCTCAGTAAGTGCAAAAGCTGTATGGGCGAACAGGAAAGCAAAGAAAAGATAGGAGAGAAAGTTATGCAGTACAGAAAGAAACCGGTAGTTATTGATGCATTCAAGTACGAAGGCGATCTGAAAAATTCAGACGGCGGATATTGTGTTCCAGACTGGGCGGCAGCTGCTTTTGAATCTGGAATCATGCATCATGGTTATAAGCTCAAAGATGTAGATCATGCAGAGCTTGGACTGTTCATTGACACTTTAGAAGGTACACATCATGTATCTGTAGGAGATTACGTTATCCGGGGAGTGAATGGGGAGTTATATCCTTGCAAGCCGGATATTTTTGAAAAAACATATGAGAAAGTGGAGGAATAAGAGAGATGAAGAAATTATTTATTAGTCAGCCAATGAGAGGAAAGACAGATGAAGAGATCCTTGCAGTAAGAAAAAAAGCGATTGAAAGTGCAGAAAAGCTGGTAGGTGAGCCAGTGGAAGTAATTGATTCATTCTTTCAGGCGGCACCGGCAGACGCAAAGCCTTTATGGTTCCTTGGAAAGTCTCTGGAATTGCTGGCAACTGCGGACGTGGCGTATTTTGCAAAAGGATGGGATGAAGCCCGAGGGTGCAAGATTGAAAACACTTGTGCTATTGAGTACGGCATTGCAGTAATTGAAGATTACGAGAAAGGGGAATAAAGCTATGAAATTTGCAGACGCATTCAGAGAAATGAGATCCGGAAATAAGGTAAAGCTGCCAACATGGGGAGGGTATTGGTACTGGGATACTGAGAAGGAAACGATCATCATGCACCTTAGAACCGGGGATGAGGTTGATATTCGAGAATCAACTATTATGTCTTACACGATGGAAAATATCTGCAGTGAAGAATGGCTGATCGCTGATGAAGAGAACTGCCCGGAACTTGGAGGAACAGAGGAATTTGGTTTTGGAGCTGCATTAAAGTATCTGGCAAGAGGATACAGACTTGCCCGTAAAGGATGGAATGGAAAAGGACTTTCCGTTGTGTATCAGAAGGGATACCCGGATGGTATTCCATGCAATAAGCAGACTGCTGAAGCATGGGGACTGTATGAAGGGGATCTGTTTAAATGTGAGCCGTATCTGCAGATCAGCACAGTAGATGGCAGCCATGCAATGTGGGTTCCGTCTATCCGTGACTGCCTTGCAGAAGACTGGTACTTTGTGGATAGATGATAGGTCACGGAGACTGATATGAGATTTCGACATAAACCGGTAGAGGTAGATGCTTTTATCTTTACCAAAGACGCAGATGCAAGAGCTCCGAGCTGGTTCATTGATGCAGTTCGGGAAGAACATATAATGATTGACCGGAAATTGGTTGTGGATCATATAGAAGTATATGGATGCACGATCTATGGAAAGATGCAGAGAATCCACGTAAGAATCGGAGACTATATTATCAAGAAACCGGAAGGAGGGATGATCGCTATGAGCAGAAAAGAATTTGCAAGAAGCTACGAACCACTTTGAAGGAGGTGATCCGAATATCTCCCGTCCCTTGGGTTACAGGGAAGCCATTTAAGGGCTTTTATAGCTGAATGCAATAATTTCTCTATTCAAGCAGTTATAAAGGCTCCTGAGGGCTATCACGAAGCTACAAGCATATCACACGCAACAGAAACAGGCTGTAAATGCAGCTTGTTTTTTATTGCCCTGAACATGGCGTTTAAACTGTTCGTTCCTGATCGTGCCAGGATATATAGCACGATAGCGGTGCCGGAGTGAACCGGAAACTAAATGAAATCAGCGAAGAAAGGGAGGTAAGCAAAATGGCTTACGATTTTTTAAAGAAACTGTTTGGAACACCGAAGGAAGGCGAAGAACCGAAAGCAATGACTTATGAAGAACTGGAAGCTGCCATTGATGCGGATGGAAGTATCAAACTCGCAGATCTGTCGGGCGGCGGTTATGTATCGAAGGAAAAGTACAATGCCAAGGTTACGGAACTGACTGGCGTGAAACAGCAGCTCACAGATGCTAACACAGAAATTCAGTCCTATAAGGATATGGATATCGAAGGCATCCAGAAATCAGCAAAGGAATGGGAAGATAAATACAATGCGGACACAAAAGCCCTGGAGGATAAACTGACAGCACAGGAGTATTCCCATGCTGCAGATATGTTCATGAGTAAGTACCAGTTCACCAGCAAGCCGGCCCGCGAGGGAATCATGGCAGAATTCAACAAGAAAGGATTCAAGCTGGAAGACGGTAAATTCCTTGGTGCAGAGGACTACATGAAAACCCTTATGGAGAGTGAGGACTACAAAGGAGCCTTTAAGACAGAGGAAAAACCGGAGGTTAACGAACCGGAAAATAAGCCGTTTTTTGTAGCATCAACCCAGTCACACAGTAATCCGGAAAATACACCGGCATTCAGCTTCGGATTTACCGGGGTCAGAAAACATGATTAGGAGGAAAACAGACTATGACAGCATTAAACTATGCACAGGAATACCAGAGATCACTGGAGCAGGCATTTCCGTATGTCCTGTATTTTGGTGCTCTGTATGCAACACCAAATAACGGAAGATACAGATGGTTAAACGGAAAGACCATTGAGATTCCGAGCATTTCCGTAACAGGACGTGTTGATTCCACAAGAGATACCATCGCTACAGCCGCAAGGAATTACGACAACAGCTGGATCCCGCTGACACTTGAAAACGAGAGAAAATGGTCTACTCTTGTTCATCCGAGAGATGTTCAGGAAACAAACCAGGTAACTACCATTGCGAACATTACAAAAGTGTTCAATGAGGAACAGAAATTTCCGGAAATGGATGCATATACCATTTCTAAAATCTATGCTGACTGGACTAAACAGGGAGAAAAAGCAGACACTACCGTGCTTACAACGGAGAATATCCTCAGTGTGTTTGATAAATTCCTGGAAGAGATGTCTGAAGGAAGAGTTCCGAAGACAGGGCTTCTGCTGTACGTCACTCCGGCAGTTAATACTCTGCTCAAGAGCGCACAGGGAATTTACAGAACCCTGAACGTTGGAGCTCAGAACAGACTTTCCAGAGCAATCACGGCACTGGAAGAAGTAGAAATCTCAGAGGTTCCGTCCGAATTGATGAAAACACTGTACAACTTCACTCAGGGATGGAAACCGGCCGCAGGTGCGAAACAGGTTAACATGATGCTGATTAACCCGATTTCCGTTATCACACCGACCAGCTATGAGTTTGCAAAACTCGATCCGCCGTCTGCTCTGTCTGAAGGAAAGTATGTATATTACGAGGAATCTCACGAAGATGTATTCGTGCTGAAGAATAAGAATAAAGGAATCAGAATGTCTGTAGAGGCGTGACGATCGTATTGTGTGCCTGGGTTTTCCCGGGCACGAATAGTGAATGAAGGAGGGAAAATAGTGAGTTATACTGCACAGAAAGCCAATCGTGTACTTACCATTGCAGAAGAAAAAGCAGAGGAATATGCAAAAATGGGTTATGTAATTTCTAACGAATCAGGAGAAATGGTGATCGAGCCGGAAAATCTTGAAAGAAAAGTAGTGGAATTGGAGGCAAAACTGAAAGAAGCTACCCTGTACGCAGAGAATGCCGATAAGAAGATCGAGGAGCTTCAGGCGGAAAATGCCGAGCTGAAAGCTGCACTCCAGGCACAGTCTACAATGGGAGCAGTTGTGCCAGATGCACCAGCTCCCAGAAAGAAGACCACAAAGAAGACAGATCAGGAGGCGTAAAGATGCAGATTGTACAGAAAGGTAATGCTGTATGCAGGATTCCGGATTCTAAGGCAGCTTACTATAAAGAACTGGGGTACAGCCTCACAGATCTGAATGAGAAACCTGGACAGGTAGGAACAATCCATCTGGATGATCCCGTCGTGCAGAAGAAAGAAGAGAACAAGAAAACCAAAGACTGAGAGGCAGGTGTGGTATGGAAAACGGAAAGTATGCAGATTATGCCTATTACACCAAGAACTATCTTGGCACTGAGATTACTGCTGAGAAATTTGGCCCGAATATGCTGGCTGCATCTGCGCTCATTGACCAGCTTACCTTCGGTAGGATCCACAGGCTGGATACAGTTCCGGAATCTGTAAAAAGAGCTGCATGTGCGGCTGCAGAATGCCTGTATCAGAACGCAGTGAGAGCAGAACGCGAGATTACGTCCGAGAGCAATGATGGTTATTCTGTGACTTATTCCACCGGGGGAACACAGAAGGATGCGACTGCAAATGCTGTGGCAAAGATACGGTCTTTCCTGGCTTCGACAGGTCTGCTGTATCGAGGATTTTCCAGGCAGTACGATTTTAAGGACGGTGATGGACCATGATAAACGCCATTGAAGAAATGACGATATTCAATGCAATCACAGGTCCGGACAGAAGAGAATCTTATTTTCCGACTAGAATCTATGGCATCAGCTGGTATGAAAACAGCGGCGTGTCTGGAGCTGATGGGTATAAAAAGAGTCAGGATGCCTATGCTATCCGGATTCCATATACAGCACATATTCAGGATAACCGAACATTCCTGCCGCCTGAGGAATACCGAAGACTGCCATTGGAAAAGATTCCTAAACACTGGACGATACAGGAAGGAGACTATATTTTCCCAAAGCTGATGTACCCTAAACGTTGGCGTTGGGATGATTTCAGTTTCCGGACAGGGATGATCGTTCCGGAGTGGAATGATATTGAGGCTGGCATTTATTACGGCAAGAAATGGCGTTGGGATCCGTTCAGCTTCCGTTATGGTAGAATTACCGCAAGTTCAATCAGTGATGTTGGCGTGTATCTGAACAAGAAATATGGCAAGATGATAAAGGTTACTGGGTATGCGGACAATACCAAAAGAGGAAGTCCGAGGGTAAGACACTGGAAAGTAGGTGCGGCATGAGCGGTGTAGGAAAGATCACAACTCCGGGAAGCAGCTTTTTTAGTGGAAAGAACGGAAAAGGGACATTTTCATGGGCATCAGGATTTGCCAACAGGATGAATGCTAACTTCCGAAAAAAACAGGCATTCGTGGATTCGGAAGTTCTCAGGAGATGTGACCCAAGGGTACCGCTCAAGACAGGCTTCCTGAAGACTTCCGGGAAGCTGGGGACATCTATCGGAAGCGGCGAGGTTAGGTACACAGCACCTTATGCAGCATATCAGTATTATGATACCGCTGAGACACGATCTTATGACGCGAACCGTGGTGCAAAATGGTTTGAACGTATGAAAACATCTGAAAAAGATGATATTCTGCGGGGAATGAAGCAGATTTGAGGTGTAGAAATGGCAGTGAAAAGTATTATTGAGGGTATTACGGAGTATTTTCTCCAATGCCCTCTTTTGCAGGATGGCATATTCAGGGTAGATGCACTTGGACAGGATGCCGTGGAGTATGTGATCGAAACAGGTATCTGTGATCCGATCATACAGAGGTATGTGGACGGCAGCACTGAGCGGCAGTATCAGTTCCAGTTTGGATCCCGGGAATATTACAGCATGGACAGGCTCCAGAACATTGAAAACTCACAGTTCTACGAGCGGCTTGCTGACTGGATTGAGGAAAATAGCTTATCTGGGAACCTTCCAGAAATGCCAGAGGGAATGTCGGCAGAGGAAATCGAGGTGCTGTCACCCGGATATATCTATGATGGAGCAATGGAAAACGCAAGGTACCAGATAGCCTTGCGATTATTATATTACAAGGAGGCAACGAAAAATGAGTGAGACAACAGGAAAAAGAGACGTTGTACAGCGACACCAGATTGCCGATTATCTCAATATCGGCACATCGGAATCTCCGAACTGGGTTCTTATGGGAGTTGGTTTTACCAGTTTAAATGAAAACTTCGGAGCGGAAAGTGAAAGTAGCAAGTATGTGAATGAAGCATCCGAAAGTTCTTCTGTGACATCGTATAAATCGGTGTTCCCGTTTGAGGCGCATCTGATCAAGAGCCAGGAAGCTGTAAACGCCCTGTACACAGTTGGAAGAAATCATCTTGTTGGAGCAGAAGCAGAATTTGAATACTGTCGAGTGGAACTGTTCGATGGAAAAGCATCGGCAGAATCTACCTATGCGGCACGTAAATTCCTGGTTTCTGTTGAGGTATCGAGCCTTGAAGGCGATAAGAAACAGTCTGTAAAAGGAAACCTGAATGCAGTAGGAGATCCGGTAGACGGATACTTTAATACAAAGACACCTGCGTTTACCGCAGCGTAATAAGAGGAGGATATGAGCATGGTAATTAATGGAGTAGAGCTGGAACTGGATCTTCTGGATGCAGATATGGCCGAAAAGTTTGAATCAGAATGCCAGATAGTAAAAGCCCGTGTTACTGACAAGAAAGCATATGAAGGGAAAAGCAATCCGGATGCTATACGCTATCAGTGCGAGGTTGTGAATGACTTCTTTGACAGTATATTTGGCTATGGAACTTCAGAAAAAGTGTTTGAAGGAAGGCACCATATCGGGAAAAGCATGGAGGCGTTTGCAACCGTAGTAAGTGAAGCCAATAAGAGCGGGGAGAAGATCAAAGAAATCAGCCGAGAATATATGCCAGGTGATGCTACACCAAATAGGGCAGCAAGAAGGAAGCATAAGAAAGGCAGAGGAAATATGTCAGCATATCAGGGCACCCGCCCATGATGGAACATAACATGCTCATAGATCCTTTACCTAAGATTGTTTATGTAGGTGGAGAACCCTATGCGATCAATTCTGATTTCCGGGTTACGATCGCATTTGAAATATTAATGCAGGATCCGGAGATAGAGGATGCTCAAAAGGCAAGAAAGGCTCTGGAATTGTATTATCCAGTAATACCGTATGATCTTGACGCTGCGGTTGACCAGATCATGTGGTTCTATCAGGGAGGAAAAATATACCGGCAGGAACAGGCTCGGCGAAGTGGTGCACTGGATCTAGCTGATAGACAGATGATCTATTCATATGAGCATGACGATGATTATATCTATGCTGCTTTCCTGTCACAGTATCATATTGATCTACAGAAAGTGCCGTATATGCATTGGTGGAAGTTTCGGGCGCTGTTCCATTCTCTCCAGCCAGATGTGAAAATATCAGAGATTATGGGATATCGCAGTATGGAGATTGATGGAAAAATGACAACTGAGCAGAGAAATTATTACCAGAAGATGAAAGATCTGTATGCGTTGCCTATGCCTGCCGATGAGATTGAAAAGGCAGATGCAATCGCAAATGCCCTCATGAATGGCGGAGATCTTAGTGGGCTGCTGTAAGAGGTGATGAAAATTGAAGTAAAGAATTCGATGCACCGGGTACAGTGCCCGGAATGCGGATACACAATGCCGATATTTTTTAAAGAATCGGCAGAATGCAAAGGCGTGATGGTTGCCTGTAAGGGGCGCAACTGTCATGCCTTTTTTGAAGTAAAGTTAAAAAACGGAAAACAGATCAAGTAGTGCCATTATGAGCCGATGATCGAGCCGAAAAGAGAGGTGAGATTGTGGCTTATGACGGTACGCTAAAATTTGATACGTCGATTGATTCATCGGGGTTTCAGGATGGTATAGATAATATATCCGGTATTGCATCAAAGGGAATAAAGGCAACGGCCGCGATCATTGGCGGTGCTGCTACTGCAGTATCCGGGTTTGCTGCTACAGCCATAAAAGCAGGCAGTGACTTTGAAGCCGGCATGAGTAAAGTACAGGCTATTTCAGGGGCATCCGGAGATGAGATTGCAAAGCTGGCTGATAAAGCAAAAGAAATGGGAGCGAAGACAAAGTTCTCCGCTACAGAATCTGCTGAAGCGATGCAGTATATGGCAATGGCCGGTTGGAAAACAGGGGACATGCTGAATGGCATCGAAGGTATCATGAATCTTGCTGCAGCATCCGGTGAAGACTTGGCAAGTACATCTGATATCGTAACGGATGCACTGACAGCATTTGGAGAAGCCGCAGATCAGTCTGGAAAGTTTGCGGATGCATTAGCTGCGGCAGCATCCAATTCAAATACGAATGTTGCTATGTTGGGAGAATCCTTCAAGTATGTTGCTCCTGTAGCCGGCGCATTAGGTTATTCCTACCAGGACGTTTCGGTTGCCCTTGGACTGATGGCAAACTCAGGAATCAAGGCATCTATGGCAGGCACATCTCTGCGACAGCTGTTTACGAACCTGGCGAAGCCGACAGATTCCATGGCTGCAGCAATGGATTATCTAGGAATATCCTTGCAGGATGATGAGGGAAACATGAAATCCCTCATGGATGTCATGCAGGATCTTCGTAAAAGTTTTGGAAAATGCCAGATGCCGATGGATGAATTTCAATCCAAATTGGCTGAGCTTGATACTCAGTATGCAAACGGCGAGCTGACCGAGAAGAAGTACAATAAAGCATTACAGGACCTGACAGAAAAAGCCTATGGTGCCGAGGGTGCATTAAAAGCTAAATATGCGGCTACCCTTGCCGGTACTCAGGGAATGTCCGGACTGCTCGCGATCGTCAACTCATCAGATGATGATTTCGACAAATTGACAGAGGCTATCTACAATTCCGATGGTGCTGCTGAAAAAATGGCAGATACCATGAATGATAACCTTCAGGGAGCCATTACACTTGCAAAGAGCGCACTGGAATCGGTTCAGATTGCCCTGTATGAAAAAGTACAGGAACCAATGAAAGATACGGTAAAAACCGTAACTTCCATGTTGGAGGATATGAACAATTCTCTGGCAGAAAATGGGTTTAGCGGACTGGCAATCTCTTTCGCATCATCTCTGGCACAGCTTGCACAGATGGGGCTTGATGAAGCTCCGAAGCTGGTCGAGCTGGCAGGAACATTATGCGATACTTTTGTTCAGGAGATTATGAAACATGCTCCTGAATTTTCAGAGTCTGGAGCTAAACTGGCAACAACAATCATAGAAACTGTACTGTCATTTGCGGGTACATTCTGGAGTGCGGCAGCTACTCTTGCTACAGAATTTCTTGCTGGCATGGCAGACAACCTGCCTCAGATCGTTGAAACCGGAAAAGCTGCGTTAAGCCAGTTTGCCGATTCTTTAGTTGACAATGCCCCTTCTCTGGGAGCATCAGCAACAAAGATCATTATTACCCTGGTGTCTGAGCTGATACAAGGAATTCCGGAGATCCTGGATGTTGGAAAACAGTTTGTACAGGGACTGATTGAGGGGATAAAGCAGGAATCACCGCAGATCGGAAGCCTGCTTGAAGGAATCTTTGACGGATTCACAAGTGTAATCGGACCAGAACTGGAAGTTGTCCAGGATCTGGTGCGTAAGATCTTTGATGTCCTGAAAGACGCGGATCCAAATACTCTTCGCTCCATCGGAGAAGCAATTGGAAAGATTGCAGCTGCGTTTGTCACGCTGAAAACCGCGAGTGCAGTTGCCGGTACTGTAAGATCAGCAACTTCAGCAATTCAAGGATTCGCAAGTGGAGCAAAAACCGCAATCAGCATTATTCCAAAGCTGGTAGAAGGATTTTCGCTGATAAAAGGCGGAGCTGGAACATTTAGTGAGGTCCTTGCACTTGAATTTCCTAAGATTGCAGGAATCACTACGAAAATTGGCGGTGTTTTTTCTGGTTTAGGCAGTGCTGCCCTAACTGGGCTTTCAAGCCTTGGAAGCACGATCGTTTCTGGCATCGGCGGCATTGTAGCGACACTTGGCGGCCCGCTTACCATTGCGATTGTTGCCGCGATTGCCGGTATCATTGCTATAATATGCAACTGGGATGCAGTAAAAGAGTTCTTTACAGAAACACTCCCTGATTGGTGGGAGAATACTGCTATTCCTTTCTTTGAGGGAATTCCGGATGCAATCATGTCGGCTGTCGGCGGGCTGGCAGATAAAGTTGTAGAGTGGGGTACTTCCATAGGCGAGACGATTTCCACAGTTGTTCCGGAAATCATTTCTTCTGTAGTAGACTTTTTCACAGAGCTGCCCGGAAAAATAGGTGATGCAATTGCACCGGTAATAGAGACTCTTGTTTCTTGGGGCTCAAATGTTGTTTCCTGGATCACGCAAAATGTGCCGGTCTTCATTGAGAACATCATATCGTTTTACTCACAGCTGCCGGGAAAGATCTGGAACATTTTGTCACTGGTACTGTCGAAAATAAGTGACTGGGGAAGCAAAGCACTTTCATATGTGACTGAAAATGTGCCAAAGATCATAAATAAGATCGTGCACTTTTTCTCGGAGCTTCCTGGAAAAGTATGGACATGGCTGAGCAAGACCATAGAAAAAGTTACGTCCTGGGGAAGCGAGATGCTTAAAAAAGCAACCAGCACAGCGTCCAGATTCGTGTCGAGGGTGGTAGACACTATCTCGAGATTACCAGGAAAGATATGGGAGTGGCTGTCAGAGACCATCGACAAAGTGAGTGACTGGGCTAGTGACATGATGAGCATGGGTGCACAGGCTGCATCGACCCTGGTAAATGCTGTGATAAATGGAGTATCAGGGCTTCCGGGCGAGATGGTATCTGTTGGATCTAATATTGTCAGTGGTGTATGGAATGGTATCTGTAATGCGGCTGGCTGGTTCCGCGATTCTGTATATAATTTCTTCAGCAATATTGTCAGCAATGCAAAGTCTGCTCTTGGCATCCACTCTCCGTCCAGAGTTTTTGCTGATGAGGTAGGACAGTGGATCCCGCCGGGAATCACAGAGGGTATTGAAAGCAAAATGCCTGATCTGTACAAAAAGATGGACACAGAAATGGCATCTCTTGGCAGGAGAATGCAGTCCATGGTACGGGTTGAAACAGGTAAAATTACACTGGATAAGAACATTAATACCACATATAAGCTGGAAAAAGAAAAAGCCGGAACGTTCACAGCGGGTGATACAACTGTTGAGATTGCAGGAGAAACACATGTACATGTTGAATTAGACGGAAAAGAGGTTGGAAAAGCTCAGACTCCGATCATAGACAAGAACATGGCTAGAATTGACGCACATAAAAGGAGAGGAGGATGATCGTGTCAGGAACAGGAGTAACATTTGGAACAAACCATTCTTACAAAGCGTGGGGACTGAAACTGAAAGAAATCAAGATAGGACTGCCAGAAGTTAAGACAAGTTACGTCGAAGTACCTGGCATGAACGGTTCTCTTGATCTTACAGAGGCTACGTTTGGCGGTGTGACTTATGGCATGAGAACGTTAGAGTTTTCGTTTGACGCCAGAAATTGCAGCTATACAGACTGGGCATCATTAGTGACTGCCATTGCAACAGCAGTGCATGGACAGAAACTGCAGATCACGCTTGATACAGATCCGGATTATCAGTACACAGGAAGATGCGAACTGAACACCGAGAAGACCAATGAGGTATTGGCTCAGATTGTCATTTCCTGTAATTGCAATCCATATAAGACGAAAGCAGACGGAACAGGAGGTGTCCTGTAATGTACACAGTGAAAGCCTTTGTAGATGGCAAGGAGTATGTACTGCATGATCCTAAGCAGAACCTGTTTGTCGGTGATGGATATTTTGAAATCGGAGATAATATTAATGGGCAGGCGGAATTTACCGTCTACCCAGATCATCCCTACTATGAGTATGTGAAGAAACTGACTACTGACGTTGTGTTTTATAACGATGGTGTTCCGGAGTTTTACGGACGGATTCTGTACGATGATGAGGATGATTTTTCCGGAGCGAAACAAGTATTCTGCGAAGGGGAGCTTGCGTTCTTTTGTGACAGTATACAGCCGATCAAGAAATATCAGGACGTTACAGTGAGTCAATATCTGAAAGATTTGCTGGATATACATAATTCACAGGTTGAGGAACGAAAACAGTTCACTCTTGGCAGGGTCACGGTAACGGACAGTAACGATTCTCTGTACCGGTATTCTAATTACAACAACACAAGAGACCTTTTAAAAGACCGCCTGTCAGATCGTTTAGGTGGTCATTTTATTGTACGGCACGAAAATGACCTCAGATATTTGGATTATCTTTCGGACGAAGATTTTTACCGAAAGAATTCACAGACTATTGAGTTCGGCAAAAACCTACTTGATTTCGCAAGAAACATGGATGCATCAGAAGTTGCTACGCGGATCATCCCGCTTGGAGCAGTCTTGGAAAGTGACAGTGATAAGGTTGGCGTTCTGGATGATCGTCTTACGATTGCAGACGTCAACGGTGGCGTGATCTATGTCACTGACAATAATGCTGTGAAAGAGTACGGGAAAATCACTAAGGTGGTGATTTGGGATGATGTCACGGTTCCTGAAAATCTGATGAAAAAAGGGCAGGAATATCTGAAGAGTGTCCAGTATGAGAAGATGGTCCTGGAACTAAAAGCAATTGATATGAACTTGCTTGACAAACAGATGGAAGAGTTTCAGATCGGCGATAAGATCCGTTGTATTTCAAAACAAAACGGCTTAGATCGAGAATTCCCGCTGACAAAGAAAAAAGTCTATATTTCCGATTTTTCCAAGAATACAGTAACTCTTGGGGACAGCACAAGCAGCAAGACGTATACCTCGTCAAACGCCCAGAATACGGCTGAGATGGAAGAGACGATAAATTCTCTACCTTCGAAGAGAGAAATCCTCCGAGAGGCTATAACGGAAGCACAGAAGCTGATAAATGCACAGGTGAAGAATGGCCACGCAATCCATGTGCCAGAAGAGTTTATTGTGGCTGACGATGAAGAGTACAAAACGAAGGCTACCTATCTGTGGCGGTGGGGGCTTGGCGGGCTTGCACATTACAGTCAGGGATATGATGGACCGATTGATGGGGTTGCCCTTACTATGGATGGCAAGATCAACGGAAAGATGCTCCTTGCAAACTCCGTTGTTGCTGAGTCCATAGATGTAGAATACAGAAAAGAAGTTGAAACATCCATTTCCAATGCTCAGACAAATGCGACAACGGCAAGCAATAATTATACGGATGGAAAAGAAAAACTCTTAAAAGAAACCATCAGTACATCAATTAAGAATACGGAGAGCAAGATTGTTCTGTCGGCATCGTCCCTGAAAGAGTATGTTTCCAGAAAAAACTATATCGTGAACGGTGAACAGGAAACTCTTGCATTGAGTAAATTCACAGTTTCCGGAACAAATTCTTCAGTTACGGTGACAGAGGCAGAATACCTGAACATGAAGTGCTTCAAGATTGCTTTTAAAGCCGCCGGGACGGTGACAATCAAACAATCCGTTGGGAATCTTGAAGAGGGAACCTATACGATTGCTGCAGATGGAGCATACCCAAGTGGAAAACGCCCAAATACGGTAAGAGTTGGATTCGATGGGAATTTAACGTCTTTCGATTTGAGCAGCTACACTTTTGAGGAATTTCATCTGTATAAAAAAGAGGTGAAAATCACAGCTGCGGCAAAAACGGTCGCTGTTACTGTTCAAGGATCTGCCGGATCTGAGTATTATGTCACGAACATCCGATGTCTGAGAGATCTTACAGAGATGATCGACAATGTATCTGCCAAAATCACTACGGAAGCAAACCGGATCACGGCAGAGGTAAACTCAAAGTTTAAGAACTACCTTACAACGGAAGAGATAAACTCCAAGATTGAAGTTGCACAGCAAAGTATCCTGTTGAATGTATCTCAGAACTATACGACCACAGATCAGTCCAAACGGCTGTATCAGGATGCAGTTAATAATACGACCACGCAGCTGAAAGATTATGTCAGCACTGCCGCACTGGAAGCCAAGTTGAAAGTAGAAGCTGACAGCATAAAAACATCCGTAAAAGCTGATATATCAACGTCCTATGTCAGTAAGAATGATCTGAAGGAGCAGCTGACATCGTATGCAACAACCCAGCAGCTACAGTCCACTATCAATCAGCAGGCCAGCAGTATTACGGCTCAGGTCACCAAGAATATATCTGAGACCTATATAACCAAGAGTGATGTTGACGTACGGTTCGAGGACGCAGAGGAGGCTTGGCAAGGTGCTGCAAATACTGCAAAATCCGGGGCAATCAGCACCGCCGCACAAGATGCGACTAACAAAGCAAACAAAGCTCTGCAAGATGCCAACAGTGCTACAGACGGAAAACTGCAGGACTATACTAAGATAACTCAAATGCAGTCTGCAATACAGCTCGCAGCAGATAGGATCAACATGTCTGTGTACAGTAAGGTGTACTACAATTATTGCACCAATGGATCATTTTCGAAGGATTGTTCTGGATGGGCTGGAACCGCGCCTGGTGGCAGTAGCCTGGGCAGCAAGAAAAATTATACTTACGATGGGAAAACCTGTGCACTTATTACGGACATTGACAACAAGCTGTATAGTCCGAATTCCGCAATATGGAGCTATGAACTTGATAATAAGATGTCAATAGAAGTTGTACTGAAGCTTGCTTTGAAAGGAACGACAGGTCAGGAAGAAAATTCCGTGGAAATCAAAATGGATAGTACTGTTATTAAGTCTATTCCTCGAAAAGATTTGAGTAAACAGTGGACAGAAGTTACGGTTGATGCTTTGGAACTTGAAGCTGGCACACATAATCTTTGTATTACGCCCACAAAAAATGGAAATTATACAGGAGTGTATATTACGGATGTAGGTATATATGCATACCGCTCTGACCAAACAGAAGCAAAATTCAGTGTTCTGTCTGATTCGATTTCCACAGAAATCACAAGGGCGAAAGGCGCAGAGGAAGAACTAAGATCCAAGATCACGCAGACAGCAGGATCCATCAGCACCAAGGTTGAGAAAAGCGGAATTATATCCGCCATTAACCAGACGGCTGAGACTATATCAATTAAAGCCAGCAAGATTAACTTTAATGGCATGGTTTCAGCGAATAAGTATTTTCAAATTAAAACAGACGGATCATTTATCGCCAAAAAAGGAACTATCGGAGACTTCACGATCAAGGACGGGAAAATAAGTACGGGTTACGCTACGTTAAGTATGAGATCTCATGCGTTCGTATTTAACTACGGTTTGGAAATACGACCGGGAACTTCTAAATTTTCGGACGGATCAGACGCCTTCAAAGTATTTAATTTGACTCATGTGACATCTGGCGGACATATGGTATTCGGAAATGACGGTGCTACAGTGTGCTATTTGAGTTCGTCTTCAAAACGTTATAAGAACCATATTGCGGATATGACATTAGAAGAAGCACGAAGAATCTTAAATATTCCTGTAATCTGGTTTAAGTATAAAGACAATTATCTTAGCGAAACCGATTGGCTGAATGGAAAGAAACTTCCAGGCTTGTATGCAGAGGATGTATATGCTGCACTCCCGGAAGCGGCTCAGATTAACGAGAATGGCGAGCCGGAAGACTGGAACTTTAGGGTTATCATTCCGGTCATGCTTAAATTGATACAGGATCTGTATGAAAGGAACTAAAATGGTAAAAGAGGAAAATGCAGTAGAAAATGAAAAAGTAATAGAACCAGTTAACGAAAATCCGGAAGAAAAAGACTCCGAGAAAGTAGAAACAGGAGCTGCCCCGAACGACATTCCGCTGGGGGCAATTCTGGATACATATACAGAAAAGATCAGAGATGCAGTATTGACTATTATGTACCAGAACGGCATCCCGGCATCACTTATGGACTATATGTTATGCATGGTACTGTCTGAAACAAGGGAACTGAAAGTAAAAGAGTATGCAATTCAGATTTCCGGAAAGGAGTAATATGGCTGATATATCAGTTGAAATCGAACAGCTGAGGAAGGCTGAGTATGGTGAAGAAGTCCGAGAGGCTTTTATTTCCGCTATGGAGAAGATGAATGCGGTATCAGAAGAAACGGAGTCTGCTGAGGCTGCCAGAGTTCAGGTTGAAGAGAAGCGGGTGCAAGAAGAAAACACCAGATCTCAGAACGAAGAAGCAAGAAAAACTGCTGAAAAAGAAAGATCCGCAGCAGAGAATGCCAGAGGGCAGGCAGAAAATGCCAGGGCACTTGCCGAGAAGCAGAGAGAGGAGTCAGAAAATACACGAAATACTTCTGAACAATCCAGAGTAGAAGCCGAGAATGCAAGATCAGCCAATGATTCCAAGTGGAATGCATCGGAGAAAAACAGGAGTGAATCTGAGGCTGCCAGGGTAAAAGCTGAAGTGGCAAGGGCTGATGCAGAAGATAAGAGAGTAAAAGCTGAAAGTGCCAGAGCTGATGCTGAAAATACAAGAGCTATTAGCGAGAAAACAAGAAAAACTTCCGAAAACTTCCGAGATGAAAATGAGAAGTCAAGGAAAACTGCTGAAAACAACAGAAGTGCCGCCGAAGAAAGCCGCGTGCGAGCTGAATCTGCAAGAAATCAGGAAGAATCTGTCAGATCGGCTAATGAATCTAATAGAGTAGCAAACGAAAAAAACAGAGCATCTTCTGAACAGGTACGCAATCAGGCAGAAGATGACAGAAGCCAGGCAGAACAAACGAGAACTGAGGCAGAGAACCGAAGAAACAGTAGCGAAAATACCAGAAATTCTTCGGAGAAAGCGAGAGATGCTGCTGAAACTAAGCGATCACAGGCGGAAGCCTCCAGGGTGTCTGCTGAGGAAAGCAGAGTGAAAGCAGAGAATTCCAGAGCATCTACGGAAAAATCCAGGTCTGAAGCAGAAGTGGCACGAAAAAATGCAGAAACTTCAAGGGCATCTGCGGAAACTTCCAGAGCATCCGCAGAAACCGCCAGAGTGAATGCAGAAAAAGTTCGCGCCGAAGCATCGGAAAAAGCTACTAAGAATGCAAACGCAGCTGCGGAGGCAGTAATGGCACAAGTGCATCATATAACATTTCAGGTTGACCCGAAAGACGGCGGTCTGAATATTGTCTACACAGAATAAGGAGGAAGTAAGAAAATGGCAACAGGAGACCAGACACTCATTAATTTTCCGCGAGAATCTACTATGCAGGAAATATCACAGGCATTGCAGACCATGGCATTTACCCAGTCGGCAGACCTGGAAAAAATTTCTACATGGGCACAGTTTAGCGGACTTTCAAGGAACGGAATCACCCAGAAGATATTCGATTTTGGCGATCAGATCCTGGAAAAATGGACTGATACAGCTGCGAACAACAAGGAATACGATTTTCCGTGGCATATCACACACTTTGATACTGCAGAGCTGGAGGATGGAGAGAATATCCAGGGAACCTTCCTGGAAGCTCATTACACCACACCGTTCGGCGTGCAGTTTAGCAACCGTGCCTTTTTGCGTTGCCCGGATGGGCTTGCAGCCGGAACCTACAATGTAACGCTGGGCGCAAAATGGGGCGAGAAAGACGCACAGAAAGACACTACATGGCAGTTTACGCTCACAAAAGCTGTTCCTGCCGGCGGATCAGTAGCTGGATTTACCCAGATGCCGGATGTGGTGGCATCCAACTGGAAAGCAACCTCATATGCAGCGGATGGCATCACTGTAATTGAGACAGTACCTATCACCTCCGGATCCGGAGGAACATCCCTGGGAACTATGCAGCTGTCGACCAGGAATAGCAACCTCAATTCCATGCAGGAGGCCGGATATGGATGGAATCGCTGGAAGTATTCAGCGGCTCGCCAGTGGCTTAACTCTAATCAGCCAAAAGGAAAGTGGTGGACAAAGCAGGATGACTGGGATGTAGCACCTAGCCAGTTAGCCACAAAAGATGGATTCCTCTGCGGAATGCCAGCCGAAATGCTGGCAGTGTTGAAGACCGTAAAGGTAACTACTCTGGCAAATACCGTAAACGATGGCGGAGTGACAGACATCACATACGACAAAGTGTTCCTTGCGTCCATGTCCCAGATGAATGTCAACATGAGTAAAGAGGAAGGGGCAGTACATGAATACTGGCAGAGAAGAACGAAATCCAAGACCCCGATCGAGCCTTGGAAGAAGTACCCATTTATGATTCGGTATTCGGCAGCAAACCACACCTCACCTCAG
>QWCN01003369.1_pt1 | contig 18723 bp, 21 predicted proteins | sample 1972711 | NCBI WGS metagenome assembly QWCN01 (sample SAMN09866707, study PRJNA288562) | Human gut metagenome isolate term1_stool, whole genome shotgun sequencing... | isolation source: gut | host: Homo sapiens | place: USA: California
TTGACTTCTCAACTGCAGAAGATGGAAGCCCAGTTGAAGAGGGTTGAGGAGGAGAAGGAGAAGGTGGAAGAAGAGAAGAGTGGTGTGATGAAGGAGAAAGAAGAGTTGACTTCTCAGTTGAAGGAGTTGGAGGAGAAGATGGAAGAGTTGAATCAAGTGAAGGAGGCATTGAGTGGTATGATGAAAGAGAAAGAGACATTACTCACTCAGTTGAAGGAGTTGGAGGAGAAGAAGGAAGACTTGAGTGTTGAGTTGAATCAGGTGAAAGAAGAGAAGGAAGAGTTGACTTCTCAGTTGAAAGAACTGGAGGAGAAGAATCAGGAGGAACCCGAGAACAGCAGAATCGAAGAACTGACGACCCAGTTAAGGAAGGCGGAGGAAGAGAAGGAGGAGCTGGAGAAGGAGTTGAAGGAGCAGAGAGACGTGCGGAACCACTCGGGGTCCTTCGGTGTGGTGACACTCCGGAAGGAGAATGAAGACCTCCGCAAGCGTGTGCTTGAGCTGATTGTCTCCCGCGAGAATGCACTCAAGTCGGTGTACAATCTGCAGTCCCAGCTTTCGTTCAAGCAGTGTGAGCTCACCTCCTGTGAGCATCAGATCGGTGTTCTGTCCTCCTATCTGGAGGAGAAGAATAGGGAAATCGGTAAGCTGAAGGGTGAATTGTGTGTTCTTAATTCGTATTGTGTTTGTGGAACACTCTACGCACAATCCATACCGGAGTTCTATCCTAGAAGAGAGCAGGAGCGATTCCACTCACCCCATTGAAAACACCTCCATTCTCTACCCATACTACTCAACCCCGACCCAAAACACAATAGCGTATAAAAACAAACACTCCATTAAAGAGACAGCACAAGCTCGTTATTCACATAGAAGCCCTGTTCCAGCACCTCTCCGTTGACTTTATACTCGATTCCCTCTCCATTCCGCATGTCGTTCAGGAAGCTGCCAACATACTTCGGCATTCCATTCTCGTAGAAGCAAATCCCCTTGCCGCACATCGTGTCGTGCACGAACTCGCCCTGGTAGTACTCCCCGTTCCCGAAGAACATCTTCCCCTCGCCATGTCGCTGCCCATCGCGCCACTCCCCCTCGTACACCACCCGGCCCGACACGTTCGTGAACTCGCCCCGCCCGTTGTACAGGTCCTCCGCGAAGTCCCCCTTGTAGTGGTCCCCCGAGTACAGCGTGTAGCTGCCCTGCCCGCACTTCCGCCCCTTGACGAACTCGCCGCTGTACAGCCCGAAGTCGTCGTGCAGCTCGCCCACGCCGTGCTTCAGCCCGAACAGCCACCCGCCGCTGTAGATCAGCTCGCCCTCCTTGTTGTAGAAGCAGCCCTTGCCGTGCCGCAGTCCGTTCGCGAACTCGCCCACGTAGCAGCCCTCCCCGCGATACTCCTCCTTGCCCTTCCCGTTGGGCACGTCGTCCACCCCCTCGCCCGTGTACCGGCTCGCGCCGCCATTGCCCACGATCGTGCACACGCCGTTCATCTTCCCGCGCCGGAACATGCCTTCCATCTTCACCTCGCCGTTGTCGTCGAACAGTGTGCCCTTGCCCTCGCGCAGCCCGTTCACGAACTCGCCCTCATACAGCAGCAGCCCGCCCTGGAACTGCCGCCCCTTGCCCTCGCACCGCCCGTCCTTGTACCCGCCCTGGTACTCGATCCCGCCCTTGAACAGCTCCTTGCCCTCGCCGTCCTTCTTGCCCCACTTCCACTCCCCGCAATAGATGATCTGCGAGTCCAGCCGCGTCAGCACGCCCTGCCCGTGCCGCAGCCCCCGCTTGAAGTCGCCCTCGTACATCGTGTTGCCCACCACCTCCTTCCCCTTCCCGTGCTTCAGCCCGTTCCGCCAGTACCCGTCGTACACGCACTGGTTGTCGCACACCAGCGTGCCCTTCCCGTGTCGCAGCCCCTTCCTAAACTCGCCCGTGTAGATCACGCCGCCCTCCTCGTACTCCGTCCCATTCCCGCTCTTCTCGCCCCGCGCGAACCCGCCCTCGTACACCACCGCGCCCTCGCGGCTGAACAGTCGCCCGCTGCCCTCCGCCGCACCGCGCTCGAACGCGCACTCCAGCCGCCGCCCGTCGCTGAACCACAGCGTGCCCTCGCCGTGGTAGCGGTCCTCCAGCCAGTCGCCCTGGTACACCGTGCTGTGGTTCGCGCTGAACTCCATGCCCTTGCCCTCGCGCCGGCCCGCGCGGAACGTCCCCGAGTACACGCACGCCGTCACGGGCGAGGACGCCACCGGCGGGCCCACGAAGAACAGCCGCTCATTTCGCGGACTGCGGCGCGGCGGCACGAAGCGCGGCAGCTCCTCCTTCTTCAGGAAGCGGCTGTCGGTAGCTGCGCCGTAGCTGATGTGCGCGAACTCGCTGCGCGCGGAGTAGGCGAAGGCGGGCACCACGTTGGTGAGCTCGGGCATCGTGCGGCTGCGCAGGAAGCGGTTGGGACACGTCACGACCACCGTCTCGTCGGAGAGCAGCTTCTTCTTCTCCTCCGGGAGCGTCGCGTCCTCCTTCACGGAGAACTCCAGAATCGCCGAGGTGGAGCGGTCGCTCAGAACCGCGGGGATCACGGAGGAGGCGGTGAGCGAGGTGGAGGCGGTGAGCGCGGTGCAGTAGGGCTCGTCGTTCATGGCGAAGAGGCGGTTCTCGCTCATGACGCCGCTGTGGGGCTTCAGGTACTCGATCACCTTCCCGTCCGTGAAGGAGAAGCGAAGAGTGCTGTTCGGCACATATCGCCCCTTATGCACCTGCGAGATGGACACGACCACCCGGCCGTCCTGAAGGAAATGGGCCATGATCTCCAGACACTCCTGCGTCAGCACCTCGAGGTCGGGACACTTGTACCCCATGAACGGGTTGCTCGCGCCGAAGGAGAGCGCGGAGAAGTCCTCGCGCCGCGGCGCCGCGCTGACGTCCGCCATGTAGTGGTACCCGAACACGTACCGCCAGAGCTCCTTCTCCTTCGCCTCCTTGTACGGCAGCGCCAGCGCGCGCTCCAGCTCGCTCGCCAGACAGCGCTCCACGATGATCTTCACAAGCGAGGTGGTGCCCTTCTTCGGCGTCGGCACCGGGTAGAACAGCAGGTCGCGCGTGAGCGTCTGCAGGCCGCGGCCCACCAGGATGAAGTGCTGGTCGTCCACGAACACGCGGTAGCACCACGGGTCCGTCGCGAAGCTCCTCGCGCTGTTCAGCTCCAGCAGGCTGCTCCCCAGCGTCGCGGGGTGCGCGATGCTCCGCCCGTACTGGTGGTCCGCGAATGGGAAGCTGCTCTCCAGGAGGCGGCTCACCGCGGGGATCTTCGCGTTCCCGCCGACGGCGATGACGGAGTCGACGACCTCCCCGTGTAGCCCTGTCTCGCGCAGCATCTGCTGGATACTTGTGCTCAGCGTACGCAGCGGCAGCAGCAGCAGCGCCTCGAACTCCTGGCGCCGCACCAGCAGGTCGCGGCGCGCGCCGTGCACCGCCAGCTGCACGTCCACCGAGTCCTCCGAGGAGAGGTGGATCTTGGCGCTCTCGCTCTCCGCCAGCAGCACCTCCTCGTCGGGGACGTCCGCCAGCAGGCTGCTGCCCGTGTAGCGGCTGTACTTCAGAACGATGTACTTCAGCAGCAGGCGGTCCAGCTGGCGTCCGCTGAGGGTGGACAGGGACTTGGAGGACAGGAACGTGAGACGGCCCTTCAGGCAGCGCGCCAGCGAGAGCGTGGTGCAGGAATCGCCGTAGTCCATGAGGAAGATGTACGCGTCCTGCCTGTCAATCCCGCCGTAGTAGAGGTAGGGAAGCAAGGTGGCGAAACGCTCGTCCACCAGCTTCAACTTGGAAATCTGCGCCTCCTCGAAGGAATGTCTCATCAACGCAATGGCCGTGTTCGAGTAGTCGTAGGGGACAATGTAGCAAACCCCAAAAACCAGCGTGTTCAGATCCTTCAGCACCCTCTCCAAAACATACGACAGCATGTCTGTGATCACTTTCGACACGCGCTCGTCCACCTTCCGATCTCCGTAGCGGATATCCAGCGCAATGTCACCATCGGCAAGAACATCTTTGATAAACGGCCAGCGCTCCCTTATGCTTGTTATATCTCTCTTCGACGGATCATTTAGAATGCGAACCACGTCGCGAAGGTCGAAAACGCGGTTCTCCTTGTGCTTTCTGTCTCCGACTACAATCAGCGAGTCAAAGTACCAGGCGTGCTCCACGTAAAACGCCTGGGCACCGCTCGTGGTGCGATCAGTCACATGTTGAAACGAATACTGATCGGACGGGGTCAGGATGTGCCCCTTGTAGCTTGATGTTCCAATATCTATCGTCAGAAACATCACTCCACAGAAGAGCAAGAATCATATGTGTTCCTCCTCACGCTGGCAATGGCTTCCCTAGGGTTCGTGGCTGCTGGAGGTGTGTTTTTTGAGTCCGTTTGTACACTCTCCACAATTCACCGGTATGCACCCTCGTTCCAGCGAGAAGCACGTTCCTATTGTATTCCATGCAGTGTATCTGTGAGATGCCATGAGTGCACGATAGGCCACGATCCTCGGGCGAGTGTGCGGAGGATGAAGGGAACGGTGGATACCACATTCCAACGTGCAAAATGCAACAGCTTTTCGCCGATTTCCCCATAGATTTGTTATATCTACGTGAGATTAATATACTACAATATGTCAGACGACTTTTTCGCTGATGGTATGTTGCGTGCAACGATCCCGGGCGCTGGATTGTGTATGTCTCTTCTGGGAGAGCAATCCATCCGGATATTTCATCGGAGCGCTCTTGCGTTTGTTGGGGGCAAGCTATTAACCTTCTTGTAGACGCCGAGCAGAAGGTGGTTGAGCAGACTCAGGATGCCGTAGGGAGCTGACCTTCTTTTGCTCATGAGCTAGGATCCCTTCGCTGAAGCGGCTGAGCCCGAGGCCGTGAATGAGGAAGACCCCTTCGCCGATTCCGCTACTCCCACTGCCGCGCCCGCTCCCGTTGTGGACGAGTTCAAGTTCACGCGCGAGTGGAACATGCAGTTCAGAGAGAGATGCGAGGCCAAGGACAAGGAGGCCATGGAGAAGAAGCAGGAGATCCTGAAGGCCGCCAGAGAGGAGCTTCTTGCCTGGAGCGAGCAGCGCAAGGATAAGTGCCAGAAGAAGGCTGAGATGAATCGCGAGGAGGAGGCCAAGTATTTGGAGAGCATCAAGGCAGATATGGAATGCGCGAATCCTTGGGAGCGTGTTGCAAAGCTTGTGGATATGAGTGCCGAGGGTGAGCACGACATGAGCAGAATGAAGCAGGTTATGATCAGAATGAAGAACGATGCTGCGAAGAACTAAAGGAAAGATGCTTGCGGACTGTGCATACTCGTGTTTGTTGTCACTTTCTCTTCGCTCTCCATCCTTTCCTATTGGTGACCATGAGCGGAATCGCCGATATGTGGAGTCGGATCATGGGAAAAGGCGCCCAGGAGATCAGTCTTCCTCTCGACGATGTGTACAGGAAATCAGACAGAAGAAGGGTCGTCATTGATGGGACGCAGGTGAGCACCATCATCGCCGCCCTGGGTTGCGATTGCGCGAGAGCCCTCACTTGTAGTTGAAACGGGTGGAATTCCAACCATTTCAACCAGTCTGTTCGTCAACGGCACAGCGATCCCCTGTAATAGTAGCATTGAAACGATCAACTCTCTGAATGTCCATCGTACCCCCATTCCCCTCCCCTGACGCACAGACAAGTCCTATTCCTTCATACTCGACCTTCTGTATATCCTGCGATTCAAAGTCCACATCACCATCGAATTCTCGACCGATACAAGTGCGTTGGAGGACGACATCCCTGTGCATGTTGAAACGAGAAGAGGGAGTCACGTATAGTCCCATCCAGAGCTGTCCATTCCCCAGTGCATCCTCTTTCTTCTCCCCAACTACTGGAACCTTTGCGTCTTGCCCGCTTCTGCCATCAAGGCGTGCAGACCCAACGTGGTGCGGAATCACTACATTACGCTTCAGCAGTGAACGGGCTGAATCCGGGTCTGGATCTATCTTCGGTTCTCCGTGCGACCGACCCGGAGCACTTGCTTGTTGCGGAGCGCGCCCTCTTCCATGCGATCAAGTCTCTTGTCCGTGTTCCCGTCTTGTACGCTTCCTCTTCTGTTTCTTACCTAGCACTCCGGACAAAATCGGCTTGCTCTACGATGCTCACCGTCGTTTTTCGCCCACCGTCGAGAATGTCCCGATTCGTCCCGATTTCAATCCTAGCTCCGTTACATCCTGAAAGCCATCCCTGCCCCGCTCTACCCCTCTCTCGTTCTTGTTTTCCGCTTCTACGAACGAGTTTTCCACCTGACCCACGCCTTTCCCTCCAACGAGGTTCTTCCCCTTCTCTGTGCCACGCCCGACCCCCTCTTCTTCTCCACGCTCGCCCTCACCCTCCCCTCCCTCCTCTTCGACCACCGCCAGTACCCCCACTCCCGTCCCTCACCCACAGGCTCTGGCTCGCCTCCGTTCTCATCCACCGTCTCGCTGCCCGCCGCTGGCAGTACCAGCCCTCCTCCCTCCCTGCCAGCGTCGCACTGAACCGCGCCGCCTCCCTGCTGGTGCTGCTGCAGGAGCTGACCACCACCAAGGCTGTCGACGCCTTCCTCCAAGCCAACGGGTCCCTATCGGATTCCGACGTGCTGAGCGCGGCGCTGCTGCTACTGGAGCCGGGGCGCGACGGTCTGTTCGACGAGTGGGTGCTGCAGGTGGCGCGCGTAGACACGAAGTGAGGTGTTGAGCGTAGTATGTGTGGTGCGAGACGGCGAACTACAAGGAGCTCGTTCAGCTACACACACTCGTGGGTCGAAGAAGGAGGGGTCACAAGCAGGTGAATCTGCTGACGACGGAGCAGCGGTGCTGTCTGTTCTGGGTGACGCAGCTCCTCGCGCTGCAAGCAGACGCGGCGGCGCTCACGCGGGTGTTCGCGAGCAAGCTGGGCGGCAGCTACAACGGCGAGTGCATCGCCTCCATCCTGTGGTGCCTCGTGAAGAACTGCGCCTTCGCCTTCTTCCCCTCCATCCCGCGCCTGACGCAGGCAGTGGCCGCGCAGTCCGCCGTGGGGCTGCTGCCGGACGACCAGACGCTCTTCTCCTTCCCCGCCTTCTCCATGCGCGCGCGGTTTGCCGACCTCCACGAGCAGGCCCGCGCGGAGCAGACCGCCACGACCGACCTGGCTTCCCTGATGGAGTTTTACGCGTGTCCTGAGACCTTCTCTGAGCCTCGCATCTCCATCCATGAGAACGCGGAGTGGAGCGCTGCCTGGATGCGTGTGGTTCAGGCTCACAGGTGCGTGTGTTTGTTACAAACAGAGCAGAAGAAACACCAACTCCTCTTCGGCTTCTGGTGCAGGCAGGATGTCTCGGTCTCTCGAATCCGCACCACTCCCTGCTCCACCTTCCGCTTCTTCAGCACGCGGATCCATCGCTTCAGCGAGGCATCGTTCACGATGGAGCCCAGGGTCCAGACCCGGTCTTGGAACGCGCCAGAAGCCGTGGAGTCTTCGTCCTGGCTCGTCATGTGGGGGATGAAGCACAACACCGAGCAAAGGGTGAAAATGGCTTCTCTACACGTCATTCACTACGACAGGAACTACTTGAGGTACTTCTCTCCATTCAGAGTGAACACGGCATCATTCAGAATCAACCTACTCTTCACCTAGTCTCACTGCGCAGACTCGCACACCTTCGGACTCTTTAGCTGCTTCTCGAAAAAGGCGAGCAGTTCGCTCAGGAACATGCGAGTGCTCACATTGGCCATCGCCTTGTCACAGAACTGGTTTAGCAGGCTTTCGCGCTCCTCAATGGGAAGGATCGTGTCCTCCTTCTCCCCGTTCACCACAACGACCACCTCGCCCCGAGAACGGAATTCCTTCTGGATGGTGTTGCGCAGCACCTCCTTCATGTGAAGTTCATTCTTCGCGTGATACTGCCTCCTTTCCTCCTTTTGAATCCCGATCATGGCTTTGATTCTGCGAATGATACCAATCGATACAGAACAACCCGTCTGCATCCATCTTCATATCGGTTCCATCCATTTCATACCCAATAGCCGACAACTGTGCCTTTTCCTCTTCTGATCTATTCATTCACGTTGCCTAGCATGCGTACGGGCTTTTGATCATGCCATTGCTTCCGTAGCTCTCATTGATCAGAGTGAGAATTCGGCACAGGAAGTCGTCCTACTCATCACACACTCTGTTGGACACTGCATTTGTGTTGTAAAAGCCTTCGCAAACGCTACGGAAAGCCTCCTCCTGTAGCATCTTTTGTCTTGTCCTCCTCCTCGCCACCCTTATAAAGCCTTCTCAGAGTTTGTTTGCAGGTCCGAAGTAGTATAGTGGTTAAGTATTTCCGCCTGTCACGCGGACGACCGGGGTTCGATTCCCCGCTTCGGAGTTTCTTTTTTCTTTTTGGTTTCACGAACTGCCTAGAATCTACACCTATCTCTTCCTATGCGTTGAATCAGTGAACAGCATCCAATAGAAGAGGGAAGGAGATAAGTGGGGAAGATTTGGAACAAACCACACAACTAAATCACAAAAGAAACATTATTCGCTGCTGGGAATGGCGGCAAGAACCTGATTCAGCTGCTCCACGATCACATCGTCCAACTACGCATCATCGACTGCTTTCGCGCTCCCACGATTTTGTTTTCATCGAAGGTGTCGTTCTCATTTCCGCTGTTCGCCGTAATGAACGAGGAGAGCATTTCGGCTGCCCTCTTGTTCGAAATGGACTTTTCCTTGCCGATCTCAATGACATCCACGAACTGAGACATTTCTATGCTACCAATGGGGGAACAGTGCCGTTCTTTGCTGTGAGTGGCTTGGAATGGGCGTTTCATTCTATCGCTTTTGACCCGATGTGATCAATTTGGAACAAATAGGGAAGAGAAGAAGATCACCCCACACGCAAACACTAATAAGGATTCGACTTATCGCATAAGGTCATGACATCATTTCGCTTCAACGACTCCACGTACAGATGTCTCAGATACGTGGTCTTGGCCTGCCAGTTCGCATTCGTTCGCTCTATCGTGTGCTGCTTCTGATAATCCGACCTAGTTATGACAGACGCATCCAACTCCGACTTTGTGTGCGGAATGTCGAATATGAAACACCGGCCTGCCAGCACGAAGCGATAACCTACACTCACAAATCACGCGAATGCAAACCGTGGAAACGCAGATTCTCCACATACGTAATCTTGTTGTGCCCGTAGTTGATGAGCACCTCGTTGAACAGCACGATGCTGTCATTTCGCCGAACGACCAGATACCTGCCCCTGACGCCGCCTCCTCGCACTTACGGTTCCTGGTAGCGATTTGGCCAGCAGTCGTACTCGTAATACTGCTGTTTGTTCTCCCTGCGCAGATCGAACACGATCGAGAAGTTCGTGTTGTAGTACTGCTCATTACTCACTCCCATCACCACCACGTGCGTAAACAAGCCTTTCTTCCGCGGCAGACACGCTTTCCGTTTGAAGCACTGATCCAAGTCCTTGGCCGAAAACGGGGCTTCTTTCGCCATCCTACCCATCATCGCCAAACCCCTCCCCAACGCCTGCAGCTGCTGCTCCAGCGGGAGGTCTGGGAGCTTCCAGTTGAGGCTGAAGAAGGCAGGCATCACAAGCGCCACCTTCGCGTCCAGCAGCAGGGAGTCTCTGAGCTTCATCAGCGTGGGGTAGGCGTCCTTGGAGACGAGCATGTCAGTGTCGAGCAGGAGGAAGTGCGTGGTGCGGCAGTGGCGAATGCCGAGGTTGCGGAGGATGTTGATGGGGTAGTTGGAGTGGAAGAAGGCAGTGGCGGAGGAGAGGTACACGAGGAGGGTGATGCGCGGCTGGCAGAGGGTTGTGTAGTCGGGCGAGCGGAGGGTGCTTTGGAGGGTTGCTTCTTCCTCTTCCTTCACGTGCAGCACGAAGAGGATGGGGCTGCGGGTGAGAGGGATGGGAGGGGCGGACCCGGACCAGCGCGAGGCGATGATCGGGAAGAGGACCAGGCGGTTCATGGCTCCGGCAGTGATCAGCGTGATGTCGATGCTCGTGCCGTTCATGGGATAGACTAGGTATTTATGAATATGAACAGAACTACCATCGTCGATTCCGAAGGAACTGCCCTTCTGGCACCCGGAGTAGTCCACACCAACGGATCCCTTGTATCGATCGAACAGCGCCGGAGTCATGAAGGGCTTGTCTATAGAAAACGAGGTGTACTGGAGAAGCTTCGAAGAGCCCGCTGGATTCCTCTCATAAAACGACCGGGACAACGAATTCCGTGTCTCCGTTTTCAAAGGTTCTTCCAATTCGATGGGATGATAGAGAGAGTAGTTTTGAGAGGGCAGCAGTGACTTCTGGATCGAGCGATACTCCTGCGCAATTACAAACGAAATCGGAATGTACGGCAAACAGGCGCAAGGATGAAAAGGAGAGAAACAACACCAGAAAACTACGATGGGAAAACAGCAAAATGCAAATACAGTACGAAGAAACAGGACGCTACTGTACAGCGGAGCATAGTTGACATCTCTCCTCTTTCATCCAGTGTGATGGTGGCGAGAACGACCGCGATCCACTTTTCGGGGGTATTTCGGCAGGAAGTGGGATTCAGAGAAGAGCTTTTCTTCACGCGATTTCTGTCCTCTTCAGCATTCAGTACGTATCCGACTTTTTATCTCATCATAGTCGTTCTTCGCTAGTGCCATGAGTGAAAACCAACCACGAGGGAGGAATCTATTCAGCAACGTCCGAACAGCGTTTTGGTTGCTTTGCTCTTGTTGACAAGTAGTATTACCACATTCTGGTCTTCAATCCGCGAAGTAACCAAACTGCTTATTTACTGCATCGGTGGATTTCAGATTGTGAGCATCGGAGGATGGATTTGACGTAGTTCTCCATTCTCATCCCACATGTCTATTATTCCCTCGCAACCATTCCCTATTTCATCGTGTCCAAGTACTATGAGTGTAGGACCTTCGCTGTGTTTCAACCCCAGTCTATCGGCTCTTCACAGGCCTCTTCGTTGATTCCTTCTCTTTCTCGTTCTTCTTCTCCATTCCTCTATTCGCCTACACTGCCTCGAAAGTGGAGGACAAGGATGGTACGCATTCCGCCTCCCTGCAAGCGTAGGACCGTCCCTACTCGTGTATCGCGTCATGGTCATTTCGCTCCTTTCGAACATCCTCTACACCCTCCTCTGCTGGCCCATCCTCGCCCATGATCCCACCCTTGGGTACTCTCTCCAGCTCTCCGGCCTCAGCACAATCTGGCCCGTCTTTATCTTCATGGAGCTCATCCGCGACGTCACGCAGGATTTATTCCCCTCTCTCACCTGCAGCCTGCGCCAGCGTCTGCTCTCCAACCGCTTCTTCCTCGTCACTGCCATTCTCCTCCTCCTCTCCTCCCTCCTCTCTCTCTCCTCCCTTGTCACTGCCCTCCTCGTCGGACTCTGTACCCCGCGCTCTCCTTCTCCCACCTAGTCCACTTCTTCCCCGCCGTCTATTCTCCCTCCAAGCGCGTCCTGCAAGTGTTCATCCCCTACCCGCTTCTCCAATGGCTCTGTGCTAAGGAGGCCGAGCAGAAGGTCCGTGCTTCTGCAGTTGAGCAGCCTCCCGCGCGCATCGCCACGATGCGAAACATAACGGGAGAGCAACCCCCGGCGCGCATCGCCACGATAGGAAACATGACGGCGGAGGGTACAGGGAGAGAAGAAGCGCCGCAGGAGCATTCTCGGTTCAAGGGAACGGGACGTGGTTATTGGTTTGTGTTGTGAGGGGTAGATGTGCTGGGATATTCCGTGTAATCTAGTGCTTTGCGCTGTTTGTTAGATTGTTCCTTCCGTTGGCTACCCATAGGAGCGAATGAGTGAGAGCTACTCTGTCATATCGGAGGTGTTCATCGGAGACCCGGTGAACTTCCGCAAGGACATCTTCGACTTTTGGCTGCGCGGACTGTCGACAGATATGGCGATACGGAAGATGAAGGAGAGTTTGCAAATTGCTGACGCGAATGACGAGAACACGCAAGAGTTCATCAGCGAGGACGTTTTCGATTCTGTTCGGTCGGCTGCTCTGCGATTATGGATAGTACCGTATCTTTGATTTCTTCAAGGAGTCGCTGTTTGTGAACTCGTGGAGTATCGTCGATTTCAACGCCAACCAGAAGGAGTACATGTGCGAAGTGGGAGCCATGGATTGGGCTCAACGAATAGGCCTATTTCGCGATTGACGACAGACTCTTCTTTGACATCCTGAGCATCGGCATCGGAGAGCGGAGACGCTCCATTCTTCCCAACCAACGCATTCTCTCCAAGCGTTTGCACGACGTTTTCGAGGGAGTGAAGGTGATGCTCCACTTCGTGGAGTGCTTCGAAGACCAGCGTTCTCTGGTGAGCGCCCTGAACACACGCTTCCACATCCGTACGGAAACGGCCAAAACCTACCTGTGCCTTCTGTTCCTCCTCGTGGACAACCAGGAGGGAGAAACACTGAAGAGCAAGCTGCGTATGGAGCGAAATGTCATCTGCGTTCTTTGTGGCAAGGAGGCGTGAGCATTAGCGCATTGTGTGGTACATGCTTACGCACTGGACAGTGGGCGTGGATTCGAGCAGCCCTGAGGGCGGTTTCACGAAGGGCATTACCAACCCTCGGTCTCTCCGTTACTCTCCCGAATTCTTGTCGAAGTGCAAGAGCGTGAGCAATACGCTTCTGGAGAAGGCGAACGAGAAGAAGGTGGGGGTGCGTTGGGCTCTGGACGACTAGAACTGGCAAATCAAGGCAGTCGACCCCACATCGGTGGAGGCCATCATGAAGAGGATTGCTGTCAGCATGAGCGTTTTCGACGAAAAGGTTTGTAATGTGAGCCGTGGTAAGGTGCAGAAGTCGCGTACACGGCTGTTCTGCGAAGTGGTTTCGGCGAAGATCGGTGATGCGTTTGACAAGCACAAGTACGGGGTGAAGGAAATGGTAGACTGCTTGAGTCAGTGCAAGGCGATGATCCTCACTATTGTGGTAGGAACGGGAGACGATTGTGAGATGTAGCCCCAGGAGGCGGATTTCGTGGAATCGTACATGGAGCTGTGTCGTCTGCTGCTGCAGTCGCTGTACGAGGCGAATAACCAGTTCTTTGGAGTTAGTTCCAAATAGTTGTCCGGGTGTTTGGTGCATGAAACAGACCACCGGAGAATAGAAACATCGGACGTGCGCTCGATTCCTACGACGCAGCCCTCCTCAATGCCGTAATCCGTCAACCGCTTTAGACCATCGTTTAAGTACTCCTACAATTCACTATCACCATCCGATCTTGCTCTCTGCGAATTGGCATATGTGTACAGCTTGATGAAGAGGGGTTTCAGTTTGTACTGCTTTGCGAGCAAAAGCACCAGCTGCTTGGTCGTCATGTTGGACGGAAGCTTCAACACCGCATATTCTACACTGGAGAGGGAGAATGACCGATACTTTTTGTCTCTTCCTCGATGAACACCGAAATCAGCGAATTCTTTATGCTCTTCGATTCCTCACTGACATCCGACGTTCGAATTCGCGGAACTCCGTGTAGAGACAGTAATCGCTAGCCGTAACGCAAATACCACCGAAACAACCAGTAACGAGTTGTGTCCAACCAACAATTCCTGACGCTGGGATTCGGACAGGGATAGCCACGATGGCAGAGAGAGACTCTTCTCCTTCAAGAAGGCCTACGCTTCAACGCTCTAGCGGCAAGTACATCGAACTGTTTTGCAAGAACGGATAGTTCCGCATCCTTTCTCTCCACGGATGTGATCGTCGCGTAATTCAGCTTCTTCAGCAGAGGATACTCAGCAATCACCATCTACATCTCACTACTTTAAGCTACACCCACCTCTCTTGCGTTCTCTTCCTCACTGTACCACGGGTTCCCGCGCATCTCCAGATCATCGAGAGAAGGGAACTGCGAGAGAATCGACTGCAGCTGAGCGAAGGAGGCAATTCCGATATGGCTGACGTCCAGGAAATGGATGAACGGAAAAGAAATAGGAGGAGGAGAGGCGAATGCGTTGTCTCCCACATAGAGAGAAGAAAGATAGGACAGACTCGATAGCGAATGAAGCGTGCTCCACTGGCAGATGCCGTTGGAAGAGAGATCCAGGGTTTGGAGGGACTTCGACGGAATGGCGTCGTGGATGGCCAAATCCTTCATGCTGTTATTCGACATGTACAGATTGTGCAGCTGGGGAAGGGAAGGAAGGAAAGGAATCACGTCGTTGAGATGGAGTGATGTGAATGAAAGCGCGAGCGTCTCCACCGAACTATGAAGCGACAGAAGCGTGGAAGATGGTTGGATGCAATTACTGTTGAGAATGAGATTGTGCAGGGAAGAGAAAGAATTTAGGATGCTCACGACCTCTTCCCATGTGTGGATGAGGTTGTGGTTCAGGTCGAGCGTTTCCACGGTCTGGAAGGAGGAATTGACGACTCCCACCTCCACGATGTTTTGATAGGACAGTTCAGCTGTGACGATAGAGCTGTTCTGCTGCAGATCCGCAATCTGGTCCATCCCCACCAACTCGATCTTTCTGGAATTGGGATCGTCATCCTTCATAGCAATAAGCTCTGTCGCCTGGTACGAATCCTTCCCGTCCATTTTGTATCTTCCCATCACGCCTCCCCTCCATTCTCACTTTTCCTGAAGCGCTTCGCTGATTGTTTTGCACCTCTGCACCTTGGACGGCTGTACGAACGATCCGCAGTTCGGTTTGCACTGGAAGTACACGTGAACGCCGTTTTGGTCCGTCAGCGACCCGTTATTCTTTCCGCGCATGTCCGATTCCCACACAATTCCGAGCCAGGTGATCGAGGGTTTGGACAGACAAATGGGACCCATGTAGGCGATTCTCCCTGCTCCTCACTCCTGCTTCCGATCCCTACCCACAAACCCGTCACTGTCGACCACCGCGTCACCGACGCTGAAGGAGCTCATTCAACAAACAATAATCACTGAAATACGCATTGGAAAGCTCCCTAGAAGCAGTTGATATGCCTCAGAGTGGGAATGTTCTTCTTGGCGACAGCCTCGATCTGCTTGCAGTAGGGCTTCAGTCCGCACTCTACCCATCATCGCGACTCCATTCCCCCACGGCCCATGTACAGCATCTTCATACTCGCGAAGCGGTGCTCCTCCATCGCCTTGGTCAAGATAGAAACGAACGTCTCCGCGTCCTCCGCGATCGTCGGGTTGTCTACGTCTCACCGCCCTTGCCCACGCGCACTGAACAGCGACAGGATCGTCAGCGTCTTGGCGAACGGCGCCTCCACCACCGCGCGCATCACCTCCGCGCTCAGCTCGTTGTCTACGCCTCACGCGCCGCCGCCGCGCCCACTGTCCAGGTACAGCTTCTCCAGCGCGGGCATCGCGCCCTCGCCCACGTCCAGCTCCGTCAGGTGGTTGTCTACGCCTCACCACCCATGCCCACGCCCACAGCCCAGCTTCAGCGTCTTCAGGTGCGGCAGGCCGCCCGCGTCGACCACCACGCTCTTGAGTCCGTTCGCTACGCCTCAGCGCCGCGCCGCACGCCCACTGTCCAGGAATAACTTCTCCAGCGACGGCACCATCTCCTTCGTGAAGCGGATCTCGCTCAGTCCGTTGGCTACGCCTCAGCCCCACGCGCGGCACTCACAGCTCATGTCCAGCGCCTCCAGCGCCGGGAAGTGCTCCGCCGTCAGCGTCGCCAGGAAGCCGGGCATGTCGCCCTTGAACAGATCGTTGCCTGCGCGTCACGCCGCCTCGCCTTGCCCACCGAAGATCTCCATGTTCTTCATGTTGGCGTACACGCCTTCGCGGAACATGGTGGTCATGTACTCCACCCACGGCGCGCCGCGGCTGGTGCCGTGCGCCAGCAGGTCGGAGGCGTAGAGACAGGGCTGGTACTGCACCAGCAGCTCGAACTCCTCGTTCTTGATGGGCTCCGCTACGGGTGAGGGAAAGAGCGCGTCGGCACAGTAGAACTCGCACTTGGCGGGGTAGCGCGTCTCGAAGTTGTAGCGGAAGGGCGTGTCCTCGTTGTGGTTGTGCTTCAGCACGTCTACGGTGAAGACAATGCAATGGTCTCACTCAGCGTGCCCACGTAAAAGGAGCGCACATCCACCTGCGGCATGGAGGCGATCACGCGCATCAGGCGGGGCAGCGCCACGCTGTCGAAGTTGTAGTTGTTGTCTGCGGTGAAGGGGGCGAGGAGGCACTACCATCAACGTTGAGCACGCGCATGGAGGGGAATAGGCCCTTGGAGACGTTCTGGCTGAGGTCGATGAGGCCGGTGAGGGCGAAGTTGTTTCCCTCGACGGAGAGCTCCTCCAGAGGGCAACGGGAGAAGACATCGACAAGGCGGGCGAGGACGGACTCCCTGCTCAGCTTGCACATGCGCTTCCTCTCCTCGCGTTGCATGCTGGGGCAGTCCTCGTTGCGAATGCCCTTGAAGGCGAGAGAAACGATGCTGCACTCCTGATTTCGCATGGATTCGGATATGGAATCAATCAGCACCTCTCCCAGCTTGTTGGTGAGTCCTACATGGAAATGGAAAAACAGATCGCTACCAGTGAATGTGACCTTCTTCAGCGTGTGAATGGCGGGTCCATAGACGGACAGAAAAGACGGCAAGTCCGTTCTTCGCGAATCCCCTTCACATCAGAAAAGAAGAACACCACTACAGGAAACACTATCTTTATCCGCAATGAGTTGGGCGTCGATCGTCTGGTCGAAGGCGTTGACGTTGGCGGAAGGCGCTCCCTCAGTCGTACTATCGGCTCCATAACAGGAATAAAACACGGAAACCAGAAGAACTGCATAAAACATCTTCATTCCTTCTTTGCTACGGGCTAAAAGTCAAGGGGTTATGGATTTCTGTTGTGCCGGAAAGACGGAAGAAGGCGCTATTTTGCAGAGGACGCAAATCGGACCCATTTCGGTTACTCAGAAAAGAGCGAATCGCCGTTGCAATCCAGGGAATCTGTACATGAGCCAAGCATCGAACCCCGTCAGCGTGCGAAGTACGCGAGCGACTGCAGATTCATCGTCTAGTTCATCGTATTCCAAGACTGCCCGTCCACAGCGGCGCATCCTTCCAAGAGGAAGGATTCTTCACTGCGCCGTTGAGCAGCTCCGCTTCTCTGATTGATGACCGAGAGTACGCGTGATCGTGCGTTGTACCGTAGATCCCCGTCGTTTATCGGAGAGAGGGTGCTATTCTCCGTGGTTGTGCAGAATGCAGGGACGACTCGCATTCGGATTCAAACGATAGACGTTTGCTTGGCTAGTCAGTGTTATGCGTAGGCAGTGCTAAGCACAGAAAAGAACAAAAGTCCCCTCGAGGCGGTGTACTCAAATGAGGCGGAGAGACAACACAAAGGAGGTAAGAACATCGACATCGAGCCAAACACGTGCTATTCGCTGCGCTACAACAAACTCCTCTACGAGGTGGGGAAGCAATCGTGGGTCCTCTTTCCGTTATTCACCTCTAGGGTGAGAGTGCGAGTGCTCTACAACAATTCACTGATGGAGTTTGCCGCGTCGGGCGAGTACTCGTTCTCCTCCATCAAGCCGTTTGATCTCGTCTTCTCTCGCATCCCCCTCTCCGACTCGTCCTGCCTCGTCAACTCGACCATCACAAACAACCTGGCGACGTGTCTGACGATTACCCGAGTCGCTCTCCAAACGGCCCAGAACAGCTTCCAGGAGGACTACAACTCTTTCACAGAGTCGTGGCGAGGAGAGCTCGTAACAAATAGGCCGCAGCACATCCAGCCCAAATGCAAGTTCAGTCATGTTTCCATCGTGAAGGGACAGGTTCAGAAGGATGTTCCACTCGGTTCCCTGGCTATCCACTTCACCGTGCCGGGACACGGTGTGATGGGACTGAATTCGACGACGATCGTCGTGGCTGTGGGTTCGTTGCCGTTGACTCATCTTCAGGATGCTGCGAACAATCCACTGTGCGGCTACTACGAAACAGACGGGGACTTTGCCTGCTTGCAGACCAAATCGATCACTGCCGTTCTGTCGAACACATCCAACACGGTATCCGACTATAGTGAGGGGATGAAACAAAGGTGCAGGTGCTAACCATCGAGTGGCTCGAGTTGAAGAGTCCGATTCAGTTTGTCGGAGAGTGCCGCTTCGTGCGCTTCGCTGAGCGTGATGACATGTAGAGGAAGCTAATCCAGCCCGGAAAGACGGTGCGCATTCCCTTGGAGTGGAGATGGCGATGTGGAGTGATTGAGTAGAGTGCTGCCGCTGATGTCGGGAGACTGCGTGCTGGAGGCTCCAGTGTTCAAGGGGAAGAAGGACGCTCGGAGGACGGACATCTCCTTCTCTTCTCTCCCCGTACATGTACAATAAATTAAATCGAAAGGATGGGCTGTTTGTTCTATTCGCGCTTCCATGACGGAGAAAGCGTGGCAAATAGGCAAGTGCCCTCTCGTGAGCAATACGCGAAATCAGGGGGAATTGTGCCAGAGCTCATGGGAGGGCGTTTCGCTTCACTCGTTTTGGGAGTGCCTTATCGATAGAATTATCTACTCAAGTGACAATTTGGTAAAGTAGGAGCGCTGTGTTTTGTGTTCCTTATCAAATCGTAGATGGTGAAGTGTCTTAAGGCTGGAAAGGTCGTTGTCATCACGTCTGGAAAGTACGCCGGCAAGAAGGCCGTCATCGTCAAGGTGAACGAGGCTGCTAGCGACAAG
>QWCN01003373.1_pt1 | contig 18704 bp, 15 predicted proteins | sample 1972711 | NCBI WGS metagenome assembly QWCN01 (sample SAMN09866707, study PRJNA288562) | Human gut metagenome isolate term1_stool, whole genome shotgun sequencing... | isolation source: gut | host: Homo sapiens | place: USA: California
GGCACCCTTACCGCTCTCTCCGAAAAATACTTCGGCACCGACATCTCCAAAGAGTAATTTAAAGTAAATTCAGCAAAACAAAGCTCCTACCCGCGTTTCACTGCGGGCAGGGGCTTTTTGCATATAGAAACCGTCCCGCTTCTGTGATAACCCACAAAAGTGTATATTTTCGTTGTAATCCCCCTGTGATGCGGTATAAATGAAGCAAGCTGCGGCGTAAAAGAGGGGCGAGCATAAAACACACAGCGAATCCGAAAGTCCCGCTTATAAAGCGTCACACGGTAAGCGGCTTCCTGTTCACGATTACTGCGGTCAACTTCGTTTATGTAATCAACAATGTCCATGAAAACCGCCTGTCCATGCTCAAAAACGAACAAAATTTCGATTACAAATCCGACATTTTTCGATAATCGGTAGAATATCCCCGAAACGCTTGACTTTTCGTCCTAAATTGCTTATGCTATATCCTGTTGCTGTACGCCCATTTGTGCAGCACGGTCAGTCGTGACATCCTGACCTTAAACAAAACTAGCGCGGCCGGGGCGGCTCCCGGACCGCGGAAAGGAATGCTGAAATGAATAAGAAAACCTCAAAAGTCCGCTTTCTGGCGCTCAGCGCCGTGATTGCGGCGCTGTATGCTGTCCTCACTTACGCCGCTGCCGCCATGAATCTGGCGTTTGGCGCGGTGCAGTTCCGCTTTTCGGAAGCCTTAACGGTGCTCCCGGCCTTTACGCCGGCCGCCATCCCCGGGCTTGCCGTCGGCTGCCTCATCTCGAACCTTGCAAGTCCGCTCGGCGTCGTAGACTGGGTGTTCGGCACGCTTGCAACGCTGCTTGCGGGCATTTTTTCTTACCTTGTACGCAACATTCGCTGGAAGGAGATCCCGGTTTTGGCGCCGCTGCCGCCGGTCATTTTCAACGCCCTCATTGTCGGCTTTGAAGTGGCTTGCCTTGCGGATAACGGCACATTTGCTTTCGGCAATCTCTCCCTTGCAGGCTTCATCGCGGGTGCCGTTTCGGTCGGCATCGGCGAGCTCGTCGTCTGCTATGTGCTCGGCGTGCCGCTGATGATGGCGCTGCGCCGCACGAAGATCAGCGAACTCATGTTGGCATAAATCTGTTCCGGGCGCGCCCGGAGAAAGTCGGTCGGAGTTTATGAAAACGAGCAGATTACAAAAAATAGTAAAGCGCACGTCACCCACGCGCATGTTCGTCGTCAGCTTTTTGATACTTATTTTTATCGGCACCGTGTTGCTCACGCTGCCGATCTCGGCGAAAAGCGGGCGGTTCACAAACCCTGTGGACGCGCTTTTCACGGCAACCTCCGCCACGTGTGTCACGGGCCTTTCCGTGTATGATACGTTTATGCACTGGTCGTATTTCGGGCAGGGTGTTCTGCTTGTGCTCATTCAGTGCGGCGGTCTCGGCCTTGCCGCGTTTGCAACGGGTCTCACGCTGCTCGTCCGCCGCCGCATCGGCATTCGCCACCTTGTACTCGCCCGCGAAAGCGCCGGCGGCAGCAATTTGGATGTCATCTCGCTGCTGCGCATCGTGGTTGCGTTTACGTTTGCGGTGGAAGCTCTCGGCGCGCTTCTGCTCATGGCTCGCTTCGTGCCGCTCTATGGCGGGCTCGGCGTATGGGCCTCGGTGTTCGTCTCCGTCTCGGCGTTCTGCAACGCCGGCTTCGATATTTTAAGCTTCATCCCCGGCAATTCGAGTTTATCGGCCTTTAACGGCGACCCGCTCGTCACGCTGACGATTTCCATGCTCATCATCATCGGCTCCACGGGCTTTGTGGTGTTTCAGGATATTTACCGCAAGAAAATCTCGACGCGCCTGCACCGGCAGCACGTGGAAAAGCTGAGCTTTCACGCGCAGGTCTGCCTGCGTGCATCTTTGACGCTTCTGGTTTTCGGCACGGTGATGCTGTTTATCCTTGAGTACAACAATACATACCGTGATTTGAACTTCTTTGAAAAGCTGAACGCGGCGTTTTTTCAGTCGGTCAACACGCGCACGGCGGGCTTTGCTTCCGTCAGCATTAAGCAGGAAACGGATGGTGCAAAGCTCCTCACGTCGTTCTTGATGTTCATCGGCGGCTGCCCGGGCTCCACGGCGGGCGGCATTAAGGTGACGACGCTTGTGGTGCTGTTTGCGGCGGTGAAATCCACTCTTTGCGGCGAAGACACCACTACGTTCCTACGCCACCGTTTTGACCCCGGTATGGTGTACAAGTCCCTTACGGTCGTGGCGTTCGCCCTTGTGGTCTCCGTTTTGAACGTGAGTCTCATTTTAGCGCTGCACCACGGTGTTTCCATATTGGATGCGATGATCGAAGCCGTTTCCGCCTTTGCGACGGTCGGCCTCAGCGCAAGCCTGACCCCGACGCTGCATCCGCTTGCAAAGCTTGCCCTGACGCTGACGATGTTCATCGGCCGCGTAGGCCCTGTCTCATTCGGCGTGGCAATTTTAATGCGCAAAAAGAAAAGCGGTTCCGTTCTGCCGGAGGGCAGAATGCTGATCGGGTGATTTTGGATCCTCTGTGCGTTTTGCACAGGGGATCTTTGCTTTCATCGCGCACATTTTAAGCCCGTTTCCTTGCGAAACAGGGGGAAAGTATGGTATACTATTTTGTACGTATTTTGTGTGCTGTTCAGGCTTCCTAAATGCGTTTCAATGCGGCAATTTACGATTTTGATACAGGAGTGATTTCAATTTGTCTCAGAAGACGGAACAGAAAGGACAAAGCTTTTTAAAGGGTACCGCAATTTTGACGGCAGCGACGTTTATCGTCAAATTCATCAATATATTTTTCTCTATTCCACTTGCGAATTTCCTCGATGATGAGGGCATGGGGCATTTCAACACGGCGTATGACATTTTTGTATTTTTCAGTGTTTTGGCATCTTCCGGCACGCCGGTCGCCATTTCGCGCCTTGTCAGCGTGGCGTATGCACAGAACCGCAAGCGTGAAGCGGATAAAATTTTCCGCGTGGCATTCACACTGTTCTCCGGCATCGGTCTTGTCGGCTGCATCGTCATGGCGGTGTTTTCCCGTCAGTTTGCGATGCTCATGAACCAAAATGACCGCTCCATGTACGCCATTGCAGCCTTGGCACCGATGTGCTTTTTCATGTCCGTTTCGTCGTGTTTGCGCGGCTATTTCCAAGGGCGTTCCAACATGACGCCGACGGCGGTCTCGCAGGTTTTGGAGTCGCTCATTAAACTGTTCGTCGGTATTGCGCTGGCACTGTATTTCCTGAAGACCACCGGCTTGCCGGAGCTTGGCGCGGCAGGCGCGATCCTCGGTGTTTCCATCGGCTCGTTCTTCGCGGTTTTATACATTCTTCTGTACTACTTCCGCAAATCGCGCGATACGCGCTATTCACCTTTTGAGCCGAAGGTTTCGAGTGTTGGTGAAATTTTGAAATCTATCCTGACCTTTGCGGTGCCGGTCATCATCGGCTCTGCGTTTTTGAGCGCGCTCGACATTGTGGATTCCTCCGTGATGATGTATCGTTTGCAGGGCGCTGCCGGTGTGGACGCGAACTCCGCCATTGCTATGAAGGGCTGGCTCGGCACGGCGCGCAAGTATTTCGACCTGCCGAACGCCGTCATCGTGCCTATCTCTACCATCGTGCTGCCGATGCTTTCCGGTGCGATCGCAAAAAAAGAAAAGCGCGAAATCAACCGTATTTCCATGCTCTCCCTGCGCATGACGCTCATGGTAGCCATCCCGTCTGCCGCGGGTTTGTGCATTTTTGCAAAACCCATTTGCTCCCTGTTGCTTTACAGCCGCCCGGAGTTTGCGACAAATACCGCGCCGCTGCTCGCCGTTATGGCACCGGCAGTCATCACGGCGAGCTTACTTTACACTACGAACTCGATGATTCAGGCGGTCGGCAAGGTATACGTGCCGGTCATCAACATGATTGTCGGTACGGTGGTACGCATCGGCGTTGTGTATGTGCTGTGCGGTATCCCGGAGATCAACGCCATGGGCTCTGCTGTCGGTACGTTCGTTTCGTATCTTGTTATGATTGTTCTGAACCTTATCGCGCTGCACCGTATGCTGCCGGAAATTCCGAGCGTGGTGCGCATGGGCATTCGTCCGCTCCTTGCTTCTGTCATTATGGGCGCGGTCTCGTACCCCGTATATCTACTGCTCACGCGCTTTATGAGTGAGAAGTTCGCGGTCATTCCGGTTATTCTGCTTGCAATCCTCGTTTACCTCGTGGCGGCGGTGTTTACAAAAGCCATCACGCGCGAGGAGATCGTGCAGCTGCCGAAGGGTGAAAAACTGGCGGATAAACTGCGTTTGAAGTAACTTCCTGTCTTGTAAAGGCCATGTGCCTGTGATAAAATAAAATTATAAGTTTTTGGGGAATTTCGCGGTGCGGAAAACGATTTTGCGCCGACGAAAGAAAGGATGGGTATTGTGGAAGCAACTGTGACAAATAAGGGCAAAAAGGGTCTTATACGCCGTTTTGCGCCGTACTTTAAAAAGTATCTGTGGATCCTCATTTTCGACCTGTTCTGCGCGGCGCTGACGACCGTATGCGAGCTGGCGTTGCCAATCATCGTGCAGCAGATCACGGACCGCGGCATCAATGACCTGGCGTCTTTGACGCTCAGTTATATTCTGCGCATCGGAGGGCTGTACATTTTCTTAAAGCTCGTCGACGTGGGCGCGACGTTCTTCATGGCGTCTATCGGCCACATCATGGGCACAAAGATCGAGACCGACATGCGCCGCGACATGTTCGCACACCTGCAGAAGCTCTCGTTCTCGTATTTTGACAACACGAAGATCGGTCAGCTCATGTCCCGCATCACGACTGACCTGTTTGACATCACGGAGTTTGCGCATCACTGTCCGGAGGAATTTTTCATTGCGGGCATTAAGATCATCGGCGCATTTGTGATTTTGTGCACGATGAGTGTGCCGCTGACGCTGATTATCTTTGCGGTGCTGCCGTTTATGCTGGCGGCTGCCATGTTTTTCAATAAGAGAATGCAGGCGCAGTTCCGCAGCCAGCGCCAACAGCTCGGCGAGATCAACGCGCAGGTGGAAGACAGCCTGCTTGGCGTGCGCGTGGTGAAATCCTTCGCGAACGAGCCGCTTGAAGAAAAGAAGTTTGAAGAGGGCAACCAGCGCTTTTACAACATCAAGCGTCTGCGCTACATGTATATGGGCGGCTTTGAAGCCTCCAATAAATTCTTTGACGGTCTCATGTATATCGTGGTCGTCATTGCGGGCGCCATCTTCATGATGAACGGCGCCATCGACCCCTCGCAGCTTGTGGCGTACCTTTTGTATATCACAACGCTCATCAATTCCATTCACCGCATCGTGCAGTTTACGGAGCAGTTCCAAAGCGGCATGAGCGGCGTGGAGCGCTTCTTTCAGGTTATGGACGCGCCCATCGAGATCAGCGACGCGCCGGACGCCAAAGACATCGGCATTGTCAAGGGCGACGTGACGTTCGACCACGTAAGCTTCAAGTATAACGACGACGGCACCGAGGTGCTTTCTGACATCGACCTCGACGTAAAGGCGGGCGAGAACATCGCGCTTGTCGGCCCTTCGGGCGGCGGTAAAACGACGCTGTGCAACCTCATCCCGCGTTTTTACGATACGACTGCCGGCACCATCCGCATCGACGGCAAGGATATCCGTATGGTGACGCTGAAATCCCTGCGCGACCGCATCGGCTTTGTGCAGCAGGACGTGTACCTGTTTTCCGGCTCGGTGTTTGAGAACATTCAGTACGGCAAGCCGGGCGCGTCGAAAGAAGAAGTCATTGCGGCCTCCAAAATGGCGGGCGCGCATGAATTTATCGAGGGGCTTTCAAACGGTTACGATACATACGTCGGCGAGCGCGGCGTGAAGCTTTCCGGCGGCCAGAAGCAACGCATTTCCATTGCGCGTGCGTTTTTAAAGAACCCGCCGATTTTGATTTTAGACGAAGCGACGAGTGCGCTCGATAACGAAAGCGAGCGTATCGTGCAGGCGTCGCTTGAAAAGCTTGCGAAGGGCAGAACGACGTTCACGATTGCGCACCGTTTGACGACCATCAAGAACGCGACGAAAATTCTGGTGCTGACGGATAAGGGCATTGAAGAAGCCGGTACACATCAGGAGCTTATGAAGAAAAAGGGCATTTACTTTGACTTATATAAAAGCTATCAGGAAATGACGGCGGACACGGAATAAAGCCCAAAGGAAATTTTCGGGTATGTATATTTTGAAAGGACGGGAAAACTATGAAAACAGTGACACTCGGCAATACCGGCATCACGGTCAATCGCAACGGCTTCGGCGCGCTGCCCATTCAGCGCATTTCCGTTGAAGAAGCGGGCAAGCTGCTGCGCAAAGCATACGATAACGGCATCCGCTTTTTCGACACCGCACGCGCGTATTCGGATAGCGAATATAAGATCGGTCAGGCGCTTGCCGATGTGCGCGACGACATCATCATTGCGACGAAAACGGCCTCGACAACCGTTGAAGGCTTTTGGAAAGACCTCGAGACGAGCCTTTCTATGCTGAAGACCGACCACGTGGATATTTACCAGTTCCACACGCCGTCCTTCTGCCCGAAGCCCGGCGACGGTACAGGCCTTTATGAGGCGATGCTGGAAGCGAAAGCGCAGGGCAAGATCCGTCACATCGGCATCACGAATCATCGCCTGCATGTGGCGCGCGAAGCCGTGGAATCCGGCTTGTATGAAACGCTGCAGTTCCCGTTCTGCTACCTTGCGAGCGAAAAGGACATTGAGCTCGTGAACCTATGTAAGGAGAAGAACGTCGGCTTCATCTGCATGAAGGCGCTTTCCGGCGGTCTCATCACGCGCAGCGATGCGGCGTATGCGTACCTTGCGCAGTATGAGAACACGTTGCCCATTTGGGGTGTACAGCGCGAGAAAGAGCTTGACGAGTTTCTTTCCTACAATGATAACCCGCCGGTGATGACGGACGAGCTTGCGGCGTTCATCGAAAAAGAGCACGAGTCCCTCGCGGGCGATTTCTGCCGCGGCTGCGGCTACTGCATGCCATGTCCCGCCGGTATTGAGATCAACCAGTGCGCGCGCATGTCGCTTATGCTGCGCCGCGCTCCGTCCGCCGCATGGCTGACGCCCGAGTGGCAGGCGAAAATGGAGCTGATTGAAAACTGCAAGCACTGCGGCCAGTGCGTGAAGAAATGTCCGTATACCTTAAACACCCCCGAATTGCTCCGCAAGAATCTGGAGGATTACCGCACCTTTTTAAAATAAAGGAGAAAGTTCCGAATTATGACAGCAAACGAATTTTACGCGTCTCTTTCCGGCAAGCGCATCACGTTTGTCGGCGTTGGACGCTCCAACCTGCCGCTCATTGAGCAGTTTAAAGCCCACGGTGCAGCCGTTTCGGTGCGCGATAAGCGCAGCGAAGCGGCGCTGGGCGAAGACGGCGAAGCGCTGAAAAAGCTCGGCGCAAAGCTCATCTGCGGCGAAGACTACCTTGAAAGTATCGACGAAGACATGCTGTTCCGCGCGCCCGGCGTGCCGTATCTGCTGCCCGAGCTGCAAAAGGCCCGTGCAAACGGTGTTGCCGTGACGAGCGAAATGGAAGTCTTTTTCGACCTGTGTCCGTGCAAAATTTACGCCGTGACGGGCAGCGACGGCAAGACGACCACAACGTCCGTCATTGCCGAAATGCTGAAAGCGGCGGGCAAGACCGTGCACCTCGGCGGCAACATCGGCCGCCCGCTTCTGCCGGAGATCCGTGATGTAAAGCCCGAGGATGTGGCGGTGGTGGAGCTTTCGAGCTTCCAGCTCATCTCCATGCGCCGCAGCCCGAATGTCGCGGTCATCACGAATCTGTCGCCGAACCACCTCGACGTGCACAAGGATATGGACGAGTACGTGAACGCGAAGAAGAACGTACTTTTACACCAGAATGCGTTCGGCCGCACGGTTTTGAACGCGGATAACGCCCTGACGGCGGCCTGTGCCGCTGACACGCGCGGCATGACGTACATGTTCTCCCGCAGAGAGAAGACGAACGGCGCGTGGTGCAGCGCGGACGGCAAAATCTACTTCGGCGACGAATATATTATGGAGGAAAGCGACATTCGCATTCCCGGCAAGCACAACGTCGAAAACTACCTTGCGGCGATTTCTGCCGTGTGGGGCGATGTCTCGAAAGAGGTTATCAGGACTGTCGCGAAAGAATTCAACGGCGTCGAGCACCGCATGGAGTTCGTGCGCGAGCTGGACGGCGTGAGATGGTATAACGACTCCATCGCAACGAGTCCGTCCCGCGCAATGATCGGCACGCTTTCGCTGTATGATTTCAAGATCGTTATGATTGCGGGCGGTGCGGATAAAAAGGTGCCGTTTGACGAGCTGGGTAAGGTCATTTGTGACAAGGTGAAGACACTCGTGCTGCTCGCGCCCGAAAAACCGCTTGAGGGCTTTAAAACGCCGGCTGCGGGGAAGATCGAAGCTGCGGTGCGCGGTGCCGAAAACTACAAGGACGGCGCGCCGGTGATTCTGCACGCAAACAACATGAAGGATGCCGTGCGCCTTGCAAGAGAAAGCGCAGAGCCGGGCGACGTGGTGTCTCTGTGCCCCGCCGCAACGGGCTTTGATATGTACAAGAGCTTTGCCGTGCGCGGTGATATTTACAGAGAAGAAGTGAAAGCACTGAAGTAAGCACAAGCTGACGTGAAAGCGGACGCAAAAGTCTTTGATTAAACTTTCTTCAGAAAGTTTAATCAGATTCCAAAGGTGAAACCTTTGGTCGAGCTCCGAGGAAATCGACTTAGGGCGCTGACCTAATAAACCCAACCGAACGCAAGCGTTCGCTTTCAAGTTTTCTCGAAGAAAACTTGACTAAAGACTTTATTCGTTTTAAGACGAAAGAACAGGGAAACAACAAAACAAGAAATTTGCGCACTCGGCGCCGCTTCGCCGTAGACCGGGCGGGGCGTGATTGTGGAAGATTGGATAGGTATAATGAAACAGTATAACAAGGGAAATGACAGAAACAAGGGCTTTCAGGGCAGAAACGGTCGTTCCGACCGCCGCCGCGACATTCGCGATACGCCCCTGAACCGCATGGAAGAGACGATTTTGGCGACCATGCGCAGCGAGGAAATTCACGACTGGAGCGCACGCCAGCTTTTGAAAAAGGCAGGTGTGCTCGACAAGCTTGCTTTTTACGATGCACTGCGTTCTTTAAAAGACCGCCGCATGATTTTACTTGACCGCGAGCACAACGCGAAGCTTATTCCGGTCGGCGAAGACGTGGAAGCGACGCTCGTTTCGCTCTCGAAGAACTTCGGCTTTGCGCGTCCCGATGGCGGCGGTGACGACATTTTTATTCACGGCAGCGCTTTGCAGGGTGCGCTCGTCGGCGACAAGATCATCGTCGGCGACATTCGCAAGGACGACCGCGGCCCCTCCGGCCGTGTGCGCCGCATCGTAGAGCACAAGCCCGCGCAGACGACCGGCACGGTGAGTATCACCGATGAGGGCATTGAGCTCATCCCGGACAATGCCATTCGCTATAATTTACGTATGCGCGAGCGCGATTTAAACGGCGCGAAAAACGGCGACAAGGTCATGGCATCTTTGGAGCAGGATTACCGCGGTGACTGGGCATATGCAAGCGTGAAGAAGGTCTTCGGCAGCGGCCGCACGGCGCGTGTCTGCGCCGATGCCATTGTAGAGCAGTACGGCATTCCGCATGTTTTCCCGCAGGAAGTGCTCGATGAAGCCGAGCGCGTCGGCAACGAGCCCATCAGCGACGAAGAATACGCAAAGCGCCTTGACCTGCGCGGCGAGCCGATCTTCACCATCGACAGCAAGGACGCAAAGGACCTCGACGACGCCATCTCCGTGAAGCGCACGGACTTCGGTTACACGCTGGGCGTGCATATTGCGGACGTTTCCCACTATGTGAAAGAGGGCTCTGCCATCGATGAAGAGGCTATCAACCGCGGCACGTCTGTGTATTTTGCCGACCGCGTGATTCCGATGCTGCCGGAGGTGCTTTCAAACGGCGCGTGCTCCCTGAACGCGGGCACGGACAAGCTGGCCTTCTCCGCGCTTATCGAGCTCGACAAAGAGGGCCACATCACAAAGTACGATTTTAAAAAGACGATCATCAATTCCAAGGTGCGCGGTGTGTACAGCGAGGTCAACGAAATTCTGGACGGCACGGCATCGGAGGAGATTTTGAACAAATACGCGCCCGTCATGGAGTCCTTGATGTCGGCGAAGGAGCTTGCCGATATTTTGAAGGCGAACTCCGCAGCCCGCGGCACCATGGAGCTGGACAGCGGCGAATCGAAATTCATTCTTGATGAAAACGGCATTTGTATCGACATCATGCCGCGCGTTTCCGGCGAAGCGGAGCAGCTCATCGAGCAGATGATGGTGACGGCGAACATTGCGGCGGCGAAATTCTCGCTCGACCATAAATTGCCGTTCCTCTACCGTGTGCACGGCACCCCGGACCCGAAGCGCGTAGAGGAGCTTGTGACGCTGTTGCAGCTCGTGGGCGTTCCGTGCAAGGAGATCGTAAAGCCGAACCCCGAAACGCAGGATTTCGCCGCGATCCTCGACCGCGTGCGCGGCCTGCCGTGCGAGACGCTTGTTTCTCAGCGTTTGCTGCGCACGATGGAAAAAGCGAGATATTCGACGGAGGAGACCGGCCACTTCGGTCTCGCGCTTTCCGATTACAGCCACTACACTTCGCCGATCCGCCGTTACCCGGATACGTCCATTCACCGCGTGCTTTCCGCGTTTGTGGAAGGCATGCCGGCAGAAGAGGTGCGCCGCCGCTACGCGCAGTTCTGCGAGACCTCTGCGACGGAATCCTCCCGCAATGAAATTCGCGCGCTCATCGCCGAGCGTGACGCCGAGGACTGCTACATGGCAGAGTACATGAGTCAGCACATCGGCGAGCACTTTGAAGGCACCGTGAGCGGTGTGACGATGCGCGGTGTGTTTGTGCGCCTCGAAAACAGCGTAGAGGGCTTTGTTTCTCTCGACGCGTTCGAGGGCGAGGATTTTGTGTACGACGGCCTTATCACACAGCGCAGTCCGAAGCGCGAATTGACCATCGGCACGCCGCTGCCGATTATCGTGGCTTCCGCCTACGTTGCGACCGGCAAGGTAGACTTCGTGCCGGATAAAGAGAAGCTCGACATTTAAGGTATGAAAAATTCCCCTGCATCATAAGCTTTTCCGACAGGATAAAAATGGGGGAGAGCGTATGCGGGGAATCAAAAGGCTCATCGGCTCGGCAATGCTGGGCGTTCTGGCGCTGGCGGTTTTGTATTTTACGGCGCCGTACACCGGCGTGTATATTCCCGTCAGCCGGCTCAGCGTGGCGGTATCCGCTGTGCTTGGCGTGCCGGGCGTGACGCTGCTCGTTTTGCTGAGCCTGCTGTAAACGTATAGATGTATTGAAAAGAAAACTGCGGTTTTGCCGCAGCGGAGAGGAGTTTTTAATATGTTTCTGATCAACGCAAATGTACTGGACGACAAATTCTGCCTGCGCAAGGCGGATATCGAGATTGAAGACGGCAAGATCGTGCGCCTTGAGGATTCTTTGCCGTACAAGGAGGAAGAACTCGTTGTGGACTGCGCGGGCTACACCATTGTGCCGGGCTTTGTGGACGTTCACGTGCACGGCGGCGCGGGTGCAGATTCCAGCGACGGCGACGCAGAGGGTCTGCGCAATATGGCGAAGTTCCTGCTGACGAAGGGTGTCACGTCCTTCTGCCCGACCACGATGACCGTTTCCGATGCGGAGATCTTGAAAGCGCTCGAGACGATTCGCTCCTGCATGGACGACAAGGAAGGCGCGAAGATTGTCGGCGTGAACCTTGAGGGCCCGTTCATCTCGCCGAAGAAAAAGGGCGCGCAAGGCGACGAGTTCATCCAGGCGCCGGATTACGACGTGTTTAAGAAGTATTACGATTCCTGCGGCGGCATCATCAAGCTTGTGGACATTGCGCCCGAGTGCGACGTGCGCGGCGATTTTGTTGAAAAAGCCTCGAAGCTCTGCACCGTTTCCATTGCGCACACCGCAACGGATTACGACGGCGCGGTGGACGCGTTCAAAAAGGGCGTAACCCATGCGACGCACCTGTATAACGCGATGTCCGGCCTTGCACACCGTGCACCGGGTGTCGTGGGCGCGGTGTTCGATAACGAAAACGTCTGCGGTGAGCTCATCTGTGACGGCATCCACATTCACCCGGCTGTGGTGCGCACGACGTTTAAGCTCATGCCGGAGCGCGTGTGCGTCATCAGCGACGCGATGCGTTTGAGCGGCGTGGAAGACGGCGGCCAAGGCATGCTGGGTGTGAATATGGTCACCGTAAAGGACGGCAAGGCGACATTGCCGGACGGCACCATTGCAGGCTCTGTTACAAACCTGCACGCGGAACTCAAGAACCTCGTTTTCTGGGGCATTCCGCTGGAGACCGCCGTGCGCGCCATGACGCTGACCCCGGCGAAGGAGATCGGCATGGAAAACGAGATCGGCAGCCTTGCACCCGGCAAGCGCGCAGATCTTGTTGTGCTCGATGAGAACCTCGAGATTGTCGCGGTCTACCACTGATGCTTTTGCCTTTGCCGTGCGGCCTTGACGGCGGGGCATGAGGATAGAATTAGGGAAGAACAGAAAGGAAAGAAAATATGTATTGCACAAATTGCGGAAGAAAGCTCCCCGAAGACGGCTCGCCGTGCGTTTGCCGGCAGCAGCCCGCACAGCCCGAGCAGCAGACGTACACACAGCCGGTGCAGCCGCAGCAAAACTACGGCGCACCCACGCAGAATTTTCAGATGCCGCCGCAGTATTACGCGCAGCCGCCGGTGCAATACCCGGTGCAGCGGCCGGTTTTACCGGTTACGCCCGTGCACGGTGTGCTGAAAAGCTTTTTCGCGTCTCCGCTGTTCCTCATTACGGCGATTCTCTTTTCGGTGAATTTGCTGTTTCAGATCATCGCAAGCCTGTTCCCGCAGGATCCGGCGTATATTGTAAATCAGATTTACAGCAACCTGCCGTATGAAATGCAGTTTATCATTTCGCCGGGCGACCTGTACAGTGCGCTTTCGGATGCGCAGAGCGGCACCACGGTCGGTACGGTCATCGGTATGCTTATCACAGGCGGCTTAATGGCTGCCGCGTACTGGATCACGTACATATCTGCGAAAAACCCGAGTGTTCCGGCGGCAAAAACGGCCGGCCTCACCATCATGAAGGTGTTCAGCATCATCAGTCTTGTTGTGATGAGCCTTGCGGAGGTGCTGTGCGTTGTTCTTGCCGTGATCTTCGGTGTTGCTCTTGCCGGCAATGACTACGGCTACATGGATGAGGTGATGAGCGCTATCTTTGTCTTTCTCATTGCGGCCTGCATCATCGGCTTTGTCGTGCTCATTTTTGAGATCATTTACGAAGCAAAGGTCATAAAGATGCTGAACAGCGCGAAGAACGCGATGCTGACGGGCATGGTTCCGAATAAGGCTTCCATGTTTGTGGCGGTCATCTGCTTCATTTCGGCGGCGGTGTCGTTCTTCTCCATTTTCGGCGATGCGGTACTGTACGGCTGGATCCGTGTTCCGCTCGGCCTGACGAGCGTTGCGCTCAATGTGCTTCATGGTCTGCTTGTCCTGCAGTTTAATAAGATGCTGAAGAACGCAGGCATGGCTCGATAAAACAAAATAAGTGAACGCGACCCGCTCCCGGCCGCGGCGGGACGGTGTAGTTCCGCTGCGCGGAAGCGGGTTTTGCTTTTAGGGGACATGAAAGTATGGTGGAAAATACAACATATATCACCAAAGCGGAGCCGGCAGAGCAGCAGGAAAAGCGCGCGGAGGAAATTTTGCGGGACATGCTTTCTTCGCCGCTGTTCTTCATGTGTGCGGTATTGGTCACACTGAACGCCGTTATTTCGGTGATCGTCAGCGGTATGAACGGATTCGGCGATGTATACGGCGGTGCCGTGACGTTTACTTCGTGGGCGTTTCAGATAATCTTTACGGGAAAAGGTTACACGGGGATACCTGCGTATCCTGTATTGTCGGCGGTGCTTTCGGGTATATTCGGCACAGTAACGGCGGCAGTCTTTTGGCTTCTGTATATTGGCGCCAAAAAACGGAAGCTTTGCGGTACGGGCTTTAAGACAATGAAGATCGCTCTGCTTTGCCGCACGGTAGCATTTGCTGTGACGGCAGCTGCGCTGTTTGGTATCATAGTCGAATTTATCGTATATGAGATCACCACAGGGCCGAGCCCGACCGCAGATATAGTCGATTACCTTGTCGGATATTTAGGATACGGCGTTATGTTTATCGGCGGCATCGTAAGTGCGTTATCAGCCGTTTGCTGTTTTATGATGGTGCGGTCGCTGCACAACTCGGAAAAAGCCGTGCGCGGGGACGGCGCGCTGCGGACGATCCCGCGCTTTGCGACTTGTATGTATTTACTTTGCGCGAAGCTGATCGTGCCGGTGATGCTCGTTGTGGTCGTGGTTATGGTTCCGACTTTTAAAATCGACGATATCGGCAAGTTATGGGTGTTTTTACCGCTCATATGCAAAGCGGCATTGAGCGTTTTATTTGCCGCCTGCACCGTTAAATTTAATAAAATCGCCGATAAAGCGAAAGTTTAGACGTATTTAAAAGGAGGTTCGGTTATGTATTGCACGAATTGCGGGAGGAAACTCCCGGAGGACGGTTCGCCTTGCATTTGCGGGGCGCAGAACGGGAATTTCAGCACGCAGCCGCCGCAGAATTTTCAGGCGCCGCCGCAGTATTACGCGCAGCCGCCCGTGCGTCCGGTCACGCCGGTACACGGGATGTTAAAACGGTTTGCGTCGTCAAAGCTGTTTTTCATGTGCGCACTGCTTTTTACGGTGCAGATGGACGTGTCGGCGGTCTCATCGGTGATTGAGGTGTTCACGGTGCTGCAAAATCAAGCGTATCTGCTGGAACGCACGCCCATAGGCACGAATTTCAACGTAGAGTTTAACGTAAACATTGTGCCCGTTCAAAATATTCTGGTACTTATCGGGCTTTGGCTGCTGTACGCCTCCGCGAAGAAGACGGACACGCCGTTCATGAGCACAGCGGGCGTCACGCTGTTTAAAGTGACGGAAATTCTCCAGATCGTCGGGTGCGGCATCCTCTGCGGGCTGTTGCTGCTCATCAGTCTTTTGGTGCTCCTCGCATCGAGTGGCGCCCCGAACGTGACAAATTACACCAGCTTGCCGGACAATATCGCTATTTTGATAGTGGGTATTGCTTTTGTGGTCGGTTTGGTGTTGAGTGTCCTGTTGCTTTTGTACAGCATCAAAATGCTCGGCGTGTGGACGAGCTTGCAGCGCGCGATACAGGTGGGCGTGTTGCCGAAAAAGCTGCCGGGATACGCGCTCGCTTTGCAGGGATTTTCGATTTTCTGTGATGTCGCCGCGATGATGGCGTTCTTCGTGCTGAACGCGTGGATCCTCATCCCGGGCAGCCTGTGCAGCATAGCCGCGCGGGTATATGTCATCCGCTGTATGGCGGCGTATAACCGGGAGGTTGCGGGGATGGAAGCGGGTTCTTTCTAAAAGGCTTCGATTTTTGGGCGTTTTTGTGCTACCGTTTAGCTTTTATGAACTGGCGCTGCAAGTTCATTGGGAGACCCCCTAATTGGGTCTCCCACACTTTAACAGTCCACCGAACTGTTAAAGTTCCCGTCCTGATTTTTTGAATGCAAAAAGATTTCGCCATTTGCGAATGGCGACTTAGGACGCAGCCCTAAGAACCCGCCGCCTTTGAAAAGGCGGGCGAAACTTTTAACCATGGTTACCGCAGGCTGCGAAAAATCTTTACAAATCTTTTTCCGTGCGCTACAATAGGGGAAAGATTGTTTTGAAATGGGGTTTTATAGATGGTGAAGATTCCCGAAAATTACACGCCGAGCCTTGGCCTTTACGAGACGCAGAAGGCAATCGGTCTGATCAAGAACGTATTTCTCGTCAAAATTTGTGCGGCGCTGCATCTAAAGCGCGTCACCGCGCCGCTGTTCGTCGACCCCTCCACGGGTCTGAATGACGACTTAAACGGTGTGGAGCGCCCGGTCGAGTTTGACATTCCGGCAGTCGGCGGCAACGCGCAGGTGGTGCATTCCCTTGCAAAGTGGAAGCGCCTTGCGCTGCATGATTACGGCTTTTACGTGGGCAACGGCCTTGTGGCGGACATGAACGCCATTCGCCGCGACGAGGAGCTCGACAATCTTCACTCCATCTATGTGGACCAGTGGGACTGGGAGAAGGTCATCGACCGTGACACGCGCAACATGGCGTACCTGGAAGACACGGTGCGCCGCATCGTCAGCGCCATCTGCGGCACGCTGGACGAATTAAAGTGGCAGTTCTCCGGCCTTTCCACCGAGCTTTGCCGCGACGTGTATTTCATCACGGCGCAGGAGCTTGAGGACCGCTACCCTGACCTCACCCCGAAGCAGCGCGAGAACGTCATCGTGCGCGAGCACCGCACGGTATTCATCGAGCAGATCGGCGGCGTGCTCAAAAGCAGCAAGCCGCACGACGGCCGCGCGCCGGACTACGATGACTGGAGCATGAACGGCGACCTGCTGTTCTGGCACGAGCCGCTTGGCATGGCGCTGGAAATCAGCAGCATGGGCATCCGCGTGGACGAAAATTCGCTTGCGGCGCAGCTTAAAATTGCGGGCTGCGAAGCGCGCGCGGAGCTGCCGTTCCACAAAATGCTCTTAAACGGCGAGCTGCCGCTCACCATCGGCGGCGGCATCGGGCAGTCGCGCCTTTGTATGCTTCTGCTCGGCAAAGTACATATCGGCGAGGTGCAAGCTTCCCTCTGGGACGAGGAGACCCGCCGCGTCTGTGCCGAAAAGGGCGTTATCCTGCTGTAATTGTGCTTGAAGCTGAATAAAACGGAAGCCCTCTGCCGCGGTTCTTACTTTGCAGCAGGGGGCCTTTTCTATGCCGAAAAAATCTATAAAGACGGAAAAGTGTTTTAGCGTTCGCGGAGTTCAGCTGAATTTTTAACCGACAAAGAGGTATGCTCAGCACTTCGTCCACTTCATCAAAAGCGATTTTGGCAGGATATGCGCTAAGAAGCGGTAGAACTTATAAAATCCGCCCATGGTGCAGGCGCTTTTGCCTTTTAATCCGGCTTTCAGGGCGCAGGTCGCCATTTTTGCGGGCGACTGGTGCGGCAGCATGTCGAGCGTGCGGCTTTTATGCGTGGGGCGGTCGGCAACCTGCCAGAACTCCGTGATCATCGGGCCGGGGCACACGGCAAGGACGTTGATCTTTTTGGGCTTTAATTCCTCGCGCAGCGCACGGGAGAAGCTTTGCACGTACGCCTTTGTGGAGCAATACACTGCCATGCGCGGTGTGGGCGCAAACGACGCGATGGACGAGATGTTCAGGATAAGCCCGCCCGTTTTCATATACGGCAGGCTGTACCGCGTGACGGCGGTCAGTGCGCGGCAGTTCAAATCGATCATCGCGGTCTGGCTTTCGACGTCGCTTGTCGCAAAATCGCACAGCTTGCCAAAGCCCGCATTATTGATGAGCAGTGAAATTTCCGGCTTTTCGCGTTCAAGCAAAGCGTTAAATTGTTTTAATGCGGCGGAGTCGGTGAGATCGAGCGCGATGGGGCGCAGATTTTTTTCCGGGAACTGCGGCTTTAATGCTTCCAAGCGGTCTTCGCGGCGAGCGATGAGCCAATAGGTGTCGATCTCCGGGCAAAGGGTGACAGCGGCGCGTAAAAACTCGATGCCAAGTCCTGAGGAAGCGCCTGTGATCACGGCGATTTTCATAGTGACTGTCCTTTCAAAATTTTCCGATGGTTGTGTCTCCATTCTACCGCCGCTTCAGCTGCCTGTCAAACGCCTTTTTGGACAATTTGTAAATTCGCGCGAAAAAATGCAAAAAACGGTATAAATTTTCGTGAAAGTGTGGTACAATGACAATAATTATTGTGATGCGTACGCACCGTGTACGCAGAAAGGACGCATACATGACAAATCAAAGAAAAAGCATGCGCTTTATAGGCTGTCTGCTGGCAGTTTTCATGCTGGCAGTTGTTTTTTGTCTGCCGGCTTTGGCGGACAGCGCATCATCGAACACATACACGATCCCGGACACGAACATGACCGTCACAATCCCCGAGGGCGCGACGGTGCTTTCCGTCGATACCCCGGCGGGCGATGCCGCGTGGAGCAAGGCAGGCATTTTGGACGCGAGCGAGAAGATCAAGGAAATGCAGAAAAACGGGACCACGGCGGAGATTGTTGCGGCAAACGGCGATACCATAGCCGTAGCGGCGAAGTCTTCCGATTACGCGAACTCCGTTTTTAACCTCAATAATCTGGATGAAAAGGGCAAGAAGGATTTTTTGAAATACATGGAGCCGTCTTCCATGGACGGCAGCACGACCGGCACCATCACGTGGTACGACCACGCACAGATTCCGTTCTTTATGATCGACATCTGTGCGGAGAATATCAAGGAGGAGGGACCCGTGTACGAGCGCCTCTATGGTACGCTGTACGACGGCAAGATTGTTTCGTTTGACCTCTTCGGCGATACGAAACAAATCTCGGAGGAGACGGACGCATTCATGCGCGCCGTGGTCGATTCCGCCGTCATCTCTGCCTTTGCGGAA
>QWCN01003375.1_pt1 | contig 18700 bp, 20 predicted proteins | sample 1972711 | NCBI WGS metagenome assembly QWCN01 (sample SAMN09866707, study PRJNA288562) | Human gut metagenome isolate term1_stool, whole genome shotgun sequencing... | isolation source: gut | host: Homo sapiens | place: USA: California
ATGGCGTTATATTTTACATATAAGTTTTCTTAATGCCCATCTTCTTGCCCTTCGGACAAGAAGCATCCCTCGCTCTAAAGAGCTCGGTCAATTTTTATTTTACTTTTACTGTTACGATCGCTTTTTTCTTTCCGGCTTTGACCGTAATCTTCGCTGTTCCGGCTTTCTTGGCTTTCACCACTCCTTTTGCATTTACAGTAGCTACTTTTTTATTGCTGCTGGTAAATGTTACTTTATCGGAAGCGGTGATCGGCTGAAGCTCTGCTTTGATTTTATAGCTCTTCTTTTTCTTTAAAGTAATCTTCTTTTTGTCCACTGTAATTTTCTTTACGGCAACTGCCTTTTTCTGTACTTTTACGTTGAATGAAGTACTGTAACCGCTGGCAAGTGTTACCGTAATTTTTGCTGTTCCGTTCTTCTTTCCTTTGATCGTACCATTCTTAGAAACGGTTGCTGTTTTTGTATCACTGCTCTTATAAGAAACAATCCTGTCAGTCGAAGGCATTCTTATGGTTTTTATTTTGTAAGAGCTTTTCACTTTCAATGGAACCGTCACATCCGACTTCACATTCAATTCCACGTATGGTGTCTGTGCAACTTCCAGTGGAACATAAGTATCTGCTTTTGCAAAACATGCACCAAAAACACTGGATTTTCCATAGTGATCGGCAGTTAAAATATACTGCTTTCCTTTTTCCAGCTTGCAGTTCAGTGTACCGATCGCCATTCCTTTCGACTGATATCCGCTGGCTGTTTTTTCGTATACACGGAACCAGCAGGACTTCTGCCAGTAGTCTGCACCATATCCGGTGACGCTCACATAGTAAGCACCGCTTTTATCCGGTGTAAACCAATAATACGCAGTTTCTCCGTCCGTGTACTTTAAAGAAGGATAGGATTTTTTCATATCCAGTTTGTTGGAGCTGTTCAGTGACAGGTCACGTATCGTGATCGGATAACCAGTTCCTGTCAATTTCTCCTTCTCTCCATTATCACTGTTTATGGATAACGTTTTCAGAGACACTCTGACCTGGTAATTTCCCTTTGCACCAGCCATACCCGGATTGTTTACAACATTTGATATATCATTCCCGTTTGCATCCAGAAACATAACATTAAATGCATATTTATAATCATCTGTAAGAGAAAAAGCAGTACCATTATCCCAATCAAACGAATAAGTCTTTGTGCCATTTTCATATTCGACTGTCAGTTTCGCCCCATCCGGGGAAATGGTTTCAAAATCTGCATTGTAGAAAACATCTCTGGCATTTGCTTTCTGCAGGGTAACGTTTTTAATATCTGGAGCTTTGCGGAAGGTGATCGTACCCGTTCCCTGCACCTGTCCATCTACAGAATCCTGCAGTTCCAGACAGAATGTATAAGATTCTGTATTGTTCAGCTTTTCTGCAAAATACAGTGCATCGGAAGAGTAATCATCCAGTACGTGAATGTTCATATTTTCCGGGAAATTAAGATCAACATAATAATATCCTGTTTCTTCCGGTGTAAACGTGAAATAATATTTCTGTCCGACCTGTGAGAAACTTCTGGTGTATGTCTGGTTCAGTACCAGTGGCACTTCCAGTTCATCACTCTGTGCCTGTACAGAAGCATCTGTGCTGTTTGCTGTATTTACATCGTCTGTTACATTTGCAGTTTCTGTCAGTTTTTCCGTATCTGCCAGTTCTGCTGCCTGTGCTGTTACACCTATTGTGCCGGCGGCAATCACTGCTGCCAGCAATATTCCATAATATTTTTTCTTCATCTGAACCTCCTGATTCTTTTACTTCTTATTTTCATTTATTACTTTTGACAATCATCAGTATACTACATCTTAGAAACTCCCTGTAATATCTTTGGTTCTATCTCCTTTCTCAGGTCTTCCGTCTTTTTTCCTGTTCTGGTTGCTGTAAAAAATCCCCCCTGAGATATTCCGGCAGCATCAGGTACAACACAACTGCTGTCAGGATTTTCCAAAAGGGGATTCTATATCTGCAAATCAAATTACATCATTTTACTTTTACCTTGCATTTTGCTGTTATTTTTCCGGATTTTACAGTGATCACCGCTGTTCCCTTTCCGTCGTAGGCTGTATGATAACACACCATTCTGAAAAATTATGTTCTTTTTTTGGAATGGACTCCTCTTTCTTCAGACCGCACTTCACGCAGGTAACTCGCTTAATTCCTTCTTTTGTACAGGTAGCTTCGCTTATAAGTTCTGCACTTGTGCCAAACTCATGCTCATGCTCTTTTACATAATTATAATAAACTTTTGTGCCACTGAATTCTTGCGTCTTAAAGTCAGATGCATTCCATTCATCCTCTGTTCCGGTGTAACGTACTGCGAGCAGAGAAGTGAAATCTGTAACAAGCTTCGTTCCAACTGTTGTCACTGTTTTCGGGAACATAATATACTGCAAAGAACCACATGCCGCAAATGCATTATTACCAATACTGGTAACACCATCTGACATTTCTACGGTTTCCAGTGCGGTACAGTTTGAAAATGCCTGATTTCCAACACTTCCTACTTTTTTTGTGAACGTAATCTGTTTCAGAGCAGTACAGTTTTCAAACGCAGAATCCGAAACTTGCGTGAGTTCTCCCTGAATCTCCACGCTTTCCAGATTTGCATGATTCATAAAAGCACGCTCTCAAAGAGCCGTTACATTTTCTTTTACCACAACTTTTTTCACATCTTCTTTATAATTAAATCACGGCCAGTAATCCGGTGTACTGCCGCTTCCATCGATCACCAGTGTACCGCTGTCATAAAATGTCCAGGTAATATCACCCTCGTTTCCGCTGTTCCGTTCCGTTCCATAATTTTCTTCTTCCTGTGCCACAATTGTTTCATACGGCACTTCCTGGGCAAATACCAGATTTTGTTCCGGAACTGCAGTAAATGCTACGGCTGCTGCAAACATCGCCGCAAAAAGTTTTTTTCGTCTCATAATATTTTCATTCTATTTCTTATAAGATCCCCCCATATAGCAAAATTATAACGTAACAATATCCTGTTTTCAATCATATATCAGCGACATTCTTGTACTTAAGAGGATTATGCCATGGGCAAATTATAATTTTCTGATAATTCACTCATTTTTTATAAGTATACAAATATGCGATTTTTCACTTTTTTGACGTTTGAAAACATCACTTATCATTTCTTCACAAAACGTGCGTTTGTTTTTTGGAATTTATAAACACTGCCTTTGTGCACAAAAAATGTGGATAATGTTGATAACTCAGTGTATAACTCTATTTTTCAGCAAATTCGACATTTTTCACTGTGGATAACTCGTGCGTGAATCCACAGGAATTTATCCACACTCTGTTTATATCTCAAATCTTTTGTGCATTTTGCCAAACAGCTTTTTTTATTGTTTTTCTATTTAATTAGAATTGTCTTAATCAGCGTGTAAATATTTAAAATTATCTAATTATTTCATCTTAATTCCAGAAGACTTCCGCTTCCGCAAACAATGTGCAGCAAATCTATCTTATCATCCTTCAACCTTCAATTAAGATAAACACTCCGCAGAAACGCAGTATTTTTCCTTATAACGTAAGAAGGGAGCGTTCTTGCGAACACTCCCGTTTTAGTTCTCTGTTCAATTAATCTTATTCTTAAAAGTAACTTCTTGCTGCACAAGCGGTTCTGTAATCTACGCTTGATACGATGATACCGGTCTGTTCGTTACTTGCGTGAACAACCTGACCATTGCCGATGTACATGGATACGTGTCCGATACCGCTTCCGTTATCATAGAACAACAGATCGCCCGGCTGTAAATTGCTCATATCTACTGCAGTACCGCCGCCTGACTGAGATGCAGCTGTACGTGAAATGCTGATTCCGAAGTTTGCCAGGACAGACTGTGTAAATCCAGAGCAGTCTGTTCCGTTTGTCAGGCTTGTACCACCATATACATATGGATTACCAACAAACTGAAGTGCATAGTTTACAACGCTCTGTCTGAGAGAATCAGAACTGCTTGCATTTGACTGTGGAACATCTCCGGTATAGTCAGAACCCGATGGTGCAGAGCTGTCTGTCGTTGTACTTCCGGTGGTATCACCTGTTGTATAATCCGGCGTTGTCGTTGTATCGCCTGTGCCGTAATCCGGAGTAACGGTAACATCACCTGTGCTGTAATCTGGTGTTGTTGTCGCATCACCTGTCGTGTAGTCCGGTGTTGTTGTCGTATCACCTGTTGTGTAATCCGGTGTTGTCGTTGTATCCGTTGTTGTGGACGGTGCCTGTGTTTCCTGCTGTGTCTGATCACCTGTCCAATTCTGATTCTGCTGCTGAGATGCCTGTGCCTGCTGCTGTGCTGCATACGCTGCTTCTGCTTCTGCTTCTGCCTGCTGGCGTGCTGCTTCCGCTTCTGCTGCTGCCTGTGCCTCTGCAGCTGCCTGATACTGTTCAGCCATATATGCTGCATACTGTGCTTCATCTGCAGAACTTACTGCGGTAGAAGCGATTTCCTGTACGTTATAATCTAATTCCTGCTCAGATGCAAGCTGTTTTGCTTCTGCCGCTGCTACGATTGCTTCCTGTGCTGCATATGCTGCTTCGTTTGCATCCGCATTGTTCATCGCATTGATTGCTGCTTCTTTCATCTGATCTGCACGATCCAGAGCACTCTGTACTGCCTCTTCTCTTGCTGTACTCGTTTCGATGGATTCTGCCTCTACAAATTTTGTTTCACAGTCTACATAGTCGCTGGAAACATATCCAACTACGTCATTATCAACTGCTACTTTTACCCAGCCGTCTTCCTGATCAATAACCTGAAGCTGCTGTGAGTCTCCAACCAGTGCGATAACATCGGAATCAGTGCTTGCTTTCTTACGAACCATCAGAGTCTCTGTATTTACCGTAGCTACATCATCTCCGACTTCTGCTGCCAGCTCTTCTGCCTGTGCACCTGTTACAAAATAATCTTTGCTTACATATCCTGTAACATCTCCGGATTTGATCAGGTACCAGTCACCTGTCTGACCAATGATCTCTGCTGCTGAATTGTTATATAACTTTCCAACGATCTGACCTGTCTCTGTGCTTGCTTCATCACGAATATTTACATATTCATCAACCTGAGCAATTACCAGACTGTCATAACCGGTTGCAATCACTTTTTTTGTTTCGGAATTTTCCTTCTTTTCCTGACTTGCAATGATCTCAGCTCCGATTCCTGCTAATGGCATCTCCCCTGCTGCAAAAGCGGTAAGACCGGTGCTTGCGAAAATAACGCTTCCTGCAAGACAACATGCAGTGACTTTTACTACTCCTCTTTTCATTACTTATATCTACCTCCATGTATTGAAAACACTGTGTAATTTTCATTTATTACAAAACTGTTACATTTTTTACACGCTAATCATAACAAACCGGAGGTGTTTTGTCAACAGTAATTAATATCTTTTATAAGGATTTCATACATTTTTCAAATATTTTTTCACAGATATGAAGCCGTATTTGACTTTAAAAGAGGCTCTGCAAATTATTTTATACTTCTGCAATTCACGTATATTCCGCTTTGTTCCGGGTATTAGCATTAAATACTGTGCTGAACGGACTCTACTGCATTTGCACCATCTGCTGCGGCTGTAATAATCTGACGTAACATTTTTGTACGCACATCACCGGCTGCAAAGATTCCCGTAACATTTGTGACACAATTTTCATCTGCCACGATATAACCTGCCTCATCTTTTTTAATTTCATCCGGAACCATGTTCGTATTTGGTTTCATACCGACAGCTACAAACACACCATCCACAGGAAGATGTTTCTTCGCACCTGTTTTCTTATTTTCAATAAACAGTGCCTCTACCTGATCTTCACCGCAGATTTCATTGACAACGGTATCCCAGATAATCTCCACATTCGGCAGAGCCATTAATTTCTTCTGTAGACTCTTTGCCGCACGCAGCTCATCTCTTCTGTGGATCAGATAAACTTTCTTGCATCCTCTTGCAAGAAACAGGGCATCTCCGACTGCCACATCTCCGCCTCCTACTACGGCAACCGTTCTTCCCTTGAAAAATGCTCCATCACAGGTCGCACAGTAAGAAACACCCATGCCAGCCAGCTCTTTTTCACCCGGAACGCCCAGTTTTCTGTGACTTGCCCCCGTACTGATGATAATATTTTTTGCATAAAAATCACCTTCGTTTGTACGCACCGTTTTCTGTGTTTCTTCTATTATAATGTCTTTTACTTCTGCAATCTGAAATTTCGCCTCCAGTGCATCCGCATGAGAACGGAATTTCATGCCAAGCTCATATCCATTCATTCCCGGCAGTCCCGGATAATTATCCACCTCTGCCGTGTTCACTACCTGTCCTCCACTGATATATTCCTTTTCCAGAACCAGAGTATCCAGTCCCGCCCTCTGGGCATAGATCGCAGCACTTAAACCTGCAGGGCCCGAACCAATGATGATCAGATCATATGTTTTTTCCATTGTATTTCCTCCTGATATCCATTATTTTCCTGTTGCTTACCGTATATTCCTGAAATGCTATCCGATATTAGTATAGTCAATCTTTTTGTAAAATAAAAGCATTGACAAACGGTTTTTTTTAGATTATTATAATAATAACTATTACTAATATTATGATATCAGGATTAACTTGAAATTTTTAAGCTTGGCATCATTTATCTAAAGGAGAACATTATGGCAGTTTTAAAGTACAGTAAACAGCGAGAAGCCATCCGGGATTTTCTTGCTCACTCGGAAGAACATCCGACTGCTGATATGGTTTACATGAATTTGCGGGAGAGCTTTCCAAATATCAGTCTCGGTACGGTTTACCGCAATCTGTCCCTGCTCTCTGAGACCGGACAGATCCTCAAGTTAAATATGCGAGATAGTGCTGACCGTTTCGATGGCAGGATCACACCACACGATCACTTTGTGTGTGAAAGATGCCATTGTGTAGAAGATATCTTCCTGGATGATAACGAGGAGATCACCATCGCAGCACAAAAAAAATTTGATGGCAAAATCAGAAGTCACACGACTACTTTTTACGGAATCTGCAAAAAATGTTTAGCATAATATAGATATCTGCTAAAACAGGAAAATTCTGTTGTTAAACACACTACAGTAAAAACCCCGCAAAACTTAATGAAAAAAACTATTAAAAAAGTCTTGACGGAAAGCAAAAGATGTGCTATCTTAATATCAGTAACAATTACTATTATTAATACAAGGATTCAACCTGTGAATGTTCAGAGCGTAAAAGTTTTGGACATCCCAGGATTAGCTTATTAAAAATCAAAGTGAAAAGGAGATCAAAAAAATGGCAAAATTTGTATGTACAGTATGTGGTTATGTTTATGAAGGCGAAGCAGCTCCGGAAGTCTGTCCAGTATGTAAAGCACCGGCTTCTAAATTCAAAGAGATGGATACAACAATGGCATGGGCTGCAGAGCACGAAGTAGGTATCGCTTCTGATGTTCCGGAAGACATCAAAGCTGACCTGAGAGCAAACTTCGAGGGTGAATGTTCTGAAGTAGGTATGTACCTGGCTATGGCAAGAGTTGCTCACAGAGAAGGTTATCCGGAAATCGGTCTTTACTGGGAAAAAGCAGCTTATGAAGAAGCTGAGCACGCTGCTAAATTTGCAGAACTGCTTGGTGAAGTTGTAACAGACAGCACAAAGAAAAACCTGGAAATGCGTGTAGAAGCAGAAAACGGTGCTACCGCAGGTAAAACAGATCTGGCAAAACGTGCAAAAGCTCTGAACCTGGATGCAATCCATGACACCGTTCATGAAATGGCAAGAGACGAAGCAAGACATGGAAAAGCATTCGCAGGTCTGCTTAAGAGATACTTCGGAGAATAATATTCAAGTCGAACGCACGCAGAAGTTGGAGTTTTCTCCGACCAGAATAAATTCATTTCCACGGAGGTGCCAGTATGGATTTAAATGAAACCATCTGTTTCTGTGCTGATGTGACAGCCGGAGATATCAAAAAAGCGTATGACGAAGGTCATACTACCGTTGATGCAATCGGTGAAGCAACCGAAGCCGGAACCCACTGCGGCGGCTGCCAGGATCGTATCGCTGAATTGCTGGAAGAATTTGCAAAATAATTCCAGACAGGTCAAAGCACTTGCTGCTCAATAAAAGCATTTGATCGGTATGGAAATATAAAATAAAAAATGCCCTGAACCAAAGGAGATATCTGTAGGATCATCTCCGGAAGTTCAGGGCATTTTTGTTTCTGCTTTTGGGACTTGTCAGATCTTTTGTGAACGTTTTAAAAAATCCATTATGCTATTTCCACCAGGGTTTTACAGAAGCAATCTTGCTGTCAAAACTTTGTATGTAGCCGTTTTTGCCATGGCATCCGTTGCCATATTATAAATCGTATCTGTATCTGTATTTGTCAGATCGTCCAATCCATCAAATACACTCAAAAGTTCCTGCGTGCACTCCTGCAAAGTACCAGCCGGATTGCCATCTGCGTCTATCAGATTTGCATCCTCCTTCACAATCGCATAATCATAGGCATTCTGCATATGACTTTTTGCCATCTTAAGGGCTGTTATTGCTTGCCATTGCCGTATAATTCTGGCTCATGCCTGACTGTTTCTTGGCTTTGGATGCATAATCAAATGCTTTTTTTGCCCATTCAGCCGCCTTATCCGCATAACTGTTCATTTTCTTAAGATCAGAATCGTCCCATTTTAAAGGATCTTTTGTGGAGGAATTATCGCCATCCTGTGTTCCGCCATTATCATTTCCGCTGTTGTTATGATCTCCTGACACATCCGGATACTCCATAAATACGATTTTAGCTGTTCCCTCCGGAACTAACAACTCATCACTAAATGATTTTCCCACTGCCAGTGCACTTGCATACAGCTGTGATTTATCCAGGATATTTCCGTTCTTATCATAAAAGAAAACGTATTCGCCCCAGTTTGTTTTTCCTGTCTTTCCGTATTTTACCATTTTGAATTCTACATGCATATAGTAACTGCCTGTCCAACCGGATGGCTGATAAAAACTGCAGTTTGTGATTCTCATACGGTTTGATTCGTAACCCTGTTCACCGATGGTTTCCGGAATGACTACTTCTACATCGTCCCATTCAGCAGGGACAGTAACATTAATTTTTACTTTTTCTTTGCTGTAAGTATTTGTAAGCGTTATATAAGTGGAACCGGACTGTTTCGCTGTAATTGTCAGAGGAATCGACATTCCTTTCCATTTGCCCCATTTACAGGAAACAACCTTTGGATCCTTAATTTTAAATCGTATATTATTTACATTTTTCTGAATTTTAATATTGACCTTCTTTGACTTACCCGGCAAAATCTTGATTGCACCTTTGCTTACCGATACGTTATTTCGAACAGTAACTTTGCATGTCCACTTTTTGTTTCCTGCTGCCGCAGTAATCACCGCACTTCCCGCTTTCTTCCCTTTTACAACTCCCTTAGAAGAAACAGCTGCGATCTGCTTTTTCGAAGAAGTCCATTTCACTTTCTTCCTGGCATTGTTTACTTTCAGCTTTCCGGTGTGCCCTACATAGATGGTAATCTTCTTTTTATTCAGCTTCGGTGCCGCCGCTTTGACATTCACAGAACCCACTGTGAACATCAGTGCCAGAAAAAGAATAAAACCGCCTAAAAAAGCCCTGAATTTTTTTACACTTTTCATTTGCATCTCCCTTTCATAATATAATTTTTAAGCTTTCCTTCTATTATAATATGATAGTGATCGTTCATGCAAAAAGAATTTTCAATTTCAGGCAGTTCTTAGAAATATTTGTTTCTGAATGCTGCTTAAGTCATCACTATGTTTCAATCTCATCAAAGATGATATCGTATGTATCATTTTTCAATTTTGCCTGATATGCCTTAACCGTTTGTCCGAATCCGGATAGTCTGCCGCATATCTCAATGATATTTTTTCTGATCTCCGGATGAATCCTGTATCCAAGATATACGTTCTTCACACAAGGAAAAGGCAGATTGCAGGAATAAAGCACTTCATCATCTGCATCATACATATTCTTCCGAGTATAAAGGATCCGCCATTCTTTTTCATACTGCCAGACAGAACTCTTCGTCAAAAATAATGGAATCAGATTATCTAATGTCTCTTCTCCATCATATACATAGTGTTCACCGATGGCTTTATTCAACTCTTTATAGCTGCTCAATAAACTGTCTGCATCTCTTCGGATTATTCTGTGGTCTCCATAAATGACAGGAAATAAATGATCGATAATTGCAAATGGATCCTTATCCAATTGTTTCAGATTATATTCAACACAAATGCCCTGATGGCTGTCCGCATAATGACTCCACATGAGCATATTATCATTATCTTCCGTCAGGCATGTCATATACGCCAGTTCTTTTAGCTTAGCCAGCTTATAATAATCATCAGGATTATCGATTGATGGTAATCCTTCGTACACATCGTTCAGGTAGCCGTTTGGTGACAAATGAATGGTTTGTGTTTCAATATTTCGGATATTGAAATAATTCGCCGGCATATATCTATACAGAGAGAATCCTGTACCATCTTGAATAGCACCCCTAAGATTATATCCGATAAAATCCAAAACATCGCCATCTTCTATTTCTGATTCCCAATATTCGAATTTTTCTTTTAGGGAATTCTTTAAGTCTTCATACATTGCAGTACCTCATCATCATTAAAGGCAGGCGTGCAAAACTCCTACAATACAAATCACGAAGACTATCCATAGAAAATCTCCAAGATTCTTTGGATCTTCTAGCTTCATAAGCACTGCCTCCTTATATCCGTTCCTTAACCAGATCCACTATCTCCTTAGCACTTTCATTCTTCGTAAATCTAAAGATTATCGCACTGTCATTTTTCAAAGCCGAAAATACACTATGGGGACGTTTATCTCCTTTTCTGAGAAAAGCCATATATCCATTTGACAGACCACCTTCTGCATATACTACCTTTACAATCTGCTCATACGGAATCACCGCTGTCCCTAACTCATGGAACACTCCGTCTAACTTAGATTCTCTTGTCAGAGAAATGCCTCTTTCACCAACAGACACGCTGCCGTTTAATCCCACAAAACTCCTCATAGTACTTCCCCCTCGTTACTATCTTGAAATCTCCATCTTCAGTACTTTCCTTGATGCAAATACAAAAAGCACAATACAGATTACAACGAGCTCAATCAATGGAACAATCACTTCTGTAAGATTGTTGGTCATCGAATAAACGTAGGTCAACAGATATGTTGGAAGATATTTTCCAAATGCAAAATAAGTAAGCACATCCGGAGCGACCATTACAATAATAATCATTGATAAACCTGCGGCGATACTATGCTTATAAAGTACAGAGCTTAATATGGTGATAATCGTTATTCCTGCAATGGCAATGCTCAGAATCACCGTTGCAGAAAAAGCTTCTGTCAGATTAACATTTACTTCAAGTAAGGAACTGGCAACGAAGTAATACAGATTTGATAAAATAAATACCGGGAATGCGGCTCCAACGCCATATATAAGGCATTTTGATAAAAGTAATTCCTGTTTTCTATATCCCGTTGCAACCGGCATTACCCACTTGCCGTTTTTAATCTCACCTGGCACCAGGCTATGTACCATAAGAACAACAATTATGGTATAGAATACTCCCACATCAGAGCCCCATATCCCCATGCTGCCCTTTAAATCGCCTGGAAACAAATTCGCCATCATTGCCTCCAATGATGCTGTATCTGATATCATATCCGGAGCTTTTTCAGCCAATGCTGAAATCAGTGTTGGGAAAAATAATGTTGTAATCACAACCATCGCTCCTATCAGGAGCAAAGCTATGCTGAAAAAGACATTTTTCTTTCCCCGCAAATATTCTTTCATGTCTTTGCACACAGCACAGACTATACTTCTATTCATCCGCACACCTCCCGGAAAATCAAATCAAGATTTTTAACCTCACTATGAATAGAAGCCACCTTGATTCCGTCTAAAGCAAGCATGCTGAATATTCTCTTCTGAGGTGATGATGCGTTTTCATCTATTTTCAAACGGTATACCCCATCCGGTAATTTCTCATACGAAATGCCTGATGAATTCAGTATATCGTCGTAATTTCCTTCTTTTTCAAATATAACTCTGATATATGCGGCATCAGAATCCAATTCTGAAATATGCATACTCTTTTTTATAATACCATCTGATAAGAATCCCACTCGGTCACAGACTCTTTCCATATCTGCAAGAATATGTGTGGAAAGTATAATGGCCTTTCCTTCTTTTTTTAACTCAGAAAGAATCCTCATCACATCAGCCCTGCCGCTGGGATCCAAAGCAGATGTCGGCTCATCCAGCAATATAATCTCTGGATCATTAACAATAGCTGCTGCTATACCCAGGCGCTGTCTCATACCTCGCGACATTGTGGATATCTTATTTTTTTCAGAAAGGTCAACAAGCTGCAGCAGCTTATTCTTTCTCTCTGGATTTTTATCCATCAGCAAATAACTTAAATACTCACCGACTGTCAAATATTCAAAAAATGCAGGCAGATCCGGAAGATATCCAACCTTAATAATATGGTTGTCTGGATTAATAATTTTCCCACCAACTGTACATGTTCCGCTGTCTGCAGAAGACAAACCAGCCATAATATTCATCAACGTTGTCTTACCTGTGCCATTTTTTCCAATCAAGCCGTATACTTCGCCCTCTTTTACAGAAAACGAAACACCTTTTAATACGTCATGATCGTCAAAAGTCTTTTTCACTTGATCAATTACGATCATTCTTCTCACCGTCCCGCTTTATTATAGTATTCAGCAGCTTCCAATACCCTACCGTACTGATGACATAACAGATAAGATCAATTGGATCCGTCACTGAGCCATGCTTCAAATATGGTGCCACAAATTCCCAAACACATCCTGCCGCCAGACACACCAGCATCAAAATTTTAAGTTTAGTCATTTCCCTGCCGCATGTAATCAGAAGCAGATTGGCATATGCCAAGAAAAAGTATGGGCACAGCAGGTCATTAAAAAACGATACAAAGAATATATGAACTATTCTTGTTGTATTCGGTTTAATCAAATTGTTATTGATTAAGTAAAGCGAAATCACAGAAAGAATTAAGACGAGATTCAGAGGCCTATACTTGATACTTGCAATAATCTTCTGCAACCGGCTCCACCATCCTTTTCAAAAAAAAGAGTGGCATCCTCCAATGGCGAATGTCACTCCTAGACCCTATGTAGCATTTTTGATCCTACATGTTCAACATTCTCCTGTTTCTTATACGAAGCATAAGATTAATACAGCGACAATGATTGCTCCTACCATTCCCCAAAAGCTCATTATCAGCACCTCCTTCTTAGATTGGCATATACTTAAGGAGATTCCCCTTAAAGCTGCTCTATTAAATCTACGACATCTATATACGGCAATCATCTAAAACAGCCCAAATCCATTAGCAGCTTTCAGCAGAAAATCATATGCGTAGATACTGCCATACGCTGACAGGATATAGGGTATTCACCGCTTTCAGGCATATGCAATGATCTTCTGAAATTAACATTTCTGGCTTGCTGAATAGTCTATTTCAAACCGTACTATAAGCTACTGATTATTTACTCATTAACGAATTGTAGACATCATTCAAATAATCATAATGTTCTTTGCAGAAATTTCCGTTTGTAGCTGATTTTGAGCAAACATACTGATCACCTACTTTATACTTGCACTTTCCAGCTCCTCCAGCACTTGAAGAACTACTGCTCTTTGATGAACTGCTATATGAAGAACTTCCGGAAGAACTGCTGGATGAGCTCTTGGAAGATTTTGAAAGACAATCCATGCAATACATAGCATCTTCATCAATATACTTATTGCAGTTCAGGCATTTATTGGAATGTGTAGTACAGCAATTTGTATCACCTGATGAGGCAATATAATTATTACATCCGGAGTGAGCACACTTTGTAGTTGCTGTTCCATATTTATTTGTAAAAGAGGAAGAGCTCTTGCTGGAACTGCTGCTAGATGTATTACTCTTTGTCTCGGCAGTTGCTTTTGTCTCGGCAGCTGTAGTTGTCACATCAGCAGTTGTTGATGTTGAAGATGATGTTGCTGACTCATTTGAGCAACCAACCAACAGCATAGCCATCATCATAACAGCCATAATCATACATAAAATTGATTTTTTCATTTTATTCTCCTTTTCGTTTCCAAACTTACTTAGGTAATTGCGAAACAAGTTTGCAATTACCTAATAAAATTTTTAGCTATATACCTTCTATCAATGTTCCGTTAATAATTAAAATCTTCTGCACTTATAATCTCATCACTCCCCCATAGCTTCTTTGTACTTCATTTTAGCGTTTATAACTCTATTTGTCAAGATGAACATCGATTTCCCTTATACTGTTTCTGAGGTGGTTATTTTATGAAATATAATGAACGAATAAGGGAAATCAGAGAGGATCATGCCCTTACCCAGCAAAAAGTTGCCGACCTTCTACATATAGGTCAGAGAACCTATTCTGATTACGAAAGCGGCAAGACACGAATTCCCATTGACAGTATCATGATCCTTGCAAGATTTTACAACCTGTCTATGGACTACATTACCGGGGCAAGCAACATCCAGCAACCGTATCCAAAGGAATGAACAGGCAACAGAACTCTTTATCAAAAAGTCCTATTGCCTGTTTTCTTTTTACTGTTTTTTCCGTTTACTTTCTGCTGTTAATTGATCTATGTAATGGATTGTTTCTCGCACATTACTCTGAATCGAACTTAATGCCCCTTTGAAAACCGACAGCAGATATTTTTCTTTAAAATTTGTTTCCTCACTGTAGCTTTTTTCCAGTTCGTCTAATACATAAACCGTTGCTCTTATTCTATATTCAACTTCCAGAATGTCTTCCATAATCTTATAATACTCTTTCATCTTTTCTTCTGCCTTTCCGAAATCAGGCTCTGCTGATTTCTTAACTATTTATTCTTCCCCAAAACATATATCTTGTTTCTGCCGTTAATGATCCAGATGATGCTATACCCCATTTCATTACACTGAATAACGCAACGGTATTCAAGGAGACTTTTTTAAGATTTGTTCATTATTTCATCCTCTTTATAAATATCTTTTGTTTATATTGACTTTTAGAGTTATAGACTCTATAATAATAAAAAAAGATTTTTACCAAAAAAAGGAGAGAGAACATGAAAAAACAAAGGATTTTTACCAAAAAACACTTTGCACCCCTGCTGATTCTTGTGGCAGCCTTCCTGTTGCTGGCTACCCCAAAAGTAAATGCATCCGCAGCTTCTAAAAAACCAGGTGCAGTCACCGGTTTTACTGCAAAGTCAGATCATGATTATGGCGGCATAGAGCTTAAATGGAAAAAAGTACGCCATGCAAAATACTACGAAATCTACTGGAAAAAATCCAAAAAAGGGAAGTTTGAATATTGGAGCGCCTCGTACACTCCAGGTTATAATCTCGGAATTGATTCAGATTTTCAGTTAGGTAAAACCTACTATTTTAAAGCAAGAGCCGTCAACGGAAAGAAAAAAGGAAAATTCAGCCCCGTCAAATCCGCAAAAGCAGTACTTGGAACGCCAGATATAAAAAATCTTTCTTTGAAATCAGAAAACAGTATCTCAATGGGCATTGATTTAAACTATTCCAGCTACCCAAACCTGAAAGGAGCAGAATTATACCGAGCAACCTCCAAAAACGGTAAATACACAAAAGTTAAAACTTTTAAGAAAAAGGTTTATAATCACTATGGAGACTATAATAGTTACTATCATTACACAAATACAAAACTTTCACCTGGAGAATACTTTTACAAAGTCAGAAATTATGCCAAAATAAAAGGTAAAAAAGTATACTCCAAATTCAGCTCCGTTGAATCCATTATCGTTCCAAAGAAAGTGGAAATTACAATGGACAACTGGATGCAGTATTATGAATTAAGTCCTTTAGATTGTGAACTTGATGTAAATAAAAATAGTTTCGGGGAAGTTACTGATAGCTATATAGACTATTGGAAAGGTTTACAATTAAAATCAAACTATCATCTCGATGATCGCTACGATGAAGATTCCAGTGTCGCTGTCGAATTGGAATATACCGAAAATCGCAGAGAATGTGCCATTGACTGGAACACCGGAAAAATAATTCCTGGTGCCATCGTACCATATCATGATGATTATGAAGAAAAGGATATCTATACTGAGACGCATACCACGATGAAAACCATAGCTTCTTCACTCACTCTTTCAAGTGGTACTGTACATAAAAATTCTCTCGAAGAACCTTCCAAAACAACAGCATGGATTGTCGATGATATTAATATGAAACGTATTAAGGGTACCATCTACCTTGATAAGTGGTAAAATTATACCTGAAGCGGCCGCACCTGTGATAATGAAAATCACAGATGTGACCGCTTCTTTTTATTATTGTTGTTCATTGTTTATGTTGTATTTATTTTCTTTTTGCTTTTCTATTGAAACATTGAGGGTTTTATGGTAGTATACCTTCAAAGCATATTTTTCTTAAAATTCCTGGCATCATGCCATCTACATTATCTCATTCACATTTCAGAAATTCATGCTTTTCATTCAAACAAATCAATTAAAAAGCAGGAGTTTCCAATTGTGACAGATAGGTAATGCATATGGCTGTCTCACATTCGTACACTCCTGTAAGAGGAGGTACTGCCTATGGCACACAAAAAGCAGCTGACACCCCATCGTAACTATAAGGATACCGTATTCCGTATGCTGTTTTCTGACCGGAAGAATTTACTGTCCCTTTATAACGCAGTCAGTGGGGCTCACTATGATGATCCGGAAAAACTGGAAATCGTGACACTGGAAAATGCAATCTATATGGGAATGAAAAACGATCTGGCTTTTATCATTGATACAGACCTGTTTCTCTATGAACACCAGTCAACTTATAATCCAAATATGCCATTACGTGATCTATTTTATATTTCCAGCGAATATCAGAAACTGGTAGATAAGAAATCTCTTTACTCTTCCGTATTACAGAAAATACCGGCACCACAGTTTATCGTATTCTACAATGGCACAGAAAAGGAAAAAGACAGCTGGGTAAACCATTTGTCAGAAGCTTTCCAAAATCTATCCGGTAATCCAAAACTGGAACTGGAAGTGCTGACCATAAACATTAATGATGGACATAATCCCGAACTCATGGAACAATGCCAGACTTTAAAAGAATATGCACAGTACGTAAATTGTGTTCGAAGATATGCGAAGAAATTCGAATTAGCAGATGCCGTAGAGCAAGCTGTGGATGAATGTATTCATAAGAATATTCTTTCGGAATTTCTTCGTAAAAATAAAGCGGAGGTAATTGCGATGAGTATTTTTGAATATGACAAAGAAGAGGAAGAACGGAAATTGCGGAAAGCTGAGTATGAGGCGGGTGTTGCGGCTGGTATGAAAGACGGCATGAAAGCTGGTATAAAAGCTGGCGTTGCAGATGGCATTTCAAAAGGTAAAATACTTGCTAAAAAAGAAGATACTATTGCCCTTAGCAAACTCGGATTACCTGTCGAACAAATCGCCTCAGCACTGCAAATAGACATAGAAATTGCCAGGCAATGGATTCGTGATGAATAGTAAATAAAAATTTGCGGAGGTTTCCTGGCAGGTGTAAGGAATGGAAATGCCGCACATTTTAAAATAGTGTTTGCAAAAAAATAGTATGATATGGGTGTCAAAACATAATAATTATCGCCCATAGAAATCTATGTTCCTTGAAAATTTCATATAAAACAACAAATATCCGCTGTTAGCTCTGTTTTGGGTAAGAAAATGCACCACTATTTCTGCTCTGTCAGCTGATTTTGGGAATAGATCTGTTGTTACAAGGTCAATGTTTTTTTCTGCCGCAGCATCTGTATTGTCCCTGCCGCTATAGGCCCCATCTGTTATAAGTACTGTTGGTTTCTCTGTTTTTCCATGGCGTTAACGGTTTCCTTCAGGAACTGGCTGTCACTATGTGTGTTTTTTTCATACTGGTAATCTGTTACGATGGAACCATTATCTCCGACAGTTTCTACAACATTCGCTGTATAACCGCGGTTTTGTTTCCCTGCTTTTTCACGGTAAGTTGCGTCCGAATCAGATGGATTCTGCAGGATCTGGGAACCCATAGCTCCATCTTCTTTGGTTTTCAGCCGTCTTGCACCGGATTCTTCCACAACCGTCTGTTCTTTTAAAACACGTACCAGTAACTGATAGGCAGAACTTTCATCACAAGCCCCTTCACATTCGACAAGAAGTTTCTCTGCGTCAGCAAGGATCTGTTTAATCCTGTCTGATGCATCTTCACTTTTGCTATGATAAATAACCCGGTTATAATCATTAGGGTCATAATAGTGTTCCATACCTCCCAGAAGGTCGTCCATCCCGGTACGGTGGAGAAAAGATACAAGGTCAGCAACACAGGTATAAAGGAGCTCCATCCGTCCAAGCTTCCGGATATTAGAAGCAACCATAAGGGAATCCATGAATTCCTCATCTGTCAGTCCCATAAGCTCGTGAACTACCCATTGTCTAAAGCCAATGGGCTTCCTGCTTCGCAGACCTCGTAACCTACTATCTCCACAGGCGTTAATTCGGGCAGTCCCTGCCCTA
>QWCN01004143.1_pt1 | contig 18645 bp, 17 predicted proteins | sample 1972711 | NCBI WGS metagenome assembly QWCN01 (sample SAMN09866707, study PRJNA288562) | Human gut metagenome isolate term1_stool, whole genome shotgun sequencing... | isolation source: gut | host: Homo sapiens | place: USA: California
CTCCTTGGACATATCCTGGGGCAGGATGGCCACGGACTCGCAGGCCAGCAGCTTGGAGTTGAAGGCGCCGCCGCGGCAGTAGTTGCCGGTGGAGGGCCACACGGCGTGGTGATAGGTGGCATCGAACTGACCGGTCACCAGGCGGGGAGCCAGGCAGCCGAAGGAGGCGCCGACCTTGTGGCAGCCGGTGGGGAACCACTTGCCGGACATGGCAACGATGCGGCAGGGCACGCCGGAGAGCTTGCTGGGGATCTCCACATAGTTGGGGACCGCCTGGAACAGACCGCCGGACTCCTTGGCCTCGTTGTGCCAGGAAATACGGAACAGGTTGACGGGATCCACATCCCACAGACCGGTGTGGCTCAGCTTGGCCTTGATCTTCTCGGGAATCAGGTCGGGGTTCTGCATCTGGGCGATGGTGGGGATGATGACGTTGTTCTCCTTGGCCTTCTGGATGTTATGCGCCAGACCGACTTTGTTGATGGACAGATCGATTTTACCCATGTTTCTTTTCCTCCTGTTGTTTGTTCGCATCGATATAGGAATATAAGGTGTATTTGGAAATACCGAAGTATTTTGCCACTTTGTCGCCGGACTTGGTGACCAGGAACGCGCCCGCGTCGCTGAGGAAGCGGATGGCCCGGATCTTGTCGTCCTTGTTCATCAGGGCCGCAGGCTTGCCCACCAGCGCCACGGACTGCTGGATCAGCTCGTCCAGCACATCGTTGACGTTGATGATCTTCTCCGGCTCGGACTGCTCCCGGTCGCGGGTGAGCATGAACTCGCCCAGCTCCTGGTGCATCATCATGATGTTGGTGATGTCGTAGTTGATGGAAAATATGGCCGTGACCGCGCCGCGGCTGTTGCGGATATACAGGGACGAGGATTTCAGTATCTTCCCGCCCGGCGTCCGCGTCAGGTAGCACAGATGATCCTGGGGCTGCTCGTTCTGATGCTCCAGCTGCTCCATGACGACCCTGGATGCACCGTCGCCGATCTTCCGGCCGGACACGTGCCCGTTTTCGATGTGTACGATGGTGTGCTCCGGGTGGCTGCTGGCCACATCGTGGATGACCACCTCGCACTTGTCGCCGAACTGCGCCGCGATACCCGCGGCGATCTGCTTCAGCGATTCTAATCGTTTCGCCTCCATAACACCCTCCTTTTCCGCTTTTCTCCTCTTACATAATACCACACCTCCCACAAAAAGCAACGGTTTTTTCTGAAAAACTTTTTGATTTCCTAAATTTTTGTTTGACATCCAGCTACCATGTGCTATGATAGGAGATGGTAAAAACCGTTTACCCGTTTTTAACACAGAATTTGATAAAATTTTTGCGGAGGTACATTATGGATTTTGCTGCCATCAGAAACGCCGCCGAGGCGTACAAACCCGCTATGGTCAAGTTCCTGCGGGACATGATCGCCATCCCTTCCGAGTCTTGTGAGGAAGAGGGCGTCGTCAAGCGCATCGCCGAGGAGCTGAAGTCTCTGGGCTATGACAAGGTGGAGTTCGACAAGCTGGGCAACGTCATCGGCTGGATGGGCGAGGGCGACAAGATCATCGCTATCGACAGCCACATCGATACTGTTGGCATCGGCAATATCGAAAACTGGGAAGCCGACCCCTACAAGGGCTATGAGACCGATGACATCATCTACGGCCGCGGCGGTTCCGACCAGGAGGGTGGCATGGCCGCCGCCGCCTACGGCGTGAAGATCATGAAGGATCTGGACCTGCTGCCCAAGGGCTACAAGATGATGGTCGTGGGCTCCGTGCAGGAGGAGGACTGCGACGGTATGTGCTGGCAGTCCATCGTCAATGAGTACTTCAACGGTCCTGAGGACGCCCGCAGCAAGATCGAATTCGTTATCTCCACCGAGCCTACCGACGGCGGTATCTACCGCGGCCACCGTGGCCGTATGGAGATCCGCGTGGATATGCACGGCGTGTCCTGCCACGGTTCCGCCCCCGAGCGCGGCGACAACGCCATCCACAAGATGGCCGAGGTCATCCTGAACGTCCGTGACCTGAACGAGAACCCCGCCGACGGCTCCACCGAGATCAACGGCCTGGTAAAGATGCTGGATCCCAAGTTCAACCCCGAGCACTACGAGGACGCCCGCTTCCTGGGCCGCGGCACCTGCACCACCAGCCAGATCTTCTACACCTCCCCCTCCCGCTGCGCTGTGGCCGACAGCTGCGCCATCTCCATCGACCGCCGCATGACCGCCGGCGAGACCTATCAGTCCTGCCTGAAGGAGATCGAGGACCTGCCCGCCTGCAAGAAGTATGCCAAGGACGTGAAGGTTTCCATGTATATGTATGACCGTCCCGCATGGACCGGCCATGTATATGAGACTGAGTGCTTCTTCCCCACCTGGATCAACAAGGAGACCGCTCCTCACGTCCAGGCCCTGGTGGACGCCCATCACAGCCTGTGGGGCGACAAGCGCCTGATGCCCACCGAGCTGGCTGCCTCCAAGCGCGAGGGCCGTCCCCTGACCGACAAGTGGACGTTCTCCACCAACGGCGTGTCCATCCAGGGCCGCTACGGCATCCCCTGCGTAGGCTTTGGCCCCGGTGCCGAGTCTCAGGCACACGCCCCCAACGAGGTGACCTTCAAGCAGGACCTGGTGACCTGCGCCGCCCTGTACGCCGCCGTTCCCGGCCTGTACAAGCCCGAGAACAAGGACGGCTCCGCCACCAGCTTCCGCCAGGAGCTGACCGGCAACGACATCAAGTAATCGATCATACGCCATATACGCTATATACGCTATATAAAAAATACAAGGAGAACGATCAAAATGAGCAAGACTGTTGAACTGGCACGCCATCTGTCTACCCTGAACATCAACAATATGTACAAGACCGATTTCTATTGGACTTGGGACAAGACCGACGACGAGATCGACGCCATCTTCACCGTGGCCGACGCCCTGCGCGACCTGCGCGAGCGCAACAAGAGCACCCGTGTGTTCGATTCCGGCCTGGGCATCTCCATCTTCCGCGACAACTCCACCCGTACCCGCTTCTCCTTCGCCTCCGCCTGCAACCTGCTGGGCCTGGAGGTCCAGCAGAAGACCTTTATGGACGCCGTGAAGGAAGGCTACCGCGACGGTATCCTGGAGCAGCAGCCCACCCTGGTGAACCTGCAGTGCGACGTGGACCACCCCACCCAGTGCATGGCCGATATGCTGCACGTCATCCACTACTTCGGCGGCGTGGAGAACCTGAAGGGCAAGAAGGTCGCTATGACCTGGGCCTATTCTCCCTCCTACGGCAAGCCCCTGTCCGTGCCCCAGGGCGTGATCGGCCTGTTCACCCGCTTCGGCATGGACGTGACCCTGGCCCATCCCGAGGGCTATGACGTGATGCCCGAGGTGGAAGAGGTCGCCCGCAAGAACTGCGAGAAGTACGGCTCCAAGTTCCACAAGACCAACAGCATGGCCGAGGCCTTCAAGGATGCCGATATCGTGTATCCCAAGAGCTGGGCTTCCTATGCCGCTATGGAAGAGCGCACCAAGCTGTACGCCGCCGGCGACAAGGAGGGCATTGACGCACTGGAGAAGCGCCTGCTGGCCCAGAACGCCCAGCACAAGGATTGGGCCTGCACCGAAGAGATGATGAAGCTCACCAAGGACGGCAAGGCCCTGTACCTGCATTGCCTGCCCGCCGACATCACCGGTCTGAGCTGCGCCGAGGGCGAGGTGGACAACTCCGTGTTCGACCGCTACATCGTGCCTCTGTACAAGCAGGCCTCCTACAAGCCCTATATCATCGCCGCCATGATCTTCATGGCCCAGGTGAAGGATCCCGTCAAGGCCCTGATGGAGCTGGACGAGACCAAGGACACCCGCAAGAAGTTCTAAATAATCGACCCGATAGCGGGAGGGGCTCCCCCTCCCGCTATTTTCTGTCCCCTGCCGCATTTTTGTGTAAATGTTGTGGGTGATAGATATTGTGTACTGTATACAATCTGTGTTATACTATCTAAGCACCGTCTCCTCCTCGCCCCGAAAACGCCCTTTCCCCCTGCGCTTCAGAGCGGGCACACGGAGACGAAAAAACGAAAACAGTGAGGTAGAGCATTATGTCTAAGAGAATCGTTATCGCGCTGGGCGGCAACGCACTGGGCAATACCGCCGCTGAGCAGCTCCAACTGGTCACCGAGACCGCCAAGTCCATCGTGGACCTGATCGCTGCAGGCAATGAAGTCGTGGTCGCCCACGGCAACGGCCCCCAGGTGGGTATGATCAATCTGGGCCTGTCCACCGCTGCCGAGGCCAAGGCCATCAAGGCCGATATGCCCTTCCCTGAGTGCGGCGCCATGTCCGAGGGCTACATCGGCTATCACCTACAGCAGGCCATCGGCAATGAGCTGGCCAGCCGCGGCATGGACAAGCCCGTGGCTACCATCGTGACCCAGACCGTGGTGTCCAAGGACGACCCCGCCTTCCAGACCCCCACCAAGCCCGTGGGCGCTTTTTATGACAAGGAGACGGCGGACCGCATCGCCGCCGAGAAGGGTTACACCATGGTAGAGGACGCCGGCCGCGGCTATCGCCAGGTCGTTCCCTCCCCCAAGCCCTTTGATATCGTGGAAAAGGCCAGCATCAAGGCGCTGGTAGAGGCCGGTCACGTGGTCATCGCCGTGGGCGGCGGCGGCATCCCCGTTATCCGCGAGGGCAGCAAGCTCTCCGGCACCCCTGCCGTCATCGACAAGGACTTCGGCAGCGAGCTGCTGGCCGAGCTGCTGGACGCCGATATGCTCATCATCCTGACTGCCGTGGAGAAGGTGGCCATCAACTACAACAAGCCCGATCAGAAGGGGCTGGACGATCTGACCCCCGCCGAAGCCTACAAGTACATGGAGGAGAACCAGTTTGCCAAGGGCTCCATGCTGCCCAAGGTCCAGGCCGCGGTGAAGTTCGCCGAGTCCAAGGCCGGCCGTACCGCCCTTATCACCCTGCTCGAAAAGGCCAAGGACGGTATCGAGGGCAAGACCGGCACCCGTATTCATCAGTAACGCGCTTATCCCTGCCATATGGAACGGGTATTTCGGAACGGGAAATTTCTATCAAATGCCGCATACTGCACAAGATTTACAAAGATTTTTTGTGCGTCACAAAGAAATTTTGCCGTAATTCACATTTTCTGTTGAAATCGGCGGTGAAATCCTGTATAATACCCACGTTCTTATGAGTTGCGTGAATACCGGGCCGGACGCCCGTTGTTCAGACGCACGTCAAAATTTGCCTTACTTTTAAGCGTGCGTCACATATTTTAAGGAGGAAAACAAGAATGAAAAAGTTCCTTGCAATGCTCCTCGCCCTGGTCATGGCTCTGAGCCTGGTGGCCTGCGGTGAGAAGAAGGACGACACTCAGGGCAACGGCGACGGTGATGCCACCGCTGCCAAGGTCAAGGTCGGCTTCATCACCCTGCATGATGAAAACTCCACCTATGACAAGAACTTCATCGATGCCGCCAAGGAAGCCTGCGCCAACCTGGGTCTGGTCGAGAATGAGGATTACTTCATCAAGACCAACGTGGGTGAGACCGAGCAGTGCGCCGAGGTCGCCGCTGATCTGGTGGATGCCGGCTGCAACATCATCTTTGCCGACAGCTTTGGTCATGAGCCTTACATGATCGAGGTCGCCAAGGCGAACCCCGAGGTGCAGTTCTGCCACAGCACCGGTACCCGCGCTCACACCGAGGGTCTGGCCAACTACCACAATGCCTTCGCCTCCATCTATGAGGGCCGCTATCTGGCCGGTATCGCTGCCGGTCTGAAGCTGAACGCGATGATCGAGGCCGGCGACATCAAGGCTGACGAGGCCAAGATGGGCTATGTGGGTGCCTTCACCTACGCCGAAGTGGTTTCCGGCTACACCTCCTTCTATCTGGGTGCCAAGTCCGTCTGCCCCACCGTCACCATGGACGTGACCTTCACCGGCAGCTGGTACGATGAGACTCTGGAGAAGGAAGGCGCCGAGAAGCTGATCCAGGGCGGCTGCAAGCTGATCAGCCAGCACGCCGACTCTCTGGGTGCTCCTACCGCCTGCGAGAACGCCGGTGTTCCCAACGTTTCCTACAACGGCTCCACTCAGGCTGCCTGCCCCAACACCTACATCATCTCCTCCCGCATCAACTGGGCGCCCTACTATGAGTATGCCATCAAGGCTGTCATGGACGGCACCGCCATCGATGTTGACTGGACCGGCACTCTGGCCACCAACTCTGTGGTCCTGACTGACCTGAATACCACCGTGGCCGCCGAAGGCACTGCCGAGGCCATTGCCGCTGCTACCGAGAAGCTGGAGAAGGGCGAGATTCACGTGTTCGATTGCTCCACCTTCACTGTGAAGGGTGAGACTCTGACCTCCTACCAGGCTGACGTCAACGCCGACAGCGATAACACCCCCGACACCGAGGTCGTGCATGACGGTTACTTCGCTGAGTCCGAGAAGCGTTCCGCTCCTTACTTCGATCTGGAGATCGACGGCATCAACCGTCTGGATGTCAACTACGGCGGCTAATAGCCAGGTTTTCCAACAGCATATTGCACCACAACGAGGTGGGCTGCACAGGCAGCCCACCTCTTGCTTTTTCCCTCCTGCACGCGGCTTTGACGATTTACACAAAGAGAATGACTCTTTCTTGTGTAACCTCACATTCTTTGTATATACCTGACAAATTTTTTGCTGATTTTGATTTACAACGCTCAACATGTATGGTAGAATAAGTCGTATGGAATTTATCCCCGGCGTATTCGAGGTGTTGCAGCCATCTGCGCCGAAAGAAAGGATGACAGCCTTGGAAAAGAAATGCGCGATCAGAATGGAGAACATCACCAAGCGGTTCGGCAGCAAGGTCATCGCAAACAAAGATGTAAACCTTGAACTGTACGAAGGCGAGATCCTGTCCCTGCTGGGCGAGAACGGCAGCGGCAAGACCACGCTGATGAACATGCTCTCCGGCATCTACTTCCCCGACGAGGGGCAGATCTACGTCCATGACAAGCCTGTGACCATCGCATCTCCCAAGGATGCCTTCGATCTGGGTATCGGCATGATCCACCAGCACTTCAAGCTGGTCGACCTGTTCACCGCCACCGAGAATATCATCCTCGGCCTGGAGGGCAAGCTTGACCTGAACAATGCACGTCAAAAGGTCAAGGACATCTGTGACAAGTACGGCTTCGATATCGACCCGGACATGAAGATCTATGATATGTCTGTTTCCCAGAAGCAGACCGTGGAGATCGTCAAGGTGCTGTACCGCGGTGCCGATATTCTGATTCTGGACGAGCCCACCGCCGTGCTGACCCCGCAGGAGACGGACAAGCTGTTCGCCGTCATGCGCAACATGAAGGCCGACGGCAAGTCCCTCATCATCATCACCCACAAGCTCCACGAGGTGCTGGACGTGTCCGACCGGGTGGCCGTGCTCCGCAAGGGCGAATACATAGGCGACGTGCTGACCAAGGACGCCGACCAGCAGTCCCTGACCGACATGATGGTGGGCCACAGCGTGTCGTTGAATATCAACCGCCCCACCCCCGTGAATGTGGAGCCCCGGCTGAAGATCGAGGGGCTGACCGTGTTCGACGAACTAGGCGTCAAGCGTTTGGACAACGTGAGCTTTACTGTTAACGCCGGCGAGGTGCTGGGCGTAGCGGGTATCGCCGGTTCCGGCCAGCGTGAACTGCTGGAGTCTATCGCGGGCCTGTATCCCGTCAGCTCCGGCACCGTGACCTATATCTCCCCGGAGACCAACGAGGAGAAAAATCTGGTGGGCATGGATCCCATGGACATCCGCAAGAGCGGCGTGGCCATGAGCTTTGTCCCCGAGGATCGTCTGGGCATGGGTCTGGTAGGCTCCATGGGCATGACCGGCAACATGATGCTCCGCTCCTGGCGCAAGGGTGCCAGCATTTTCCTGGACCGCAAAAATCCTGAGGCGCTGGCACAGCGCATCTGGCAGGAGCTGGAGGTCGTCACCCCCAGCACGAATTTCCCGGTACGCCGTATGTCCGGCGGTAACGTGCAGAAGGTCCTGGTGGGCCGTGAGATCGCCCAGCAGCCCTCCGTGCTGATGACTGCCTACGCTGTCCGTGGTCTGGACATCAACACCTCCTACACCATCTACAACCTGCTGACCGAGCAGAAGATGAAGGGCGTCGCCGTCGTGTATGTGGGCGAGGACCTGGACGTGCTGCTGGAACTGTGTGACCGCATCGTGGTGCTGTGCGGCGGTCAGGTCTCCGGCGTGGTGGACGGCCGCAAAACCAACAAGCTGGAAGTGGGCGCGCTGATGACCCGCGTGGAAGGAGGCAAGGCAGATGAATAAAAAAGGTTCGCTCTTTCATATTTCCAAGCGCGATGCGCTGCCTCTGCCCAAGGCACTGCTGATCCGCGGCGGTATCCTGCTGCTGGCACTGGTGTTCTGCGGACTGATCACCACCCTGCTGACCGGTCAGGATCCCATCGCCGTCTATGGCACGATCCTCAAGGGTGCCTTCGGCACCTCCCGTAAAATCTGGGTCACCGGACAGAATGTTGCCGTCTTGCTGGGTATCTCCTTAGCGGTAACGCCCGCATTCAAGATGCGCTTCTGGAACATCGGCGCCGAGGGGCAGACCCTGATCGGCTGCCTGGCCACCACCACCTGCATGATCCTGCTGGGCGGCAAGGTCTCCAATTTCCTGCTGATCGTCATCTCTCTGGCGGCCGCGCTGCTGGCCGGCGCCGTATGGGGCTTCCTGCCCGCCTTCTTCAAGGCCAGATGGAACACCAACGAGACGCTGTTCACCCTGATGATGAACTACATCGCCATGCAGCTGGCCTCCTACTTTATCATCATATGGGAGGTGCCCAAAGGCGCCGGTAAGATCGGCATCATCAACCAGGCTTCCGAGGCCGGCTGGCTGCCCCGCATCGGCGGACAGGCACAGCTGCTCCCCATTCTGGTGGTCGCACTGCTGACCGGCATGATGTATATCTATCTCACATACAGCAAGCACGGTTATGAGATCGCCGTCGTTGGCGAAAGCCAGCGCACCGCCAGCTATGCCGGTATCAAGGTGGATCGCGTGATCATCCGCACCATGGTACTCTCCGGCGCGATCTGCGGCCTGATGGGATATATCCTGACCGCCGGGATCAGCCACACCCTGACCACCACCATCGTGGACAGCCGCGGCTTTACCGCCGTCATGGTGTCCTGGATGTCCAAGTTCAACCCCTTCATCATGATCGCCGCCTCCCTGCTGCTGGTGACCATGGATCGCGGTGCCGGCGAGATCTCCACCGCCTTCAGCCTGAACCAGTCCTTCGCGGATATTCTGACCGGTATCATTCTGTTCTTCATCATTGCTACCGAGTTCTTCATCACCTATAAGGTCACTCTGCGCAAGAGCAGCAAAAAGGAGGCGTAACGGATGGGCTTCGACTTTGTATCCTTCTTCCCCCGCGCGGTCATGCAGGGTATCCCCCTGCTGTTCGGCAGCACCGGCGAGATCCTCACGGAGAAGTCCGGTAACCTGAACCTGGGTATTCCCGGCATCATGTACGTGGGCGGCATCAGCGGCGTTATCGGCTCGTTCTTCTACGAGCAGGCCGCCGGCGGGCAGCTGAACGGCTTTCTGGCCATCATGATCCCTATCCTGTGCTCCCTGCTGGGCTCCCTGCTGATGGGTCTGCTCTACTGCTTCCTGACCGTCACCCTGCGCGCCAACCAGAACGTCACCGGTCTGGCTATGACCACCTTCGGCGTGGGCGTAGGCAACTTCTTCGGTGGCTCCCTCATCAAGCTGACCAACAGTGAGGTTCCCTCCATCGCCCTGGCCAACACCAGTCTGTACTTCAAGACCACGTTGCCCGGCGCCGACAGCACCGGCTGGTTCGGAGAGCTGTTCCTGTCCTACGGCTTTTTGGCCTATGTGGCCATCATCATCGCCCTGGGCGCGTCCTACTTCCTGAACCACACCCGTCCCGGCCTGCACCTGCGCGCCGTGGGCGAGAGTGCCTCCACCGCCGACGCCGCCGGCATCAACGTCACCAAGTACAAGTACCTGGCCACCTGCATCGGCTCCATGATCGCGGGCCTGGGCGGACTGTACTACGTCATGGACTACGCCAACGGCGTGTGGTCCAACAACGCCTTCGGTGACCGCGGCTGGCTGGCCATCGCGCTGGTCATCTTCACCATCTGGCGTCCCAATGTCAGTATTCTGGCCTCCATCCTGTTTGGTGGTCTGTACATTCTGAACATCTATCTGCCCACCGGCGCACAGATGGCTGTCAAGGAGCTGTACAAGATGCTGCCCTACGTCATCACTCTGATCGTGCTGATCATCGTGTCCCTGCGTAAAAAGCGGGAGGATCAGCCCCCTGCGTCCCTCGGTCTCTCCTACTTCCGCGAGGAACGCTGACCTGATAATGAAAAGAGTAGGCCGCTTTGCGGCCTGCTCTTTTTTCCTACCCATCTATCACCATAAGGAGGAATTACCGTGTCCACCCTGCTCATTAAGAACATTCACCAGCTGGTCACCTGCGACGACGAAGACCGCGTACTGCATAACGCGGACCTTTACTGTGAGGATGGCTTCATCAAGTCCATCGGCACGGCGCTGGACATCAGCGCCGATGAGGTCATCGACGGCAGCCATATGCTCTGTTACCCCGGCCTGGTCAATACCCATCACCACCTGTACCAGGTGTTCTCCCGGAACCTACCACAGGTACAGAATATGGAGCTGTTTGACTGGCTGAAGACCCTGTATGAGATCTGGAAAAACCTGGATGAGGATGTGATCCGGCTGTCCAGCCTGACCGGCATGGGCGAGCTGATGAAGCACGGCTGCACCACCTGCTTTGACCACCACTATGTGTTCCCCTCCCATAGCGGTGACCTGCTGGGCGCACAGCGCAGCGCCGCACGGGAGCTGGGCATTCGCCTCTACATGAGCCGCGGCAGCATGGACCTGAGCGTCAAGGACGGCGGCCTGCCGCCGGATAGCGTGGTGCAGACGGTAGACGAGATCATGGCAGACAGCGTCCGCTGTATCGAGAAATACCACGATGACAGCTACGGTGCCATGTGCCGTGTGGCACTGGCCCCCTGCTCTCCTTTCTCCGTGTCGGCGGAGCTGCTGCGTCAGAGCGCTATCCTGGCCCGACAGTACCACGTTCGGCTGCACACCCACCTGTGCGAGACGAAGGACGAGGAGAACTTCATGCTGCAGCGTGAGGGCATCCGGCCTTTGGAATACATGGCGCGGCTGGGCTGGCTGGGCGACGATGTGTGGTTTGCCCACGGCATACACTTCAACGACGAGGAGCTGCGGCTGCTGGCCCGGACAGGCACCGGCGTGGCGCACTGCCCCATCAGCAACATGAAGCTCGCCAGCGGTGTAGCCCGCATCCCGGAAATGCTGGCCCTGGGTGTGCCGGTAGGACTGGCGGTGGACGGCAGCGCCAGCAACGACGGCTCAAGCCTGCTGGAGGAACTGCGGGTAGCCTTCTTGCTGCACCGGCTGCACGCCAGCCGTCAGGCTCCCACCGGCTATGACATCCTCAAAATGGCCACCCGGGGCAGTGCGCAGCTGCTGGGCCGGGACGACATCGGGCAGCTGTCCGTGGGCAAGTGCGCCGATCTGTTCATGATCGACAGCCGCCGGCTGGAGCTGGTAGGCTGTGATCAGGACGCCGGCTCTGTGCTGGGTACTGTGGGTGTCCGGGGGCCGGTGGACTACACCGTGGTGCAGGGACGCGTCACCGTGCGGCGGGGGCATCTTGTCACTGTGGATGAGGAACTGGTGGCCCGGGAAGCCAACAACAAGTGCCGGGACTATCTGGCAAACGTATAAGCGCAGCGGGCCATCCGTCGGATGGCCCGCTGTTTCGTCCCGGAGCGTCGTTATCCGGCACTTTTCTCCGCGATAGTCAATGTTAACGAACTGTTAAAAATGCGCCCACTTTTATTTACATGAGTTGCTTTTTCTGCTATAATGTTTTTAATAAGGAAAAATCGACCCACTGGAAAGGAAGGCAATGTGAAGAAATACGTTCCCACCTACGAGGGCACCCTGCGTAAGCACGCATTGACCGTGCCCCACTGTATCAGCAAATGCAGCGGCATCCGCGTATTCGGCCGGCGTATCAAGTCGCTTGTATTCAGCACCGACGTGGCCATCATTAAGAATATCAACGCCGATGCGGTCATCGCCGTATATCCCTTTACGCCCCAGGCAGGCATTACCCAGGCCATTATCGGCGTGTCCGATGTGCCGGTGTTCGTTGGCGTAGGCGGCGGTCTGACCAAGGGCCAGCGTTCGGCCCACATCGCCGCTTTTGCCGAGCACCAGGGCGCCTTCGGCGTGGTGTGCAACACGTTCATTGACGACGATACCATCCGGGCCATCAAGGCCACCGTGGAGGTCCCGGTGGTCTATACGGTGGTGTCGGAAAAAGTGGACCTGGAGAGCAAGCTGGCGGCGGGCATCGATTTTGTGAACGTCTCTGGTGCGGACAGGACGCCCGCCATTGTGGCGGAGATCCGGGCCCGCTATCCGGAGCTGCCCGTTATCGCCACCGGCGGTCCCACGGAGGAGACGATCCTGTCCACCATTGCCGCCGGGGCCAACGCCATCACCTACACACCGCCCAGCAACGGGCAGCTGTTCGCCAAGGATATGCACCGCTACCGGGAGTGGTTCGCCCACATCGATGACCCGGAGGACGAGGACGCCTCAGAGGAAACGTCCGCAGATGATGCGGAATAAATACATAAGGAAAGCCACCCTGACGGGTGGCTTTCCGCTTTTTATATCTTGATCAACTCATACTCCCGGGTGCCGATGCCGATCTTCTCGCCGTGCTCCAGACAGCTGCGCCAGTTGGTGTCCGGGTGCAGGCGCTGAAAGTGGTCATGCACATGGGCCTTGGCGTGCTCATCATCGGCGGCGGAGCCGCGCAGGGGCGTCTGGGCGTTCACCGCGTCCACGCAGGCCATGTCCAGCGCCACCGGGTCGAAGGAGGCAAACATGCCCACGTTGGGCACGATGGCCATGTCGTTCTCGGAACGGCAGTCGCAGTTGGGCGACACGTCGATGACCAGCGAGATGTGGAAGCAGGGGCGTCCGTCCACCACCGCCTTGGTGTATTCGGCGATCTTGCAGTTCAGATTGGTGGTGCTCTCGTCCCAGTCGATCCGCACCGCGTCCTTGGGACAGACTGCGATACAGCGGCCGCAGCCCACACACCTGTCGTGGTCGATATGGGCCTTGCCGTTTTCGATGATGGGCGCGCCGTGGGCGCATATCTTCCGGCACTGGCCGCAGCCGATGCAGTGCTTCTGCGCCACATGGGGCTTGCCGGCATTGTGCTGTTCCATCTTGCCGGCACGGCTGCCGCAGCCCATGCCGATATTTTTCAGGCAGCCGCCGAAGCCGGCCTCTTCATGTCCCTTAAAATGAGTCAGAGAGATAAACACATCGGCGTCCATAACGGCGCGGCCGATCTTGGCGTTCTTCACATACTCGCCGCCGACCACGGGCACCTCTACCTCATCGCTGCCCTTCAAGCCGTCGGCAATGATGATCTGGCAGCCGGTGGTCATGGGGTTGAAGCCGTTGAGCATGGCGCTGTCCATGTGATCCAGGGCGTTCTTGCGCCCGCCCACATACAGGGTGTTGCAGTCGGTGAGGAACGGCTTACCGCCCCTTTCCTTCACAAAATCCGCCACGGTCCGCGCCCAATTGGGGCGCAGGAACGCCAGGTTTCCCGGCTCGCCGAAGTGTAGCTTGATGGCCACGAACTTATCCTGAAAGTCGATATCGCCCATACCGGCGGTCTTCATCAGGCGGGTCAGCTTCTGCTGGAGATTTTCATGCACGTCGGCCCGCAGGTCGGCGAAGTATACCTTGGATGCCATAAAAAGCCCTCGCTTTCACGTTTTGTGAAGTTAGTATACCATATTCCCATAAATTCTGCTATACTAATTTCATTCAAGAGCAAGAGGAGGTGCCGTCTATGCGTGTTCTGACCCATACCGTCATTGAAGCGGAGGCTGGTCAGCCTGTAAAACAGCTGCTGCTGCACCTGTGGGGCATCTCCGGCAGCTTTCTCAGTCGGCTGAAGTTCCGGCAGGCCATCACTGTCAATGGCGCGCCCGTCACCGTACGCTTCGTGCCGTACCCCGGCGACGTGCTGGCGGCGGACGTGTCCGACCAGCCGGGGGATCATCCCCACATCCAGCCGGTGGACTTCCCTCTGGATATCCTGTATGAGGATGAGGACCTGCTGCTTATCAACAAGCCCGCTGGCATCGCCGTCCATCCGGCGGCGCTGACGGAGGAAACAGCCACCATTGCCGGCGCCGTGGCACACTATCTCCACAGCAGCTGCTTCCATGCGATGAACCGGCTGGACCGCGGCACTACCGGCGTTATGGCCGTGGCAAAGACCGGCTTCATCCATGCCCGATGTATGGCCATGCTGCACACGGACGATTTCCGGCGGGAGTACCGGGCCGTGTGCGAGGGCATCCCCTCCCCGGCCGAGGGCGACATCGACCTGCCCATAGGCCGCGCTGAGAGCTCGCTGCTGAAGCGGCAGGCCGACCCCCTGGGTCAACCCGCCCACACCCACTACGAGGTGCTGGCGGCCTCTCAGGGCCGTGCGCTGCTGCGCCTGACGCCTACCACCGGACGCACGCATCAGCTGCGGGTCCACATGGCCGCCATCGGTCACCCGCTGACCGGTGACTGGCTCTACAGTACAGAGGACCGGGCCCTGATCGCCCGCCCGGCGCTGCACAGCTATCACCTGCGGATGATGCATCCCCTCACCGGCGCGGTCATCGATGTGACCACGCCCCTGCCGGAGGATATGCAGCGGCTGTTGAAGGAGGAACGTCTATGAGTTTTCTGAAGGAGGAACGTCTATGAATTTTCGCCTGTTAACCGCAAAGGAATACCCCCGCTGGTATCACGACCAGCTATCCGAGGCTTTTGTCCCGCAGGAACGCAAGCCTCTGCCCGATATTCTCCGTCTGCTGGAGGAAGGACGTTACGAGGTATGGGGACTGTTTGACGGAGATGAGCTGCTGAGTTACGCCGCCCTGTGGAAAAATGCGACAATACCACTGGTACTGCTGGACTATCTGGGAACCACACGCGCTCGTCGTAATGAAGGGCTGGGCAGTGATATGCTTTCGCGGCTGGAGCAGCTGGGACGGCCTCTGGTAGCGGAGGCGGAGTTTCCTGTGCCAGGAGGCAGTGACGCGGAAAACGCACTGCGTCTGCGGCGTATCCAGTTTTATATTCGCAATGGGTTCACTCCCGCCTATATCATGTCCACCTGCGGCATGGTCTGGCAGGCGCTGCTGTGTGGCACTGTCGAACCGTTGGAAAATATCATGGCGCAGCACAAGACGTTGTACGGCGACGTGCGGACAGACGTGGTCATTCCCCTACCCGAGGGGCAAACTCCTCAGCCTCCCTACTGGATGATCTAATAAAGCAACGACCGGCTCACGCCGGTCGTTGCTGTCACAGATCAACTTTTTCGTAGGCCCTTGCCGATGCCTGGAACGTAAGCGCCATGCATCCCACGTAGATCAGGATACTCCCGATCAGAACGGGCAGCAGACGCACTTGCGTGGCCGCGTCCATATCGTCCAGCCACATGAGGCCGGGAACATGGGGCAGCGCCTCAAACACGATCATCGCCAGCGTGGTGGGAATGATCGCCTTGACAAATGCCACGCCCACCTTGTAGCCGTTCGCGTAAAACGACGGCAGAAAAACGGCATTGAACACCGCATACAGCAGGAACCCGGCGGCAAACAGCGCCAGATTGGGATCCAGCCCTACCAGGTTGTCCTTCCCCGGCTGCAAGCGGACCGCCAGCAGGGCGCAGGGCACCAGCACCGCCAGCGACAGCAGCTCGATCAGCGCCGTGAACAGACAGCCGGCCTTTACCGCGTCCCGCTTGGGCACCGGCAGCAGCGCCGTGTAGTACAGGTCCTTCTGCTCCCGCATATTCAGAAAGGTGAAAAACAGCCCCAGCATCACATAGAAAAAGATGACGGTGTAGGGGTAGTTTGGAATGATGACCATGAAGCCGAACAGGCAGAATACCGGCGTCATGGGATGGCACACCAGCCGCAGCTGCTTATATAATAGCGTCTTCATCCAGCGGCCTCCTCTCTACGTGTACGATGATGTCCTCCAGCGTAGCGCCCACGTCCCTGTAATGGCCGCGGAAATCCTCCAGCGATCCGGTATACTGCAGCTCGCCGTCCTTGATAAAGGCAATGTGGGTGGCACACTTCTCCAGATCGGAGGTGATGTGAGTAGAGAACAGCACGCTGCGCGTACCATCCGCCACCACCCGGCGCAGCAGCTCCGTCAGCTCGTCGCGGCTCACCGGGTCAAGGCCGCTGGTGGGTTCGTCCAGTATCAGCAGCCGGGCATTGTGGCTCAGCGCCAAGGCGATCATGTACTTGACCTTCATGCCGCTGGAAAGCTGATCCACCCGCTTGCTCTCATCAATATGGAACAGCTCCAAATAGTGGCGGTATTTTTCCTCGTCCCAGTTGTTATAAAACCTGCGGGTCACGTCTGTGATGGTCTTGATCTTCTTTTTGGGATAGAAATCGATCTCCCCCAGCACCACGCCCAGCTCGCGCCGGATAGCGCGCTCATTCTCCGCGTAGTCCATGCCGAATACCCTGACCGCACCCGCGTCCGGGTGTACCATACCCAGAATGGACTTCAGCGTGGTGCTCTTGCCTGCGCCGTTACGGCCGATAAACCCCATCACCGCGCCCTGCGGTACGTCAAAGGACACCCCATTCAGCGTAAACGCCGGGTAGCGCTTGGTCAGGCCCTGCACCTCCAGTACGTTCATTCGTCCTCCGCCTCCTCTTCCCCGCTGGGCAGACTGTTAAATACCGTCTTCATCAGCGGGTTCAGCTTATCCACGGTCTGCAGTGCCAGGCCCTTTTTCTTGTCCGCCATCAGCACCAGCGTATCTCCCGGCTGCAGGCCGAACATATCCCGCGCCTCCTTGGGGATGACGATCTGTCCCTTAGGGCCGATCTTGACGCTGCTCATAAAGTAGCGCTCATCTCTGCTCACATTCTCGCTCCTTTCAGTTGGATTGGTATAACTTTTCTTACTTTTCACAGTTTAACACCACAAGCAACCCTTGTCAAGAGGTTTACGGCGGGAAATTTCTGTGGTACAATGGGTATGAAAGGTGGTGACAGGCATGGAATTATGGGAACTGCTGGGGATTCGTCCCGGCCTGACCGCGGTGATCGGCAGCGGCGGCAAGACCTCCCTGCTGCGCGTGCTGGCACAGGAGCTATCCCACCGCGGCACGGTGCTGCTGGCCACCACCACCCACATCATGCGCCCGGACTGGTGTCCCTTCGCCGCCACCGCAGCGGAGCTGTGTGAGGGCTTTGCCCACAGCCCCATCGTCTGCGCCGGGTCCTATAACCCGGAGGGCAAACTGACCGCCCCGGACTTCCTCAGCTGGCAGTACGCCGCGGACTTTGTGCTGGTGGAGGCCGACGGCTCCAAGCGCCTGCCCGCCAAGGCCCACGCCGCCTGGGAACCAGTACTGCCACCGGAACGAAACCGCACCGTCTGCGTATTCGGTGCCTCCGCGCTGGGACAGCCCATACAGGACGCCGCCCACCGCCCGGAGCTGTACGCATCATTGGCGGAGGTCTCCCCGGAGGCGGTCATCACCCCGGCCATTGCCGCCCGGGTGCTGGCGAAAGAGGGCGGCTTCGATGTGCTGTTTATCAATCAGGCAGATGTGTTGGAGGATCCCGTCGCAGCGCTTCAGCCCCTTGTGTATACCCTCCCCTGCCCGGTGATATACGGCGCGCTGGCGGAGGGGTACTGGGCGAAATTGTAACCGACCAGGAGCAGGAGGCGCCCATGCCCTTAGATAAACTGTGTATCGTTTTCATTTTCTTTGCCCTGCAATGTGGCGGAATACTTCGCTCCGGAATCGAGGACGCATATCAGTTCAAAATGAGCCACCGGGAAATACGCCAATATGATAAAACGCGCTCTCTGTGGTATCGCATACTGCTGCCTTACAGCCATATGAAATACTGCGGTGCCCCCCGGCATATGCGGCTATTCCAGGCGCTGCGGGCACTCAATTTGGCTGCGATCATCGCTATGCTGGTCTTAGCCTACATCTTTCCCCCAACTCATTCTATCACTCTTTTCGCCTATTTTTTCATTGGCGCCTATTTTGTTCTACTATATATCCCATTATTGTGTTATTCTATCTACATGAGCAACTGGCCAAAAGGCCCGAAAGGTTGGAACTTCAGCAAGTCAAAACGGCCATAAAAAGCCCCCTTACGGCCATAAAAAGCACCCTTGCGGGTGCTTTTGTTCAATCAAGTTCAGCAAAAACTCACTACCATATGACCCAAAAGTAAACCAAAAAGCAAAAGCCTGTGACAAATGTCACAGGCTTTTGTGTTGGCGCTACCTATCTTTCCGGGCCGTCTCCAGCCAAGTATTGTCAGCAGAAGCGAGCTTAACTTCCGTGTTCGGGATGGGAACGGGTGGACCCTCGCCCTAATCAGCACCAACTAT
>QWCN01003387.1_pt1 | contig 18625 bp, 24 predicted proteins | sample 1972711 | NCBI WGS metagenome assembly QWCN01 (sample SAMN09866707, study PRJNA288562) | Human gut metagenome isolate term1_stool, whole genome shotgun sequencing... | isolation source: gut | host: Homo sapiens | place: USA: California
CAGGAAGTCGGAAACGCCAACATGCTGACAAAAGCTCTGATTGACCGGCTTATCAACAAAGTTTACGTCTTTCCAGGAGATCGGATTGAGATTGAATATGCAACACAGGATTTCTTAAAAACAAAGGAATCTGAAAAGGAGGTATAACCGTGAATACCCATTTGAAACAGCTATGGGCAGCTATGAGGCTGCCCGAAAAACTTCAAAAAAAGTTATAAATTTTTTTGTCGTGGGCTTGACATACGGGTGTCTGAGGTCATGCACCCTTATTTGTGGCAGTCCTGCGGCTTCTGCACCCTTTTCTAAACGGCGTTTGATGAAGAACTTAGACACAGTAAAGAGCCTGTCAGAAGGCTTGTAATCGTACAGCAGGGAGGTGTATTTCCTTACTGCATCCTCTATAAATGGCGGTATTGTCGGCTCTCGGTTACTTCTTTCTGTTTTTGGTGGGAGTATTAAGTCTTTCCGGTCAAAACGGTGGTATGTCTTGTTAATTCTAATAGTATGTTTTTCAAAGTCGAAATCTTCTAAAGTGAGTGCCAGGAGCTCGCCGGAGCGCAGACCAACCCAGAACAGCAGCAAAAAGATAGGATATTCGGGGTACTGTCCTTCGTAGGTTTTAATAAAGGCGTTGAATTGCTCCAACGTCCAAAACTGCAATTCGGGACGCTTACCGCTGATTTTTCCACACTCTCGGGCAGGATTCTTTTGCAGACCATAATACTTGATAGCATGGTTAAAAATAGCCGATAGGTGCCCGTTTATGGTGTGCAGATAATTCGGGCCATATTTGCCCTTATTTAATAGCTCATTCTGCCATTGCCGCACCTGTGCCACTGTAATAGCGTTGATAGGCATATCTTTAAAATAAGGCAGAATATGGGTATTTATCCCACTTTCTTTTACACGGTAGCTTGTGGGCTTTTGGCGTATCTTGCAATCAGACAGATATAGATCTGTCATTTGTTCAAAGGACATATCACAAGAGCCGGACTGCTGCAGCTTAAAGGTGCGCTCGTATTCCTGTGCATCCTTCTTACGGGCAAAGCCCTCTTTCTTTTTGCGCTTGCGGTTGCCTTGCCAGTCCTGGTAGTAGAAACTGGTGTACCAAGTATTCTTTTCTTCATTCTTGTAAACAGGCATAAAAATAAGACCTCCTTAAAATTGGGTATAGAAAAATAAGGGTAGGTCTGATATAATAACGGTGTTGAGGCGGTATTCTACCAGAGTACCCACTATATGAAAGCCTTTCCTGTTGGCGCAGGAGGGGCTTTTTTACTTTTGCGCATTTTTGAGCAAAACCGCAGACGTTTGCGGATTTCCCAAGAAGTTGGGAAAGCTACCTAAGTTTAATTTAGGGATGTCGGGCAGGGTGGACACCCTTTCGCCACAAGTGGAGAAAGCTGTCAGAACGATTCGTTCAGTTAGCCTATCTGCGGTACCGTTTTGGTACCCGAGACAATTATCCACAGTTTCGGTTAGGGTGGACGTAGTCAAACTATAGTCGAAACCGCTCAATCTTGAGCAGGTTCATTTAGGGGGGGGGAGATTTAATCTATCCCCTTTCGCCCACAAGTTGTAGAATTCATGCCCACAAGTGGGCAGGCTGTCACGAGTTGGGCTCGTCTGGGGTAGCATCCTTTTTTTGATATTTTTTCATTTGAGCAAGGTCTGTTGTATACTCGACCGCTTTTTTCTTGCCTTCATCATTGAGCTTACTGTATGGTTCTAAAATGGAACGAGCACTATTGCTGACGTATTGCCCTATATTCTTCATTGCTTCAGATGTGTTAATAGCAATGTCTTTTGTAACTCCTTGCATTTCCGTACCGGTATTCAACATTTTATCAATGATTTCCTCTGCTCTTTTCATAAGAATAGCATCTGCTTTAGAGCCTCCAGTAAAAAGAGAAGTAATATTCGACCTTTCGCCGTAAAGGTCTGAGAGGGAGACTCCTAAAGCTGCCGCAATTCTTTCCAGAGTTTCTACTTTTGGATTTGCTTTACCGAGTTCGTATTTTCTTATATTTGCCTCTGCTATTTTAGGGTTGCACAGTTCGCCTAATTGTTTCTGAGTAAGCCCCTTATCTTTTCTGAATTTTTTGATATTTTCATGGACAGTCATTTTTTCACGCTCCTTCAAAAAGAGTATAACACACCATGCGAAAAAATAACAGATAAAAAAATATCTAAATTCTCTGTTGACAGATAATATATTATCTGATAACATGATGATAACAGATAAAAAAGAATCTGTCAAGCATAAAGGAGGTGAGAAAATGAAAACAGCAAAAAGCATACTTCGTGTGGATGCGAAAAAACTACAGTTACACATGGCTGAAAAATTTATGAATCCTTATGACCTGTGTAGTAAGGCAGATATTTCCTATCCAAGCTATCAGCGCATTGTAAAGTGCGGTAATTGCAAAATTGCTACGCTGGGCAAACTGGCGGCGGCTTTAGGGGTATCTGTAACGGAAATCTTAGAGGACTGAAGGAGGTGTAAAGATGGAAAGTAAATACTACAAAGCTACGGATGTCATGGCTATGCTTGAGTGTTCCGAGACATACGCATATAAGGTTATCCGGCAGCTGAACGAGGAACTTGAGGCAGATGGATACATAGTAGTACGGGGCAAGGTGCCGAAGCAGTACCTTGAAAAAAAGCTGTGTCTGGGGTGATTGCATGAAATTAAATGAAATCGTCCTAAAGGACTTATTCAGCCATGCGCCTGTAGGGGAAAATTTCCGCTTTGTTTTTCTGGTGGAGAATGAGGCACTGGAGGATAAAATCTTGCAGGCTGGCTATATGGCGGTCGGAATTTCCGACGAACCACAAAAAGCAGTTTTTCTGAAAATCATAGAGGAGTGCCAATTCTCATGGATGAAAGACTTTTGTTTTATTCCAAGCTCAAAATTTGGGTTTCTGGGAGAGGTAAAAAAGCAGCTTGAAGGGCTTGGCTATACGGTTTTATCCGATGGTTGGAAAATCTTCAAAGATAAGGAGAGCCGTTTCCTGCTGAACCCCGAGGAGCTGAAAGCAGCACTGCAAGCCTACATAATGAGAACCAGTGAACCGACAAGCGAGAATACAGGACAGCCCCCTTTGGCAATCAGTGCGGTAGAACTGATGAAAAAGGAAATCCTGCCGCCCGATTGGATTGTAAAAGATATGATTCTGCCGGGGCTTTCACTGCTTGCAGGCGCGTCCAAACTGGGAAAATCATGGTTTGTTTTGCAGCTCTGCATCTGCGTGGCATCCGGTAAGCCGTTCATGGGGAAGGAAACGAAGAAATCAAAGGTGCTGTATCTTTCTTTGGAGGACAGCGAAAGGCGTTTACAAAGCCGCATGAAAAGGCAACTGCAAGGCGCACCTGCACCCGAAGGATTGTTTTTCGTGACAAAGGCGAACCAGTTAGGGAGCGGACTGATAGAGCAGTTAGAGCCGTATGTAAAAGACGGTGTCAAGCTGATTGTTATTGATACGCTCCAGAAGGTCAGAGTATCTGGCGGAAATAAAAACGCCTATGCCGCTGACTATGACGAAATGGGCGTATTAAAGGAATACGCCGATAAGAAGGACATTTCGATTTTTCCGGTACACCACACAAGGAAAATGAAGGATGACGATGTTTTCAACATGGTTTCCGGCACTACAGGCATCATGGGCGCGGCTGATACGATCATGATTTTAACGAAGGACAAGCGTTCGGAAACAAAGGCGGCTTTGCATGTAACGGGGCGTGACGTGTTCACCGATACGCTGGAGGTCGAATTTAATCGCAGTACCTGCACATGGTCGAACCTTGGCAGTAAAGAGGATTTAGAAAAGCAAGAGAAGGAACGTGCTTACCTTGATGACCCCATTGTAAAGACCATCAAGGAATTACTTGAGGACTACAGCGGATGGCAGGGAACGGCTACAGACTTCCAGAATGAAATGATGAACAGAAACAAGGGCTATATAGAAACAAAAGTTATCGGGAAACGCTTTAGAGAGGTAAAACAATTTCTTTATGAAAAGGATTCTATTATTTACGAAGAACCCGACAACGCAAAAAGGAAGATTCATAAATTTAGAAGAACTAGACTAAAGTTATTTTCTACCGATACTAACGATACTGTCGATACTAACGATACTGTCGATACTCATGCTACAACGCCACCATAGTAGCGATAGGTATCGAGAGTGAAAAAATCTGTCGATACCCTAGAAACCCAGCAAAATCAAGGATTCTTACGCCTGGTATCGACAGTATCGACAGTATCATGAATATAGCAAAAAAAAGCAGTATAGCCTTATGTCCTGTGAAAAAGTGGCGGAATAAAAAGAAAACCCAATAAAATCAATACTTCTGGTACTTCCCCAAGGTGGTGGAGAGCGAAAAAATACTTCTGGTACTTCCTCAAGGTGGGAAAAGCCAGAACGCAGTAAAATCAAGGCTTTGCGCTTTACTCCCCCACTTCACAGGGGTATATAGAAAGAGAGGAGCAAGTAAATGAACGAAAGAACCATTGAAGAAATTAAGAACCAATACCTTATTAAGCAGATTTATAAGCCGGATAAGGATTTGTATGTAGTATTGACCGGCACAGACGAAAACGGCAAAGTAGAACATCTTGTGCTTGAAGTTGACTATTTGGCAGTATGTTTTGATGGTGGGATTAGACCGGTAGTCCTACGTGATGGGGATTACGAGGTATTTGCTGATAGAGAAGATTATGATGGTTTTTATACCAGAAAAGATTTAGACCGCATGAGAAGAAAGTGCGAAGATGAATTTCTATTCTATTAAGAGGGGGTAGCCGACATGAAACAGAATTTAAATTTTGACGATATAAAAGGAATCGACATGAACACAGTAATTAAAGGCATTGCAGAGGAATTAGCAAAGAGAGCGTATATTGATGCGGAACTGCTCAGCACAGAGGAGATTGATGTGGTAACCGATGAGGTTTACGGACTTTACTGGGATAACCCGAAATTTTTCGATGTGAGATGCGATTTAGAGGAGAAGATTTTAAAAAGAGCGGTGCTGATGGAGCAGAATGGATTTATCTGTGGGTTCAAATGTGCAGTAGGGATGCTGTGCGATTATGCGGAAAATAAAAAAGTCCCTGCGACCGACCAAAGTACACAAGGGACAATAAATATTTAAATTATTATACCGCAGGAGGTGCGAAATTGTCAATTAAAATCAAAGTCAGCTATACGGATGAAGGGGAAAAGCGGCTGATCCTCAAGCTGCTGCGCCCTTTACTTGAAAAGGGATACCGCTGCAAGGAGCAGAAGGGCACCCCAAGGAGCCGCATCTATATACAGCATAAAGGGCATTTAGGCGGCGGAGAGGACAGCGAAAACGATACATAAGAATAGCTATAAGCCTTGATATTTCAATGGTTTCATGGTATAATACCCCCATAAATAAATAGCGTGGGGAGTACCGCAGCACTGCTGTAAGTCTATAAGGCGTGGGAAATGGTTTTATAACCGTCCTGCGCCTTTTTATTTATATTTGATACTCAGCCCTACTCAAGGCGTAAAAGGAGGATAAGAGAATGGAAAACAACAACAACGCAGCGGCAAACAGTAACGTGAATACAGAGGTAAATAACAACCCTGCAGGCGCAAACGCTGGCACCGAGAAAACATTCACACAGGAAGAAGTAAACAACATTGTACAGGAACGTCTGGCAAGGGAACGGGCAAAGAATGAGCCTACACCTGCGGAACTGCGGGAAAAGGAGCTGACTGCCCGAGAGAATAAAATGAGTTGCAAGGAATACATTGCAGAACAGAAATACCCGAGTGAACTGCTTGATTTGTTCGATACCGCGGACATGGAACAATTCAAGGGGAATGTTGAGAAGATGAAGGAGCTGTTTCCCCGCATCTTCATGCCCCCTAGCAAGATACCTATTGCTGTAAGGGGTTGCTCTTTGGGCGGCGTTACCAAACCAGATCCCATCGCTGCGGCGTTCCGACTGCCTAACGGAGGAGAGGATTAAAGAATGGCAATTAACTTAACAACAAAAGTAGTACCCTATACAGACGAAGTCTTTGCGAAGGAAAGCAAGAAATCCCTGCTGACAAACTCTGATTTCGACTGGGTAGGGGCGCATACCATTAAGGTATACAAGATTTCTACAGTTGGCATGAATGACTATAACCGTTCCGGTGCTGACGATAATAACTGGTCTCGTTATGGTGCTGTAGCCGGCTTGGATGCGACCACAGAGGAAATGACACTGAAAAAAGACCGCTCTTTCACTTTTGCGATTGATAAGCTGGATGAGGATGAAACCCTGCAGCAGCTGGCGGCGGCAACCGCTCTCGCAAGACAGCAGCGTGAAATTGTAGTGCCCGAAGTGGATAAGTACACCTATGGGGTGATGTGTGCCAATGCAGGCCACAAGCCCGAGGCGGTGGCACTGACGAAGGAAAATATTTATAGCGAGATTCTGAAAGCAAGCGAGGCTCTGGATAATGCGGAGGCACCTGAGGCGGGGCGCGTGCTGCTTGTAACCCCTGCGGTATATGCTCTGATGAAAAAGAGCCCTGATATTGTAATGGATACAGATTTCTCCGCAGAGCTGCGCTTAAAGGGTGTGATTGCACAGCTGGACGGTGCGCAGATTGTAAAGGTGCCTGCAAAGAGACTGCCTGAGAATTTCGGTTTTATGATGGCGCATCCTGCGGCAACCGTAGCACCTACCAAGTTGGAGGATTTCAAGTGTCACATTGACCCTCCTGGTATCAGCGGCTCTCTGGTGGAGGGGCGTATCTGCTACGATGCTTTTGTACTGGAGAATAAAGCAAAGGCAATCTATTATCAGACCGTTCCGGCGGCGGTTGCTGTAGCTTCTGTAGCGAAAGAATAAACTTTAGGGGGATGCCTTGTGGTGTCCCCTGTTTTTATATGCTGGTGTGAATAGGGGGAGACGTTATGACAAATGAGGAGCTTGCATTAAAGATACAGAACGGGGAGCGGAATCTGATTCCGACCCTGTGGGAGCAGGTGGAGCGGTTTATTTACCTAAAATCTGAAAACTGGTATTGGCAGCATGAGGAAACCTGCATCCGCTGCGGTGTGGCTCTTGATGATTTAAAGCAGGTGTCATACTTTGCCTTTCTGGATGCTATCAGATATTACACCTCTGCGGACAGCTATAAGTTTCTTACCTATCTGGTTTTTCCGCTGCGGAATCGGTTTAACGAGGCGTGCGGAATCCGCACAAAGGCGCAGGCACAAAGGCCGCTGAACAGATGCAAGAGCCTTAATGCCGCTGTCCCCGGCTTTGAGGAAGGTATAACCTATGAGGATACAATCATTGACGAGCTTGCCGCTGAGGACTTCCAGAGGGCAGAGGATGGCATATACAACGAACAGCTGCGGAGCGTTCTTGATGAGTGTCTGGCAACCCTCCCCGAGGTGCAGAGCACCGTTATTCAGTACCGCTATTTTGAGGGGCTGACGGTTGAAAAGGCGGGGGAGAGAGTAGGACTGAATCGTAAGCAGTGCAGGAACAGGGAAACAGAAGGTTTGAGGAAATTGCGCAGGGGGAAGAACAGAGAGCGGCTTGAGACATTTGCTGACGGTATCATTTCCCGTTATGCCTATTACGGCAGCTATTCTCTCTGGAGAGCCACAGGGACAAGCTCCACAGAATACACAGCATTAAAACTTATAGAGGAGACATGACAATGATAAGAGTTGATAAAATGGCACAGCAGGCGAAAGAGATTCGGAAGGCTCTGCAGCCCGTTTTCTTCCTTGCTATGGTTGAGGCGGTAAAAGCCGGATGGGTGGTTGTGTTCCATCTGTGGTATGGAAATAGCAGCAGTTATGAGAGAGTTACTTCCTTCTGTCCGGACTTGGAAAGCGTTGATAAGCGTGTGGAAGATATGCAGAAAAGATACCCCGGCGAAAAAGAGCCTGTTGTAATTATTGACAACCTGCAGGAAGGGGGATAAGATGGAGGAGAGTAAACGGCTGCGGCTAAAGCTGACTACTGCCACAGAGGTGCGCAGAGCACTTACAAGGGTATCAAATATGGTTCTGAACGGGGAACTTGACCCAAAGAGAGCCAATGCTATTATCTTGGCTTGTAACGCCATTTTGAGTAGTATTCGGACGGATGAACAGGGGAAGAAGATGGCAGAGTTGGAGGAATTGCTTGCAGAGTTGAAGCGTACCAAAAACGTACTATAAGAAAGAAAAACCTTGTAAAATAGCCTATGTGAACAGAAAAATAAGCAAAGAAAACGGCAAATAACAAGGGAAATAACGAGTGTAAAGGTCTACCGTAGACTGGATGATTAAAAGAGGGTGGTTTTATGACAAAGACCAATGTGATGCGTCTTCTGGAGGCGGCAGGGATTGCCTACCGCACTGCGGAGTATGAATATGATGAAGCGAACCTTTCGGGACTGCATGCGGCGGAGCAGGTTGGCATGGATGCGGATCAGGTGTTTAAAACACTGGTAACCAGAGGGGATAAAACAGGGATTCTGGTATTCTGTATCCCTGTGGATATGGAACTGGATTTGAAAAAGGCGGCATCTGTTTCCAAAAATAAGAAGGTGGAAATGACGCACATGAAGGAGCTGCTGGGGCTGACGGGCTATATCCGCGGCGGCTGCTCCCCAATCGGGATGAAGAAAAAATACCCCACCTTTATTGATGAAACCTGTATCCTCTTTGATGAAATCGCGGTCAGCGCAGGGGTGCGCGGCGAACAGGTGATTCTGAATCCGCAGGATCTGGTGCAGTATATCGAAGCGACAGAGGCAGACATCACAAAGCCGATGGAATAAAACAAAAAAAGAAAAATAAAAAAATAAGAAGAAATAAGAAAACAGCGACTTCTGAGAAACCGGAAATCGCTGTTTTTTGCTATTGCTTTTCTGTTATTTTGTAATTTTAATGCTCTCGCTGGGAGCGCTTTCCTGCCCATCAATCACTGTGGTCACACGCAGATAGCAGGTACCGTTGACAGAGATGCCGAAGCACTGTGGATATCCCCAGTACCATTTTTCGCTGCTGTTATTGCTGATGCGCGTGTATGGCCCATCCGGAGTGAGGGATTTGTATACATAATAATGGTCTGCGCCGTAAACGGGAGCCCATGAAACGTATGCGTAGCCGTCCTGCGCCAGCCTTGCGCGCAGATTCTGCGGTGCAGAGGGGGTATAGGTGTAGCCCTGCATTGCGCTGAGCGGCAGAGAAAGCTTCTGCGGCACCTGCAATACCTGTGCGATGGGGATAGAGAAATAATGCGAGTCCCCAAAGAAGGAGGTCATGCCGATGACCTCACCGGTGCTGTTGAATAAAGCACCGCCGCTGCTGCCGGGGGCAATGACGGCGGAGGTGGAAATCACATCCGTATCATAGCCGTTGATTGTGCCTGTGCTGACAGTGTTGCGCGCGCCGCCGGGAGAGCCGATGGACGTAACCGCATCCCCAACCTTGTAGGAAAAGGCAGGCGTTGCGGCAGAAAGGTCCGTTTTTTCGATTCTCAGAAGGGCGATGTCGGCGGAAGTATCAAGTCCGACTACGGTTGTCGTGCCTTGATAAATCGTGCCGTCCGCAAACACAAACTGCGCGGTTGCCGCACCCTTAATCACATGATAATTCGTGGCAATCAGACCATCTGCGGAAAGCACAATGCCACTGCCCTGCATTTTATTCGTCTGGATATAAACAACGGAATCATTGTTTTCTGTCTTTTCCGGTGCCGTATATTCCGCGGAATGGATGGAAACCGAGGAGGTGCTCTGGTTCCATGTGACCTCTGCGCCGCTGTATTCGGCTAAGAAGCGAAGCGGCACGAAGGTGCGCCCATTCCTGATTTTTGCCGGAGCATCAATAGAAACCGCTTTGCCGTTGACGATGGCTGTTTTTTCGTCAGGATGCAGGGAAATCTGTATTTCGTCCTTTTCTGCGAGGACGGTTTTGCTTTCCTCCTGCCATGCAACAGAATACCCCAGAGATTCCAGAATGCCGCGCATGGGTACTAATACGCGGTCGTTTTCGATAAAGGGAGCTTCAGCAAAAGAAACAGCCTTATCATCCAGAAAAATGCGAATGGATGCCGCTGCCGCTGTCTGCATGGAGCATAAAAAGAGAAACAGAAAGAGGAAACTTCCTCTTACCAATCGTTTCATGGTGGTTCACTTCCTTTCTAGCGTAAAGTATATCACAGAACAGGGCTTTGCGGACAAAATTTAGAAAAATTTAAGAAATGTGCGCGCATGGCAGGAGGATTTGATTTTTTCCTGTATTTATAGTATCCTCTTAGGACGGAGGTGAGGATAATGTTTGAACGAATTACGGAGAAAACCTTTGATGAAATTTTTCCATTACTGGAAAGCGCGTTCCCTGTGACGGAATTACGCGTGAAGGAGGACCAGCGCGCACTGCTCGGGGAGCCGTGCTATCGGCTTTACGGCGTGCGCAGAGAAGGCGCGTTTGCGGCAACCTTTGCGACATGGGAAATCGAGGATTTTTTATATATTGAGCATTTTGCGGTAAAAGAGGAATACCGCAACGGCGGCTACGGCGGCATGCTTCTGGATGCCCTTCTGGCGGAGAAAAAACGCCCGATGGTGCTTGAGGTGGAGCTGCCGGAGGATGCGCTGACAAGGCGGCGGATTGGCTTTTATGAGCGGCATGGACTTGTGTTCAACAGCTATCCCTATTTGCAGCCGCCCATGCGAAAGGGGCAGGGAGTCCTGCCGCTGCGGCTGATGACGAAGCCTGCCGCCATTGATGCAAAAACCTATCAGCGGTATAAGAAACGGATACACAGCATCGTATATAAATATGAGGGTGATTTGTAATGGGCTATTGCTTTGGAATCGATATCGGCGGCACAACGGTGAAAATCGGGCTTGCGGCAGAGGATGGAACGCTTCTGGAAGGATGGGAAATTCCTACCCGAAGGGAGCCGACACCGGAGGGTCTTCTGTTGGGCATCAGGGTGTCCATACTGGACAGATTGGACAGGGGACTGGACAGGGGAAAAAAGCAAAAAATCCGCAGAGCGGACATCCTCGGCATCGGCATGGCTGCCCCCGGTGCGGTGACGGCGGATGGCATCCTGCATGGCGCGGTCAATATCGGCTGGGGAGATGTGGCACTTGCCGAGGAGGCAGAGCGCATCATCGGCATTTCACCCGTCTGCGTTGGGAATGATGCCCGTCTGGCGGCATTGGGCGAAGCAGCCTACGGCGCAGGTGTCGGGGCGAGGAGCATGCTCATGGTGACGCTTGGCACGGGAGTTGGCGGCGGCGTGGTGCTGAACGGGAAGGTTCTCATGGGGGAGAGCGGTGTGGCAGGCGAAATCGGGCACATGACGGTGAATCCCTTTGAGACGGTGCGCTGCAACTGCGGCAAAATGGGCTGTCTGGAGCAATATGCCTCTGCGACGGGAATGGTGCGCGTGGCGAAGCAGGTTCTTGCTAAGCGGAGAGAGGATTCCCTGCTGCGGCAGAAGGAGGTAACGGCAAAGACCCTCTGGGATGCGGCGCGGGCAGGCGATGCGCTTGCCAATGAGATTACGGATGCGGTTTCGGCGTATCTGGGGATGGCGCTTGCCAATGCGATGTATCTTGTGGATACGGAGAAAATCGTATTTGGCGGCGGCGTTTCTAAGGCAGGGGAGCTGCTTCTGCAAAAAGTCGAAAAAGCCTACAGGAGCAGGGTTTTTGCGCACAGCAGAGAAAAGGAGTTCCTTTTGGCAAAGCTGGGCAATGCCGCAGGGATGCGCGGTGCGGCGGCATTGTTGCTACAGAAAATCAAATAGAAGCATGTAAATAGTGGACAAAAACGGTGTTAAGTTTTTGTGAAAATATGCTGAAAAAGAAAAATGACAAAAATTCCGCGCAAAAAAGAAGGAAAACACGGAGTTTTGGAGAATTTACAATATAACAGGAAACATCCGAAGCGGATATCCTGTCAAATTATGAATGATTCAAAGGCATACCACCGGAAAACTATTTAAAGGGGGAGATTGCAATGGTTAAAATTCTTGCAGGCGAAAAAGGTGAAGGCAAAACAAAAAGAATGATCGACATGGCAAATGCAGCCGGCAAAGAGGCAAAGGGCAATATTGTCTTTGTTGATGACGACAACAGCCACATGTACGATTTGCATTATAGTGTGCGTTTCGTAGAAACACCGAAGTTCATTATGGAAGATCCACAGGTATTCAGAGGCTTTGTGTGTGGTATCCTTTCTCAGAACAGTGATATTGAAACCATTTACATTGATGGGTTGAACCATATTATGGACAGAATCAGCGACGCAGATTTCACAGCCTTCATTCAGGAATTGGATAAGACTTCCAAGGAAGCGGAAATGGATATGGTTATGATTATCAGCCGCAAAACAGATGCACTTCCTGCAGAGGTACAGCAGTATCTGATTTAATCTTTTAAAATTGAAACATTCATGAACCGAAAAGGGACTCTTTTTAGAGTCCTTTTTAGGTGTCGACAAAGTCGACCCCTAAGTCGAAATCAGGATTTCGACTTGTTTAGACAGGTGAATAAACAGACGAGTTCCATCGGCTAAAAAGCCTTGAAACTCGCCGTTTTCCTCGCCGGAAATGAATTCCGACTGCGGATTCCATTCAGGAAACTCCTTCGTTTCCCGAACCTTTCCGCGGCATCAAAACAACCTTGTCTACAGACTGAGGGGGGCTCTTTTTAGAGTCCTTTTTTATTGTAAAGGAATATTGTTTGCAAGAAAAAACAGTTGTAGGACAAAAAGGACAAAATTTGCTTAAATTTTTGTATAATTTGAAGAACAGAACAGTATTTCACTTTACTTTTGGGTTTTCTTTGTGCTAAAATACAAGCTATAGAACGTATTTTGTATGCAAAAATGGAAAAATAGAACAATTCTTTGTTTATTTTTTTTAACGAAATCATGGAGAGAAACCAGAAAGGGAGAACAGACATGAACAAATTTCAGGAAATGTACCGTGCAAAGCTGAAAACAGCGGAAGAGGTTGCAATGTATGTAAAATCCGGTGATATCTGTGCCTGTCCTACAGGCTTGGAGGAGCCCGAAACCATCTGTGCGGCTGTCGGCGAAAGAGCAAGACGCGGCGAAATCACAGGAGTACAGCACCATGCGATTCTGTCCGTAAAGGGCAATGCGTTTATGGACCCTGCACTCAAGGGTAAATATGATTATGTATCCTGGTTTACAGGCGGCGCAGGCAGAAAGGGAATTCAGCAGGGCTACTATACCTATGTACCGAATAACTACAGCACAGCACCCGGCTACTGGAGAGACTGCATGCCCAGACTGGATGTATTCTATGCTGAGGTTTCCCCGATGGACAAGCATGGCTATTTCTCCTGCGGCATGGCCGGGGCAGAGGTGGTTGCGCTGAGAGATAAGGCAACGATCATCCTGCTGGAGGTCAACGAAAAAATGCCCCGTGTTATGGGGAATAACCTGATTCACATTTCTCAGGTAACGGCTCTGTGCGAATCCTGCCATGAGCTGCTGGAGCTGCCCGAAACCGTACTGACAGAAACAGATAAGAAAATCGGTCAGATGATTGCGGACGAGGTTCCCAACGGCGCAACCCTGCAGCTGGGGATTGGCGGCGTTCCCAATGCGGTTGGCGTTCTGCTGCGCGATAAGAAGGATCTGGGTCTGCATACCGAAATGTTTACAGACAGCATGGTTGACCTGCTTGAATGCGGCGCAGTTACCAATATGAAAAAGCCCATCAATGTCGGCAAAACGATTGCCACACTGGCTTGGGGCACAAAGAAAATGTACGAATACATGGATGATAACCCTGCATTTGAAATGCACCCCGTTGATTATACAAACAACCCCTATGTCATCGGTCAGCATGACAACTTCATTTCCGTGAATGCCTGTGTAGAGATTGACCTGTTTGGTCAGGTTTGTGCGGAATCTCTGGGCACACTGCATTACAGCGGTTCCGGCGGTCAGGTGGACTTCGTGCGCGGCGCGAACCTTTCCAAGGGCGGCAAGGGCTTTATCGCGATGACCTCTACCGCAAAAAACGGTACGGTTTCCAAGGTAAAACCCGTGCTGACACCCGGCTCCATTGTGACAACCTCTAAGAATGAAGTGGACTTCCTGGTAACGGAAAACAATATTGTTCGTCTGAAGGGCAGAACCGCAAGCGAAAGAGCGAAAATGATTATCTCTCTGGCGGCACCCGAATTCAGAGATGAGCTGCTGTTTGAAGCAAAGAAAATGAATCTGATTGTATAAGTGGTAGTAACACAAAAGCCCGACCGAAAGGTCGGGCTTTTGTGTTGCGTTTCGGATAGATTTATGGTATGTTGAAACAAAACCATGGAAAAAGGAGGTAGGAGCGGTGAGAAAAAGCTGGGACGAATATTTCATGGAAATTGCTGAGATTGTAAAAACACGCTCGACCTGCCTGCGCAGACAGGTGGGGGCGGTGATTGTAAAGGATAACCGTATCATTACGACAGGCTACAACGGTGCGCCCTCGGGGCTGCGCCACTGCACGGACATCGGCGGCTGTGAACGGGAGCGGCTGCATATTCCCTCGGGACAGCGGCATGAGCTTTGCCGCGCACTGCATGCGGAGCAGAACGCCATCATTCAGGCGGCGAAGGTGGGTGTGAGTACGGAGGGGGCGACGATTTATATTACTTTGCAGCCCTGTGTCATCTGTGCGAAAATGTTGGTTAACGCAGGCATTACGCGTATTGTACACAGGGGCGAATACCCCGACCCCCTTTCGCAGTCCATTCTGGCAGAGGCAGGGATTGAGGTTATGGCAATGGACTGATTTTTCGGGATTTTTCCCATTTGCATCAGAAAAAAATTTTGTGGTATACTTATATCAGAAAAGCTTATGAATATGGAGGATGCAGGAGGGAGAACGATGTTTCGGAAGGGTGAATATGTCATTTATGGAAATAACGGTATTTGCTGCATCGAGGAGATTGGTGTGCCGCGCGATACGCCGCTGGGAGACGGCGGGAAGGAATATTACACGCTTGCGCCGGTATTTTCCAGTGGGAAAATTTATGCGCCTTTGGATACGAAGGTATTCATGCGCCCGATTCTGACAAAGGCGGAAGCGGAGGAGCTGATTTTGCAGATTCCCGAAATTCGGGCAGAGGAGGTCATTGGGCAGGATGTGCGCGCCCTTGGCGAGAAATACAAGGGCTGTCTGGATACCCACCGATGCGAGGATTTGGTCAGGCTGATTAAAACCGTTTACCGCAAGGAGAAAAGACTGGAGGAAAACGGCAAAAAGCTGGCAAAGACTGAACGGGAATACAGCAAGCTGGCGAAGGAACTGCTTCACAGAGAATTTTCTATGGCACTGGAGGTTCCTTATGATGAGGTGGAGAATTATATTACGGAAAAAGTGGCGGCATTGCAAAAGTAAGATGAGGCATAACCCTGAATCGAGTGGATTCGGGGTTTTTTGTTTGGCTTGCGCTTTCTTTCTGCTTTGGGTATAATGAAGCTAAAAGAGAAACGAATGTTCTCTTGTATTCTGAAGAAATTTGGTGAGAATATGATTTCCTATATCAAAGGCACATTGGAACGGCGCGGCGAGAATGACATTATTGTGGAGGCAGGCGGTATCGGCTACCGTATTTTTGTATCCCCTGCCACATTGGCGAAGCTGCCGCAGACGGGCGAAGCGGTGCAGATTTTTACATATTTCAGCGTGAAGGAGGATGGTATGAGCCTGTACGGCTTTGCGGCGAGAGAGGAGCAGGAGATGTTTGAAAAGCTGCTGTTGGTAAACGGCGTAGGCCCGAAGGGGGCATTAGGCTTTCTTTCGGTGCTGAACCCCTCAGAAATTGTGATGGCAATTTTATCGGATGATGTGAAAACGCTTTCCAAGGCACCGGGGGTCGGCAGAAAAACAGCACAGCGCGTGATTCTGGATTTGAAGGATAAATTCAAAACAGAGGATGCGGTTTCCTCGTTTGAGGGGGCGGCAGGTATTGCGGAAAGCGTTGGCGGCGGTGATGCGAAATTTGAAGCGATTGATGCTATGACGGCGTTGGGCTACAGCCGCAGTGAGGCGGCACAGGCGGTCAATGCGGTTGCGGCAGAGGGCATGACAACAGAGGATATTTTGAAGGCGGCGCTCAAGCGTATGATTACCTTCTGAGGATAGAGGACAGGTGTTTTAGTTGGAAAACAGACGGATTTTGACGACAGGCTTGCGGGAGGAAGACCGCGAGCTGGAGCCAAAGCTGCGCCCTGCCACGCTGGAAAGCTACATCGGGCAGGAAAGCGTAAAGGAGAATATGCGCGTATTCATACAGGCGGCAAAGCAGAGGAAAGAGGCACTCGACCATGTGCTTTTATATGGCCCGCCGGGGTTAGGGAAAACTACGCTCTCGAATATCATTGCAAACGAGATGGACGTGAATATTAAGACGACCTCCGGCCCTGCGATTGAACGCCCGGGGGATATGGCGGCGGTGCTGAACAGCTTAAATGAGGGGGATATTCTCTTTATTGATGAAATTCATCGGCTGAACCGCATGATTGAGGAGATTCTTTATCCTGCGATGGAGGATTTTGTGATTGATATTATGATTGGCAAGGGGCCGGGGGCACGCTCTGTGCGGCTGGATTTGCCACGGTTTACGCTGATTGGCGCAACGACTAGAATCGGGCTTTTGACGGCACCGCTCCGTGACAGATTCGGCGTGGTACAGCGGCTGGAGCCATACAGCGTGGAGAATCTGAAAATCATTCTGAAGCGCTCCGCTGCGGTTTTGCAGGTGGAGATGGAGGAAGGCGGTGCAGAGGAGATTGCGCGCCGCTCCCGTGGGACACCGCGACTGGCAAACCGTATGCTCAAGCGTGTGCGTGACTTTGCGCAGGTGCGCTATGACGGGGTGATTACGGAGGAAGTGGCGAGATTCGCACTGGATTTACTGGATATTGACAAGGTGGGGCTTGACCAGACGGACAGAAAAATGCTGCTGACGATGATTGAAAAATTCGGCGGAGGGCCCGTTGGGCTGGATACCCTTGCGGCATCCATCAATGAGGAATCCGAAACGATTGAGGATGTTTATGAGCCGTATTTATTGCAGCTGGGGTATATTCAGCGCACCCCCAGAGGACGCGTGGTGACAAGGCTTGGCTATGCCCACTTCGGCATGACACCGCCTGAGGGCTGAAAGGAGAAAAACGCATGAAATTGAAGATAAATGAAGTGATTGAGGACGTAAGAGATGAGCTGCTTTGCTACGAGGAGGGCGAAGCGGTGGTAGATAGCTGGGAAAAGGAATTTCGGGAATGGATTGAGAAAAACAAGGGCAAGCACAAGGATATTGTTGCCGACAAGAACGGTGTTTTTCTGAAAATCAAGGACGAGGAGGAAATTTTCGAGATTGCGGATTCCTATCTGGATGCCGTTGCGGAAGGAAATGTAAAGAAATATTGGGAAACCTTTTAAGCCGGAAATTGATTTTCTAAGATTTTCTTAAGAATCGGGCGGCGCTGTTGTGTCGAAGAATGTTTTCTGCTATGCTGAAAGAAAAGGTCAGCTTTTGAAAGGGGGACACAATATGAGATGTGCGGCGGATTTTCGGGCAGAGGCAAGAGCAGCGTTAAAGGGACGCTGGGGACTTGCAATCGGGATTGGCTTTCTTGCGATGGTTCTGGGCGGCATTGCCGGTGTCGGTGGGCTTGATGTGAATTTTGTAATGGTAGAAGGCAATTTTCAGATGACCCTGGATATTTTCGGGCAGAGGCTGAATCCGGTAGAAATGATGCGCAATATCGGTGTGGGCAGTGCTTTTCTGGTATGGCAATATCTTTCTGTGGCTGCTGCTCTGGTTGCGATTGTACGATTGATTGTCGGATCGTTTGTCGGAGTTGGCTATATGAAATTCAATCTGGATCTGATTGACGGTGAGGAAGGCAGATTGGAAACGCTGTTTCGTTATGTCAAACAGTGGGGAACGATGCTTGCGGCTGTTTTATTGCAGGCGGTGTATATCATCGGCTGGACGCTGCTGTTTATCATTCCGGGACTTATTGCGGCATATCGTTATCAGCTGACAGGCTATATTCTGGCGGAAAACCCCGAAATGGGTGCAAATGATGCCATTACCCGCTCCAAGGAGCTGATGAAGGGAAATAAATGGAAAACATTTAGTCGCTACTTTTGCAGGCTCTGCTTTATTAATTCTTGTATTAGAAGAATTGTTCAAGAATGCTGACTTTTTCAGTGATTTAGTAATAACAACAGACATTACAAAAATAATTTACACAAGTTTATTATTCCTTGTTATTTACGTTGTACTTATTGCATTGTATAAATATCATGAGAATTTTAAATTCCTTATTTCATATTTATTAACAATAGTTGTATTTATAGAATTAACTCTTAACTTCAACGTTACAGGTATTCCAAGTACTTCTAACAGGGATGCTTATGTTGAAAGTAATGAAGCCTTCAAGCAGTTAAATGAAGCTGCAAAGAAAGATGCTGACGCTGATGGAGTTAAGTTCTATAGAAGCGAACAGTTATCACATAGAACACGTAATGATGGAGCATTGTTCAAATACAATAGTATTTCTACTTTCTCATCTGTATC
>QWCN01003389.1_pt1 | contig 18624 bp, 11 predicted proteins | sample 1972711 | NCBI WGS metagenome assembly QWCN01 (sample SAMN09866707, study PRJNA288562) | Human gut metagenome isolate term1_stool, whole genome shotgun sequencing... | isolation source: gut | host: Homo sapiens | place: USA: California
TGTGCCCATATCCATGAGCCGGGCTGTGGCGTCAAAGAGGCTTTGGAGGAGAAAAAGATAAGTCCTATCCGATACGATAATTATAAGCTTCTATATGAGGAGTTAAAGGATAAGAGGAGGTATTAGTTATGATGAACAAGCTGGCTCCGTCCATCCTGTCCGCCGATTTCGCGGCACTTGGCGAGGATGTACGGAAGGTAGAGGAGGCAGGCGCGGAGTACCTGCATATCGACGTGATGGACGGACATTTTGTCCCGAATTATTCCCTGGGTATCCCGGTCATCGAGTCCATCCGCAGGAAATCTGTGATGGTATTCGACGTCCATCTGATGATAGACAATCCGGATCAGTATATCAAGGCTTTCGCGGAGGCCGGAGCGGATATTCTGACCGTTCACGCGGAGGTCTGCCCCCATCTGAACCGGACCATCGCGGCTATCAAGGAAAACGGCATGAAGGCCTGCGTGGCCCTGAATCCGACCACGCCGCTGAACGTACTGGATTATGTGCTGGAGGATCTGGATATGGTGCTTCTGATGACCATCAACCCGGGCTTCGGCGGTCAGAAGTACATCGAGAGCAGCACCAGAAAGATTCAGGAGCTGCGGAAAATGATGGAGGCCCGCGGCCTCGAGATCGACATCGAGGTAGACGGCGGCATCAAGCTGAACAATGTGAAGACTGTTCTGGACGCAGGCGCGAACATCATCGTGGCAGGATCCGCGGTATATGGCGGCGACGTGCAGAAGAATGTGGCAGACTTTATGAAGATATTGGGTGAAGCATGAGAACAGTAATTATCAGCGGGGGCAGAATCGAGCGCGATTTTGCCCTGTCTTTTTTGGAAAATGAAACCTTTGAGCAGTTTATCGCAGTGGATAATGGACTGCGCTTCTGCTATGACAATCAGATAAAGCCCACATGGATTGTGGGCGACTTTGACACGGCGGCGCCGGAGCTGGTGGAATATTACCAGACACAGACTGATATTCCCATCCGCCGCTTCAATCCGGTGAAGGATTCCACAGACAGTCAGATCGCCATAGAGCTGGCCCTGGAACTGGGAAGCAGTGAAATCACGCTCCTTGGCGGCACGGGTACCCGTATGGATCATGTGCTGGGCAATATTCAGAGCCTGATGCTGGCAAAGAAAAAGGGCGTGTCCTGTGTCATTCTGGATGAATATAACCGAATTCAGCTGATTGATGGGGAGACGAGACTGAAGAAATCGGAGCAGTACGGTAAGTATGTGTCCCTGCTTCCTCTGACTACCGAAGTCACCGGCGTGGATCTGATCGGTTTTAAGTTTAATCTGACCGGTCACACCTTCACCAGTACCGGAAGCGCAGGACTTGGCGTCAGCAATGAAATTATCGAAGATATTGCGGAAATCCGCGTAAAATCCGGAATTTTTGTGTTAATCGAGTCCCGGGACCTTCCGAAACGATCCGAAATATCTGAAAAAAGCAACAGAAATACAAAGTGAAATGCTGGGTTGTCTGCATCCCGGGCGCATTTTAAAATGGAAATTCATGGAAACACCATGGGAATGTTGTAAAATTGTCGAAAAACTGCGGAATATGTTTGTGCATAATTACCAAAAAAACGGGTAGACTAGCCTGCAGACGAAATGTTTCGGCAGGGATTGACAAAGGAAAGACTTGCTGTCATAATACGTCCATCAAAGCAAAAGCGCTTTGAACTAGACTTTGAATTCGTATTCAGGCCTAAAGGAGTGAAAGAAAATGCAGACAAAAAAGATTAAGCTGAACGCAACAGAGGACGTAAAGGAGTTTGTACAGGGCGCAAGCAAGTGCGATTTTGATGTGGATGTTTATTACAACCGCATCCTCATCGACGCCAAGTCCATTCTCGGCGTGCTGAGCATGGATCTGAATCAGATTCTGACTGTGAAATGTCACGGTGAGAACGGCGATTTTGATCGGGTGCTGGCAAAATTTGCAATAGCTTAAAACTAACCGATAAAAGAATACGGCGACAGAAGAAGGAGTCTTCGGCATCCCTGGGATGCCGGAGGCTCCTTCTTCGTTATCAGGGGCCGTTGCCGGGGCTTGCGATCCGGCATTTTTTGTTTCGGCAATTTTACAGGAGCATGCGGCTGTGCTACAATATATTTTTAGAGAACAGCGGTTGGTGAAAGCCAACCGGGAAAAAGCAGGAGAGACCGATACATGGAAGAGACAAGGCCGCAGATCCGCATTTCCGTGCGGGACCTGGTGGAATTTATTCTCCGATCCGGAGATTTGGACAATCGAACAGGAGCGAAGACGGATCTGGAAGCCATGCAGGCCGGCGGGCGGCTCCACCGGAAGATCCAGAGGCGGATGGGCGCGTATTATACCGCTGAGGCTGCCCTTAAGCTTCTGGTTCCCATGGGCGACTTCGACTGCCTGGTGGAAGGGCGGGCCGACGGAATCTTTACGGAGGACGGGGAGATCTACATTGACGAGATTAAGGGCATGTACCGGGATGTGATGCTTCTGGAGGAGCCTGTCCCCGTGCATCTGGCCCAGGCGCTCTGCTACGCCTGCATTTATATGAGACAGCAGGATCTGCCCCGGATCGGCGTCCAGATGACCTATGGCAATCTGGAGACCGGGGAACTGAGGTATTTTCGCTCAGAGCATAAGAGAGAAGCATTGGATGCCTGGTTTGATGAGCTGATGGCCCGCTATGAGAAATGGGCCCGGTTCCAGTACGCGTGGAAGCAGATCCGAAAAGCCAGCATCCGGCCTCTGGAATTCCCCTTTGCCTATCGGGAAGGGCAGCGGGATCTGGCGGCGGGCGTGTACCGGACCATTGCCCGGGGAAAACGGCTTTTTATTCAGGCGCCCACCGGCGTCGGCAAGACCATTTCTACGGTATTCCCGGCGGTGAAGGCCGTGGGCGAGGATCTGGGCGACCGCATCTTTTACCTGACGGCCAAGACGATCACCCGGACCGTGGCCGAGGAAGCCTTCGGAATCTTACGGACTCAGGGTCTGCGCCTGAAGGCAGTGACCCTGACAGCGAAGGAGAAGCTCTGTATCTGCGGGACCCCGGACTGCAATCCGGACGCCTGCCCCTATGCAAAAGGGCATTTCGACCGGATTAACGATGCGGTCTATGAGCTGTTGACGACCGGCCCGGATGCCATCGACCGTGAGCTTCTGCTTTCCCAGGCGGAGCGGCACCGGGTCTGTCCCTTTGAGCTGAGCCTGGACACAGCGACCTGGACCGACGCCATTATCTGTGATTACAATTATGTCTTCGATCCGAACGCGCGCCTGAAGCGCTTCTTCGGCGAGGGTGTGAAGGGCGATTACCTGTTCCTCATCGATGAGGCCCACAACCTGGTGGAGCGGGGGAGGGAGATGTTCAGCGCGCGCCTTTGCAAAGAGGATTTTCTGGAGCTGAAGCGGGCGTTAAAGGGCAGGGATAAAAAGGCTGAACGCCTGCTGGACCGCTGCAATAAGTATCTGTTGGGCTTCAAGCGGGAGTGCGAGACCTGGCAGCTTCATGAGAACATCGATCCGCTGATTCTGCTTGCGCTGTCCCTGTCCACGGAGTTGGACCGTCTGCGTGAGGAGGGGCTGGAGCCGGAGCTGGACGCACAGGTGCTGGAATTCTGGTTTACCCTGCGGGATTTCCTGAATACGGCGGATCTGCTGGATGAAAATTATGTGATCTACAGCGAATTGGGAGAAAATGGAAACTTCTATCTGAAACTCTACTGTGTGGAGACTGCGGAGAACATCCGGGCCTGTCTGGATAAGGGGCGGGCCGCCGTCTTTTTCTCGGCCACCCTGCTTCCCATGCCCTATTATAAGCATCTGTTGGGGGCGGAGGATGATTACGCGGTCTACGCCCGGTCGCCCTTCAGGCCGGAAAAGCGGCTGCTTCTCCTGGGGCAGGATGTGAGCAGCCGCTATACCCGCCGGAACCGCAGCGAGTATGAGCGGATAGCCGCGTATCTGAAGCAGATGAGTAACGCGCGGATGGGGCATTACCTGGCCTTTTTTCCGTCCTACCGGATGATGGAGGATGTCTACGATCTCTATCTGGAGCTGGATGAGGGGCGGACCGAGTGCGTCATTCAGCAAAGCGGCATGGGGGAAGCACAGCGGGAGACCTTCTTAAGCCGTTTCCGGGAACCGGCCTGTACCCGCAGTCTCCTGGGTTTTTGCGTGTTGGGCGGTATCTTCTCCGAGGGCATCGACCTGAAGGGCGAAAGCCTTATCGGGGCGGCCATCGTGGGTACAGGTCTGCCCCAGATCTGCAATGAGCGGGAAATTCTGCGGCAGTATTATGAGGGAAGGCAGATGGACGGCTTCGCCTACGCCTATCGTTATCCGGGCATGAATAAGGTGTTGCAGGCCGCAGGGCGGGTTATACGAACCGAGGAGGATCTGGGCGTGGTATTGCTTCTGGACGACCGGTTTGGGACAGCCGAGTACACGCGCATGTTTCCGCTGGAGTGGAGCGGCGTGCGGGGATGCCGGAGCCGGGATGTGGGAGAGCAGATCGAGGCCTTCTGGAAGATACAGGAAAAATAAAAACACCGATAAGTATGTCTGAGAATAAGACTACTTATCGGTGTTTTGCTATACTGTCCTAGGCAGTAAAATACTCCAGAAACTGCTTTGCAGCAGGACTCAGCGGCAGCTGCTCACTGTGCACCAGCATTAGCTGCCGGCTAGGCAGCTCTTCCGCCAGTGTCAACGGGAACAGATCGCTGGAATGGTTGGGCAGGCAGTAATCCGGCACGAAAGCAATGCCCAGACCAATGGTTGCCAGGTCCAGCAGCAGATCATTACTGGAAAGCTCGATTTCCGGCACCAGATCCAGCTGATGCTGCTGGAACAGGGCATGCAGATATTCGTTGGTGGTACTCTTGCGATCCAGCATCAGAATCGGATAGTTCAGAAGCTCCCTGAAACTCAATTTCTGATTTTCCAGATTAAAATAATTCCGGTTGGCAATAAAGACGTCCTGAAAGCTGCGGACTTTTGTCATATGTCCGGTATTGCCCAGTCTGGAATTAGGGTAATTGGAAAAAATCAAATCCACCTGACCACTTTCCAGAAGATCCACGCAGCCAATGGAGGTATTGTTGGTAACCTTGATATGGATTCCGGGAAATTCCCTGTGGAACCGGCTCAGGAAAGGCCCCAGAAAATACCGGCAGATGGTGTCGCTGGCACCGATGCGCAGCTGGCCGCCGCCCAGGGAATTGGCCTCCATAATCTGATTTTCACCCCGTTTTATCAGGTTGATGGCAGGCTCGATATGGCGCAGCAGAATCTCACCCTCGGGGGTCAGCTGCACCCGCTTTGTGCTCCGGATAAAGAGGTTCTGGTTCAGCTTCTTTTCCAGTACCTTGATGGACTGGCTCACCGCCGACTGAGAGATAAAGAGCTGCTTGGATGCTTCGGAGAAGCTTAAGGTTACAGCCACATGATAGAAGACCTTGTAAAGCTCGTAATTGATATCCATGTAATCACTCCTTCTTTTTCTGATATGCCGACAGAAGCGCAAGGGCCAGAAGGCCGATGGCAGTCAGCAGGGAAATTGCGTCGCCCACCCGGAACAGGATCGGTAGGGTAAAACGAATCGTGACAGTACCGTGCGTCTGTTCCGGAAGCGTGACGCGAAGCCGAACAAGGGTATCACTGACGCCGGTGGAAAGCTTCTGTCCGGATTCATCCTGAGCCCGGTAATAAGGGTAATAGTTAAAGGGCACATCCACATAGGAATCGGAAGCGCCGCTGCTGTTTTCATAGGTGAAAGAAGCGCAGGTGCCGTCTCTGGAAATATTGGTCAGCGCAACACCCTCCGACGCGGTGAAGGTGATGTCCTGGCTGCGAAGCTCCCGGGTACTGAAATAGGCTCCGTCATCGGAAATCAGGTACAGCACGTCTGTGGTCTGAATCTGATCCAGCTGATTTTCCGCTGTGGCAAAGGTGTCCGCTTCATTGACATAGCTGCTGAAATAAGATCCTGCGGACCAGGTCAGGAAGAGAGCGCAGCCGAAAAATAAAAGCTTCTGACCGGAGCGCTCCCGGAAATAGCCGCAGACAGCGATAGCTGATACCACGCAGAGAAACAGCGTCGCGAAGGTCAGAAACCGGGAGGAAAACTGAATGGCCCCGGCTACGCGGTTAATGAGCCCAATCCGCTGCAGCCGCTCCCAGGGAAAATAAATGGTAGAGGCGTAGACGGACAGCCAGCCAAATACCATGCACCAGGTACCAAGCTTTCTCTGAAAAGCCGGAAGCCGGTTTTTCCTGCGGAAGCAGAGGGCGAGGAACAGCAGGCTTCCCATTAGCAGGAGAAGACCTATGGAATAAGGCATTTCCCCGGCAACAGAGCCCCGACCGAGAGCGTCGCCTGCGGGATTTAAGAGACCGACGTCAAAGAGCTGGATGCCGTACAGGGAATAACCGGCCAGATTGCGGGTGTCGTCAAGCAATACCAGCGGATACCGCATCAAATCGAGGAAGGGCAGAATTGACCACAGGTTCAGAAGCACCGTGACGCCGCCCGCGAGTACGATATGAAGCAGCCGCTTCCGGTCTTTCAGACGGGGCAGGCAAAGCAGAGCGAACAGTACCGCAAAGCCCAGAGCCAGCTCGGTGGAAATCATGTGGGATTGAAAAAGTGCGGTGAAAGCCAGCACAGCAGTCAGCCATTTCTTATAATTTCCATAGAAAAGCTGGTACATGCCGAGCATCAGCAATGGCAGGAAAACGGTCGCCAGAACCTCGCCCACAGCAGAGCGGGTGTAGAGATTGATGAGCCGGTAAGCCGACAGGGTGTAGAAAAACGCGGCGGTCATGCCAAGCTTTCGGGAACGGCACAGGCGGGAAAAAGCGTAATATGCCACGCCTGCTGTAGCCAGGTTTACACAGAACAGAAGCAGCCGATAGCAGCCGATGGGGGACATGCCGAGCCGAATCAGCAGCGCGAAAGGATACAGGAAAAATTCTGAATAAAAAGTCGGATTCATATAACCAAAGCCCCGGAACAGTCCGGAATGGATGCGCACCGGAAGCTGGGTAAACAGATCCTGAGCCAGATAAAAGAGACGGCTGTAGTGGAAGAACATGTCATGGCCGTTTAAAAGCCAGGGCAGAGTCAGCGGCATGGAAGACCAGACAGACGCAAAAGCCAGCGTAATCAGGATCTCCGGCCGGATGCTCCGGCGGGCTCGGTACAGCAGAAGCAGGCAGGAGGCCAGCAGTATAAGCGCAGCCAGAATCAGCGGATCCCGGTAGATGCCCCGCTCTGAGAGCAGATAGATGCCCCGGAAGGTAAGGGGATTTTCTGCCAGCACGCGGAACTGTACGCAGGTCATGGAGTCGTCCAGGGTAAAGGACAGGGTCACTTCTTCCTGTCCGGGCTCTACAGGAGCCTCATTCAGCACGCGTCCGGAGGTATTGTCAGAATTCAGATACAGGGGATCGTATACCTGTACAGTGCTGCCGTCCGCATCGGCTGTGACGGCAAAGGTCAGATGATAAGTACCCTTTTTTAAATAATGGCCGTCGCTGGTGAGTGGGACGGAACCGGCGCCCCCGGGAATAGTCAGCGTCTCATTTTCCACAGTGACGATACCGATGACGTCTTCCGGATAGTTCATTTCCTCACAGGTGAAATTGCGCTCCACATAATCGGTGAACGGAGCAGCCAGAATCATAACAAGCAGAACCAGCGTAAAGAAAAGCTGGCCCCGGAATTTCAGCAGCTGTTTCATAAAAATCTCCTTTTCAATTAAGAAGTCAGATCTTGTTTTTTTCAGTATAACACAGAAAAAGGAGAAAAGCCATTAGATAAAGTTATAAATTAATTTAAATATATTAATTATACTTATGGAAAGTTTTGTGCTAAGATGGAGACAGGAATTGTTACAAGATGGATAATGTGGTATAATTACGCGAAAGTGTATGATACCGTGCTGAAATACTACCATTATTAGGAGGTCGGTTATGAGCAACGTAAGAAGAATTTATGTGGAGAAAAAGGACGCTTTTGCCGTAAAGGCGGAGGAACTTCAGGAGGAGATCCAGAGCTTCCTGGGAATTGAGGATGTAAAGGGCGTGCGGGTGCTGATCCGTTACGATGTGGAGAATATCTCTGACGAGGTATTCGAGCGTGCCTGCCGGACGGTATTTTCCGAGCCGCCTGTGGATATGTTATATGAAGAGACCTTTGAGATCGCACCGGACGCGAAAGTATTCAGCGTGGAGTACCTGCCGGGACAGTTCGACCAGAGAGCGGATTCCGCCGTGCAGTGCGTCCGTTTCCTGAAAGAGGACGAACAGCCGGTGATCCGCACCGCCACCACCTACGTCATCGAGGGCGGCATTTCCGATGAAGAACTGGCTTCTATTAAGAGCTACTGCATCAATCCGGTAGATTCCCGGGAGGCAGCCGTGGAGAAGCCGGAGACCCTGGTGACCGTATTTGACGAGCCGGCGGACGTGAAGATTTTCGACGGCTTCTGCGATATGGACGAGATCGCTTTAAAAGAGCTTTACAGCTCCCTGAACCTGGCCATGACCTTCCGTGATTTCCAGCACATTCAGAACTATTTCAGAGGCGAGGAACACAGAAATCCGTCCATGACCGAGATCCGCGTGCTGGATACATACTGGTCCGACCACTGCCGTCATACCACCTTCTCCACGGAGCTGACCGACGTAAGCTTCGAAGAGGGTTACTATAAGAAGCCCATCGAGGACACCTATCAGCAGTACCTGGCTGACCGTGCCGAGATTTTCAAAGGAAGAAAGGACAAGTTTGTCTGCCTGATGGATCTGGCGCTGATGGCCATGCGGAAGCTGAAGGCCGAGGGTAAGCTTCAGGATCAGGAGGAATCCGATGAGATCAACGCCTGCTCCATCGTGGTACCCGTGGAAATCGACGGCGAAACGGAGGAGTGGCTGGTAAACTTTAAAAACGAGACTCACAACCATCCGACTGAGATCGAGCCCTTTGGCGGCGCAGCCACCTGTCTGGGCGGCGCGATCCGCGACCCGCTGTCAGGCCGTACCTATGTATATCAGGCCATGCGTGTAACCGGCGCGGCTGACCCCACCGTATCCGTAAAAGAGACCCTGAAGGGCAAGCTGCCCCAGAAGAAGCTGGTGCGCGGCGCAGCCCACGGCTACAGCTCCTACGGCAATCAGATTGGTCTGGCTACCGGTTATGTAAAAGAGATTTATCATCCGAACTACGTGGCGAAGCGTATGGAGATCGGTGCGGTCATGGGCGCAGCGCCCAGAAAGGATGTCATCCGTGAGACATCGGATCCGGGCGATCTGATCATTTTGCTGGGCGGCGAGACCGGACGCGACGGCTGCGGCGGCGCTACCGGTTCCTCCAAGGTACACACTGAGAAGTCCATTGAGACCTGCGGCGCAGAGGTGCAGAAGGGTAATGCTCCCACCGAGCGGAAGATTCAGAGACTGTTCCGCCGTCCGGAGGTAACCCGTCTGATTAAGAAGTGCAACGACTTCGGCGCAGGCGGCGTATCCGTAGCCATCGGCGAGCTGGCAGACGGCCTGAAGGTAAACCTGGATCTGGTTCCGAAGAAATATGCAGGCCTGGACGGCACCGAGATCGCTATTTCCGAGTCCCAGGAGCGTATGGCGGTCGTTGTAGATAAAAAGGATGAGGCAGAGTTCCTGAAATACGCCGCAGAGGAGAACCTGGAGGCTACCACCGTAGCGGTGGTCACCGAGGATCCGAGACTGGTGCTTTCCTGGAGAGGCAAGGAGATCGTGAATATCTCCAGAGCATTCCTGGATACCAACGGCGCTCACCAGGAGACCACCGTAGCGGTAGACCTTCCCACCGAGCAGGATAAATACTTTGTAAGAAATGACGTCGAGGATGTCCGCGCCAAATGGCTGGATACCCTGAAAGACTTAAATGTATGCTCCCAGAAGGGCCTGGTGGAGATGTTCGACAGCTCCATCGGCGCAGGCAGCGTCCTGATGCCCTACGGCGGCAAATATCAGCTGACCGAGACCCAGGCCATGGTGGCAAAGCTTCCGGTGCTGAAGGGCAAGACAGACGTGGTTACCATGATGAGCTACGGCTTCGATCCGTATCTGTCCAGCTGGAGCCCCTACCACGGAGCTGTTTACGCAGTCATTGAGTCCGTGGCAAGAATCGTGGCAGCAGGCGGCGATTACAGCAGGATCCGTTTCACTTTCCAGGAGTACTTCCGCAGAATGACCGAGGATCCCCACCGTTGGAGCCAGCCCTTCGCAGCGCTTCTCGGCGCTTACAGCGCGCAGCTGGGCTTCGGTCTGCCCTCCATCGGAGGAAAGGACAGTATGTCCGGTACGTTTAACGAGATCGACGTACCGCCTACACTGGTATCCTTCGCGGTGGACGTGGCCAGCGACAAGACCATCATCACACCGGAGCTGAAGAAAGCCGGTAATAAGCTGGTTCTGGTGCAGATTCACAGAGACGCTTACGATCTGCCGGATTACGGGGAGATCAAGGATCTGTACGGCAAGTTCTTCGAGGATGTAAAGGCAGGCCGCATTCTGTCCGCCTACGCTCTGGACGGCTCCGGCCTGGCAGCCGCGGTCAGCAAGATGTCCTTCGGCAATCGCTTAGGCGTAAAGATCGAGGCCAATGTAGATAAGAGAGACCTGTTTACCGCAGGCTTCGGCGACATCGTAGCCGAGGTTCCGGCTGACAAGGTGGCTGAGCTTGGCGTAACTTATACGGTAGTTGGCGAAGTAACCGAGAGTGGCTTCGCTTACGGCGATATGAAGATTGACACCGAGGAAGCGCTGAAGACCTGGGAGGAGCCTCTGGAGAAGGTATTCCCCACCACCGCAGTGGCAGGAGCCGAGAAGGTGGAAAGCCCGCTTTACAAGGCGGACAGCGTCTATGTATGCAAGCATAAGGTAGCGCGTCCCACCGTATTTATCCCGGTATTCCCGGGCACAAACTGTGAGTATGACAGCGCCAAAGCCTTTGAGCGAGCAGGCGCGGACGTGATTACCAAGGTATTCCGCAACCTGACTGCAGAGGATATCCGCGAGTCCGTAGAGGAATTTGAGAAGGCCATCAACCAGGCACAGATCATCATGTTCCCCGGCGGCTTCTCCGCAGGTGACGAGCCGGACGGTTCCGCGAAGTTCTTTGCGACGGCCTTCCAGAACGCCCGCATGAAGGAAGCAGTGATGAAGCTCTTAAATGAGCGCGACGGACTGGCACTTGGTATCTGCAACGGCTTCCAGGCACTGATTAAGCTGGGATTGGTACCCTACGGCGAGATCGTGGGACAGAAAGGGGATTCCCCGACCCTGACCTTCAATACCATTAACCGTCACGTCTCCAAGATGGTTTACACCAAGGTAATGACCAACAAGTCACCGTGGCTTGCGGGCGCAGAGTTGGGCAAGACTTATGTAAACCCGGCTTCCCATGGAGAGGGACGTTTTGTGGCGAGCAAGGAGTGGATCGACAAGCTTTTCGCGAACGGTCAGGTAGCGACCCAGTATGTCAATCCGGATGGCGAAGCCAGCATGGACGAGTATTGGAATGTAAACGGTTCCTACGCAAGCATTGAGGGAATCACAAGCCCGGACGGACGTATCCTTGGCAAGATGGCGCACTCCGAGCGCCGCGGCGACTCCGTTGCCATCAATATTTACGGAGAGCAGGACATGAAGATCTTTGAGTCCGGCGTAGCATATTTTAAGTAAGACAAAGGAATGTTTATGGACACAAAAAAGTTTGAATTTTTTTGCAGTCGTGTAGCAGCAGGGGTAGGAATCCTAATCTTGGGATTCCTGTCCCTGTATAGTATTTTTTACACAAGAAAATTTCCAACCAATCATGACGAGATGCCGGTGCAGACCTGGGGCTCGCCGGTAAGTCTGGTGATTCTGGTGGTATTACTGATCGCGGCTGTAGGGTATCTCGGACACTGGATTTTAAAAAATGAGAAGCACCGGGAACGGAACATCCGCCTGTTGCTTGCCTTTACCTGTATCTATGCGGCAGTCTACGGAATCGTCTGGGCCTTTGCCTGCAAATACCACATGATGTGGGATCCGCAGCTGGTATCCTTCTGGGGCGATCAGCTGGCCCACGGCATGAATGACGTCAGCGCCAGCGATATTGATTATCTGAGCTCCTATCCCCACCAGATGGGACTGATTGCGCTGCTGGAGCTGGTCTACCGGATTTGCGGTCCCGAGAACTATCACGCCTTTCAGGTGCTGAACGGGCTGGGCGCCGGAGCCATCGTATATCTGGGCTGCAAAATCATAAGAATGACCACGAAGCGTCAGGAGCCGGCAGTCTATTTTCTGCTCCTGATGTTGTGCTGTCATCCTTTATATATTTATGTGTGTTTTGTCTACGGAGAGGTGCTGTCTGTGTGCCTTTCTTTTCTTGCTGTTTACGCGCTTTTATTATATCTGGAGCGTCGGCAGATCCGCTACGGCGTACTGCTGGGCGCGGCGCTGACCCTGGCCTGCCTGGTACGGAGCAACTGCTATATCGTCATTGCGGCCATCGCCTGCGTCCTTCTGGTAAAAATGATTTCCGACAAAAAGCTGCGTCACGGTCTGGTGCTGCTTCTGTGCCTTGCCATGTTTTTTGTGAGCCATACGGCTCTTGATAAGTTCTATGAGCAGCGGCTGGGCTTTTCATTGGAAAATGGTATGCCGACGGTGCTCTGGGTGGCCATGGGCCTGCAGGAGGGCGGAAGCGACGGCATTGAGCGGGAGGCCGGCTGGTACAATGGCTTTGCCTACGACGTCTTTGTGGACGAGTGCGGAAGAGATCAGGAGCAGTCGAAGCAGATTGGTATGGAAGCTGTGATGGAATCTCTGACGAATTTTAAAGAGCATCCGGCCTATGCCGCGGACTTCTTCTGGCGCAAGATCGGAAGTCAGTGGGTAGAGCCCACCTATTCTTGTCTGCAGGAGACCAACCGTAGAATCGAGGAGCGGAGCACCTTTATGGATCGGCTTTACAAGGGCGATCTCTGGCCGGGCTTTGTGCGCTTTATGGACGTATATCAGTCCGTGATTTATTTCGGAGCCTTTCTGTTCCTGCTTCTGATAATTCGAAAAAAGATTCCGGTGGAGCAGCTGTCTCTGCTGATTGTAGTTATCGGCGGTTTTCTCTTTTACGTTGTCTGGGAGGCAAAATCCAGGTATGTGTTGCCTTATTTCATTATGCTAATTCCCTCAGCTGCCTGCGGTTGGGATCTGTTCCTGCAGAAATTAGGAAGGCTATGGGAAAAATGCGGAGTCGGCAGACGGGTACGTGCCTTTGCGGCTAAGCTTCAGACAGAAAAGACGGAACAGCTCTGCAGCCGCGTCATCTTACTCCTGGCCGGACTGCCCACAGCTTTTCTGTTTCTGTACAGCCTGATTTTCACCACCATTTATGAGAGCAACGATCTGGAGGTACCGTCCCAGACGGTGGATCCGGTGCCGCTTATCCTCCTGTTTGTGGCGGCTTCGCTGGCAGTTCTCTGGATGGCGGGCCGGTGGATTCTGAAAAAGGAAGCAAACCGGAAGCGGAATCTCCACATCCTGCTGGGCGTGGTGCTGGCCCACTGCGCGGTGTTTTGCATCGCCTGGAATCTGTTGGCTCAGAGTGCGCTGCGGGCAGATCCCCTGTACATTCACGCCATCGGCGGCGGCTTTGCTTTAAGCGATCTGAACGAGAGCGCCATGGATTATCTCTACACCTATCCTCATCAGGCCGGACAGGCCCTTCTGGTGGAAATCGTGTACCGCATCTTTGGTTATGAGAATTTCTTCGCGTTCCGGATGGTGAATACGTTGGGCGTATTGGTATTGGTGGTCAGCGGTTTCGCGATTACGGGAGAACTGTTCCGGAAGGACCGGGCACAGGTGAACTTCCTGCTGTTGGCGGCTGGCTGTGTTCCGCTTTTTGTGTATACAAACGTAATTTACGGAGAAGTTCTGGCAATTGCAGCAGTTTCCTTCGGCCTCTGGATGTTCCTGCGGTGGCTGCGGGAGGAAAAGCCTCGGGATCTGATTTTGATGATTCTGGCGCTTGTTTTCGCCGTTTATATGAAAAATAACGCGCTGATCGCGGCGGTAGCTATCATTCTTACGGCGCTGATAAAAGCCGTTGCGGAGCACCGGAAGAAGCTGGCCGTCTGGATGATTCCGTTCCTGGCCGCGCTATTGCTTTCGCAGCCGGCCATGACAAAGCTCTATGAGCACCGGAGCGGCTGGCCCCTCGACCGGGGCATGCCGAAGACGCTCTGGGTAGCCATGGGACTCCAGGGTGAGGGCATGACCGCGGGCTGGTGGAACGAGTACCCGGATAAGGTCTATAAGGAACAGGCAGGTTACAACCCGGAGGAGGCCGACGCCATTGCGAAGGAAGCCATCGCATTTTCCGTGAAGGGGTTTGCGGAGCATCCGAAGGCGGCAGTATCCTTCTTTGGCCATAAATTCGTGAGCCAGTGGAACGACGCCGGCTACGGCTGTGAAGTGAGCGCCGGAAGCCAGGATACTCCGCGGCTGGAATTCTGGATGAACGGTTATCAGTCGCTGATTTTCCTGGGAGCCTGTGCCTTTGCGGTACTGGCATGGAAACGAAGATACCGGATCGAAGCGTGTCTGCCGGTGTTGATCCTGCTGGGCGGTTATCTGTTCCATCTGGCCTGGGAGGTCAAGGGACGATATGGTCTGTTCTATTTTGTGCTGCTGCTTCCGGCGGCTGCAGAAGGACTGGCCGGACTTACGGAAAAAGCGTTGAAGAAGGAAAAAGCGGGGGAAAACGTTCATGAAGCATGAAAAAAAGTGGACGCTGGAGAGTCTGTCCTGTAAGGCTGTCTGGTTTTTGAGCACTCTGATTTTTCTGGTTTTGACGGTTACGGGTCTGATTTTTACCCGCTACTTTGTCGCGGATTATTCCATAGAGAAGCCTTATGTGAAAATAGCCTGGTTTCCGCTGATTCTTCTGGGGGCGGCGCTGTTGGGCCGGGTGATTTATCGGATTGCCTGCTGCATTTCAGAAGACGCGGTACGGGGAAAAAGACAGGTAAGGTGCCTGCTTCTTATCGTACTGATCTGGTGCCTGCTTTTTGGAGCTGTCTGGGTACTCCTGGCAGCCAGCACGCCGGTGGCCGATCAGTATATGGTAGCCACCAGCGCCGAGCGGTTTGCACAGGGCAATTATGGCCGTCTGGAATATGGAAAATATCTGTATTACTATCCGTTTCAGGTGGGACTGACGGCCTGGGAGGAGCTGAATTTCCGGCTCTTTGGACTGCATAACTATACGGCTCTTCAGCTGGGAAATGTGTTTGCGATCCTGGGAACGGTCTATGCAGGCTACCGGATTGTGAGCCTTTTATTTGACAAAAGAAGAGTGGAAGCGTGCTACCTTCTGCTGATGGCGTGCTGCTTTCCGCTTCTGATTTTCAGCGCGTATATCTACGGGGATGTGCTTTCTATTTTCCTGTCCATGCTTGTGCTGTGGCAGACGCTCAGAATGGTAAAAACAGAGAAAAAGTCCGCGGTTCTGTGGATGGTCCCGGCGGCAGCGGCAGCGGTGGCGCTGCGCAGCAACAGCCTGATTGTTCTGATTGCGGTCTGCTGCGTGCTGGGCGTAAAAGCCATAACAGGAAAAAAATGGATATATCTGCTGTGCGTTCTATTGCTGGGTGTGGGAGCTTTTGCGGGAAAAAAAGCGATCTATCAGTACTATGAGGCCAAATCCGGAACGGTGATCAACGATGGAATGCCGTCCGTACTCTGGATTGCCATGGGCATGCAGGAGGGCGATCTGGAAGCGGGCTGGTATAACGGATATTCCATTTACATTTATCAGGATACCTGTCTGTACGACGGCCCCACGGCGAAAGCGCTTGGAATTGCCGAGATCAAGGCAAGGGTGAAGGTATTTCTGAAAGATCCGCTTTATGCGGCGGATTTCTACTCCAGAAAATTTACCAGTCAGTGGAATGATCCCACCTATGGCTGTTTTATCATGACCTACGCGGCGAATCAGGGGCGAAGTGATCTGGGCGAAAGCCTCTACACAGGAACGCCGAAGGCCGTATTGGAGAAGTTTATGGACAGCTATCAGCTTGTGATTTACGGAGCGGTGCTGTTTCTGCTGGTATACAGACGAAAAGAAAAGCGGGAGCTGGAATGGTATGTACTTCTGATCGCCGTGATAGGCGGCGTGTTGTTCCACGAGCTCTGGGAGGCCAAATCCCGCTATGTACTCCCGTATTTTATCATGATGATTCCGATGGCCGCGGCGGGGCTTATGGAGCTTGGCGGAGCAATCGGAAAATGGAGGACGAAAGATGAGACTGCGAAAGGCGGCAGATAGGACGGTTTCCATACTGGGGTTGGGGTTGTTTGGAGTACTGACAGGCTTCAGTCTGTTCCTGACCTCTCGGTTTGCGCTGAGCTATGAGGAAATTCCCCGCACGACAGGGGATATTTTCCCGCTGGTGCTGCTGATTTGCGGGTGTCTGACCTTTGTCATGTATCGGATTTCTGAATGGATGCTTCGGGAGGAGGAGCGGCAGGAACGACGCGTCCGGATTCTGGCCGGGGCGATATTTTGCTATGCGCTTTTACTTGGCGTCTGGTGGGTCGGCGCCGCCGATGTGGTTCCGGCAGGGGATCAGGCGTCCATCTGTACGGCTGCGGAGCAGTTTCGAAACGGGAACTTCGAGATGCTCACCATCGATTCCTATGAGAAATATCTTTATATCTATCCTCATCAGGTAGGGCTGACGGCGGTTATGGAGGTCGTATTCCGGCTGTTTGGAAATGGCAATTATATGGCCTTTGAGTATCTGAACTGTCTGTGCGCGGCGCTTACGCTGTACTTCGGCTACCGCGTTACCCGCTGCCTGACCGAGGAAAAACGAGCCTGGATTTATGAGCTGTTCCTGAGCGCGGCCTGTTTCCCGCTGTTGTTTTATACGACCTTCGTGTACGGGGAAATGCTGTCGATCATGCTGTCGATGCTGACGATCTGGCTTTTTCTGGAATATCGGAAGCGGGAGCAGGCATGGTGGATGATCGGCTGCGCGTTTAGCTGCGCGGCAGCGTGTCTGGTCCGGAACAACTGTCTGATTTTGCTGATTGCCCTGGTTCTGGTGCTGCTGGTGACGGCCCGTGGCGAACGGAAATGGAAGCTGCTGCTATCGGTTCTTTTGCTGGCGGCGGTATATCTGGGAGCGAAAAACGCAGTGCAGACCATGTACGAGCAGCGCTCCGGCGTGGAACTGAACGCGGGCGCGCCCAAGCTTCTGTGGGTGGCCATGGGGATGCAGAAGGGGGAAGGGGCTCCGGGCTGGTCCAACGGTTATATCCTGCACAATTACTGGGGAGCGTCGGACTTTGATAACGAGGCCGCTCAGGCTATGGCGGTTCAGGATATTAAGAATTCAGCGAAGGAGTTCCTGCATCATCCCAGGTACGCGTTGTGGTTTTATGCGGAAAAATTTGCAAGCCAGTGGAATGATCCCACTTATGAATGCTTTGCCATGACCCACATGGATAACGATCACCGAAGCGCGGTGGCGCAGAAGCTGTACGAAGGGGTTCTGCACAGGGCAATGACCTGGTTTATGAATCAGTATCAGAGCCTGATTTACGGCGGGTGCTTCCTGTGGATTCTGTATACATTCTGGAAGAAAAAGGATTTGTCCAGGCTGATACTTGTGATTACCGTGTTCGGCGGTTTTCTGTTCCATATGATCTGGGAAGCGAAGGGACGGTATATTCTGCCCTATTTCGTGCTGATGTTGCCGATGGCGGCAGGCGGCCTTGCGGAGGCTTCGGTGCGTATGCGGGAGTGGCTTAAGCGGCATGGCAGACTTCCGGCTAAAGTGAAAATGCAGTAAAAAAATGGAACGTATAGTGGCGGGGAAATGACACATACTACTCTTACAGACAAAGGCGCGGATGGCGGTGGCTGTCCGCGCCTCACATAGTTTTTAACAGGAGGTAAGGGTACGATGACAAGACTGGATTGTACGGTAGGAAGCTGTCTCTACAATAAGGAGCAGTGCTGCTGCAAGGACAATATCGAGGTGGCGGGCGATCACGCGAAGCATTCCCGCGAAACCTGCTGCGAGAGCTTCCGGGAGCGGACCATAGGCGCGGCACAGAGCGGCGTGGAGATTCCAACCAAGAATACGGAGGTGGTCTGCAAGGCATGTGACTGCACCTTTAATGAGGACTGCAGATGTACGGCCAAGCATATCGGTATCGCGGGCGGGGCGGCCTGCGATTGTAAGGATACGGAGTGTGCCACGTTTCGGTGTAGATGTGAGTAAAATTTAGGTTATGTTCAGACAGGAGAATCCGGTTCTCCTGTCTGGGATGAAGTTCTATGTTTATGAGAGCATGCCGCCGAGCGTGCCGCCGGCGGTGCAGAGGAGCAGGGTGGTGATGAAGCTGGAGGCTTCGGCGCTGCCCTGACGGGCGGCCAGGGAGATGAGGGCCAGCAGGGTGAAGTAGAGGAGGCCGCCCGCCGCGCCCCAGAGGTATTTGCGGGTTTTCATCATTTTGCCCATGAGAAAGCCGGCCAGGAAGCAGGCGATGAGGTATATGGCGG
>QWCN01006093.1_pt1 | contig 18529 bp, 17 predicted proteins | sample 1972711 | NCBI WGS metagenome assembly QWCN01 (sample SAMN09866707, study PRJNA288562) | Human gut metagenome isolate term1_stool, whole genome shotgun sequencing... | isolation source: gut | host: Homo sapiens | place: USA: California
AAATAGTTTTGCCTGTGTTTGTCAAGTTCAGACAATACATCGTCAAGCAGCAGCACCGGCGTATCCTTTATGATCTGCCGTACCAGCTCGATCTCAGACAGTTTCAGCGAAAGTGCCGCTGTCCTCTGCTGCCCCTGCGATCCGAATCTGCGGATGTCGATCCCACCTGCCATAAAACAGATATCATCCCGGTGAGGTCCCACCGAGGTACTCTTCATCCTGATATCGCGCTCCCTGTTCTTCTCAAGCGCCGCCTCAAGTGAAAGCGCTCCGCATCCAGGTTCATACGAAAGGCCGATCCTTTCCCTGCCTCCCGTCAGTTTATGGTGAATGTCTCCGATTATCGCATTGACCTCCTCGATAAACCGGAGCCTTCTCTGAATAATCTTTTCTCCATACTGAACCAGCTGCATATCCCATACATCCAGCGTGTCCAGTATATCATCTCTGTAATAGGCATCCTTCAGCAGACGGTTCCGCTGATTGAGTGTGCGGTTATAATTTGCCAGGTCACTAAGATACACCTTATCAAGCTGTGAAAGCTCCAGGTCCATGAACCTTCTCCTCTCCGCCGGACCATTTTTAATAATGTTCAGATCCTCCGGCGAGAAAAACACAAAATTCGTCAGACCGAAAAGCTCACTCGCCCTCCGGATCGGGACCTTGTTAATCGCAATCCCTTTCGGACTGTTCTTCTTCAGGTGCATATCGATCTGCCATGGAACGCCATTTTTCTCAATGACAGTCTCAATATGAGCCTCATCCTGCCCGAATCGGATCAGATCCCGGTCCTTCGTCCCCCTGTGAGACTTCGTGGTTCCCGACAAATACACCCCTTCCAGGATATTCGTCTTGCCCTGCGCATTATCACCGTAAAAAATATTCGTGGCATGATCAAATTCAATATTCAATATTTCATAATTTCTGTAATCTTTTAATTTTAATGATTTGATAATCATACCTGTGCCAGCCTATTTTTCAATCTTGATCTCTTCTCCGTTAAATGTAACAACGTCGCCGTCATATAATTTTTTACCACGTCTGGTATCTACTTCTCCATTAACCTTTACCAGACCTTCTGTAATGACTTCCTTGGCTTCCACACCGGATCCTACAAGACCTGCTGCTTTCAGTGCCTGACCAAGCTTGATAAATTCATCTCTGAGTTTGATTGTCTCCATAATTTTTGTCCTCTCTAAATTCCTATACTGCTCCACTGAAGTTCACCGGAAGAATCAGGTATACATAGCTTTCTCCTTCATCCTTGATAAAGCAAGGAGCCTTTGCATTCATAAAGTAAAGATCTGCTTCTTCATCATCAATGACACGAAGTGCGTCAATGAGGAACTTCGGATTGAAGCCGATCAAGAGGTCTTTTCCCTCTTTAGTGATCATAATCTCTTCATCCATCGTACCCTTCTCTGACTTGATCTTAAGTTCCATCATTTCATCCTGAATGTTAATGATGATCGGCTTCTTATCACCTTCTTTTACAAGAAGAGTTGCACGGTCAATACAGTTCAGGAGTTCTCTTTTATTGATTCTTACCTTTGTCTCATAATCATTGGACAGCATCTGCTCAATACGGAAATATTCTCCTTCAATCAGTCTGGATACCACAACGGTATCATCAAATTCAAATACAATGTGGTTGGCTGTGAAATACAGTCTCACTTCGCTGTCTGCTTCACCTGAAAGGATCTTGCTGACTTCGATCAGGGTCTTTCCCGGAACCACGATCTTCTTCGGTTCATAAGATTCCTTCAGCTCGATCTTTCGGATGGAAATACGGTGTCCGTCAAGGGATACCACTTTCAGAATATCCCCGTTCATATCGAAGAGTTCTCCTGTCATCAGTTTGTTGCTGTCGTTGTCTGCAATTGAGAAAATGGTCTGGCGGATCACTTCTTTCAGTGTGAACTGGGAAATGGAAACCGGATTTTCTCTCTCAATATATGGCAGATAAGAAAAATCTTCACCGGATTTACCGGAAATATTGAATTTTGCTTTTTCACAGGTAATGAGCGTCTGAAGGTTCACTCCACTTTCAATCACGATTTCATTATCAGGAAGCTTTCTTACGATATCTGAGAAAATCCTCGCATCCAGTGCGATCATTCCCTTCTCATCGATCTGCCCTCTGATCACAGTCTCGATCCCAAGCTCCATATCGTTCGCTGTAAGTTTGATAATATCTGTAGTTGCATCTATCAGAATGCATTCCAGGATCGGCATGGTTGTCTTTGTCGGAACAGCCTTTGATACAATGCTGACCCCTTTCACAAGATCTGATTTAAGACATCTGATTTTCATAATGTGTAAAACTCCTTTCGACGCGCAAAATATATATTTATATAAAACAAATCCGTAGTTATCTTAGTAGTGTCTGTTGAATTGTGGACAAGTACTTTAAGGCCTTGATCCAAAAGGATTTAAGGCTTTGACAAGTCCGTGGACAGTTCTTTTTCTTCCCTGGCAGATCATGGAAAACTTTTCTACAGCGGGCTGATTTTCTTCTGAATGATCTCGATCGTATTTCTCAAAGTCTCATCTTTTTCCACATCCCGGGCAATCTTGTCCACACCGTGGTTCACAGTGGAATGGTCACGCCCTCCGAGCAGATTACCGATACTTTGAAGAGACGCATCCGTCATCTGCCTGCACAGGTACATCACGATCTGTCTGGCTCCGGCCGTTCTTGCATTTCTCCGACTTCCCTTAAGTTCAGAGACGGAAACATTAAAATGATCGGAGACAACATCCAGAACCAGCTCCGGCGTCACCTTGTGGCTATCGTCCGGTGCGATCATATCCTTCATTGCCTCTGCCGCCAGAGAAACATCAAAGTTCTTTCTTCCACCGATCCGGTATAATGCGATCAGCTTGTTAAGTGAGCCTTCCAGTTCCCGGATATTAGTCTTGATGTTCATCGCAATATACTGGATCACCTCATCCGGAATCTGATATCTTTCCAGTTGGTCCAGTTCTATTTTCTTATAAAGAATCGCCATACGTGTCTCGTAATCCGGCACCGAAATATCTGCGATCAGTCCCCATTCAAATCTTGTCCGCAGACGCGCCTCCAGTGTCGTCATATCCTTTGGCGGTTTGTCGCTGGAAATAACGATCTGCTTTCCGGCATTGTGCAGATGATTGAACGTATGGAAAAATTCTTCCTGTGTACTTTCTTTGCCGATAATGAACTGTACGTCATCGATCAGAAGTACGTCATTATTGCGGTACTTATCGCGGAATGCATTCATCGCCAGATCGTTGCCGGTCTTTCCGTTGCGGATCGCCGTGATCAGGTCATTGGTAAATGTCTCACTTGTCACATACAGGACTTTCTTCGATGGTTCCCGGTCCAGTATGTAGTGTGCGATCGAATGCATCAGATGGGTCTTGCCAAGTCCTACCCCACCATATAAAAACAGAGGATTGTAAACCTCACCGGGAGATTCGGCAACTGCCAGTGATGCGGCATGTGCAAAATTATTATTCCCTCCTACCACAAAGGTATCAAACGTATACTTCGGATTCAGATTCGCTTTTTCAGCTATCGGGCTTACCTCTTTATGCTTATGTGTCTTCTCTTTTACGGGCGCAGTCTTCTCCAGATATCTGCGCTGCTGCTCGCGCGGCAGATCTCTGGGAATAAACTTAATCTGATACTCTGTCCCGGTAACTTCCGCGATGCATACTTTAAGCGGAAGAAGATATTTATTCTGAATGTGTTCGATGCTCGCCTTAAAATTAACGGTAAGATACAGAGTGTTGCCTCTGATCTCATATACCTCCAGCGGGCGTATCCACGTTTCAAAAGAAATGTTCGATAGAAAATATTCTACTTTCAGCTTTTGAATGATCTCTTCCCATTTTTCTTTTATGACGTCCATATTCCTGCCCCATTCATCTTCAAAATAAGCATAATCATACTCTTATATTCTACCTTAAAACGATTTCAGAATCAATCAAAAACCATAAACTTATTCATAATTTCCTTAAAATAAGGGTCGAAACTTTATTAAAACTGCTTGACGGAGACAGCTTTTTTGATTATAATGAAGTACGATGTCTTAAAAACGTAAATAAGCTTCTATTCATATAAGAAGGAATCGATAGGAGGTGGATATCAATGAAGATGACATTCCAGCCAAAGAAACGTTCCAGAGCGAAAGTTCATGGATTCAGAGCAAGAATGGCCACAGCAGGTGGAAGAAAAGTTCTTGCAGCAAGAAGAGCAAAGGGAAGAAAAGTATTATCAGCATAGGTCACATATATGTGGCCTTTTCTTCTATGCAAATTTATGTAAATCGGGAGAATAAAGTATGAAATTTTCCGAATCATTGAAGAAAAACAGGGATTTCCAGTCTGTATACAGAAAGGGAAAACCTTATGGTAACAAGTACCTTGTAATGTATCTCCTGGCGAATGATCTCGGACGCAGCCGCGTCGGAATTTCCGTCAGCAAAAAAGTTGGGAACAGCATCATAAGACATCATTTAACAAGGCTGATCCGTGAGAGTTACAGGTTACACGAAGAACAGTTCCAATGTGGATATGATATCGTGATCATCGCAAGGACGACCGCCAAAGACCGGTCATACCATGAGATTGAAAGCGCTCTCATCCATCTGGGCAAACTTCATCACATTTATTCGGACTGCAATTAGCCAGTTCAGTATATCGAGAAGACGGATATACACTACGAGGCACTGAAATTATGAAAAAGATATTATTATATTTGATTCGTTTTTACAGAAAATATTTATCACCTATGAAGGTATATACCCACTGTATTTACATTCCAACCTGCTCAGAATATGCTTTGGAGGCCATTGAAAAATACGGTGCGTTTAAAGGAGGCCTTCTGACCGTATGGAGAATCCTCAGATGCAATCCATTCGCCAAAGGTGGATATGATCCGGTGCCTTAAACCTATAGGCCGTCCAAATACCGGGACGGAAATGTTTATGGAGGAAAGGTTATGACAGGAATTTTAATGACACAGGTCAGCACACCGATCATCGGACAGGCTGCCTGGCTGCTCGGTAAGATCATGGATGGTATTTACCGGGTAATGGATTTAATCGGCATTCACAACCTGGGTGTATGTATTATTCTTTTGACAATTGTCATCTACACTTTACTGATGCCGCTCACCATCAAGCAACAGAAATTTTCCAAGATGTCCGCTGCAATGAACCCTGAGCTCCAGAAGGTTCAGCAGAAGTACAAAGGAAAAAATGATCAGGCTTCCATGCAGAAGATGCAGGAAGAAACACAATTGGTTTATGAAAAATACGGAGTATCACCGACCGGCGGATGCTTAAGTATGTTTATCCAGTTCCCAATTCTCTGGGCAATGTACTATGTAATCCGCAACATCCCTGCTTATGTTGGGCAGGTTAAAGCGGTATACACACCGCTTCTTACCTCTATCATGGCACAGGATGGATGGCAGAAGGTCATGGAAAAGATCGGCGAAGCAAAACCGATCCTTATGTCCGCCTCCAAATATGATTACTCTGATAAAAACGTACTGATCGACGTACTGTACAAATTCCAGACTTCAACCTGGGAAACTCTCGGCAAGAAGCTTCCGGATCTGCAGTCTACGATCGACAGCACCGTCGATACATTAAAGTCCATGAATAACTTCCTTGGACTTAACATTGCGGAAACTCCTATGAACCTCATTAGCAACGGTGTAAAAGCCGGCGCATGGGGAATTGTGATCATGGCAGTGCTGATTCCTGTCCTTTCAGGACTTTCCCAGTACCTGAGCGTGAAGCTTTCTCAGCAGACAACTGCAGTTACGAACAATCCGCAGGCTGACCAGATGGCTTCAACCATGAAGACAATGAACGTTACCCTTCCTCTTGTATCTGTATTTATGTGTTTCACATTACCTACAGGTCTTGGAATCTACTGGGTTGCAAGTGCCGTTGTCCGTATGGTACAGCAGTTCTTTATCAACAAACATCTGAATAAGATTCCGATGGATGAACTGATCAAAGAGAATATGGAAAAAGCTGCTGAAAAACGCAAGAACAAAAACGAAGTGGATGCAAGCAATGTAAACAAAATGGCTCATAAGAACGTGAAAAACATTCATGAGCCGGTAAGAACAGCTGCTCAGACAAAAGAACTTGAAGAAAAGCTTGAAGAAGCCAAGAAGAAAAATGAAAATGCAAAGGCAGGAAGCCTTGCAGACAAAGCAAACCTTGTAAAGCGCTTTAACGAAGGCCAGAAATAGGGGGACAAGTCAAATGAATGAGATTACAGTATCAGCAAAAACTTTAGACGATGCCATCACAGAAGCTTCTATCCAGCTTGGCGTAGCAAGTGATCAGATGGAATATGACGTAATTGAAAAAGGAAGTGCAGGCTTCCTCGGAATCGGAAGCCGTCAGGCAGTTATCCGTGCCCGTATCAAAAAAACTGTAACAGATGAAATCAAAGCCGAAGAAATCAAACCGGAAGAGATCAAAAAAGAATTCAAGAAGGATTTCCGAAAAGACCGCAAGGAATTCGTTGGACACAAAGAACGTAAAGAGTACAAAGAACACAAAGAATACAAAAAAGATTCGAAAAAGGACTTCAAAAAAGAGCCTAAGAAAGAATTTGTAAAAGAAAACAAAACAGAAACAGCCTCTGCCGTAACAGCAGCAGCTCCGGTTTATGAAGAAAAGAAAGAACTTCATGTAGCCGTTGTAACAGAAGCGACACAGAAGATCTGTGAGAAATTCTTACAGGAAGTTCTTCAGGCAATGGGAATGGGCGAAGTAACTATCGTATCCTCCATTGATGAAGAAGGTGCTCTTGCAATTGAGATGAGCGGTGACAACATGGGTATCCTGATCGGTAAGCGTGGACAGACATTGGATTCTCTCCAGTACCTCACCAACCGTGTAGCCAACAAGTCACAGGATGGTTATGTACGTGTCAAACTCGACACAGAAGACTACCGCAAGAGAAGAAAACAGACTCTTGAAAATCTCGCAAAGAATATCGCTTACAAAGTAAAACGAAGCAGAAAGCCGATCTCACTGGAGCCGATGAATCCTTATGAAAGAAGAATCATCCATTCCGCTCTGCAGGCTGATGACAGAGTTTCTACCCACAGCGAGGGCGAAGAACCATACAGACGTGTTGTTGTAACACCGAACCGCCGTTAAACAGTAACGCAAATTGGTTGCATACATCGTTATAACTGAATCGTTCACAGTAAAAAAACCGCAGTCATTTAATGGCTGCGGTTTTTTTACTGTTCACTCCCGTGTCAATCACTACGCTGTTTGGCACGGAGGATGCACGTTTTATCTTGAATGGCATCTCGCCCATCGCCAAAGGCGATTTAAAATGGCGAGATGCGTTGCTGGTCACAGGTACTGTGAGCAATCTCCACAGCAATGACTAATTCCGGAATCGGAATCGTGCGTCTCAGCGGAGAAGATGCGTTTTCTATTATTGACAAAATTTACAAAGGCAAAAGCCCGAAGCTTCTGTCCGAACAAAAAAGCCATACCATTCACTATGGCTATATCATGGACGGAGAGCAGACGATTGATGAAGTGCTGGTTCTTTTAATGCGTGGGCCACACAGCTACACCGGTGAAGATACTGTGGAAATCGACTGTCACGGCGGTGTATTTGTCACAAGAAAGATACTTGAAACCGTGATCAAATACGGTGCAAGACCTGCTGAACCGGGTGAATTTTCCAAAAGGGCTTTTCTGAACGGCCGAATGGATCTGTCACAGGCCGAAGCCGTGATCGATATCATCAGCTCCAAGAATGACTATGCACTACAAAGCTCGGTAAACCAGTTGAAAGGCTCTGTCCACAATAAGATTAAAGAAATCCGTGAAGTAATCCTTTACCATACCGCTTTTATCGAAAGTGCACTGGATGATCCAGAGCATATCAGCGTAGACGGATATGGTGACAGTCTCCTGGGCGTCGTAAAGGATCTGCAGCAGAAAATCCAGTGTCTTCTGGATACTGCCGATGACGGACGTATCATCAAAGAAGGCATCAAGACGGTTATCGTCGGGAAACCGAACGCCGGAAAATCCTCTCTGATGAACGTTCTGGTAGGCGAAGAAAAGGCAATCGTAACCGAGATTGCCGGAACCACAAGAGATGTTCTGGAGGAAAATATCCAGCTTCAGGGCGTTTCTTTAAACATCATGGATACCGCCGGAATCCGCGATACCTCTGATATCGTAGAGAAGATCGGTGTGGATAAAGCAAAAGAAAATGCAGAAAAAGCCGATCTGATCATCTATGTGGTCGATGCATCCAGACCTCTTGATGAAAATGATCACGAGATCATCGAGATGATCCGGGATAAGAAAGCTGTGATACTACTGAATAAGAGTGACTTATCCACAGTTGTTGATAAAAAGGCATTAGAAACGTTGATAACTAAGCCAATGATCGATATTTCCGCAAAAGAGGAGACTGGGATCCATGAACTGGAATCTACTTTAAAAGAGATGTTTTATCACGGTGATATCTCATTTAACGATGAGGTTTATATCACCAATATCCGGCACAAAACAGCTCTTGCCGATGCACTTTCCAGCCTGAAAAAGGTAGAAGAGAGCATTGAAAACCAGATGCCGGAAGACTTTTTCACAATTGACTTAATGGATGCATATGAATCTCTGGGAAGCATTACCGGAGAGACGATAGGAGAAGATTTAGTAAATGAAATATTCAGCAAATTCTGTATGGGAAAATAAAGACGCATACGACATCGTTGTAGTTGGTGCGGGACATGCCGGCTGCGAAGCTGCCCTTGCCTGCGCAAGACTCGGTCTGAAAACGATTGTTTTCACCGTAAGTGTAGAAAGTATCGCCATGATGCCATGCAACCCGAATATCGGCGGTACCTCAAAGGGGCACCTGGTACGTGAGCTGGATGCGCTCGGCGGTGAAATGGGAAAGAACATCGACAAGACATTTATTCAGTCAAAGATGCTGAATAAATCTAAAGGGCCTGCCGTTCATTCCCTGCGCGCCCAGGCAGATAAGAACAAATACAGCAATACCATGCGACAGACGCTGGAAAACCAGGAGAACCTGGAGATCCGGCAAGGTGAAGTCGTCAATATCCTTGTGGAAGATGGTTCTGTAACGGGCGTTCAGACCTATTCTGGCGCTATATACCGCTGCAAGGCCGTTGTACTGTGTACCGGAACCTACCTGAAGGCAAGATGCATTTACGGTGATGTCAGCACGCATACCGGTCCAAACGGACTGCAGGCAGCAAATTATCTGACCGACTGTCTGAAGGAGCTTGGTATTAAGATGTACCGCTTCAAAACCGGTACACCGGCACGTATCGACAAACGCAGCATTGATTTCAGCAAAATGGAAGAGCAATTCGGCGACGAGAGGGTCGTACCTTTTTCGTTCACAACGGATCCAGAAGATGTGCAGATTGAGCAGGCTTCCTGCTGGCTTACCTATACCAATCCTACAACCCATGAGATCATCCGTAAAAACCTGGATCGTTCCCCACTTTATTCCGGTATGATCGAAGGCACCGGACCACGTTATTGTCCGTCTATCGAGGACAAAATTGTAAAATTTGCCGATAAAGAACGGCATCAGGTGTTCATTGAACCAGAAGGTCTGGAAACCAATGAAATGTACATCGGCGGAATGTCAAGTTCACTTCCAGAGGATGTTCAATATGAAATGTACAGAAGTGTGCCTGGTCTTGAACACGCAAAAATAGTTAAAAATGCTTACGCAATTGAATATGACTGTATCGATGCAAGACAGCTTCATCCGACACTTGAGTTCAAATCTATTCATGGTTTGTTCAGCGGTGGTCAGTTCAACGGAAGTTCGGGATATGAAGAAGCAGCCGCTCAGGGACTTATTGCCGGAATCAATGCCGCACTGGAGGTTCTTGGAAGAGAACAGTTAATTTTAGACCGTTCCCAGGCTTATATCGGTGTTCTGATCGATGATCTGGTTACAAAAGAAAGCCACGAACCATATCGTATGATGACTTCACGTGCCGAATATCGGTTACTCCTGCGCCAGGACAACGCCGATCAGAGACTAACCGAAATAGGGCACAAAATAGGGCTTATTTCAGACGAGAGATACCAGATGTTGTTAGACAAAGAAGAAATCATCCGCAAGGAGATCCACAGGCTCGAGCATACCAACGTTGGAACTTCCCAGGAAATCACGGATTTTCTCACAAATTGCGGCAGTACGCCTCTTACTTCAGGATCTACACTTGCTGAGCTTATTAAGCGTCCTGAGCTGAATTACAAGCTTCTCGAACCTATCGACCATATGCGAACAGAACGCTTCAGCCGAGAGATTGTGGAACAAATTGATATCAACATCAAATATGAAGGCTATATCAAGCGCCAGTTAAAACAGGTAGAACAGTTTAAAAAGCTTGAAACCAGGAAAATACCGGCAGATATCGATTACGATGCTGTTCCGAGCCTGCGAATCGAAGCTGTGCAGAAATTAAAGCAGTTCCGACCGCTTTCCATCGGTCAGGCATCCCGTATTTCCGGTGTCTCACCTGCCGATATTTCTGTATTACTGGTATATCTAGGACATTAGACCACCAGATAACCAGACCTGTATTTTGATCTTTTTTGGGATATTACAGAATCCATTATTTCTGGTTTCTGTTTTTCCCTTTATATAGATGTGTACTTTTGAGGGCATCACCAAAAAAGTACACATCTATTTTCAAAGAAATGGTTTTATCGTGTACTTTATAGGGCAAAAAGTATGTTTTTTCATCTTTTCGTATACCTTTCAGGTGCATGATTGTATTTTTTTTAAAACATTATCACTTTATCGTGTACCTTTAAGGTGCTATCTTCTCAGAAATTGTGTACCTATTTGGTGCAAAACAGTGTAAATTACTGTTTATTTTCCGCAAAGATGTGTACTTTTAGGGGAAAAAGGAGCAATATGAGTAAAAAATTTGAGCAACAGCTTGCAGAATTAGGTATCACATTAACGCAGACCCAGTTTAATCAGTTTGATAAATATTACGAAATGCTGGTGGAATGGAACAAGGTTATGAATCTCACCGGTATCACCGAGTACGAAGAAGTAAACGAAAAACATTTTGTCGACAGCCTTGCATTAGTAAAGGCTCTGGATATCAGTAAAGTTCAAACCGTGATCGATATAGGAACAGGCGCCGGATTCCCCGGAATTCCTTTAAAAATCGCCTTTCCGCACCTGAAAATCACGTTGCTTGACTCTTTAAATAAGAGAATCCGTTTCCTTGACAGTGTGATTGAAGAGTTAAATCTTACGGATATCCATACAATCCACGGCAGAGCAGAAGATTTTGCCCGTCAGGCAGACTACAGGGAACAGTTTGACCTCTGTGTTTCACGTGCAGTGGCCAATTTATCTACATTATCCGAATACTGCCTCCCTTATGTAAAAGTTGGTGGATTCTTTGTTTCTTACAAATCCGGCGATATTGTCGATGAACTTTCCGCTGCAAAAACCGCAGTACATGTCCTTGGAGGTACACAAAATAAACCAGTTGTATTCCAGCTTCCAGGCAGTGATATCAGCCGTTCATTTGTAAAGATCAAAAAAATCAAGCCTACCGGGAAGAAGTTTCCTCGAAAAGCAGGACTTCCTTCCAAAGAACCTATCCACGGATAAACAGCTATACATGCCTGTAGTCTGTATATGCCGCAATTGAAATTGAACTATTTTTTCTTCGCATTGAACTTCTGCTATTAGTTCTTTTTACAATAGTTCAATTTTAATTGTTATAGTTTATTCTATTTTGTATTTTTGATAGTTCAATTTTTGTATGCTTTGAAAATGTATTTTTATTTTTTTGTATGCAGTTCTGCCAGAAATTTGTTTTCCTATTTCATTTCAAAAAGCGGGTAAGTTCAATTTTTTACCCGCTTAAAATCTGATTTTTTATTTTCATTTAGCTTGATTATTTCTGCAAAAAGCCCAATAATCATCCTTCTGTTTTGTTTTTCAGAGAAAGACAATTTCCATAGAAATTCCCAGAGTTGCATGTCGGTTTTCATGGTGTTCATGAGCAGAATAAGTACCAGTTAAATACCAGTTCTGTTTGCTATTAGATAATCGCAAAAGTTGATCAAGAGCCATATATAGCCAAATGCGGGATGTACACCGAAGTGTACATCCCGCATTTGGCTATAATGTGTACCTGAACGTACTTTATATTATTCAGCAGAGAAAAGGATATCCAGCTGTTCTGCGAATCCTTCCGGTTGTTCAATTTGCGGAAGATGTCTCGTATCCTTTATGCACATGCATTCTATAGCAGGTACGTGCTTCTGATATTGTTTAGCAATCTCAATACTGTTTTCATCATATTGTCCAGAGATAATACAGATACTATTTGTCGCCTTGCGAATACAATGATAAATATTTGTCTTTGTATATCCACCTTTGATGCTTGCAAACAAATATTTTGAATGTGCGTTTTCATTATGAGCAGATTCATGGTATATCTTCGTCATCTGATAATCTATCGTATCTTCGTCATACAGATACTTATCCACAAATTTTTCATCAATCGCTTCTCTTGAATGAATAATGTTGTACAGCAGCGTACCAATGATCGGTATTTCGATAAGGAACTTCAGCGTCTTGGTTCTCTTATTCGGACATTTTGCAAGTTCCGTAAGTGACAGTGGATTCACCATACAAATCTTTCCAATCACATTTTCATCATTTCCGCATGCCATAACTGCAATAGCAGCCGATTCTCCCGTAGCCACAACATCTGCCTTTTCGCCAATGATATGTTTAATAAAATCTGTCAGCATTTGCACATAAAGGAAATTAGTATAAGTAATATTTGGCTTTTCAGATCGTCCACAACCTAGCAGATCCACGGTATAAACAGTATGCTTTTCTGCAAGAATTGCCGCTACTTTTTTCCATTCTACGCCAGAGCTTTCTGCATCCAAATCATGAAGTAGCAGTAGTGGTTTACCATTTCCCTGTTTTCTATAATAGATTTTTCCAAATCTCCAGTCATAATAATTTCCCTCAGACGAGTTTAACAAGCTGTCTTTTGTTGCCATTTCTATAAGTGTTTTATTTATCAGATGGATTGTAATCGCACCAAGTGTTGCTAAAATCGCACAACTTTTCAATTTATTTTTCATCGTTAATTGTCCTTTCTCCGAATCATTTTTGCCCCGATTCAGCAAGATCATACTCGCAAATAGTATCTGTTTTGTGTAATATTTCACCTTGCGGCTTATAGATAAGTATACCATAATCTCCTTACAGTTTAAAGATTTTCATCATGTTATTGTTCCTTGGTTTTCGACAAAATGTTTCACGTGAAACATTTTGTTTTCTCTTTTTCCAGCTGCTTATAGCCAAATATATTTTAATATATCCAAAATATGATGATACCATGGGCAAAAGGTCAGAAAGCCAATGTACGCTTACTTGCAAGAGGATTTTTGACCTCTTGACCCGCCCAAAAAATGAGTAAGTAGCCATTTTTTCAAGGAAAAATGAGCGGGTTACGAATGTTTTTATACATTTTCACATTTCACTTTGTGTAGAATATTTCGCGCAAAAAATCCCCTTATTTATAAAAAATGTCAAAATAAATGTTTCACGTGAAACATTTAGTAGATTTAGATAAAGTTTAGTGTTACAATTATACCTAGATGTAAATAAAACTTCATATATATTTGCACACTATTAGAAAGGAGGTAATTGCAATGGGACGAATAATTGCCGTTGCCAACCAAAAGGGTGGCGTTGGAAAAACTACAACAGCGATCAATTTATCCTCGTGTTTAGCGGCAAAAGGGCAGAAAGTTCTCGCAATCGACATGGATCCACAGGGAAATATGTCCAGCGGTCTTGGTATAGATAAAGATAATGTTGACTATACTGTATATGATCTTTTAATCGGCGAAGCCACTATGGATCAGGTATTATGCAAAGAAGCAATTGAAAATCTCGACGTAATTCCCGCAAACATTGATCTGTCTGGTGCCGAAATAGAGTTGCTCGATACTGAGAACAAAGAATACATATTAAGAGATGAGGTGCTTAAGATAAGAAGTAATTACGATTACGTCATTATCGACTGCCCACCTTCACTTAGTATGCTGACAATCAATTCAATGACTACAGCAGATACAGTATTGGTTCCAATTCAATGTGAATACTATGCACTAGAAGGATTGAGCCAGCTGATTAAAACAATCGAGCTTGTAAAAGAAAGATTGAACGAAAACCTTGAAATGGAAGGCGTTGTATTTACCATGTATGATGCCAGAACCAATCTTTCTCTTCAAGTTGTTGAAAATGTAAAAGATAATCTTGATCAGACAATTTACAAAACTATCATTCCACGTAATATACGACTTGCAGAAGCCCCAAGTCATGGCTTACCAATCAACTTATATGATCCTCGTTCAACAGGAGCTGAAAGTTATATGTTATTAGCAGATGAAGTAATTCATAAAGGAGAAGAGTAAGCATGACAGCAAAACGAGGCGGACTTGGAAAAGGTCTGGATAGTTTAATCAAAGAAAACAAAACCGCAAAACATACTGCACCGGTCAAAAAAGAAGTAGTGAATGCCGGACCAATTATGATGAAGATCAATGATGTAGAGCCAAACCGTGACCAACCAAGAAAACATTTTGAGGAAGATGCTCTCTTGGAACTTGCTGATTCAATCAAACAGTTTGGAATCCTGCAGCCTCTGATTGTTCAGAAACGGAACGATTACTACGAGATCATCGCCGGCGAGCGTCGCTGGCGTGCAGCAAAGCAGGCCGGTGTCAAAGAGGTCCCTGTTATCATTAAAGAATACACAGATCAGGAAATCGTTGAAATTTCTCTTATTGAAAATATTCAGCGCGAAAATCTGAATCCAATCGAAGAAGCGCAGGCATACAAACGCCTGCTAAATGAATTCAGTCTGAAGCAGGACGAGGTAGCCGAGCGCGTTTCAAAGAGCAGAACTGCTGTTACAAACTCCATGCGTCTTCTAAAGCTGGACGAAAGAGTACAGCAGATGATCATCGATGACATGATTTCAACCGGACATGCACGTGCTCTTCTTGCAATCGAGGATAAAGAGCAGCAGTACATTCTTGCCAATAAAGTATTTGATGAAAAGCTCAGTGTCAGGGATACCGAAAAACTTGTCAAAGAACTGAAGAAACCCAAAAAAGAAAAAGAAAAGCCTGTTATCCAGAATGCATTTGTATATGAAGATCTGGAGGAACGTATAAAGTCAATCATCGGTTCCAAAGTCCATGTCAATCATAAAGCCAACGGAAAAGGCAAAATTGAAATTGAATATTATTCGGACAACGATCTGGAACGTATATTTGAATTGTTAATGTCAATACAGGAAGGAGAATAATATATGGAAAGTAAAATTCTAAAGTCACTTGGAATTGATCCGGCGTATATATTTCTTTTTCTTATCATGCTGATCATATTGATGTTTCTTCTTTATATTAATGTTAATATGAAATACAACCGTCTGAAATCAAGCTATAACGTATTCATGCGCGGACAGGACGGGAAAACGCTCGAAGAAAGTTTCAGTGCAAGATTCGATGAACTCGACGAGCTTTCCAACATTGCCCACGAAAACAAAGCGGACATCCGCATATTGTATCGCGCGTTGCGAAGCAGCTACCAGAAAGTAGGTATTGCCAAATACGATGCTTTCGGTGAAATGGGTGGAAAACTCAGCTTCGCCCTCACAATGCTTGACAATGATAACAATGGATGGATCCTCAATTCCATGCACAGCAGAGATGGCTGTTACACTTATATAAAAGAAATTGTGCGTGGTGAAAGTTACATTGAGCTCTCTGAAGAAGAGGCCGAATCACTAGATCAGGCCGTTTACCAGGAAATGTATGATCCGGATGTACAGGATGCAATCAAACCACAGTAATAAAAATAAAGAAATAAGACAGGAGAACAGTTATGTTAGATATTAAATTTTTAAGACAGAACCCGGATGTTGTAAAAGAAAACATCAAGAAAAAATTCCAGGATGAAAAGCTTCCACTTGTAGATGAAGTAATCGAACTTGACAAGAGAAACCGTGAAATCAAAGGCGAAGTAGAAGCACTCCGTGCTGAGAAAAATAAAGTTTCCAAAGAAATCGGTGCATGCATGGCTCATGGCGAAAAAGAGAAAGCAGAAGAGCTTAAGAAAAAAGTTCAGGAAAACGCTGCCCGTATGGAAGAACTTTCTGCTGAAGAAAAAGAAGTTGAAGCAAAAATCAAAAAAGATATGATGGTTATCCCAAATATCATCGATCCATCTGTACCGATCGGTAAAGACGACAGTCAGAATGTTGAAATTGAAAAATTTGGCGAACCGGTTGTTCCGGACTTTGAAATCCCATACCATACAGAAATTATGGAAAAATTCAACGGAATCGATCTTGAAAGTGCAGGAAAGGTTGCCGGAAATGGTTTCTATTATCTGATGGGAGATATTGCACGTCTTCACTCAGCAGTTATCTCTTATGCACGTGACTTTATGATCGATCGTGGATTCACATACTGTATCCCACCTTTCATGATCAGAAGCAATGTTGTTACAGGCGTTATGAGCTTTGCCGAAATGGATTCTATGATGTACAAAATTGAAGGCGAAGACTTATATCTGATCGGAACAAGCGAGCATTCTATGATCGGTAAATTCATCGATACCATGCTTGATGAAGCTGAACTTCCAAAGACACTGACTTCTTATTCTCCATGCTTCCGTAAAGAAAAAGGAGCTCATGGAATCGAAGAACGTGGTGTATACAGAATCCATCAGTTTGAAAAACAGGAAATGATCGTTGTATGCAAACCAGAAGAAAGCAAAGAATGGTATGATAAATTATGGAAAAACACTGTTGATCTGTTCCGTTCTCTTGATATCCCGGTTCGTACACTGGAATGCTGTTCAGGTGACCTTGCCGACCTTAAAGTAAAATCTTGTGACGTAGAGGCATGGTCTCCAAGACAGAAGAAATACTTTGAAGTAGGAAGCTGTTCTAACCTTGGTGATGCACAGGCAAGACGTCTTGGCATCCGTGTAAAAGGAAGCGACGGAAACAAATACTTCGCACACACACTGAACAACACAGTGGTAGCTCCTCCGAGAATGCTGATCGCATTTCTCGAGAACAATCTTCAGGCAGACGGTTCTGTCCGCATTCCTGAAGTACTTCGTCCATACATGGGCGGTAAGTCTGAAATCAGATAGAAAACGAGGTAAATTTTGCATAAATATTTAAACGCTATCGGATTCCACGATATCGCATCTGAACGCGAATGGTATCAGATTCTTCTTGAATCCGAAAAGAAATTTTCCGGATATGACCGTATTGCCCTGGACGAGCACACAGATCTCTGTGAGCTTCGCAGGGAATACGGCAACGGGATTGGCATTTCTTCCTGCGGCTTTATCGATGAAAATGATGAAGAGTTCCGCAGAGAATGCTATTTCCCATATTTTTCAGGCAGTGGAGTCAGCTCTTATGCTGATATTGCAGTAGAACAGAAAGCATCCTCACCGACCTATATTGGTGTCTGCGAAGATGTAAAGCTCGGCTGCAGTATCATTTTCCATATCCAGAACGGAATGGAATACATAAAAGAAGCCACTCTCGGTGGTCTGAACAAAAGTTCAATCTCTATAACCTTTTCTGGGCTTGCCTTAAGTGGGAAAATTTTGCTTCCGGTCACAAAGGATGCAGGTGCTGCGGACAAGAGAGCGAAAGATCTCCGCAACCGGATGATGCTTATGAGCGCAGCAAAGGAAGGGAATCCCGATGCCATTGAAAGCCTTACGCTTGACGACATCGACACCTATGCCGCAGTATCAAAAAGAATTCGCGGGGAAGATATTTACAGTATTGTCGATACGCATTTTATGCCAGCTGGTCTTGAATGTGACCAGTATGCGATCCTTGGTGAGATTCTGAATATCGATACCATCGAAAATCTTCTTACCGGGAAAAAACTTTATGTTCTTACAGTTGAAACCAATGAGCTTCAATTTGATGTATGCGTACCGGTTGAAAAGGTGATTGGCGAACCGGCAGTTGGAAGACGGCTGAAGGCACAGATCTGGCTGCAGGGGCATATTAATTTTTAGAAAAGATTTTTGACTTATATAAAAAGCATGACCAAATTTCTTTTAATTGAAAATTAGTCGTGCTTTTTTGTATATGCGTTTCAGAACATTCAGTTTTACATGAAAAAGTCCTGTAAAAGCTATTTCACATATCAGATCCCGCTCTGTTACCTCACCATGCTCATCCTCTTAGAAAAGCATTTGACATTTTCATGTTCAAACGGTATGATATATGTATATGTTCTATTAGTCAAATGAATATAAGAATCGTCTCCTAAGAGAAAGCCGAGGCATTCCCCAAAGGGAAAAAATGAAAAACAACTTTCAGTTCGAATCTATTCTGAAAAATGCTAATGGTGACAACAAAGCA
>QWCN01007573.1_pt1 | contig 18501 bp, 16 predicted proteins | sample 1972711 | NCBI WGS metagenome assembly QWCN01 (sample SAMN09866707, study PRJNA288562) | Human gut metagenome isolate term1_stool, whole genome shotgun sequencing... | isolation source: gut | host: Homo sapiens | place: USA: California
GCGCGCGGGGAAGCGGAAGGCCACGAGCTTGCCGCCGATGGGCACAACGCCGTACTGCGCGCTGCCGCCGTTGGGGTCGGAAAACGTGTTGAGGATAAAAGCAATGTCATGCTGCACGAACGTGCCGGGGTCGGCATCGAACGTGCCGGCGATCTCCTGCGCGCCGCGGGCGATGCGGAACACGCCGAAGCCGGACACCGCCAGCAGCACGATGGCCGCCAGCAGACCGGCCACACCGCGCTGGAACGCGTGACGCGCGCGGACGCTCATGGGCTTTTTCTCCGCCGGAGCGGGGACTTCGGCAGGATCGGCTTCGCCGGCCGTGACTTCTTCCGGCTGCGCGCACGCTTCGGTCGCATCGGTCTCCGGGGCGTCCGGCGCGGCGTTGTCGTTGATGATTTCTTCGGGGGTCTTGTGTTCGTCCATGATGGGCTCCTTTCTCAGATCGTGGCGGCGGTGTCGAGCATGGCGTCGAGCACGCAGCAGGCGAGCGCGGCCTCCATGACCGGGATCGCCCGCGGGGCGAGGCACGGGTCGTGCCGGCCGTTGATGCGCAGCGGCGTCTCCTCCATGGTCACGAGGTCGACCGACGGCTGCTCGCACGCGATCGACGGCGTGGGCCGCAGGGCCATGCGCACGACGAGCGGCATGCCGTTGGTGATGCCGCCGTTGATGCCGCCGGCGTTGTTGGACGCCATGGTGATGCGCCCGTTTTTCAGGCGGATGGGGTCATTGGCCTCGCTGCCGCGCATTTCGGCGAGGGCGAAGCCGCGGCCGAACTCCACGCCCTTCACGCCGGGGATGGCATAGAGCATGCCGGCGATGCGGCTCTCCATGCCGCCGAAGAGCAGCCCGCCGACGCCGGCGGGCACGCCCGTGACGACGCACTCGAGCTCGCTGCCGACGGAGTCGCCGGCGCTGCGCGCGTCGAGGATGGCGCGCTTCATGTCGAAGTTGAGCTCCTTGCCCGTCGCCTGGCCGACGCGCACGGCGTTGGCCGTGATCGTGATGCCGCGGCGCTCAAGGATCTGCCGGCAGACCGCCCCGGCGAACACCAGACACGCCGTGAGCCGGCCGCTGAACGGGCCGCCGCCGCGCAGGTCGGCGTGGCCGCCGAAGCGCACGGTCGCCGCGTAGTCCGCGTGGCTCGGGCGCGGGATCTCCGGGTGGTAGGCCGCGCTGTTCTGGTCCTTGTTGCGGAAGATGGCCGAGATCGGCGCGCCGGTCGTCACGCCGTTGAGAATGCCGCTCATCACGAGCGGGTCGTCCGTCTCCGAGCGGTGGGTCGTCAGGTCGGACGAGCCGGGCGCGCGCCGGCGCATCTGGATGCGCACGGCGTCCATGTCGATGGCCTCACCGGCCGGGACACCGTCGAGCACGACGCCGATTGCCGGGCCGTGCGACTCACCGAAGATCGTCACTTTTACGCGTTCGCCATAGGTATTCATGCGTTTGCCTCGCTGTTCGTTCAAAATGAAGGATACAAATAACCATACAACATTTTTCCGGTCTTGTAAATGCCTTTTGCATGCGCATGGGGGGCGTGGGCGCGCGGATTTTACAGATTGGACATGAAAACGCCGTGCCGGTTGTTTTATAATAAAGACAAATTGTGAAAATGATATCCGGCGCGGAAGCGCGCCGGTGAAGGAGGCAATCACACATGAGCCAGAAAGTGCTCGTCGTGGAGGACGATAACAACATCGCAGAGTTGCTGCGCCTGTACCTGCAGAAGGACGGGTTCGAGGTGTCCCACGCGGTCGACGGCGGCAAGGCCGTCGAGATGGCCAGGGAGATCCAGCCCGACCTTGTGCTGCTCGACATCATGCTGCCCGTCATGGACGGCTGGCAGGTCTGCCGCGAGCTGCGCAAGACCATGAAAATGCCCATCATCATGCTCACCGCCAAGGGCGAGACCGAGGACAAGGTCTCTGGCCTGGAGATGGGCGCGGATGACTACATCGTCAAGCCATTCGAGGTCAAGGAGCTGCTCGCGCGCGTGCACGCCGTGCTGCGCCGCACCGGCGACGACGGCAAGCCCAAGAGCAAGAAGCTCACGTTCGACAAGCTCGTCATCAACCTCGACTCCTACGAGCTGATCGTCGACGGCAAGAAGATCGACACGCCGCCCAAGGAGATGGAGCTGCTGTACCACCTCGCGGCGACGCCCAACCGCGTCTACACCCGCAACCAGCTGCTCGACGAGGTGTGGGGCTTTGATTACTTCGGCGACAGCCGCACCGTGGACGTGCACATCAAGCGTCTGCGCGAAAAGCTCGAGGGCGTGTCCGACAAGTGGGCGCTCAAGACCGTCTGGGGCGTGGGCTATAAGTTCGAAGCGGAAGAGACGTAAGTGAAAAGCATTTATTTCAAAAACTTCGCCGCGACCGCCGCCATGGTCATGTTCAGCTTCCTCATCCTCGGCGCGGCGTTCGTGTTCCTCGGCCGCAGCTATGTCATCAGCGAATACCGCGGCAACATGGTCTCCAACGCCGAGGAGGTCAGCCACGCCGCACAGGCGCTCGCGCGCGACGACGAGCTCTCCAACTGGGACCTGCGTATGGTCATCAGCACCCTTGCACAATCTACTGGTAACCACATCTTCATCACGGACACCGACGGGACGATCGTCTCCTGCTCGTGCCGCAACATCGCCTGCGAGCATCTCGGCCGCACGCTCACCGGCAGCGCCATGACGCAGCTGCGCAGCGACGGCAAGCTCAACCTCATCACGAGCCTCGGCGGGTTTTACGGCTCTGCGCACTACGTCGTCGCGCAGCCGATCACCATCGGCACGGCCGCGCGCGTGGTCGGCTATGTGTTCGTGGCCACGAACAGCGCCACGATCATCGACGGCTGGCGCACGTTCGTGTGGGTGTTTCTCGCCGCGTCCGCAGCCGTGATGATGATCGCGCTGCTGCTCTCGCTCGTGACGAGCAAGCGCATGGCTCAGCCGCTTGACGAGATGGCCGTCGCGGCCAAGAAGTTCGCCCACGGCGACTTCTCCGCCCGCGTCACGGACGACGGACGCACCGACGAGGTCGGCGCGCTCATCTCGGCGTTCAACACCATGGCAGACTCGCTCGAGACGAGCGAGCAGCGCCGAAACGCCTTCATTGCCAACGTCTCGCACGAGCTCAAGACCCCCATGACCACCATCGCCGGCTTTGCCGACGGCATTCTCGACGGCACGATCCCCAAGGATCAGGAGGACAAATACCTCGCCACCATCGCCGACGAGACGCGCCGGCTCTCGCGTCTCGTGCGCAGCATGCTCGACATGTCACGTCTCGAGAGCACGGGCGAGGATCTGACGCGCCGGCGCGAGTTTGACATCTCGGAGAAGATCGTCAGCACCATGCTCAGCTTTGAGGCGCGCGCCGACGACAAGCAGCTCGACGTCGATCTGCAGCTGCCCGAGGACTCCATGCAGGTGCTCGCCGACCCCGACGCCATCACGCGCGTGCTCTATAACCTGATGGACAACGCCGTCAAGTTCGCCGCGCCCGGCAGCACGCTGTGCGTCTCGCTCTGGAAGTCGGAGGGCAAAGCCTACGTCTCCGTGCGCGACCACGGCGAGACCATTCCGCCCGACGACCTGCCGTTCATCTTCGACCGCTTCCACAAGTCCGACCGCAGCCGCAGCCTCGACCGCGACGGCGTGGGTCTCGGCCTGTACCTGGTCAAGAGTATCCTCGACGCGCACGGCGAGGACATCGCCGTCACGAGCCGCGACGGGGTGACAGAGTTCGTGTTCACGCTCACGCTTGCAAAGCCCGCGCCCAAGCCCACCGCCAAGCCCGAGAGCACCGGCCGCCGGGGCGGACGCAAGAATTCATGATTTGTTCGCGGAATTCATAAAATGTTTGTTTTCCATTCATAAGCAGCACAAAATCACGTGCTATCATCAAATCGTTCCTTGGGAGGGACACCACAATGTACGACAATGTCCGCAAACCGGAGTCCGACTGGTATGAGGCCGGCTACACCGCGCCCCGCACTGATGCCGCCGGCACCGGCTGCTACGACTCCTACTGGAGCCCGTCGCAGGCCGCCGCGCCGAAGAAGAAGTCCCATCAGGGACTGAAGATCACGATGATCATCCTCGGCGTGCTCGTACTCATCATCGCGTCCTGCTATGTGTTCGCCGGCCGCGGCCGGGAGGCAATCTCCAGCGACGGTGAGCCGGGCCAGCACGGCAGCGTGACGCTCCCCCGCGAGGACACGGACGATGACACCACCGTCACCGGCAAGAATGAGCTGCCGGCCGCGCCGACCGATCCGAGTGTGACCATGATGCTCCAGCCCGCCGGGGGCAGCGCGCTCTCGCTGCAGAGCGTGTATGCCAAGTGTCTGCCGTCCGTCGTCGGCATCCATGCCGACATCAGCCGCAGCGAATACAGCACCGGCACCGGCGTCGTGCTCACGAGCGATGGCTACATCGTCACGAACACGCACGTGCTCGACGGTGCCAAGGCCGTCACCGTGACGACCTCGGACGGTACCGAGTACAGCGGCAAGCTCGTCGGCGCAGACGCCGTGAGCGACATCGCCGTGCTCAAGATCGAGGCGCAGGGCCTCACGCCCGCCGAATTCGGCGACTCCAGCTCCCTGCAGGTCGGCGACGACGTTGTGTCCATCGGCAACCCGCTCGGCGAACAGCTGCGCTGGACGATGACCAACGGCATCATCTCCGCCATCAACCGCGACATGGTCTATAACGGGCACAGCATGACGCTCCTGCAGACCAATGCCGCCATCAATGAAGGCAACTCCGGCGGCCCGCTCATCAATATGTATGGGCAGGTGATCGGCATCACGAACATGAAGGCCCTGTCCACGGGCGTGGAGGGCATCGGCTTCGCGATCCCGACGGCGTCCATCCGCCCGATCGTCAATGTGCTGCTTGCTGACGGCCGCGTTTCCGGCCGTGTGAGCATCGGCATCACCGTGGGCGCGGTGTCCTCCGCCGCTTCCGAATACTACGATCTGCCCGAGGGGCTGTATATCAGCGCCGTCGCCGAGGGCTCGGACGCCGAAAAGCAGGGCATCCAGTCCGGCGACATGCTGCTGGCCGTCAATGGTCAGGCCGTGACCACCACCTATGATGTCAGCGCCGTCAAGGACGGGCTGAAGGTGGGCGACACCGTCACGCTGACCATCTACCGCGACGGCAAAACGTTCGACGTCGACGTCAAGCTCGTCGATACGAACGACATCTCTTAATTTGCTAGTTTCTCCCTCCTCATATTCTCCTCTCTATTGAACGAACCCCAGATGGGTAAAACCATCTGGGGTTTGTTCTATGTTTGGGTAAAAATGATGCTGCTGTGCTGTGAAATTGAGCCGTAGGGGAGCCCGAGGGGGCAAGGCCCGCCTCGGTTCGGATGCAGCGAGCTTGCGCAGCAAGCCGACGAACCCCAGACGGCTTGCCGTCTGGGGTTTGTTCTATGTTTGGGTAAAAATGATGCTGCTGCGCTGTGAAATTGAGCCGCAGGGGAGCCCGAGGGGGCAAGGCCCGCCTCGGTTCGGATGCAGCGAGCTTGCGCAGCAAGCCGACGAACCCCAGGCGACTTGCCGTCTGGGGTTTGTTCTATATTGGGGTGGAAAATGATGCGGCAGGTCATGTGATCGAGCAGCAGGGGAGCCCGAGGGGGCAAGGCCCGCCTCGGATGAAATTTTTGCATTGCCTCAGGCAATGCCTTCCCCGCAAGGGGAAGGCATTCCAAATCCGGACCTTCCGGCGTCCACGGTGATGCACTGCACCCCGTCACGCCAGCACAGCCGTGAAGCAGTGCCACTCCTCGAGTGTGTCGTGCGCTGTGACGGTGAAGCCCGCACGCGTGAGCGCGGCTGCCACCTCGTCCTCGCGCCCGTCGATGATGCCCGAGCACACGAACGTGCCGCCCGGGGCGAGAAACGCCGGGGCCAGCGCGGCCAGCGGGATGATGACATCGGCCACGATGTTCGCCAGCACAAGATCATACCCCGTGCCGAGCCGGCGGCGCAGGCCCGCGTCGGCGAGAATGTCGCCCGCGCAGACGGTGAACCTGTCCTCGTAAAAGCCATTGAGCGCGGCGTTGGCCGCCGCGACCTCGGGGGCCTTGGGGTCAATGTCGCAGCCGGTGACGTGCGCGCAGCCGAGCAGCAGCGCGCCGATGCCGAGGATGCCGCTGCCGCAGCCGAGGTCGAGCACCGTCCTGCCCGCGGCGGCGCAGTGCTCGAGCGCGGCGAGGCACATGCGCGTCGTGGCGTGGCTGCCGGTGCCGAAGATGAGGCCGGGGTCGAGCCGCAGCGGCAGGCGGCCGTCCGCCGGGGCGTCGAGCCACTCGGGCACGACGACGAGCCGTTCGCCGACTTCGATCGGCTGATAGTACTGCCGCCAGTTATTTTCCCAGTCGCTGTCGCGCACGGTTGCGGTCGTCAGCTCGCGGCCGATGCCGGCGCGGATGGCTTCCAGCTGCGCGCGGCCGCCGTCATCGTCGGCGAGGTAGAACTTGATGCGCGATACGCCGCGAAACTGCGCCTCGAGCGCGTCGTCCACGTAGTCCCAGTACTGGTGGTTCTGCTCCAAAAACTGCTGAAAATCCGTCTCGTCCTCCACGACCATGCCGCCCGCGCCCAGCTCGGCCAGCTGCGCGCAGACGTCGTCGATCTCGTCGCTGCGGGTGGGGACGGACACTTCGATCCATTGCATAAGCGGTGCTCCTTTGTGCATGATTTGGCCCCATTATAGCAAAGCCCCGCCGCTTTCGCAACGGGGGGTGGAATAGGTGCAAAGGCGTGTCTCGTGTGTACATTTCTAAATGCAATATGGTGAAAATTGCACAAACATCCTGTAAATATTATATGTTTTTTACAAATTTTAAAAATCCGCTTCCAGAACAATGAAGCATTTGGTAATATTGAACATGAGGTGAGGCCTATGATGGTATAACTGAATCAATCGCAGGAAATTTACTATCAGCATACCTATTTCACCTGAATAGTCCATATACTGCTATTGCGTAGGATAGGAGGTGGGCTTTATAAAACCATTTACACTTCTGGAAATGCTGTGGACGTTCGTTTCGGCTGGCATGATGGGGCGAATCGTCCTGTATCTGCTGCTGATCGCGGCGGGTGTAGGTGCGCGCTGCCTGTTTGCGCGTAGGCGCGAATTCTGGCTGGCTGCGGGTATTAGTACCGGCCTGTGGGTCGTGTGCGAGATTATTGTAGACATTGGCGCAGCACATGAAGGTTCAATCTCCCTGTTTTCTGCCGCGTACACGCTCGGTGCGCTGAGCTTTTGCTTCGCGGTAGGGCTTTGGCTGTGTGCACTCATATGCCGCCTAGTGCATCGGAAGCAGCTTGCATAAATCCATACTAAGCCAACTCACCCCGTGCCATCCGGTGCGGGGTGTCGTTTTGTTGGCGGTGTGCCGTGTGGATTACTGCACGCCCGAGCGTGGGGCCGCACAGCGAACATCCGGGCGCGGCAGAGAAACTGCCGCGCCCGGATGCGCTGTCATATCCGGATTCAGTTCAGGAAATCGCGCAGCTTCTTGCTGCGGCTGGGGTGGCGGAGCTTGCGCAGGGCCTTCGCCTCGATCTGGCGGATGCGCTCACGCGTGACGTTGAACTCCTTGCCGACCTCCTCGAGTGTGCGGGTGCGGCCGTCGACGATGCCGAAGCGCAGCTCGAGCACCTTCTTCTCGCGCGGGGTGAGCGTGTCGAGCACCTCCATGAGCTGCTCCTTGAGCAGCGAGAAGCTCGCCGCCTCGCTCGGCTCGGACGCGTCCTCGTCGGGGATGAAGTCGCCGAGGTGGGAGTCCTCCTCCTCGCCGATCGGCGTTTCGAGCGAGACCGGCTCCTGCGCGATCTTGAGAATGTCGCGCACCTTGTCGACCGGCATGTTCATCTCCGCCGCGATCTCCTCGGCGCTCGGGTCATGGCCGAGCTCCTGCAGGAGCTGACGGGAGACGCGGATGACCTTGTTGATCGTCTCGACCATGTGCACGGGGATGCGGATCGTGCGCGCCTGGTCGGCGATGGCGCGGGTGATGGCCTGACGGATCCACCACGTGGCGTAGGTGGAGAACTTGTAGCCCTTCGTGTAGTCGAACTTCTCGACGGCCTTGATCAGGCCGAGGTTGCCCTCCTGGATGAGGTCGAGAAACAGCATGCCGCGGCCGACGTAGCGCTTGGCGATCGACACGACCAGACGCAGGTTCGCCTCGGCCATGCGGCGCTTGGCCTCCTCGTCGCCCTCGGCCATGCGCTTGGCCAGATCCTGCTCCTCCTCGGGCGTGAGCAGCGGCACCTTGCCGATCTCCTTGAGGTACATGCGCACCGGGTCATCGGTCGAGAACGTGTCGGCCATGGCCTCGGTCTCGTTCATCTCCTCCTCGGTGACTTCCTCGATCTCCTCGAGCTCCTCGAGCTCGGGCAGCGCGTCCTCGTCCACCGGGGGCAGGGCATCGTCACCGAGCACGTCGATGCTCAGGCTCTCGAGCCGGTCATAGAACTTTTCCGTCTCCTCGCTCGAGAGGTTCATGTCCTCGAGCACCATGAGGTCCTTGCTCGAGAGCTTGCCCGCCTTCTTGCCCTTTTCCACCAGATCATTGAGCTTTTCCTCCGTGGTCTTTTCCGACTCCGGCTTTTCGGCTGCGGACACGTCCTCCGCAGAGGCTGCCGCGGGCTTGTCCGCGGTCTGCGCCGGCGCGGTGCCGTCGGCCTTGGCTTCCGCCTGTTTGGCGTCGTCCGCCGCGAGCAGCGCGTCGGCCATGGCGTCCAGTTCTTCGGCCGAGAGGTTGTTAAGTTCTTTCTGTTCCATCTTTACCACCATACCCTTTATGTTCTTTGAGTTGCTTTGCAAAAGCCAGCAGGTCCGCCTCCGACGACGCTGCGCCGGCGGTGGCCTGGGTCTGCAGGATGCTTATGTAGTCGTCGAGCGCGCGCGCACCGTTCGAAAGCTCCGCCGGCTGCTGGATGATGCCGGTCAGCAGGGCCAGCTCGTCCGGGCTCAGCTCGCCCGAGAGCGCCGCGATCTGCACCGTGCCCGTGCCGCCGTGGGCGAGCAGGACGGTGTAAATGTGCCGCAGCTCCGGCGAGGAAAACTGCACCGCGTCCGGCATATTCGTCCGGCCCCGGAACAGGCCGGGGTCGAGATACAATAACTTAATGATGCCCTGTTCGGCGGCCGCCGAGCGGGGGTTGTCGAAGCGGATGCTCCGCCCGGGCGGCTGCATCGCCGTCGCGGGGCGCAGCAGGTCGCGCTCCTGTTCCTTGCGCGCGCGGCTGAGCCGCCGCTTGCGCTGGCGCTGCACCTCGTCGGTCACGACCGCGGCGGGCATGCCCGCCGTCTCCGCGACGCGCATGGCGTACACCGTCGACCTTGAGGTCGTACTTGCGCTGCACGGCGCCGAGTCGGTAGTCGATGTGGTTTTCCGACTGCGCGAGCAGGTTGCGGAACGCGTCCGCGCCGAAGGTCTTGATATATTCGTCGGGGTCCTTTGCGCCCTGCATCTGCAGGACACGCACGCGCACCTCGAGCTTTTCGAGGATGCCGATCGCGCGCTGCGACGCCTTCTGCCCCGCGCCGTCGTTGTCGTAGGCGATGACGATCTCGCTCGTGTAGCGCGACAGGAGCCGCGCCTGCTCCGGCGTGAGCGACGTGCCGAGCGAGGCGACCGCACTGTCAAATCCCGCCTGGTGCAGACTTGCCACGTCGATGTTGCCCTCTGCCAGTATGATATACCCGCATTTCGACTTTTTAGCCAAATTGAGCGCGAACAAATTGTGGCTCTTGCTGAAAACGATGGTTTCCGGGCTGTTCATGTACTTCGGCTCCCCGTCGCCGAGGATGCGCCCGGAAAAGCCGATGACGTTGCCGCGCACGTCGATGACCGGGAACATGAGCCGGTTGCGGAACGTGTCGTATACACCGCTCGTTTTCCCGTGGCGCACGAGCCCGCCGTCAAACAGCTCCTGCTCGGAGTAGCCGAGCGCCTTCATCGCGCGCACGAGACTGTCCCACGTGTCGGGCGCAAAGCCGAGACCGAAGCGCGTCACGGTCTGCGCCGTGAGCTGTCGGCGGGCGAGATAGTCCCGCGCCGGCTGGCCGGCCGGGGTCTTGAGCTGCGCGTGGAAAAAGCGCGCCGCGTCCCGGTTGAGCGCGAGCAGGCGCTGGCGTTTTTTCGCGCCGGGGTCGTCCGACTGCTCGGGCAGATGCATGCCCGCGCGGTTGGCCAGAAAGGCCACCGCCTCGGGGAACGAGAGATTCTCGATCTCCATGATGAAGCTAATGACGCTGCCGCCCTTGCCGCAGCCGAAGCAGTGGTAGATCTGCTTGTCCGGCGAGACGGAGAACGACGGCGTCTTTTCGCTGTGAAACGGGCAGAGCCCGAAGAGGTTCGACCCGCTTTTTTTCGTCAGGCGCACGTAGCTGCTCACGACGTCGACAATGTCGTTGCGCTCGGCGAGCTCCTGTAAAAAGGATTCCGGAAAGGCCACGTGCGTCACCTTCTTTCTGTGGTTTCCGTTGGATGTACTTCCTTATTTGATCGTCCACGCAGCGGGGATGAAGAGTTCGCTGTACACCTCCAGCGCGTAGCTGTCGGTCATGCCGGAGACATAGTCGCACACCGCGCGCTGCGGCCCCTCGTCGTCCGCGATGGACTGGTAGACCGCAGGGAGCTCGGTAATGTGGTTGACATAATATTCCCAGATGCTCCCGAGGATATTCTGCACCTTGCGCTCCTCGCCCTTGGCGATGGGATTGTAGTACACGCTCTCGTACATGAAGGTCGTGAACACGTCCACGGCCTCGCGCATATCGGGCGACATGCGCAGCTCCCCGTCGCCGCTGTGGGCGATGATGTCCGTGAGGATGGAGTTGATGCGCACGCTGTTGCGCTCGCCCACGCGCTCGCGCACGATGGCGGGCACGTCCTCCGGCTGCACGATGCCGCCGCGCATGGCGTCGTCGAGGTCGTGGTTGATGTAGGCCACGCGGTCTGCCAGGCGCACCACGTCGGCCTCGAGCGTGCCGCGCGGCTGCCCGGTCGTGTGGTTGAGGATGCCGATGCGCGTCTCGTTGCAGAGGTTCAGGCCGCGGCCGTCGCGCTCGATGCGGTCGACGACGCGCAGGCTCTGCTCATAGTGCCGGAAGCCGACGCCGGTGTAGATCGCGTTGAGCGCGCGCTCCCCCGCGTGGCCGAACGGCGTGTGGCCGAGGTCGTGCCCGAGGCTGATGGCCTCGGTGAGGTCCTCGTTGAGTTCGAGCGCGCGGGCGATCGTGCGCGCGAGGCGCGCGACCTCGAGCGTGTGCGTCAGGCGCGTGCGGTAATGGTCGCCCTCCGGGCGCAGGAACACCTGCGTCTTGTGCTTCAGGCGGCGGAACGATTTCGAGTGCGTGATGCGGTCCACGTCGCGCTGGAAGCATGTGCGCATCTCGCACGGCGGCTCGGGCGTCAGGCGGCCGGTTGACTGCGTGCTCAGCAGGCCGTGCGGGCCAATGAACAGCGCCTCGGCGGCCTCGCGTTTTTCTCTCGGACAGGGCACAGGGATCCCTCCGTTTCCACATAAAATCGATGTTTGCGGCCGGAGCGGCTTGCGCCATTTCCGGCTGCAATACTCTTATACGACATTGCTGTGTATTTCCCTCTTTTTTTTGAAAAAATGCAGCGAAAAAATTTTGCAAACGTTGTGCCAATTTTTTGACGGGAGTTTGGCCGGTATGCTTTTGGGCGGTTTGCACAGATTTTGGCGGCGGATAGATATTCATCGAGCAGAATGTTTATGCGCTTTTTAAGAAAAGAGAATGGAGGCACGCACCGTAAGGCAAGGTCTGACTCGGATGCAGGGATACATCGCTTTCGGCGATGCAAAAATTTTATCCGAGGCGGGCCTTGCCCCCTCGGGCTCCCCCGCGGCGCAAATATCTTGAAACCATCTATCATTTGCGCTGCAAGGGGAAGGCTTGAAAAGGTGTGCAGCATTGCAAAAGCCCTCCCGGTTGGGGAGGGCTTTGCGATACCTTATGTTCTTCACCGTGCGGCGCGCATATGTACTGCCGCACCCGCCGCTCACAGGCCGGAACCGGCGAGGGGGACGGCGCGCTCCGTCTCGCCGACGGGGCGCACGGCGCAGCGGCCGGCGGTCAGGTCGCGCACCTGCGCGGCAAAGGCCTCGCCGGCCTCCTCCGGCAGCAGGGCGCAGACCGTCACGGCGGCGGCATACTGCGTCTCCTGCACGACGCCGCCGAGTGCGGCGACGGCCGCGCGCACCGGCTCATAGAGCGCGTAGGGCGTACTGACCTCACAGGCGAGCCAGCGGCGCACCTCCGAGATACCGGCGCTCGCGAGCGCATCGGCCGCAGCGGCGGTGTACGCCCGCAGCAGGCCGCCCGTGCCGAGCAGCACGCCGCCGAAATAGCGCGTGACGACGCAGACGGCATTCGTCACGCCCGCGCGGCGGAACACCTCCAGCATCGGGATGCCGGCCGTGCCCTGCGGCTCGCCGTCGTCGGAGTAGCGCTCGGTGCCGTCGCGCAGCAGGTAGCACCAGCAGTTGTGCCGCGCGTCGTGATACTGCTTCTTGCACGCGGCGATGACCGCGCGCGCCTCGTCCTCGGAGCCGACCGGCTGCACGAGGCCCAGAAAGCGTGAGCGCTTGTCCACGTACTCCGACGCGCCGGATTTTGTGGGAATGCGGTAGCTGTCCATATTACCCCTCCTCGTCCGCGATGACGAACGGCTCGAGCCGCGGCCACTGCTCCGGGTGGATGATGACCTCGAGCGCGATGCCGTCGTCGCGGTAGTCGGTGCGCAGCACGGCGCAGTCGCGGTGCAGCGTCTCGAGCAGCGCGCCCTGCGCATACGGCAGCAGCAGCGTCACGTGGTGGTCGGCCCGACCGAGGATGGCGCGCACGCGCGCGGTCAGCTCCGCCGTGCCCTCGCCGCTGCGGGCCGAGATGCAGACAATGTTCTCCCCGTGCGGCAGGATGCCGAGATACGCATCGCACTTATTGAACACGCGGATGCACGGCGTGTGCGCCGCGCCGAGCTGGTCGATGAGCCGGTCGACGACGGCGGCCTGCGCCTCCCACTCGGGGTTCGAGAGGTCGATCACGTGCAGCAGCACGTCGGCATACGTCAGCTCCTCGAGCGTGGCCTTGAACGCCTCGACCAGGTGCGTCGGCAGCTTGCGGATGAAGCCGACCGTGTCCGAGAGCAGCACCTCCTGCGCGGCGTCGATGCGCCAGCGGCGGGTCGTGGTGTCGAGCGTGTCGAACAGGCGGTCGTTGGCCGGAATGTCCGACCCCGTCAGGCAGTTGAGCAGCGTGGATTTGCCGGCGTTCGTGTAGCCGACGAGGGCCACGACCGGCAGGGCATTCTTCTCGCGGCGGCGGCGCTGCGTGCGGCGGATCTTGCGCACGTCCTCGAGTTCGGCCTGCAGCTTCTGGATCTTGCGGCGAATGTGGCGGCGGTCGGTCTCGAGCTGCGTTTCGCCCGGGCCGCGCGTGCCGATCGGCGACGAGCCGCCCGAGGCCGTCTGCCGCACGAGGTGCGTCCACATGCCCGTCAGGCGCGGCAGCAGGTACTGGTACTGCGCCAGCTCCACCTGCAGCTGGCCCTCGCGCGTCTGGGCGCGCTGGGCGAAGATGTCGAGGATCAGGCCCGAGCGGTCGAGCACGCGCACGCCGAGCTCCTCCTCCAGCACGCGCATCTGCGACGGGGAGAGCTCGTTGTCAAACACCGCGAGGTCGCAGTCGTTGGCGGTGATGAGCTCTTTGAGCTCCGCCACCTTGCCCTCGCCGAGGAAGGTGCGCGGGTCGGGCGTGGGCTTATTCTGCAGCAGCGTCACGACGGGCTGGCCGCCGGCCGTCTCCACGAGCGCGGCAAGCTCAGCCAGGGAAATGTCCGTCGAGCGCTCGCGTTCATCCATGCTCGCCGCGGCGAGACCGGCCAGCGCGGCGCGTTCGATCTTCTGTTCGGTAGATTGCATAGGGGTCATCCTTTGAAATGAATATTTATCGGGTCTGTGACTGGATATGCCCAGAATGGCGGGAATCTCCTGTCACGCGTGATGTCGCACAAAAGTAACGGGGCACCGTACCGTACCCAACCATACCAGACCAGACCAGGTCTTATTGCGCAGTAGGAACGCACTGCATAAGCATATCTTACCCTGTCTCTCTCAAAGAAAGCCAAGGGGAAAGAAAGCCGCTGTGGAAAACCGGCGAAATTGTGGAAAACTCTGTGGAGAGATTGTGGAAAACCGGATCCGCGGCGGGCGGGGCCGTTGCGGTCTGGCGCAGGCTTGCGGCCGGGCGCGTGGAGTGAGCGCCGGTAATCGGCGGACACGGTGCGGCCTGGTGCGCGTTTGCGGCTGGGTGCGTGATGGCGGCTGTGCGGTGCAGGGCGCGGGTGCAGCGCAGGGCGCGCTGGCTGGCTTTCTTGCTGAGAGAAAAAACGCTTGACAAGTTATGCAAAAGCATACTAGACTGGAAGTGGGGCAAAGGCCGGGCCATTCACGACAGGGACAGCGGTTCGGCGCTCTCGGCGGTATCCGGCACTGCCGGCGCAGCGAAGCGCTGCACGCCCCAGATGCCGACGAGGATGGCGGCCGAGGCAACGGCGCTGACCCAGCCGAACGGCTCGCGCAGGAGGAGCACCCCGGCGAGCACGGACACAACGGTCGAGAAGTTGATGAGCGCCGCGGTGCGCGCGACGGGCAGCACCTCCAGCGCCCGGTTGAGCGCGAGGTAGGACAGCACCGAGGCCACGACGCTCAAAAACACGATGGCGAGCACGAACGGCGCGTGCGCCATCGGCAGCACGACAGCGCTCAGGTCGTGCCGGTGCTCGAGCACGGACAGCACCCCGAACGCGGCGGCGCCCATACCGCAGGTGATGTACGTGCGCTCAAAGGCGGTGAAGCTGCCCGAGCACGCGCGGCAGGCTACCATATAGCCCGCACCGGCAAAGACCGTGCCGAGCAGGACAAGAAAGCCGGGAAAACTCCCCGCGCCGATGCCGGTGGCGTAGACGGCCAGCACGATCACCCCCGCGACGGAGAGAACCGAGAACACGACCTGCCGCCGCGTGGCCTTTTCGTGCAGAAAAACCGCCCCATAGATGAGCGAGCACAGCGGGATGAGCGCGACCATGACGCCGGAAAACGATGTGCTCGTGAGCCTCAGGCCATACTGCTCGCAGGGGAAGTAGAGCACGGGCTCGAACAGACCCGCCAGCAGCGCGGGCCAGAGCCTCCGGCCGCGCAGACGCACGGGGAAGCGCCCCGTCAGGCGCAGCAGATTCAGCAGCGCAAACGCCAGCGCGAAGCGCCAGAACAGCAGCACGAACGGCGTGCCGTAGTCCTGCGCGATACGCGAGGCGAGGAACGTGAAGCCCCAGATGAAATACGTGAACGCGGCGAGCCAGAACGCGCCTGCCGGCGAGAGGGTGCGGTGCAAGGGGATCAGCCTTCTTTCTCGGTGGTGAAGGTGAGGTTCACACCGTCGGAGCGGCAGACGATGGTACCGTTGAGGTCCGTGCGGTAGACGGTCACGTCCGCGTCGCGCAGGCGGCTGAGCGTGTCGTCGTGCGGGTGGCCGTACTCGTTGTCCGCGCCGCAGCTGATGACGGCATACTTCGGCTGCGCCTCGTACAGCAGGCGGTAGCCCGTGGAGGTGCGGCTGCCGTGGTGGCCGGCCTTGATGACGTCGCAGCGGACGTTTTCGCCCGCGTCGAGCACGTCCGTCTCGCTCTCGTACTCGGCGTCGCCGGTGAAGAGGAAGGCGTTGCTGCCGTAGTCCACGCGCAGGATGAGGCTCTGGTTGTTGACGTCGCTGTAGTGCTGCTGCGGGCCGAGGACGGTCACGGTCGCGCTGCCGAGGGCGAACGTGTCGCCCACGTCCGGCACGGTGATGGCGAGGTTCGCCGTTTCGGCCGCGCGCATGACGCGCTGGAACGCGCCGTTGCTGCTCGAGGTGACGGAGCTGTAGAGCGTGCGCACCGGGAAGGCCGCGATGACGGCCCGCATGCCGCCGCAGTGGTCGGCGTGCGCGTGCGTGCAGACGAGGTAGTCGATGGCCGTCACGCCGTGCTGTTTGAGGTAGGCCGTGATCTTGTTGGCCTGTGTGCCCTCGGCCGCGTCGATGAGCATGACCTGCCCGTCGCACTGCAGCAGCGTACAGTCGCCCTGGCCGACGTCGAGATACGTCACGGTCAGCCCGTCGCCGGGCATAGCCGTCGCGGTGACGCCGGGCACGGCCGTGGCGCTGGGGTCGGCGGCGGCATGGTCGCGGCCGTAGCCGAACCAGGTGGCAAGGCACGCGATGATGAGCGCGAGCACGAGGGTGATCAGATGATTTTTGGCCTGCGAATTGCGGCCGCGAGTGGGTTGGGCCATGGGTCACATCTCCTGTTTGATGATAAAAACGTGGGGGCACCGTTCGATATTGCGGTGCGTGCAGGGCTCGCACCCCTCGTCTTCTCCTTGCGGGAGCGGCCGGAGTGCGCGATGCCTTCCCCTCAAGGGGAAGGCTTGAAAATGTGCAAAAATGTCTGCGTAAGCGAATACGCAGACATTTTCTCATATTGCGGGCGAAAATGCAACCCCGCCGCTGTCCGTTGAATGGGACAGTGCAGAGGATTTCCCGCCTTTTTATCCGTTTTTGCGCCAGAGCCGGACTGCGTGGATGCGCGCGCGGGCGCGGGCCTGGGCCGCCTCGGCCACGGAGACGTTCATCTCCATGCCGCGGGCCTCGAGATCCGACTCGGCCCGGCGCAGCGCCGCCTCGGCGCGGGGCAGGTCGATGTCCGGCGCGGGCTCGGCCGTGCGGGCGAGCACGGTCACGGTGTTGGCCGCGACGTTTACGGTGCCGGGGCTCACGGCGCAGTAGTGCTCCGCGCCGCCGGAGGTATAGCGCACGACGCCGCTCACGAGCGCGCCGAGCAGCGGCGCGTGGCCCGGCAGGACGCCGGCTTCCCCGTCAGCGAGGGGGAGCGTGACCTGCTGAGCCTGCGTGTCCACGGCCGCGCCGCCGGCCGTGACGATCTCCAGATGCAGTGTGTCCGCCATGGCGCACCTCACTGCAGCGCGTCGCGCTTGCGCAGCACGTCGTCGATCGAGCCGCAGAACAGGAATGCCTGCTCGGGAATGTCGTCGCACTCGCCGCCGAGGATGGCCTCGAAGCCGCGGATGGTCTCGTCGAGCGGGACGTACTTGCCGGCCATGCCCGTGAAGTTTTCCGCCACGTGGAACGGCTGCGACAGAAAGCGTTGGATGCGCCGCGCGCGGTTGACGGCGGCCTTGTCCTCCACGCTCAGCTCGTCCATGCCGAGCACGGCGATGATGTCCTGCAGGTCCTTATACTTCTGCAGCACGCGCTGCACGGCGCGCGCGGTGTCATAGTGCCGGCGGCCGAGAATGTCCGGCTCGAGGATGCGCGACGTGGAGCCGAGCGGGTCGACGGCCGGATAGATGCCGAGCTCCGAGATGCTGCGGTCGAGCACGGTCGTGGCGTCGAGGTGGGCAAAGGTCGTGGCCGGGGCGGGGTCGGTCAGGTCGTCGGCGGGGACATAGATCGCCTGCACGCTCGTGACCGAGCCGTTGCGCGTGGAGGTGATGCGCTCCTGCAGCTTGCCCATCTCGGTGGCGAGCGTGGGCTGATAGCCGACGGCGGAGGGCATGCGCCCGAGCAGGGCCGACACCTCGCTGCCCGCCTGCGTGAAGCGGAAAATGTTGTCGATAAACAGCAGCACGTCCTGTCCGGACTCGTCGCGGAAGTTTTCCGCGATCGTCAGGCCCGAGAGCGGCACGCGCAGACGCGCGCCGGGCGGCTCGTTCATCTGACCGAAGACGAGCGCCGTCTTGCTGATGACGCCGGATTCGTTCATCTCGTTCCAGAGGTCGTTGCCCTCGCGCGAGCGCTCGCCCACGCCGGCAAAGACCGAGTAGCCGCCGTGCTCGTAGGCGATGTTGCGGATCAGCTCCATGATGAGCACGGTCTTGCCGACGCCCGCGCCGCCGAACAGGCCGATCTTGCCGCCCTTGGCATAGGGCGCGAGCAGGTCGACGACCTTGATGCCGGTCTCGAGCAGCTCGGTCGCGGGGGCGATGTCCGTGAAAGCCGGGGCCTCGCGGTGGATGGGCAGATATTCTGTTGCGTGGACGGGGCCTTTGCCGTCGATCGGCTCGCCGATGACGTTGAACATGCGGCCGAGCGTCGCCTCGCCGACGGGCATTTTCACGCTCGAGCCGGTGTCCACGGCGACGCAGCCGCGCTGCAGCCCGTCGGTGGAAAAGAGCGAGATGCAGCGCACCGCATTGTCGCCGAGCTGCTGCACCGCCTCCATGACGATGCGGCGCTCACCGGCGTGCACCTCGATGGCGTTGTTGATCTCCGGCAGTTTTCCGGCCGGGAACTGCACGTCCACCACCGGGCCGATGACCCTTTTGACGATACCGTTTTCCATACGTTCTCCCTTCGTGGGACGCGGCGCTGCCGCC
>QWCN01006602.1_pt1 | contig 18498 bp, 16 predicted proteins | sample 1972711 | NCBI WGS metagenome assembly QWCN01 (sample SAMN09866707, study PRJNA288562) | Human gut metagenome isolate term1_stool, whole genome shotgun sequencing... | isolation source: gut | host: Homo sapiens | place: USA: California
ATGAATCGCAAGTCCGATTCCCGTACCGATCACAACAGAAAAAATAACCGCCGGCATATTTTCCATCAGACCGATGGTGCTGATTCCCATTCCCATAGAGCATACCCCGAATACAAGAGTAATATCCTCTTTGAATTTTGGACTTAATTTGTGCCCCACAAAAGCACCCAGGATTCCGCCGATAACTATGGATAATGCATTGATAATTATTCCAATAGGCATAACTTTTTTCTCTCCTCCAGACAAACTCAGACAGATGTCACATTCTCAATACTGCCAAAAAATCAGTATATAACAAACTATAATTTTTCGCAATGTCAAAAATTCTTTACCTTTATTATAAAAGAATCCGACGTTACTGTTCACACACTACTATCCCGAGACATACAAGCCAAAATTCCATTGCCGCAGGCAATCTGGAATGAATTTTGGCTACGTTCATCCGTCAACTATAACAATTCTACAAAAAAGACAGATTTCTCTTTTTTTAAAAATCTGTCTTTTTTGCAAATATTTTTACATTATTCACTTTTTTCACGCTCTGCCCGAGCTAACTATCTATAAAAATATTCTGTCTATCATTTATCTCAGATCAGTTTGACAATATCATTGTACATAACAAATACCATCAGCGCCATCAACAGCATCAGCCCTGCGAAATGGATGCCGCCCTCCACCTGTCTGTTAATCGGTTTTCTGCGGATTGCCTCTGAAGGAGGTTCATAACTCCAAGGTTTGCAGAGAGCAGAACTGCCAGATTAAGCATATTCATCCACAGGATCATGGTTCCTTCGCTTTTGCTTTCCTCATACGTAGTTCCGATTGCATCCACAATTCCGACCGGACCACTCAGATCTTTCATTCCAAGCTTTCCGCTGACCAGCTCTTTCAGGCTGAGAATCGTTGTACGTACCATATATTTTACTTCTACGGCACCATATTTGACTACATTCAGCCCTTTTGCTTTTTCAGAATACATATTGTAGGTAAATCCTGATTCTGCCGTACGGTATTCTTTTGGTGTAACCGTAATATCATATTCCTGTCCGTCCCTGGAATAGGTAATCTTTACAGACTTTTCTGTCAGCGGATTCTCCTGAATATATTTCTGGTAATCTGCTGCATTTGTAATCTTCACTCCATTAATGGATGTGATCACATCTCCCTGCTGAATCCCTGCTTCCTGCAACGGCATTCCATCCATTACAGATTCCACTGTCATGGCAGAAGTATCATCCCCGTTGAAATTGCAGCCCAGAAGGTATCTCACATTTGTATCCGACTTATAGGAAATGTCCATCTTCTTTCCATCACGCTTAACAGTCAGGTTAATGGTATCTCCCTCTTTCAGCTGGTTCAGATAGGAATATACATAGAGATCTTTTCCCAGATCAATGTGATATCCCTGATAACCGGTAATAATATCTCCCTCTTTCAGTCCTGCCGCCTCAGCCGCAGAACCTTCCTTTACGGAAAGAACTCTGGATGGTTCATATCCTACAGCACCTACAATGATCACAGACAATACAAATGCCATGATAAAGTTAAATACCGGTCCTGCGGCAACTACAGAAATCCTGGCCCACACAGACGCACTGTTAAAAGTTCCCGGTTCATTCTCTATGTCCGTATCCTCCCCCAGCATGGCACAGGAGCCACCGATAGGAAGAAGTTTCAGTGAATATCTGGTATCTCCTTTCTCAAAACTGTAAAGTCTTGGTCCCATTCCCAAAGAGAATTCTGTGACCACGATCTTATTCAGCTTTGCAAAAAGAAAATGTCCCAGCTCATGAAAGAGAATGATTGCACTGAATATGACAATTGCAATAATAATTTTCAATCTACCACCTGCTTTCAATCCAACGATAAGTTTCTTTCTCAATCTCCAGAATCTGATCCAGGTCCGGATCCTTTACTGCTGTATGTCTGCTCATAGACTGCCCGATAATCTCGTAAATATCCAGAAAGCTGATTTTTTTCTGAAGGAATTTGCGGACTGCCAGCTCATTTGCAGCATTAAAAACGGTTGGCATACTGCCGCCTGCCCTTGCCGCTTCCACCGCCATTGGAAGACCTTTAAAAGTTTTCCTGTCCGGCTCCTCAAAGGTGATCTGCTTCAACATATGAAAATCCAGTCTGTCGCCTTTTAAAAATCTTCTGTCCGGGTAGCATAATGCATACTGTATCGGAAGTCTCATATCCGGTGTTCCAAGCTGTGCCATCACTGCACCGTCCTCGAATTCCACCATAGAGTGGATAATACTCTGCGGCTGAACCACAACCTGAATATGATCCAGATCTACATCAAAAAGCCATCTGGCTTCCATAACTTCCAGACCTTTATTTACCAGAGTTGCAGAATCTACTGTAATCTTCTGTCCCATTACCCAGTTCGGATGCTTCAGCGTATCCTCCAGAGTCACCTTCTCCAGATCTGCTGTTTTCTTTCCGCGGAAAGGACCGCCGGATGCAGTGATGAGCAGTTTATGTATCTGCTCTCTTTTCTCTCCATGAAGTGCCTGGAAAATAGCACTGTGCTCGCTGTCTACAGGCAGGATCTGCACACCGAACTGCTTTGCCAGCGGCATGATCAAATGTCCGGCTGTTACCAGTGTTTCCTTATTTGCCAGAGCAATATCCTTACCTGCAAGGATTGCTTCCATAGTTGGTCTGATTCCTATCATTCCTACGATAGCGGTCACCAGAATGTCTGATTCCTCCATTCTGGCAAGTTCGATAAGACCACCCATCTGGCTTACGATTTTTACATCCAGATCCTGCACACGTACTGCCAGATCTCTGGCTGCCTCTTCTTTCCAGACTGCAACAAGTCTGGGATGAAATTCACGTATCTGCTTCTCCAGCATTTCTACATTGCTGCCTGCTGCAAGACCAACTACTTCCAGGTCATCATTTGCACGTACCACATCCAGTGTCTGTGTTCCGATCGAACCTGTAGAACCTAAGACTGCTACTTTTTTCATATTGTACCTCATTTCAATACTTATACAACAATTTTATAAAATTACTTCTGACCTGACAGTTCTCATATCAGAAAATACTGTAAACATGTATATCAGAAGAATATATGCTCCGTTAGAGCGCGTCTGAAAAAGGCTTTCTGCAAGATGTGCGTCACAATTTGTGGGATATTTTGCCCGGATGAGGGCGCCGTAGCGGGCTACGGCAACTGAATTCGGGTGAAGGATTCCTCCATGTCCCGGAATTAATTTTCCATAATCTTTAATCCCCTGATTTCTCTTGATCGCAGATGCAGCCAGATCGCCTACCATGGAGATCAGCGCTCCGATTGCACAGATCACAGCATATTCCAGCATCGGTCCCTGAGTGGCTGCTGCATAGATCACACCAAGAAGTGCAGCTCCTGCCACACCACCCACAGCTCCCTCCACAGATTTCTTAGGGCTGAGGACAGGTGCCATTTTATGTTTACCGATCAGCATTCCCACACAATATGCGCAGGTATCACATCCCCATGAGCACAGAAAGATCAGCCATACGTGGAACTTTCCACCGGGAAGCTCTCTGGTAAGATAAATAAACGACAGCATAACTGCCACATACACAATACCAAACAGTGCAGGCATTACCTGCCCTGCCTCATAGGTTGGATAAGTGAACACGTATACAAACATGAGCAGCACAAGTCCGAAAATGATTGCCAGCACTCCATACCTCTCAAAATCAAGCAGTACTGCCAGATAATATAATACTGCGCCTAAATAGCCTGCTGCTGCCAGCAGATTTATCTTCTCATCCTGCACCTTCATTGCTCTGTACAATTCTCTCATTCCAATGAGAGAAACCGCAAGAAGTGTGAAAAACAGCACATAATCACCGCTGATGATAGTAGCAAGCGCAATAATCACAAGCAGGATTCCGCTTAAGAGTCTTGTCTTAAACATTCTTTACTCCTCCTTAACTCCGCCGTATCTTCTGTCTCTCTGATTATATTTCTCAATAGCCTTAATCAACTCTGCTTTATTAAAATCCGGCCATGCCACATCTGTGAAATAAAATTCTGTATAAGCCATCTGCCATAACAGAAAATTGGAAAGTCTCAATTCACCGCTTGTGCGGATCATCAGATCCGGATCAGGGATTCCTGCCGTATCCAGGTAATTGTCAAAAACATGCTCATCAATTTCTTCCGGCTTTACTTTTCCATCTGCAGCATCCTGAGCAAGTTTGCGGATACCTCTTATGATCTCATCTCTGCTGCCGTAGTTTAATGCAATCTGGAAATAGATTTCATCATATTTCTGAGAATATTGTTCCAGACGTGCAATACTTTCCTGAATATCCTGATCAAATGCCGAAACCTCTCCGATCACCCGGACACGCATTTTGTTCTTATCTGCCAGTTTAATACATTTTTTCAGATAACTTCGGAACAGTTTCATCAGACCGTCCACCTCATCTTTGGAACGTTTCCAGTTCTCTGTGGAAAAAGCATATACAGTCACATATTTAACTCCCAGCTCCTTCATATAGTCACAGACTGTTTCCAGATTTGCACAGCCCTTCACATGTCCGTAGCTTCTGGGCATTCCCTTTGCCTTCGCCCAGCGTCCATTACCATCCAGAATAATGGCAATATGATTTGGTACATTCATACTCTTGTTTCCTTTTCTTATCCTGTTATTCCTTTAACCTTACTGTCTCATCATAATGAACCGCAGTTTCCGGTCCATTATCTCATTCAGATAAAAAGAGAGCCCACATTCATGTAGCTCTCCTTTTCGTTTCCCTTATACGGTCATGATTTCTTTGCTCTTTGCATCCACTGCCGCATCAACTTCTTTGATATATTTATCTGTGCTCTTCTGGATTTTCTCCTCAAGTTCTTTAATCTCATCCTCAGATACATCCTGTTTTGCAAGTTTCTTAAATGCATCATTTGCATCACGACGAATGTTGCGGACTGCTACTTTGGCTGCTTCGCCTTTTTTCTTGACATCTTTAACCAGTTCCTTACGGCGTTCCTCTGTAAGTTCCGGGAATACAAGGCGGATTACTTTACCATCGTTGCTTGGATTTAATCCAAGGTCAGAGGTAAGGATTGCTTTCTCAATTCCTTTGATCAGGCTGCTTTCCCATGGCTGGATCTGGATCATACGAGCTTCCGGGACAGTGATATTTGCCACCTGCTGAAGAGGTGTCGGAGCTCCGTAATAATCTACGGCGAGTTTGTCAAGGATATGCGGGTTCGCACGTCCTGCACGAATTGTAACCAGTTCGCTCTCAAGGCTTGCCAATGTCTTTTTCATCTTCTCTTCATATTTCTGAATTCTCTCATCCATTAGGTTCGTCTCCCTCTTTTTATAGTTTTTATATTACACTTTCTCTGTAAACTGACTTATAAGCCTTACTTATACAGTAACCTTAGTTCCGACAAATTTGCCATGTACTGCATTGATGATGCTGTCTTTTTCATCCAGTGCAAATACCAGCATCGGCATCTTCTGTTCCATACACATGATCGATGCTGTCAGATCCATAGCTGCCAGTTTCTTTGCAACTACTTCTTCAATGGAAATTTCATCATATTTTACTGCATTCGGGTTTGTCTTCGGATCACTGTCATAAATTCCGTCAACAGCTTTTGCAAGAAGGATTGCTTCTGCTTCGATTTCTACTGCGCGAAGTACAGTGGCTGTATCTGTGGAGAAGTAAGGATGTCCTGTACCGCCTGCAAAGAATACGATCTTGCCCTGTGCAAAGCTTGCTTCCACTGCATCCTTAGAGTAAAGGCTTGTAAATGCACCGCATACAAATGGTGTAAAGATTTCTGTCTTTAATCCAAGGTATCTGCAGATATCAGATACATAAATACAGTTCATAACTGTTGCAAGCATACCAATCTGATCAGCCTTATTCCTGTCGATAGTCTCACTGGTGCGTCCTCTCCAGAAATTACCTCCGCCGATCACGATGCCGATTTCCAGTCCTTCCTCAGCAATTGTCCTGATCTGCTTTGCAACTTCAATAACAGTCGCCTCGTCAAATCCGGTCTTCTTCTCACCGGCAAGGGCTTCACCGCTTAATTTTAATAATACACGTTTCATAGTAACTGTCTCCTGAAATTAATTTTATCGCAGGTAACAGAGGATCGGAATACCTCCTCTGTTACATTCGTAGTTCTATTCTACCATATTCCGGCAACAATTTCATTACCATTTTCATCAACTGTTGTAGAAACTGTGAAATTGCTGTAATAATGGAATCCTGTTTTACCTGTCTCAGGATCATCCTCATAGCTGCTGCCCTGTGGAGAACCGCATGCGCCTTCCAGTGCATCCAGAGACTGACCGATATACTGTTCTGCTGTGGAAATCATATCGCCGCCATTTCCCGGATCATCGTTACTGCCCGGATCATCATTAGTACCCGGATCGTCTGAGTTTCCCCCATTGCCCGGATCATCTGAACTATCCCCGGTTCCATTGCCACTGTTATTATTCTGATCAGAACTGTTGTTACTATCTGTGGAATCAGAATCATCTGCAGAATTCTTATCACTGTCGTCTGTGGAATCTGATTCAGACTCACTGTCATCTGTAATTCCAAGACGTTCCTTTACCGCATCAAGCGTGGATACTTCTTTTGTTGATGTACCTGTCAGATATTTTGCATATGGGATCGCATCATCATCTGTGCCATCCATACATAACGTAATCTGCGAAATTGTTCCAAGCGGAATATCGCGGAAAAAGCATTCATTCGTGTCCTCATCAGTATATGCAATACGGATATCATAGGAAGCTGTACTCTTGTTGGATGTTGTCTGCGTATCTGATGTCTGTGTACCTGATGTCTGTGTATCTGATGTCTGTGTACCTGATGTCTGTGTACCTGATGTCTGTGTATTTGCAGTCTGCATATAATATAGTGCCTTGTCCTTATCTGTCAGGGTAAACATTCCATTGATGAGATCATCTCCCCATCCTCCATCCTCGTCTGCATCATAATCCTCACTGTCTTCATCCACATGAGTCCGGATATAGAGTGACTGGATGTCATCCCCTGTATTATTTACAAACACAATCTTAGATGCTGTGGAAGTTTTCTCCCCCATTACATTCTTTATGTCTTCATCTGCTGTCTGCTGCATATCCACCATATCGACTGCCTTGGTTACTTCAGGAGTCGGGGTAGCTGTTACCTCTACAGGTGCTGTCTCTGTTGTCTTTTTCTTACCACATCCGGCAGCTGCCACTGTCATTACCAACAGACCTGCCAGTATTAAATAACGTTTCTTCATAATATATTCCCTCCTGCTATATGGAATATCTTTTTTCTTTTTAACAATGTCATTTTTTCAATTCCCTATTATTGCAGAGTATCGAAAACTTGTCAACTAAGCCTCTGCCGATTTCATACAATTTTAAGACTTTCAGATTTTTAAAATCTCTGCCTGCGGACGCATTCTTATGAAAAAATCACATTTTTCCTACTTCATATTATTGCACAAAAGGAAACGCTCACTGTAATCAGCGGATACTCACCAGAAAGGATGTTACTGTGACTTTCACTCGCAAAAAACACCTCGCGGAATATTACCAGTGAACTGGCAGTCCTTTCTCATCTCTTTGTGGTCATATTTAATATATTTCTATTCTGCCAGCTTCATCAGAAGTTCCACGCATTCTTCCTCTGATAAAACCGAAGTATTCAGGCAGATATCATAATTTTCCATTTTTCCCCATTCATGTCCTGTATAAAAGTTATAATAATCTCTTCTCTGACGGTCTTTATATGCAATCCTGTCAAGTGCTTCCTCCTGAGAAATATGCTTATTTTTCTTAATCCGTTTAATACGGTCTTCCATATCAGATGCATAAATATACACGCGAAGCAGCTGATTATCATCCTTCAGAATCTGGTCTGCACATCTTCCCACAAAAATGCATGGACCTTCCTGTGCCAGGCGCTTCACTGTCTCTTTCTGCGCATGAAACATCTTCTCCGGAATCGTCAGGCGTTTTTTATCCTGCGATTCTTCTGACATCATTACTCCGATTGCATAAAGAAGACTGGTCTTGCCTTTAAATTCATTGATGATTTCCTGACTGATTCCATGCCTCTCTGCTTCCTTCGGCAAAAATTTACTGTCGTAACAGGGAACTCCCATTTTTTCTGAAAGCAAAGCTGCAATATATCTTCCACCGCTTCCATACTGTCTGCTGATCGTGATTGTTTTCATAGGGCACCACTCCTTTCAGCTCATCTGCCTGAAAATGAATTGTTATTTTTTTATCTATATGATAGATTATAAGAATTTTCGAATATTTTTGCAATATCCATTAATTTTTTCATAACATTTCACAATTTTGAGCCAAAGGATTTAGTAATATTATCAATATAGATTCTTAACCTTAAATTCACGCTCTGCTTCTCTTCTCTGGTCTTTCTTTGCGATATCCTGTCTCTTGTCATAAAGTTTCTTGCCTCGAGCCATTCCAATTTCCACTTTTACCAGACTGTCTTTGAAATAAACTTTCAGAGGTACTAAAGTTAACCCTTTTTCTTTGAGCTTTGCTTCAATCTTATTGATCTCATATCTGTGAAGCAGAAGCTTACGGATTCTCAACGGGTCTTTGTTGAAAATATTGCCTTTTTCATAAGGGCTGATATGCATTCCGTAGATGTAAACCTCTCCGTTCTCTACACGGATAAAGGATTCCTTGATGCTGCATTTGCCCATACGCAGGGATTTTACTTCTGTTCCTGCAAGGGCAATACCGGCTTCATAAGTATCTTCTATAAAATAATCATGAAATGCCTTTTTATTATTGGCAATCAGCTTCATTCCTTTTTTCTTTGCCATAATATCCTCCAAGCCATTTTTATTTAATTCTCTTCTTCATCATTCCAGATATCAGCAACCAGCTCAAAATCTACTGTTTTGAGCATTTTATCTGCATCTGCCACACGGACACAGACTTTATCTCCCAATTTGTAGACTTTCTTTGTCATCTCTCCGCGGAGTTCGTAGGTTTCCTGGTCGAAGATATAGTAGTCATCCCGCAGAGTGTTGACATGTACCAGACCTTCTACTGTATTTGGGAGTTCTACGTAAAGCCCCCATCCGGTAACGCCTGAGATAATTCCCTCGAATTCCTCTCCCAGATGGTAGGACATATATTCTGCTTTCTTCAGCTTGTCTGATTCACGTTCTGCCTCATCTGCACGGCGTTCACATACACTGGACTGTCTCGCAACTTCATCAAGGATTTCAGCATAGTGTTCGGTTCTGCCTTCACGCATCAGTCTGCCTCGTAAGTTATCCTTAATGATCCTGTGGATCTGCAGATCAGGGTATCTTCTGATCGGAGATGTAAAATGGCAGTAATATTTTGCTGCCAGTCCAAAGTGACCGCTGCATTCTGTTGTATATTTCGCCTGTTTCATGGAACGCAGCACCAGACGGCTGATCATTGCTTCATTCGGAAGCCCTTCGATACTTTCGATGATTTGCTGAATTTCTTTTGGAGTGATCTCTTCTTTTGCTTTCTGAATCTTCACACCCTGATTGTGAAGTAATGTCAGAAGACTCTCCACTTTCTCCGGATCCGGATTATCATGGGTTCTGTATACAAACGGAATCTCTTCTGTGCAGTATTCCTGTGCCACAGTCTCATTTGCCATCAGCATGAAATCTTCAATGATTTTGGTTGCCACATTTGCTTCATATGGCTTAACATCGATTGCTTTTCCTGCTGCATTAAGAATAATCTTGCTCTCCGGAAAATCAAAGTCAATGGAACCCCTGTGATGACGGCTGTTTCGTAAGATTCCGGACAGTTCTTTCATCATAAAGAACATCGGGATAAGTGCCTCATACCGTTTCTTTGCTTCTTCGTCTGTGTCCTCAAGAATATTCTTTACATCAGTATAGCACATTCTCTCATTTACGTTAATCACTGTTTCCGCGATCTGATGGGAAACTACCTTACCCTTTTCGTTAATGTCCATCAGGCAGCTCAACGCCAGTCTGTCCTCTCCCTGATTCAGAGAACAGATTCCATTGGAAAGACGTTCCGGCAACATTGGCACAACGCGGTCTGCCAGATAAACACTGGTTCCACGTTTCAGTGCTTCCCTGTCCAGAGCACTGTTGTACTGTACATAGTTGCTTACATCTGCGATATGGACTCCCAGATGGTAAATGTCCCCCTCTTTTGTCAGGGAAATCGCATCATCCAGGTCTTTGGCATCTTCGCCATCAATAGTGACTGTCTGCAGATGTCTCAGATCCAGTCTTCCATCTCTGTCTGCATCCAGCACATGATCCGGAACACGCTGAGCCTGCTTCATTACTTTCTCAGGAAATTCACTTGGGATTCCGAAGCTCTTGACGATTGCCAGGATATCTGTACCCGGTGTTCGGATATTTCCCAGATTCTCCTTAATTTTTCCTTCAGGATTCTTATTTCCGGAGCCATAATCTGTAATCACCACGATTACTTTATCACCATTTTTTATTCCTGCCGCTTCTTTTCTCGGAATGAAGATATCTTTGGAAAATTTCGGATTATCACTGATCACAAAACCGAAATCCCGATTTAACTGATAAGTTCCTACAATTTCAGGCATACCACGCTCCAGAACCTTCACAACTACGCCTTCCTGGCGTTTTCCCTCTTTTTTGTCATTTCTGATGATGATCCTTACTTTATCCTGATGCATAGCTGTTCCTGTATCACTTTCAGGAATAAAGATATCCTCATCCTGCCCTTCAATTTCTACGAAGCCGAAACCTTTGGGATGTCCGATGAAGGTTCCCTCAGCCTGGATTCCCTCCGGCTGCTCTTTTTTATTTTTATCTTTTTTATTTTTATCTTTCTTCTTTCTGCCATACTCTGATCCGTATTCTTCTCTTCGGTCATCGTAATAACGGTCATCTTTTTTCTTTTTCCATTTTCCTTTGACCTTTTCATATCTGCCCTTGCGGTCTACAGATACCTTTCCTTCCTCGCAAAGTTCGTCCAGAACATCATATAGCTCTCTTTTCTCTTCTTTTGAAAGTCTCAGAAGAGAAGAAATCTCGCGGAGTCTCATTGGCTGATAAATAGGATCTCCCATCAGTTCCAGGATAAACTTTTTTCTTCTGTCCATATCTTTTTTACTCATATTACTCCTCACAGCCTCCGCAGAGGACTTTTATCTGATTCAGCTCTTTATGACACAAAAAACACTCTTGCACATAACAAGAGTGTTTCAAATTTCTTTTCTGATTAACCAAGCATATTTAATGCTACAGAAATTACAAAAAATAAAATTCCCATAATAGTGGTTGCCTTAACAAGTCCGCCCTCCATGGAACGACCTTTGTTCTTACCCCAGTATGTTTCTGCTGCTCCGGCGATAGCACCAAGTCCCTGCTGCTTACCTTCCTGCATAAGAACTACTACTGTAAGAGCGATGCAATCTATTATGAAAATGACACTCAGAATGATCTTAATAATCTGCACTTCGTTACACCTCCTAATCAACTGAGTTTCATTGTAACATAGCCGGATGGGGATTTCAACCACAATTCAGAGTTTTTGTCAGGTTTCTTAACAATTTTTTTCATTTTCTTTAAAAGGATTTTCATACACTGCCAGTTCTCCCAATGCCTCATGGATACGAAGAAGCTGATTATATTTGGCATTTCGGTCCGAACGGCAGGGTGCACCTGTCTTAATCTGGCCGGCACCTGTGGCAACTGCCAGATCTGCGATAAATGAATCTTCCGATTCTCCTGATCTGTGAGAAATTACTGTCCTGTATCCCGCTTTCTGTGCCATTTCCACTGCATCCAATGCTTCTGAAAGTGTTCCTATCTGGTTTAATTTTATCAGAATGGCATTTGCCGCTCCCAGTTTGATACCACATGCAAGACGTTTGATATTCGTGACAAACAGATCATCACCTACGAGCTGTATTTTGTCTCCCAGTCTTTTTGTCATCTGTTTCCAGCCTTCCCAGTCATCTTCCTCAAGTCCATCTTCAATGGAAACAATCGGGAACTTCTCTGCAAGTTTTTCATAATATTCTATCATCTCGCCGGAATCCCTGAGAACTTCTTCCCCTTTCATTTTTCCTTCTCCGGGGAAAACATAAACGCCTCTTTCTTCATCGTACAGTTCACTTGCCGCAGCATCAATTGCAATGCTGATATCCTTTCCGGGTTCATACCCTGCCTTTTTTACTGCTTCCAGAATCACTTCCAGGACGCTTTCTGAATCGGAAAGATCCGGTGCGAAACCTCCCTCATCTCCGACTGCTGTTGACAGACCTTTTTGTTTCAGGATAATTCTGAGAAACTGGTATACTTCCGCACACATTCGAATCGCCTGCTCCATATTTTCCGCTCCCGTCGGCATAATCATGAATTCCTGTAAATCCACCGTATTGTCAGCGTGACGTCCCCCTTGTGTCAAGCTAATGACACAAAATTTTTGTAATTTGTCCATCATCACTTCAACTGCAGATTTTCTGCACCTGCTCTACATACTTCACCAGCTCATCAGCAAAATTCCATTCAATTTCTATTCGCTTATCATTATATACCTTGATACCACGAATAAAAGTTACTGCTATCTCTCTGGTTAATTGCTTATTTCCTTCGATCAGGTCTGTCAGGCACTGTCTGCCATCGGGCGGAAGTTCAAATAAACGTTCAGCCGCTTCACTCTGTTCTGTCTCCATTTGCGCTATCGCTAAGGTTTCTTTCTCAATTTGTTTATCCAGCTTGTCATTTTTTCTGGTGAACTCTTCTTCTGAGATTTCTTCCATTGCATATCGCATATATAGTTCAGTCTTCTGGTGCTTGTATCTGCTAATACTGTCTTTGGCATCCCGAATCTTTTTTGCAGCTCCATTCACTTTTGATTTTAATTCTGCTTTCTGTAATTCGAGTACCGGTTCAGCATCATCACTGATCTTTGCAAACAGCTTTATTGCCCTGAAAATCATCTCATTGAACTCGTCATCATATAAATTGTCTGTTACACAATCTTGATTTGCCGCATTAAATTTCCTTGGGCACTTAAAGTGCGGATTGCATCTGGTTACATGCTGTAGATTCTGACCGCATCCCCCACATTTTACCAATCCTTTCAGCGGATAATTATTATTGTGGGTTTTGCTCCTCTTTCTGGAATTTAATTCCAACTTTTCCTGTACAGCATCAAACACCTCTTTAGAAACAATCGCTTCATGCGTACCCTCAACCACAATCCAGTCTTCTTCTTTTGTTTTCAAATGCTTATTACTTCCTACCGAAGCAACTTTCCACTTGCCGCCAATCGTAGTTCCCGTATACGTTTCTGTCATCAGTATCAGTCTTACAGTTACTGGATACCAGATATATTTTTCTGTTGTTTTCTTCACACCAGTTTTCAGAACTTCTCTTTTATATTGACCTGGACTCATAATTTTCTGCTCATTCAGGTAACGTGCCAGCTGAGTAATATTCATTCCATTAAGATATTTCTGAAATATCATCTTCACAACAGGCGCTGTCTCCGGATTAATCACGAGGCTGGTCACATCTTCATCAGGCTTCAAATATCCATACGGTGCTCTCGCTCCCATATATTTTCCAGCTTTCTGACGCTGTATCAAAGTTCTTTTTACTTTAACGGAAGTATCAATGCTATGATGTTCGTTAATAATATTTCTGAAACCAACATCTATTCCCGGCATACCAGATTCATATTTCATACTATCAACATTATCATTGATTGCTATGAATCTCACATTCATAAATGGAAAAATTTGTTCCAGATATGTGTCAACCTCTATATGATTCCTGCCGAATCGAGAAAGGTCTTTCACTATAATTGTGCTGACTTTTCCATCTCTTACTAATTCCATCATACTTTGGAATCCTGGGCGATCGAAATTCGTTCCACTATAGCCATCATCTTTGAATTCTAACACTTCCGTATTTTTGAACTCATTTTTACTGGCTATGTATTGCCCAATCACAATTCTCTGATTGGTAATACTATTGGATTCATCCAGCATATCCTCATCTTCCAGCGACAATCTTAAATACTTTACTATGCATTTACCATCTGACATCTGATCACCCCCTCCTCTAAAATTTCTGATAACGCCTGTATTTCATCTTGAAATTTAAATTCGATCTCTATACGTTTGTCTTCATATAAAGAGATTTTCTTTATATAAGAACGGACAACATCTTTTGTAAGGAATTCCAAATTCTTTCCTTTACTGAATTCAGCAAGCCACGAGAAGTTCTTTTTACACAATTTTTCTGTAATTTTTCTACTCTTCTCAATTTCTTTCTGTCTTGTAACCAGGTCTTTTTCGACCACGGTTATTCTTTCTGTCATACGATTATATGCATCCGTATCAATCTCGCCCGAAACATATTGCTCATATAATTCAAATCGTCTTGCTTCGTTCCTTTTATTGAGCTGAACAATTTTACTCTGTTCCCTGTTCAAATATTTTTGGAATGTTTCAAAATATTCACCATTAAAGCGTTTCAGTTGCGTTTTTAATTCACATACTGTTTTTAGCTGCATGATGAGTGCCCGATACACCAGTTCATCAATTACTTCTTCTTTCCAGCGATTACAGTTATATTTTTCCTTGGAAATTTTTGCATAATTACCACAAATGAAATAGTAATTGTAATACAAAACACCATTCTTTTCGCTGTAATAGTATCTCCGAACCATATTAGCGCCACAGTCACCACAGTATATCAATCCAACATACTTATTATCCTGTTTTCCATGAGTCTGCATATTCGATAAATCTTTTTTGGGCAATGCTTTCTCCTGCTTTAATTTGATTACATTTTGTACTTTTTCAAATAATTCAGCACTCACTATAGCCTTATGGGTATTCACATGTTCAATCCATTCTTCTTTATCCAACATTACATTTTTTTCTTTTGTAAGAAGTGAAGTTCTTGTTTTATGTGAATAAGTATTTCCCAAATAGTGCCTATTTTCCGCAATCTGTTTAATTACAGATGATTGCCAATGCATATCCGTTTCGTCAATTCTATCCAAGAATAACTTCCCAGTTCTTGCGTATACCCTTGGCGAAGCCAGCAGCATGGTATTAAACTCTCTCGAAATTTTCAAATATGACTGCCCTGCAGCAAGTTTTTCAAATATTTCTACTACATACGGTGCAGTTAAAGGATCAGGAACAGTAGTAGATTTTCCTTTTTCATCTCTAGCTCTCTTATACCCATAAGGAGCATCTCCACCACAATATTCACCTGACTCCATCTTAATTTTCATGGCACTTGTCATTTTTACAGATGCATCTTTTGCATACATATCATTTGCCAGATTCGATATCATGATTCCCAGCATCTGATTGTCACATTCTGGACTGATACTGTCATAGTTATCATTGACTGATATAAAGCGCACTTGCATAAATGGAAATATTTTTTCCAGATATTTTGATACTTCTTCCAAATCTCGACCAAATCGTGATAAATCCTTTACTATGACCGTATTTATTTCTTTTGTTTTGATGTCACCAAGCATTCTCACAAAGTCATCTCGATCAAATTTCGTACCTGATATACCGTCATCCTTATAAAACTTTACAACTTCAATATCCGGATGAGATTCTGCGTAAGAAAGAGCGATCAGTTTCTGTGTCTCCAGCGATTCTCTCTTCTCACCATTGATATCTACAGATATTCTGGTATAAATACCGGCTTTCCAGATCTTCTTCGGTGATGCCTGCACAAATGCTTCAGCTTGTTTCATCTGGCGATTTCTTGTTCTTACCATTATACAGCCACCTCCTGTTTTGTTTTTCCAATCTGTTCTGCCAGTCTTGCAGCTGTTACCAACTCATCTTGGAATCGGTAAACAATCTCTATTTTTTTTCCTTCAAAGACATTTATTTTTTCCACATACTGAAGAAGCATATCTCTGTCAAGATCTCCCAGCGACGGTTTCTCAAGAAATGTGTTTACCCATTCTTCGCACAGCAGTTTATTTTCAAGGAGATTTTCCATATACTCTTCCTGCTTTTCAATATTGCTTTCCAGACTTTTAATTTCTGTCTGATACCGTTCTCTAAGCAAAGCGTAATCATCCCTAGAAATAACTCCTGACGCAAGATTTCCCGATAATGAATGTAACAACTTATAATATTTATTGACTTTGTTTCGTAACTCAAGTATCTGGTCATCATGCTGTATCAATGTCTGTGTATCCAAAGAATTCTCTTTCAAATACTCCATTGCACTCCGTATGGCATCCGTCATCTTACTGTATATTTTCAAAGAATCCATTACCAGCTGAATCAGCACATCTTCTCTGATACTATGTCTGGAACATTGATCCTTCTTTTTATTGTAAGAAGAACAGATATAAAAAACTGTCTTTTCTCCTTTATAACTGTTAGTTCGCCGGATCAGATTACTTCCACAGTCTCCACAGGATAATAACCCACCAAACAAATAAAGTCTGTTTTCTCCGGGTGCTATCCTGGTATCCTTCGCAAGCAACATCTGAACTGTTTCATATTCTTCTTTTGTAACGATACCTTCATGATGATTTTCAAAAATCACCCATTCTTCCTTTGGTAATGCCCTCTGCACCTTAACTTTATAGTTAATTCTTTGGGATTTTCCCTGTTGAAGCACTCCATAGTAGATTGGATTCTTTAAGATACGGATAATTGCTACTGCTGACCACCTGGATGTCAGATGTGTCTGAAATGACGATTTGAAGTTTACTCCGGTCGCACGTTTGTAATCAGCCGGTGCAAGAACTCCCAGTTCATTCAGTTTATCTGCAATCAGCTGATTGCTCATGCCCTCCATCTTCCAGTTAAAAATATCTCTTACATGCTTTGCAGCAACCGGATCAATTTCTATCTGACTTTTATCAGCATCACACTTTTTATATCCATATGACACGTAATTTCCCACATATTCTCCAATATTTCTTTTTGCACTCAAGTGGCTTCTTACTTTTTGAGAATTCTGTCTGCAATACGTGTCATTAACAAAGGATTTCACCGGTAATACAAGATGCGTATCGGTAATGTTTGCTGTTTCAGAATCATAATTATCATTGATTGCTATAAATCGTACTCCCAGTTGTGGAAATACTTTTTGAATATACCGATCAACATCTATATGCTCTCTACCGAATCGAGACAAGTCTTTTACAATGATACAGTTGATTTCCTTATTTTCGATTGCCTTGAGCATTGCCTGAAAACCAGGACGCTTAAAATCAGTACCTGAAAAACCATCATCTTTAAATGTCTCAACAATAGTAATATCAGATGTCGATTTCATATAGTTATCAATCAAAATTGACTGATTTACAATAGATTCACTTTCAGCCTTATCTCCGTCCTCAATACTAAGACGAAGGTACTTGGCTGCTATCCAGATATTTTTTTGCATAAAAAACACTCCTATCCAAAGATTCTGCCAAAACAGAACCCTTAAATAGAAGTGCTCTATTCAAATTTAGTCCTGTTAGCATTATAGCACACTTCGTCTTCTGTGTGAATATGAAATTTTGTTGTTCCAGTTATTCCCTTATGCCAATCCAGCTTTCTTTGCTACAAGCTGTTTTGTACAGTCTATATAGGAAAGGGAAGCTGCTGCATTAAAAACACTTTTTACGACATAGCCCATATCTTCATATACATATGGGTTATCAGAGTGATTAAGCAGCACTTCCATCTTATTGCTTTTCCTGCTATCCAGCTCTGAAATCAAATCCTTGTACTTGGGCAAACTATCTCGTTCAATCTCTTTGATATCAACTGTTTTCAACTCTTCTAATCTTTCAACTGTTGTCATGGACATCGCCTCCTTTTCCTATAGTTACCGTTATCGAAAATAAATATTCGTAACAGTTATGTAGTCTTCTCTTCCATTCCCATCTGAATCCGTACTGCTTTCAGTACCCGATCTAGGCTCCACTTGTTCACTCTTCCGCATTTCTCAATAATACATTTCGTAGAAATGCTCATAACCTGTTCAGCCAGTGCCAGGCTTCCTTTTCGGATTCCCCCTGTTCAGCCAGTGCCAGGCTTCCTTTTCGGATTCCCGTCATATCATATTTGCTGATAAATACATGCGTTGGCAAATACCGTTTCTTATAAATTCTTGATGTCAGCGGAACTACCGTTATGACTGAACTGTATGTATTGGCTTTATTATTGCTCACTACGATCACCGGTCTTACTCCACCCTGAACCGAAGTTGTCGGGAACATACCGAGATCTGCCCATAAGATATCTCCTCTTCGGATTGTCATTTGTCCTCTCTCCAATCTGTTATTTTTATTTGTAAAGCATCCATAGCGCTATATTGGCTCCACATGAATACGGCAGAGTTTCTTTCCTATAAGGAAAGCTCTGCCGCATAACCTCTATAGCCAATTTGATTATTAAACAGTGCTCGCTCGATTCTATTTATCCTCGATACCCCGAATCGTTACTCCC
>QWCN01003421.1_pt1 | contig 18467 bp, 20 predicted proteins | sample 1972711 | NCBI WGS metagenome assembly QWCN01 (sample SAMN09866707, study PRJNA288562) | Human gut metagenome isolate term1_stool, whole genome shotgun sequencing... | isolation source: gut | host: Homo sapiens | place: USA: California
GTATCCGGTATAACGTTCTTCATTCTTCGTTTCGCCCACATAAGCGATCCGGGTATGCCCCAGTCCAATCAGGTATTCCAGAGCTGCCTCCGTGGCCTGAAGGCTTTCGCAAAGCACCTGATCATATTTTGCATTTAAACTATTCAATCCGGCATAAATTACATAATTAAAATATTTCTTCAGGAAACTCAGCATAGGCTTATCACACCGTCCGAGAACCGCCACGCCGTCTACCTGATTGTTTGTGATCAGATGAAAGGTAGTCGGATCCTGAATATCAATAGAAGTAAAAGAATACTTCAAAATATAATTCTGCTTGAAAGCCTCTTTCTCGATACTATGGGCCAGATGGGAAAAAAACGGATCCGTAATGGCATCTGGAGTTCTGGCAAAAAGACAGGCAATGGAACGGGAAGGCTCTGTCATAACAGAGGTCATGCCGTTTTTCAGATTTCTTGCGTTGGAATTGGGAATATAACCAGTGCGCCGTACAATTTCCCAGATACGATTCTGTACTTCTTTGCTTGCAACATTGGAATTCCCCTGATTGATAACGCGGGAGACGGTTGAGATAGAGACACCGGCTTCCTGAGCAATTTCTTTTAATGTCATAAAAATCTCCTCTTCTGTAATGTCTGCGATTGCTTAATAAAACTCAAACTTCCCCCGGTAATATAAGGCGCGTCCAAGCTGAAAAAGAGAAGTGTTAGAACCATAATATACAAAACAAATGAGAAAGTCAATAAATGGAAGTCAAGAACTGACATATTACACAAACGTTTGCGTAAAACCATGTTGATTATGAGGTGAAAATAAACTAAAATAAAGGCACAGAGAGGTGTAAAAACTATAAAATATACAAGGAGGACAAGAAATGAAAAGGTTAGTTGCACTGTTACTTACAGCGACCATGATTGCCAGCCTGGCAGCGTGTGGAGGAGCGAAAGAATCGGAGACCACAGACACAGCGACAGCTACCACAGAGCAGGGGGAAAGCTCTGAAGCAGCAGAAGATGTGGATGATACAGTCTATGATATCAAGGTGAGCGGACATCCATATATTCACGCATTGCCGAGCGTATATGCGATCGAGCAGGGATACTTTAAATGCGAGGATCCGACTGTGGACATGTATTCTGGCGGCCCGGTTCAGAACGAGGCTATCGCTTCCGGTGCATGGGATGTGGGAACCACAGGTACCGGCGGTATCGTACTGGGAGCTGTTGGCTATAACCTGAAAGCAATTGGGTTTACGGCACCGGATGAAAACACCGTAGACCTTTGGGTACGTCCGGACAGCCCGCTTGCAAAGTGTACGCCGGACGAGATGGGTGTATACGGAACAGCGGACGACTGGAAGGGTCTGACCGTTCTTTGCGCGACAGGTACATCCTGTCACATGATGCTGATTGGACTTCTGGAGCATCTGGGCCTGACAGAAGACGATATCAATCTGATTGATACCTCTGTTGCAGATTCCTATGCGGCGTTCAAAGCAGGAACCGGTGATGTGGTTGCGCTGTGGTCTCCGTTTGGTTTCCAGGCAGAGGAAGATACCGATTGGGTAAAGGTAGCCAACGCAGTAGGACTTGGAATTACCCAGCCGTGTGTTATCGTAGCTACAGAGGACGCTATCCAGAATGACTGGGACGGCGTATATGCATATCTGAAGGCTTATTTAAAGGCAGCGACCGAGCTGAACGCAGATCCGGAGGGAACCGCACAGATGCTGTATGACTTTGAAGAGGAGCAGGGCATCAGCTTAAGCGAGACAGCAGCCGTGAAGGAAGTAGAGAACAGACCGTTCGCATCCATCGAGAGAAATGAAGAGCTCTTTACCGTAAGAGATGACGGTGGATGCGAGGCAAATGATATCCTGCTGGTATTCGCAGAGTTCTTCGAGGGCCAGGGCAAGATTTCCCAGGATGACCTGAACAAGCTTCGCGAAAATGGCATGGTAGACACCAGCTTCATGGAAGCATATATGAGTGGAAAATAGAATAAGAGCTTGCAGAATGTAACATGACATAAGTAGAGAAGGGTAGTATAGATGGCAGTTTGTACTGCCCTTCTTCTGACTTATTTACATAATGGAGAGAGGTATATGAGCGATAAATCGAAAGAAATTTCAACAGAGGTCGCCAATTCCATTTTGATAGAAGCAAAGGCCAAACGGAAAGAAAACCGACAGCTCCTGTTGATATCTACCATCAGCGTGCTGGTATTTCTGGGGATTTGGGAATTGGCTGTTCGCGTAGGATGGATCGACAGTAAATATCTGTGCGCGCCCACTACAGTAGTAAAAACATTCATACAGAAATTATCGGATCCGAAACCGGACGGAGCGGTGCTGGGCGTTCATATTATAACCAGTTTGAAACTGGTTCTGGTAGGGTACTGCAGCGCGGTTATTGTGGGCGTTCCGTTGGGACTAATCATGGGTTATTATCATACCTTTGATAAGCTGGTATCTCCGATTTTTGAAATCATTCGACCGATTCCGCCTATCGCGTGGATTCCGCTGTCAATTATCTGGCTGGGAGTCGGAACGACGGCAAAAGCCTTTATTATTTTCCTGGCAGCGTTTGTTCCCTGTGTCATCAATTCTCATACCGGCATCAAGCTGACGCCGGCCGTATATCTGAATGTGGCCAAGACGTCAGGAGCCAGCAGGTGGGAGATTTTCTGGACTGTCAGCAAAAATTACGCCATGCCACTGGCCTTTACCGGCATACAGGTAGCCTTGGGAAATGCATGGTCCACGTTAGTGGCGTCGGAGCTTCTGGCAGCTACGGCAGGTCTGGGCTATATGATTCAGCAGGGCCGTTCCCTTGTCAGACCTGACATTATCATCGTAGGAATGCTTACCATTGGCGTAATCGGAGCTATTCTGACGACGCTGTTGTCCAAGCTGGAAAATCATGTTGTGAAATGGAGGAGCAGAGGATGAAAAAGAATCGTTCGCAGGCACGGGATATCATGCTTTCCACTCTGTCTATCCTGGGACTGATTGTTGTCTGGTTTCTCGTGTCAAACAGTAAACCGGATTTCTTTCCGACGCCTATGGCGACCATTGAACGTTTTATAAAACTGATTGAAAAACCGGTTATGAAAATTTCGATTCTGGGACATATATTTGCCAGTCTGAAGAGAGTTATGCTTGCGCTGATTGCAGCTATCATTCTCGGGGTTGGAATCGGACTGGTTATGGGCTGGAATAAAAAAGTAAGAGCGGCTATTAACCCGATTCTGATGGCGTTGCGTCCGATCCCGCCAATTGCGTGGATTCCGCTTATCATCCTGCTGTTTGGTATCGGAGAGTTCCCGAAGGTACTTCTGGTATTTATCGGAGCATTTTTCCCGATTGTTATGAACACTATGTCAGGTGTTTCACTGGTAGACGATATGTATCTGAAGGTTGGAAAGATTTACAAGGCTAATACCTGGCAGATGCTGAGGCATGTGGTATTTCCTGCAGCTATGCCGGCGATTCTGGCGGGTATCAAGATCGCTATCAGTTCCGGATGGATGGTAGTGGTAGCGGCAGAAATGCTGTCCAGTAAATCCGGACTGGGATTTTTGATTAACCGTGGACGTGACAGCTATGATGTGGCCCTGATTATGGTAGCCATGATTCTGATCGGCGTGGTAGGAGCTCTGTTAAGCGCCGTATTTACACTTATTGAAAGGAAATTATGCGGATGGATGAGCAAAGAATAGTACAGGTTCGACTGGAAAATATATCCCGCTCCTTTGTATCCAGAAAGACAATTTTCGAAGCCGTTAATCATGTAAGCATTGATGTATACAAAAACGAGTTTCTGGTTTTGCTGGGACCGGGACAGTGCGGTAAAACCGTTCTCCTGAATATGGTAAGTGGACTGGAGACGCCGACAGAGGGAAAAGTAGAATTTGTAGACAGTGATAAGACAGATTTGGGCTTTGTATTTCAGAAGACGGCAGTATTTCCGTGGAAAACCGTTATGGAAAATGTGGAAATGCCTTTGGAATTAAAGGGTGTTCCGAAAAAAGAACGCAGAGAGCGGGCACAGTATCTGATCGATCTGGTAGGCCTGCATGGATTCGAGAATGCACTTCCGAAGCAGCTTTCCGGAGGAATGAAACAGCGAGTGGGAATTGCGAGAGCCTATTGCAATAATCCGCAGGTACTGCTGATGGATGAGCCTTTTGGAGCGCTGGACGCGCAGACCAGATATCAAATGGAAGAAGAGATCTTACGCATCTGGGAGCAGGAAAAGAGAACGGTTATCTTTGTTACGAATAATATTGAGGAAGCCGTATATCTGGCGGATCGGATTATTCTTCTGAGCGCTTGTCCGGCGACAGTAAAAGAGGTATATGAGATCGCATTGCCCAGACCGAGAGATTACGTGGATACAGAATTTTTGAAGATTCGTGAAGCGATAGAGGCAAATACAGACTTGGCGTTATAGACAGGAGGTATATCATGGAAAAACGAGAAGTGAAAGTCCAGGTAAATCATCTGACAAAGCGCTTTGGTGATTTGCTGGTATTAGACGATATCTCATTTGAGATCAACAAGGGAGAGTTTGTCTGCATTGTAGGTCCTACCGGCTGTGGAAAGACAACATTTTTGAATCTTCTGACAGGGCTTCTGGAGCCTACAGAGGGAGAAATTCTGATTGACGGAGAGCGTGCGGATCCGAAGAAGCACAGCATTTCATTTGTATTTCAGGAGCCCTCGGCTTTTCCGTGGCTGACGGCTCAGCAGAACATCGAATACGGCCTGAGAATCAAGAAGAAACCGGAACAGGAAATTGTTTCACAGCGCGAGAAAATTATCGGCCTGTTAGGTCTGGAAAAATATAGAGACGCTTATCCGCATGAAATGTCAGTCAGCATGGAGCAGAGAGTGGTTATCGGACGTGCCTTCGCGTTGAATCCGGATCTGCTTCTGATGGACGAACCCTATGGACAGATGGACATCAAGATGCGCTATTATCTAGAAGACGAGGTTATCCGGCTCTGGCAGGCGACGGGAAGCACAGTACTTTTTATCACGCATAATCTGGAAGAGGCGACTTACTTGGCAGAGCGTGTACTGATACTGACGAACAAACCTGCGAAAATTAAGACGAGTATTGATGTGGATCTGCCCAGACCGCGACAGATTGCGGATCCGAAGTTTATTGAAATCCGAAAAGAAATTACCGATATGATCAAGTGGTGGTAGAAAGGAGCAGTTATGAAAAATCTGAAGGACAAGGTTGTATTTATTACAGGCGGCGCCCGTGGACTGGGTTATGCTATGGCAGAGAAATTCGCAGCAGAGGGCGCGAAAATTGTGATTGGTGATATTCAGGAAGCCCTTGCGATGGAATCAGCAGAGAAGATTCAGAAAGAATTCGGTGTGGAAACCTATGCGTTCCAGATGGATGTTACCAGCGTAGAGAATATCAAGGCTGCATTTGCAAAGGTGAAAGAGCGCTTCGGAAAACTGGATGTACAGGTCAATTGCGCGGGAATTCAGATTCGCTGCCCGTCTAAGGAATTCACAGAGGAAAACTGGGATAAGCTGATGAACGTGAATCTGAAGGGCGTATTCTTCTGCTGTCAGCAGGCAGCTCTCTTGATGGGCGACAGCGGCGGAGCTATCGTTAATATCTCCTCCGGAACATCCACGCAGACGACACCGGGACGCGCGCCTTATGTTATCTCCAAAGGCGGCGTAAACGCCATGACGGCAGTGCTTGCTTCGGAGTGGGCAGAGGACAGAAACGGGAAAAAGGCTATCCGTGTCAATGCGGTAGCGCCGGGCTGGATTCTGACTAATATGGTACAGGACGGCTATCGATTGGGTGTCGTATCTGAGAATCAGATTCTGGCAGCCGTTCCGTTCAAACGTCTGGCAAACCCGTCCGAGATCGCAGACGCAGTCGTATTCCTCGGCTCCGATGAGTCCAGCTATATTACAGGACAGACATTATTCGTAGACGGTGGCTGGAGCGCTCTGGGTATGCCGGCCATGGATCTGATTAAATAAGGAGGGAAGCAGGATTATGAAATTAGCTTATTCTTCAGAAGAATTGAAAAAGACCGCCAATGATATTCGCATCAATATCGTGGAGAGTATCCATTGCGGCGGCTCCGGACATCCGGGCGGCTCCCTGTCCATAGCGGAAATGATGGCCGTATTGTATTTCCACGAGATGGATGTGGACGAGAAAAATCCGAAATGGGAGGAGCGGGATCGATTCGTGCTTTCCAAAGGTCATGCGGCCCCCGCTTATTACGCGGCGCTTGCGGAGCGAGGCTATTTTGATAAAGAGGTACTGAAAACCCTGCGCCATATTGACAGTATTTTACAGGGACATCCGGATATGAAGAAGGTTCCGGGCGTAGATATGTCCACAGGTTCTCTGGGACAGGGAATCTCCGCAGCGGCAGGTATGGCCCGCTTTGCGAAACAGATCGGAAAAGGCTTCCGTGTATACAGCATTCTGGGCGATGGCGAGATCCAGGAAGGCCAGGTATGGGAAGCGGTTATGAGCGCAGGTCACTTTAAGCTGGATAACCTGACGGCATTTCTGGATAACAACGATCTGCAGATCGATGGCCATGTGAGCGCGGAAATGTCGGTGTATCCGATTCGGGAGAAATTCGAAGCCTTTGGATGGAATGTGGTAGAGGCCGACGGCCATGATGTGGATGAACTGGTGGAAGCTGTAGCGAAGGCGAAAGCCTGCGAAGGAAAACCGACCCTGATCTGGTGCAAAACCGTGAAAGGAAAAGGCGTATCCTTCATGGAAAATCAGGTGGGCTGGCACGGTGGAGCCATCAACGATGAACAGTATGAGACTGCAATGAAAGAGTTAAAGGGGTGAACAGTATGAATTCAACGAGAGAAGCATATGGACAGGCACTGGCAGAATTGGGTGAGAAGTATCCGATTTATGTATTTGACGCAGACCTGTCAAAAGCCACACAGACCGTTCATTTTGCCAAAAAATTCCCGGAGCGGTTTACGAACATGGGAATTGCGGAGTCGAATATGATAGGCTACGCGGCTGGCTACGCAGCTTGCGGCGCAACCGTATTTGCCAGCACTTTCGCGGAATTCGCAGCAGGAAGAGCCTACGATCAGATTCGCAATAGTGTGGCATATCCCCATCTGAACGTGAAAATCGCCGCGACCCACGGCGGTGTGCTGATCGGAGCAGACGGCGGTTCCCACCAGTGCGTGGAGGATCTGGCCCTGATGCGCGCCATCCCCGGAATGGTGGTTTTATGCCCGGCGGATACGGAGGAGACCAGACGCTGCGTAGAGGCAGCCATTCTGTATGACGGCCCCGTCTATCTGCGTTTTGGCAGAATGGGAACCCCGGAAATCTATGAAAACGGAAAGACCTGTACCTTTGAGATCGGAAAGGGAACTGTAGTAGAGGATGGAACAGATGTAACGCTTATCGCAGTGGGCGATATGGTAAGCCGCGCGGCAGAGGCGGCGAAGAAGCTGAGCGAAGAAGGCATTTCCGCGGCAGTCATTGACATGGCGTCGGTAAAGCCCATCGACGAGTCACTTGTGATTACATACGCGAAGAAGACTGGCTGTATCGTAACAGCAGAGGATCACAATGTTATGGGCGGACTTGGTGGAGCAGTCAGCGAGGTGCTTGCGAAGTATCAGCCCGTTCCCCAGGAGATGGTAGGACTTCAGGATCAGTTCGGACGTTCCGGAACTCCGGCGGATCTGGCGGAATATTACGGACTGACGGCGGAGAAGATTGTGGAAGCAGCTAAAAAGTGTATGCAGAGGAAATAGGACTATGAAAAAAATTGTATTTACATCCGTATTGCATACAGAGATACAGGAAGCGGCTATACCAGGCTATCGGGACAATCAGGTTCTGCTGAAGATTGAACGAATCGGCGTGTGCGGAACCGATATTCAGGTATTTGCCGGAAGAAACCGATATATGCAATTTCCGGTTGTACCATTCCATGAAGGAATTGCGCGTGTGGTAAAGGTCGGAGCAGACGTAGCACATGTAAAAGCCGGAGACAGAGTAGTGATCCGTCCGATTATCAACTGCGGGACCTGTTATTCCTGCCGTCATGGTCATGAAAACGCGTGTGAAAATTTTAATTGCCTGGGCGTCCAGTCAGACGGTCTCGGAGCAGAATATTTCGTTATCGACAGGGAATATGTCTACCCGATTCCGGAGAGCTGTCCTTTGGATGAAGCGGTGCTTATTGAGCCCTTTGCGGTGGGAACCCATGCGGCTCTTCGGGGACGGGTGCAGGATAAGCGTATCCTGGTGGTAGGAGCAGGCACTATCGGTAATTTTACAGCGCAGGCCTGCCAGCTTCTTGGGGCTTCGGAGGTCGCTGTGTGCGATCTGAGTGACGACAAGATTGAGATGGCGAAGCGAGCCGGTATTCAGCACTGTGTAAGCAGTGCGGGACGCTCCCTGAAGGATGTGGCTTATGAAATTTACGGAACCTTCCCGGACGTTATCCTTGACTGCGTAGGCGCGAAGGTGATTCTGCCGCAGATTCTGGAGTTGGCGGGAAAGACGACTACGGTGGTAATTGTAGGAAATTATTCGGAGCCTGTACTGATTGATGTGGCGACCATCCAGAGAAATGAGTTAAATGTATTGGGCAATATTACGTATACGGCGGAAGATTTTCAGAAGGCAGTGGAACTCATGGTGAGCGGAAAAGTATATACCGAAGGCTTTATTTCCGCAAAATTCCCCTTTGACGAGGTACAGGGCATGATGGAATTTGCGCTGGAAAAGCGGGGCGTCAATATGAAAGTAGTTCTAGAATACAACGGGGAGGGATAGCATGTATCATATTTCACCTTCTCTGCTCTGCGCAGATCAAATGGAGCTTAGGCAGACTGTCGTCGAGGTGGAAAAGCTGGGTGTTGACTGGCTGCATATCGATGTGATGGACGGCAATTTTGTACCGAATTTCGCCTTTGGAACCGACTGTATTCGGGCCATTCGGAAGGAAGCGAAGAGCCCCCTGTATGCGCATATGATGTGTACAAGGCCGATGGAGTTTATCAAGCCCTTTGCGGAGCTGGGAGTGGATTATTATTGTTTTCATTATGAGGCTACCGTGAATCCGTTCCGAGTGTGTCAGGAGATAGAGAAAAATGGCATGAAGGCCGCCATCGCGTTGAATCCGTCCACGCCGGTGGAACTGCTGGAGGATCTGCTTCCGGGTCTGTCCTGTGTAACCCTGATGTCCATAGAACCGGGATTTTCCGGCCAGAAGTTTCTTACGCATACTTATAAAAAGATACGGAAACTTCGGAAAATGGCAGGCAACAGCCCGGTGCGGATTGAGATCGACGGAGGAGCCGATATTCCCATATCTATGAAATGTATCGAGAACGGAGCAGATGTGATCGTGGGCGGATACTTCAACCTGTTTGACAGCGCGTATTCGCTTTCGGACAAGTACAGAGCCTACAGTCAGGCATTGAAGAACGGAGGGATAGAGTGACAGTACAGGAATTAAAAGAAATCGTAGTTGAGGCAAACAAAGAGCTGCCGAGGCGTCATATGGTGCTATATTCCTGGGGAAATGTAAGCGCCATTGATCGGGACAAAGGAATCATTGTAATTAAGCCCGTGGGTATTCCCTACGATGATCTGACCATGGAAAATGTAAGCGTTGTGGATTTGCAGGGCAATAAGGTGGCCGGAGAGAAAAATCCATTGAACCCGTCTGTGGATCTGGATATTCACCGGGCGCTGTATGAAAATTTCCCGGAGTGCAACGCTATCGTACATACACATTCTACCTACGCGACAGTGATGGCGCAGCTACACCGGGACGTGCCCTGCTTTGGCACAACCCATGCGGATTACTTTGCCGGATCCGTTCCCTGCGTGGAGGCTCTTTCTGACGAAGAAATCATTCATGATTACGAATGGAATACAGGCATGGCGATTGTAAAGTATTTCCAGAAATATGGTATATCACCTGTAGATGTGCCTGCGGCCCTGTCCATCAATCACGGTCCCTTTACCTGGGGCGAGGACTGCTGGGATGCAGTTCACAAGGCGGTAGTACTGGAAGAAATCTGTAAAATGGCGGTTCACATGCTGGCTATCGAACTGGACTGGCAGCCCATTCCAAAGGTCATGAGCGACAAGCATTTTTACCGTAAACACGGGGCGAACGCGTATTTTACCAATGACGATCACGGACATGGAATGGTACATAATAAATAAAAACTTACGGAGGGGTATATGAAGCATATTTATGTAAACTTAAAGCGCTTTGAAATCCCGGTTGAGCTTGGGGGCTTAAATCGGCTGGCGCCGGTATCTAAATGGGGCGAATATATCGTAACACATACACAGGAGGAGCTGAAGAAATACGATCCGCAGGAGGTGGAATTCGTTCAGATCTATCCGGAGTCCCAGATTCTGAAGGCTTCAGAGGCAAAGAGCGAGGGCAGTCCAATTAAGATCGGAGGCCAGGGCGTGTACCGGATGGACGCCGGACGGGACGGCTTCGGCGCGTTTACGACCAATTGCCCGGCGGCGTCTATGGCGGTGATGGGGGTAGATACCATCGTAATCGGCCACTGTGAGGAGCGTGCGGACAAGCTGGGCGTGATGCAGGCGGCAGGCGTGACGGACACAGCAGCAGTGAACCGGATCTTAAACGAAGAAGTGAAGCTGGCGCAGGCAAGAGGCATGAAGGTTCTTTACTGTATCGGTGAAAAGAGCGAGGAACAGGAGCACTGGCAGGAGGTTCTGGGCGAGCAGCTCCGGATAGGTCTGGATGGCGTGGACAAGACAAAGGTTGTGTTGGGGTATGAGCCTATCTGGTCCATAGGACCCGGAAAAACACCAGCAGATAAAGCGTATATTACCAAGATAGCCCGGTTCGCGAAAGAGGTGACCGGCGGCTGCGACATGGTATATGGTGGCGGCCTGAAGAAAGAAAATGCGGAAATGCTGGCTTCCATCGACGAGATTGACGGCGGGCTGATTGGCCTGACCCGTTTTACCGGCGAGATTGGCTTCTATCCGGATGAATATCTGGAGATTATCAAACTGTATCTGGGAAAGTGAGGAGAGAGGTATGAAACTTGATTTTGAATATGGCCATGGCACAATGACAGCAGAGCTTCCGGATACTACCGATGTATTTATTCCGGGAGAGACCATTCCAGATCCGCCCTGTATCCCGGAGGATCAGATCGTAGCCAAAACACGGGAATCCATACGCAATCCTATGGGAATGAAACCGCTTTCCGAGCTGGCTCATAAGGGAAGCAAAGTCGTTATCGTAATTCCGGATATTGTAAAGGGCGGCTGCCAGCCGACCTCCCACAGAAAAGTAGCGATTCGTCTGATTGTAGATGAGCTGTATGCGGCAGGCGTGGAGAAAAAAGATATTCTGCTCCTGTTTTCCAATGGTCTGCATCCCAGAACCACCACAAAAGAGGCAAAGCAGATTCTGGGTAAGGAATTATTTGACGAGTTTTATTGGGCCCATCAGATCACAAGTCATGATTCGGAAGATTATGAGCATCTGGTGGATCTGGGCTGTACCGAGCGCGGCGATCGGGTTCTGATGAATAAGTATGTGTTCGATTGTGATATTCCCATTCTGATCGGTCACACCCAGGGCAATCCCTATGGCGGTTATTCCGGAGGTTACAAGCACTGCGCGACCGGTATCACCCACTGGCGTTCCATAGCTACCCACCATGTTCCGGAGGTTATGCACGGATCGGATTTCACACCAGTTTCCGGACATAGCATGATGAGAACGAAATTCAATGAGATCGGAATGCTGATGGAAGAAAAGATGGGCCATCCTTTCTTCTGCTGCGACGCGGTATTGGACACTTATTCCCGTCAGATCGAGATTAATTCCGGTTATGCGAAAGTGATGCAGCCCAAGTCCTGGATTATGGCGAATAAGCGTACCTATGTACCGTTTGCCGAGGAGAAATATGACGTCATGGTATTCGGTATGCCTCAGAATTTCCATTATGGTGACGGTATGGGAACCAATCCTATTCAGTTGATGCAGGCGCTTTCCGCGCAGGTGGTTCGCCACAAGCGCGTTATGAAGGATAATTGCGTCATCATTTGCTCCTCTATTTGCAATGGATATTTCCACGATGAGAGATGGCCGTATCTGCGTGAGTTGTACGAGATGTTCCAGCATGATTATATGAACGTCTTACCGGATATGAACCGTTACGGTGAATATTTCGCGACAAATGAAGAATATATCCGCAAATATCGTTTTGCGAATGCGTTCCATCCGTTCCACGGCTTTTCCATGATGAGCAGCGCGCATATCGCGGAAATGAATACCAGCGCCATCTACATCGTAGGCGCGCAGGAACCCGGTATCGCCAGAAGCATGGGACTGAAGACCCGGGCGACCTTCGAGGAGGCTCTGGAGGATGCGAAGAAAAAATATGTAGGATCGAACCCCAATATTCTCGCGTTGCCGAAAACCTTTAAGATTGGCGCAGTCCATCTGTGCATGAAAGACGACGATTTGTCAAACGTATAGAAAACATATAAGGAAAAACTGTCGTGGCACCGCAGAATCGGGCGGTGCCACATTTATTAGAAGGATGCTATGAAATTAACATTATTTATACTTCTTGTATTTAGTTTTAACCTGATTCAGACTATAGGCGCATTCGCCGGTACTATGCTGGCGATGCCGTTTGCGATTTTGCTGTTGGGTCCGGAGCAAGCCAGGCTGATATTGACGGCAGTTGGAATCTTAAGCTGTATTTATCCCGTGTTGAGCTGCCGTAGCTTCATTGATTGGAAAGAGGTTCGGAAAATCGGTATTTATATGGCGGCAGGAATCCTGGCGGCACAATTTCTGCTGAAGTATTTGTACGGGACGGCAATTTTGACAGTGTATGGACTGCTGGTGATAGGAGTGGCCCTTCGGAATTTCAGACAGACGAATCCGCGACAGCTTCCGTCATGGTTAGACAACTTGATTTTACTGATGGCAGGCCTGATACACGGCGCGTTTCTTTCTGGTGGTTCCTTCCTTCTTATCTATGCAATGGAGCATTTTGCAAAGAAGGATGTACAGCGTTCCACCCTGTCTGTGCTCTGGTTAATCCTGAACGGTGGAATGGTTGTACTGTTCACAGCGCAGGGGCTGTATTGCAGGGAAAACCTGCATTATGTGTGGGTCGGAGTCATTCCGGCGATTCTGGGAATTCTTTTGGGAGATTGTCTGCAGAAGAAGCTGGATGAAACCTTATTTCGAAAATTTTCAAACTGCCTGCTATTTCTGTCAGGCAGTGTGTTAGTGATAAAATGTTTTTTGTAAAAAACAAAGACAGGATTTCCACTTGTTATTATCCCAGGAACTATTTATAATATCAATAGATCTGACCAATTGAACCGACAGACCGAGGTGCTGACACATGGACGTAGCAAAGCTTTTAAATCAGGTAAAAAATAATGAAATATCGATAGAACAGGCCGAAGCCGAGTTGAAGAACCTCCCCTACGAGGATCTGGGCTTCGCCAAGCTGGATCATCACCGGAAGGTGCGGCAGGGCTTCGAGGAAGTGGTGTACTGCCAGGGAAAGGCGACGCCCCATCTGGTAAAGATTTATCAGACGCTGACGGCGGAGGGCATCGACGTGTTGGGCACCCGGGCCAGCCGGGAGCAGTATGAGGCGGTGAAAGAGGCAATTCCGGAGGCAGTCTGGGACGAGGTATCCCGGGTGTTGAAGGTGGAGAAGCGGGACAGGAAGCGGATAGGCCGCATCGTGGTCTGTACCGGCGGTACGGCGGATGTGCCGGTGGCGGAGGAAGCGGCCCAGGTGGCGGAATTTTTCGGCACCAATGTGACGCGCCTCTATGATGTGGGTGTGGCCGGAATCCACCGCCTGCTTTCGAATATGAAGGCCTTCCAGGGCGCCAGCTGCGTCATTGCGGTAGCCGGTATGGAGGGCGCGCTGGCAGGCGTGGTGGCGGGCCTGGTGGACGTGCCGGTCATCGCAGTGCCGACTTCCGTGGGATATGGCGCGAACTTCGGCGGCCTGTCGGCTCTTTTAACCATGCTGAATTCCTGCGCCAACGGCATTACCACCGTGAATATCGACAATGGTTACGGGGCGGCTTATGTGGCAACCCAGATCAACCGGCTGGCCTGCGGCGGCAGAAATCTCAGTGAAAAGGTAGTGGAGGAAGAAAAAGATGAGTAATGGCAATACCTTATATCTGGAGTGCCGCTCCGGCATTAGCGGCGATATGACCGTGGCAGCTCTGCTGGATCTGGGCGCGACCGAGGAGAACCTGCGGGCGGAGCTTGCAAAGCTGCCGGTGGACGGCTATGATATACAGATTAAAAAAGTGATGAAGAGCGGACTGCTGGTCAGCGATTTTGATGTGCTCCTGGAACATGAGGTTCCGGCGCATACGTATGAGAACTCCCATGAGCATGGTGATGTCGAAGCACACGTACATTCCCATGAACACGTGCATGACGAGGTTCACACTCACGACCACATGCATCCCCATGTCCATCGCAGCTGGGCCGACATCGAAAAGATGCTTCTGGAATCCGACCTGAAGCCCCGTGTCAAGGCTCTGTCCCTGCAGATGTTCCGTACCGTAGCCGTGGCTGAGGCAAAGGTCCATGGTCATCCGGTGGACGAGGTACATTTCCATGAGGTGGGCGCTGTGGATTCCATTGTGGATATTGTGGGTACGGCAGCCTGCCTGGACGAGTTAAATGTGGATAAAGTGGTCGTTTCCGAATTGACCGAGGGCTGCGGCCACATCCGCTGTCAGCACGGCGTACTGCCAGTGCCGGTTCCGGCGGTGTTGGAGATTGCGGCGGCCCATCACCTGACCTTCCACCAGATCGAGCAGGAGGGCGAAATGGTTACCCCGACCGGCGCCGCGATTGCGGCATTATCCGAGGGACAGATCCCGGCTGCTTACTGCGTGAAAAAAGTCGGCATGGGCGCGGGGAAGCGGGAGTATCAGAATACGAATATATTGCGGGCAATGCTGATCGAAGAGAAATAGAAAAGACACGGGAAATTTCCCGTGTCTTTTCTACAGAAACCCTACTACCACATCTACAACCACCTTCATTACGCCCGCCAGCACCATTACCAGAATCGGATTCATCTTACATTTCTGCAATAACACGATGCAGAGAATGAAGATCACCACCAAATCCCAGTTGGTATCCGCCAGCGCGATGGCGGCGCTGCTACCCCAGAACGCCGTAATCAGAATCGAGATTCCGGCCGATGCAATCATGGCCACTACCGCAGGCCGGAGCGACCCCAGGATTCCCTGCAGCAGGGACAAATTCCGGTATTTCAGATAGAGTGAAGCAATCAGCGTCACGATGATACAGGAGGGCAGGATGCACCCCAGGGTCGCTATCAGCGCTCCCGGTATACCGGCGATCTTGATACCGACGAAGGTGGCCGAATTCACCGCGATAGGTCCCGGTGTCATCTGGGAAATGGTGATGAGATCGGTAAATTCAGCCATGGAGAGCCAGTGGTACTTTGTCACCACTTGAGCCTGAATCAGCGGCATGGCCGCATACCCGCCGCCGAAGCTGAAGGCTCCGATCTGCAGAAAGCTTAAAAATAATTCCAGTAAAATCATTCCAATAACCTCTTTCTATTTATAAATCATTTTCCAAAAGTCAGGACTGCCTGTCATGAGGAGTATGCGAGGTATCAGCTCGGCTGTTTCGATTTTTCACCAGCGTCCGTACCGTCCCCAGCGTCCCGCAGGCCAAAATAATATAGATGACATTGATGCCGTACACACAGGACGCGATAAAAGCTGCCAGCATAATCAGGATGGACACAATATTTTTACTGTGTACGATGCCAGAGCCCATATCATAGACCACGGAAGCGATGACTGCGCCTACGCCCGCCTGCATCCCCAGGAGCAGTCGGCTGATGACAAAATTATCGCGGAATGCTGCATAGAAGATCGAGATCACCGAGATAATCAGGAACGGTGGAATAATCGTCCCCAGAATCGCCACCAGCGTCCCGGGCAGTCCCGCCAGCTTAAAGCCCACCACGATGGCTCCGTTTACCGCGATAGCACCCGGAGACGACTGAGCGATAGCCACCAGATCCAGCATCTCGTCCTCCTCGATCCAGTGATATTCATCGACAAATTTTTTCTTCATCAGCGTTATGATTACGTACCCGCCGCCGAAGGTAAAGGCGCTCAGGTAGAGCGTCGAGATAAATATTTTCCATAAAACATTCTTTTTATTATTCATTGAAAAACCCTCCTACGCAACCAGTATAAGGATTCTTGACTTATATGTAAAATAGTATTATTTTATAATTATCATAATGAATTTATTATAAAGGAACGAAAGACATGACACTGCGACATATGAAAATTTACGTGGCCGTCTTTCAGCACAGCAATATCACCCGGGCAGCGGAAGAGCTGCATCTGGCCCAGCCGTCGGTGAGCCTGGCGGTGAAGGAACTGGAGGAATATTACGGTGTGCGGCTCTTCGAGCGGCGGGGACGGCGGATTCTGCCCACCGAGGCCGGGCGGGAATTCTACGGCTACGCCCTGCACATTGCGTCGCTCTTTGACGAGATGGAGACCCGCATCAAAAACTGGGACCGCATCGGCACCCTGCGCATCGGCACCAGCATCACCATCGGCACCCACATCCTGCCGGAGCTGCTGCACCGCTTCCAGGAGCAGTTCCCGGAGGTGCGGACGGAAGCGGAGATCAACAATTCCTCCCTCATCGAGCGCCGGGTGCTGGACAATGCCATCGACATCGGCCTCATCGAAAATCAGCCCGAGCACGAGGATATCTGCGCCGTGCCCTTTATGCGGGACGCACTGTCCGTCATCCTGCCGCCCGGGCATGCGCTTGGCCGCCGGAAGAAAGTAACCCTGGAGCAATTGGCGGAACATCCCTTCCTCATGCGGGAAAAGGGCAGCGCAGGCCGGGAAATCCTGGACGCGGCCTTTGCGCTGCGGCAGCAGGCTGTCCATCCGGTCATGGAGAGTGTCAGCACTCAGGCCATCGTTCAGGGGGTGGCGGAAGGGCTGGGGGTGGCTGTATTGCCCTATCTGTTGGTCGAACGGGCCATTGAAGAGGGCGTCGTAGAGCAGGTTCCGCTGACCGAACCCATGGAACGGAACCTGAACATCATTTATCATAAGAGTAAATATCTGACCGGCAATATGAACACCTTCATCGAGTTATGTAAACAATATGGGGAGGAGACCGACCATGAGTAAGAATACACTATATCTGGAGTGCTACGAGGGAATCACCGGGGAAATGGTGCTGGAGGCGCTGAAAGATCTGGCGGAAGCCCTGGAAACAGAAGAAAAAGACCGTATAAGCTTCCCAAAAGAAAGGGAGCATACGGAAATCAGATTTTCAAAGGAAAGAAGAAAACAGGATATAGAAAGACAAAGTAAGGAGCAGGGAACCATACAGGAAGAACTCCTTCCCCAGATAGACATCCTTCTTGAGAAATTACAGATAGAAAAAATCACTGCCTCTCCCGTCTGGTCCGACAAAGGCCCCACCGATGCCCTGGGATTGGCCATCGCAGCCCGCGCCGAGGGCGCTTGCCCGGAGCGTTTTGTGGTAAAAAAGGTTGGCACCGGAACAACTTATGTAAACTTGGAGAACAACACCCGCGAACCCAGAACCCTCCGCGCCATGCTCATCGAAGAAGTCCCCGCCGGAGAGCTTTGGATCCTGGAAAGCAACATCGACGACTGCGCCGGAGAAATCCTGGGCTACACTATGGATCTCCTCTTCGAAGCCGGAGCACGGGACGTCTGGTTCACCCCCATTTTCATGAAGAAAAACCGCCCGGCCTACCAGATGTCCGTCCTCTGCGCCGAAGACCAGATCCGCGCCCTGGACGCCATCCTCTTCCGGGAGACCACCACCATCGGCGTCCGCCGCTACCGCGTAGAGCGCACCGCCCTGCCCCGCCGCTTCTTCGAAGTCCGGGTTCCCGGCGGTGCTGTCCGCATCAAAGCCTGTGAGCAGCCCGACGGCGCCGAAAAATGCTATCCCGAATATGAGGACGTGAAGCGGATCGCGCGGGAGACGGGGAAGTCGTATCGTGAAGTGTACCAGACAGCGAAGACTACGGCGGAGCAGTTCGGATCCCTTTTCAAATTTAAATCGTATCCGGATGCCGCGTCAGCTTCACCATCGTTCCGCCAAGCAGGAACAATGCAATCAGGTTCGGAATGGACATCAGACCATTGAAGGTATCCGCCACACCCCACAGGAGCCCCAGATCCACGGTCGCACCGAGAATCGCTACGGCAGAGTAAACCACCATAAAAGGCTTATTGACCTTAGAACCAAACAGAAACTCGATGCAGCGGGTACCGTAGAGGCCCCAGCCGATAATCGTAGACAGGGCGAAGCAACAGAGCGCC
>QWCN01004319.1_pt1 | contig 18450 bp, 16 predicted proteins | sample 1972711 | NCBI WGS metagenome assembly QWCN01 (sample SAMN09866707, study PRJNA288562) | Human gut metagenome isolate term1_stool, whole genome shotgun sequencing... | isolation source: gut | host: Homo sapiens | place: USA: California
GAAAGCTGGATCTATCAGATTAAATTAAGCAAAAAGATCACAAAATTAACATTGCCAAAAGAGATTAATCAGGCAAAACTTACCAGAGTAGGATTTGGAAAAGAATTATATAATAAAGGTGAGGATGAGGATGCTTATCAAAATCTGTTTGGAGATACCATTGAACCATGGCATAACTGTTATGGAGATCTGTCAAATGATGATAAGAACAAACAGACCATTGAAACAGTAGCAATTCCAGGTACAGTAAATCAGTTGGAGATAGCAACATTTAGTGGTATGAAAAAACTAAAAAGTGTCGTGATTCCAGAACAGACAGCAAGTGTACCAGCATATACTTTCGCAAAATGCAGTGCATTATCTAAAGTAACATTTTCAAAAAATATGAACGAAATAGACAGCACAGCGTTTGTAAAGAGCAATCAGGTAAAAACATTCAGTTGTCCAAAAGCAAATAAAACATTTGCGGTGAAAAAAGGTATGTTGACAACAAGATCCGGAAAAACATTAGTACTTGTTCCAAACAAGATGAAAAAGCTTACAATTCCATCATCTGTAAAAGAAATCAAGGCAAATGCCCTAAATGGATCACAGGCAACAAGTATTGTAATTCCAAAGTCAGTAAAGAAGATCGGTGCCAAAGCATTAGAAAGCAAGAAGATTACAAAAGTAAGCTTAAGCAGTAAAAATAAGACTTACAAGATGGCAAATAACTGCATCTATCGTAAATCCAATGGAACATTAACAGCAGTGCTTGTTAAGACAAAGAAGATCACAATTCCATCCAAAGTAAAAGTGATTGATGATACAGTTTCTGTGATGGGCAAGATTGGCACGAAGAATCAGGTACATATTCCAAAATCTGTGAAGAAAGTCGTAGAAGATTGGATGTTCTTTGGAGATAGTGCTACCGTATATTTCCACGGAACAAAACCACCAGTGATCGTGAGCAAATTTAAAGGAAATGAATTCACAGCTCTTCCAATCTTTAATAAAGTCTATGTGCCAAAGAAAGCAAAGAAGACATACATTAAATGGGCAAAAGACAGAGATGGATTAAAGTGGAATAATCTGCATACATTTTAAATAAGAAAACAATAATAGCAAAGAGATACATGGAAAAAGAAAGATGCCAAAACTACAATGGCATCTTTTTTTTGATCATCAAGAAAAAGGAGATGTAATTGGTTTGCATTATTAGGATGCAAATTGGAAGATTTACTGGAGATATAAAAGATGTTATAATATTTCCAAGACATAGGATTACATTTAATCTAGAAAAATCAGGAGGCAGCAGGGTATGAAATACAATATTCCAGAAAGAGTTTTAAAGGACATTTCTGCATTTGCAAAAAAATATTCAATCAATAAAGTAATTTTATTTGGATCGAGAGCAAGAGGTGACAATACAGAGAGAAGTGATATTGATATTGCTGTATATGGCGGAGATTTTGACTCTTTTTATTGGGATATTAAAGAAAAAGTACATTCTCTTTTAAGTTTTGATGTGGTAGAAGCAGATAAGCCAATTTCAGAGGAATTAAAACAAGAAATAGAAAAGGATGGTGTGATAATATATGAAAAAGCTTGAGAACTTTTCGAATTGTCTTGAAGTGTTAAAAAGTGCAGATTTTGAAATGGCAGATAATAATGATATTTACAGAACAGGCGTAATCGGACAATTTAATTTGACATTTGAGCTTGCATGGAAGGCATTACAAGAGATATTAAAAATGCACGGAGCAGACGGAGCGGCAACTGGGTCACCAAGAGAGATTTTACAGTTAGGGTGTGAACTACCCACAACCTAAAGGTAGTGGGCTTCTGTTAAATGGTTCACCAGACTAAGCATTCAGAAATGGATACTACGATATTTAGGTCATGATACCCTCGGTTGACGCAACAGACCGTCGCTCTATCGTACATATTTAAGTTAGGTCAGAGTAAGAACAGCCTTGTGATATGTATGCGAAAAAGCCTTTATATCATTGTCGAGTTGAAGTCGGAACAGTTGCATGGTAACAGTACAGCAAAGTACGCATCACCTACCATTTGGTAGAGTATTTATAAGGAGGAACTTATTTATGGTTTATGTGATTTCACAAGATGGTAAACCACTAATGCCATGTAGTGATCCAATTGCAAGATTATTACTTAAGCAAGGCAAAGCAAAAGTTAAGAAGCGTGAGCCATTTACAATTAAGTTAACTTACGAAACAACAAATCACACTCAAGGCTTAACTCTTGGTGTAGATACTGGAAGCGGAACTATTGGCACTGCTGTAAGTAAAGACAATGGAGATATTGTCTATATGTCAGAAGTTGTTGTAAGAAACGACATTACTGACAAAATGACACAAAGAGCAAAGTATCGCAGAAATAGACGAAATCGTAAAACTCGTTATAGAAAAGCAAGATGGTTAAATCGTGCAAGTTCTATCAAAAAAGATAGATTTAGTCCTACAATGCAGAGCAAACTTCACAGCCATGTAAGGGAAATAGAATACATTCAGTCTATTCTTCCCGTTACAGAAATGGTATTTGAAACAGGTCAGTTTGATATGCAGCTTATGAAAAATCCAAGTCTTGCCAACCCAAAAGTGAGACCATGGGGATACCAAAAAGGTGCTAATTATGGATTTGAAAATACCAAAGCAATGGTGCTTAATAGAGATAACTATACTTGTCAATGTTGTAAAGGCAAGCATAAGGATAGCAAATTAGAAGTCCATCATATTGTATTTCGCAGTCAAGGTGGCTCTGATGAAGAAAGTAATTTACTTACTTTATGTCATACTTGCCATAAAGACTTGCATAGTGGAAAGATTAACCCCAAATTGAGTGGTAAAGTTAAGGGTAACCTTAAATATGCTACACAGATGAATTCTATCCGTAAGCAGCTTTTCAGATTCTATCCAAATGCTATTGAAACTTTTGGATATGTAACAAAAGCGAATCGTTTGCATTTAGGTGTAGACAAAGAACATTATTATGATGCCTGTACTATCGCAACACAAGGAAATGCTTTTAATGTAAAGAGTAATCTTTACAAAAAGAAATGTGTTTCTGATGGTGATTTTCAAAAGACTAAAGGTATTCGTTCTGAACAACCTATTGTTACAGATAAGATTTGTGGTTTTAGAAAGTTTGATAAGGTTCGGTATTTTGGAAATGATTACTTTATCAAAGGAAGAATGTCTACGGGATATGCAATTCTTATGGATATTGATGGCAATAAGATTGACTTTAGCACAATGCCAAGAGGCTACAAAACACCAAAATTAAGTAATTGCAAACGCATTACAGCAAGGTCAACTGTAATGACGCAAGTAAAAGTAGTCTAACGCCATTCATCCCACGGTCTAAAGACCATGGGTTTTCTGGCTGATTTTATATAAATTTTACTGAGATGGAAAAAAGATGCCAAAACTACAATGGCATCTTTTTTACCTAATCATCAATTCCAAATTTATTTTCCAAGGCATCTTCTAAAAGATCAAGCTGATCTTCCAATTTTTCTATTGTCTTTTCTCTGGATTTATAAACTTTGAAGCTTAGTTTACCGTTTTCATAAGCATGCTCAAATTCATCATCCAGATGATCAAGTTCATCATCAACCACATCAAGTTCCTTTTTCAAAGTGTAAAAACGTTTTTCGTTGACAGATGCATTGGAAGAAGATGCAGCATTATTTACTTTTTTAGTGAGTTTTTTGATTCTTTTTTTATAAGCTGAAAAATCATAAGAATCATTCTTGGCATCTGAATCAGAGGTAGAAGAATCAGTGGTATTTTCTGTAGTGGAAGTTGTTGTTGCAATTTCCTGTGTTGTGGTAGCCTCGGCAGAATCTTTCTTTGAAGGACTGCATCCTGCAAAAGCAAAAATGATAGAACATGTGAAGAATAAATATAATATTTTTTTCATTGTAAACTCCTTTCTTTGGTTGGGATAGATTTCCTTTTGTTATAAATAGCATAACCAATAAACATTAAAATAACATTAAAAATAGGTGCTGGATTCAAAAAACAGATTGTATTATAATAAAGGCATTATGAGAATATTAGTTGTTGAAGATGAAAAAGATTTAAGAAATATTATAAAGAAACGTCTGGTAAGAGAGCATTATAGTGTGGATGTCTGTGGAGATGGAGAAGAAGCGCTAGATTATATGGAGATGACATCGTATGATGGAGTTCTTCTCGACATCATGCTTCCTGGGAAGGATGGTTTTGCGGTTTTAAAGGAAGTCAGGCAGATGGGAAATGATACACCAATTCTCTTACTGACTGCAAGGGATGGCATTGAGGACCGGGTAAAGGGGCTTGACCTAGGGGCCGATGATTATCTGATCAAGCCGTTCGCGTTTGAAGAGTTACTCGCAAGAATCCGCGTGATGATGCGGAGAAAACCCCAATTTGTAACGAATCAGTTAAAGATTGCAGATCTTACTCTGGATCGGGATACAAGAATTGTGACAAGAGCTGGAAAAGAGATCAGTTTGTCGTCAAAAGAATTTATGGTGTTAGAATGTCTGATGCGGAATCAGAAGATCGTGATGACGAGGCAGCAGATTGAACAAAATGCATGGAATTATGATTATGAGGGAGGGTCGAATGTTATTGATGTATATATAAGATATCTCCGAAAGAAAATTGATGCAGGATATGAGAAAAAACTGATCCATACGGTACGCGGAACAGGCTATGTGATGAGGGAAGAATGATGAAGCAGATGACGATCAAGAAAAAGGTCACATTATGGTATACAGGGATCATTGCACTTGTTTTAGGAATGGTTCTTGTCTTTATGTTTTACTTTGTCGACAAAGTCGGGATTTCAGCGACAGAAGAAGAAGTCAGTGCGGCAGTGACTGGATTTTCTGCGAACTTTCAATTTCAGGATGGAACCTATTATTTATCAGAAGATACTCAGTTTTATCATGATGGAGTCATGTTTTGTGTCTATGATGACAACGGGAAATTATTATATGGCACAATGCCAGAGAAATTTCCGAAGCAGATGATCTTAAAATCTCATACACCGAGAGTCATTACATCCGGCAGCAGCAAATGGATGGTATATGACAGTGTGCATACCTATGGAAAGAATAAGGCTATATGGATCAGAGGGATCACATCCATTCATGCGATCGAAGTATTTATGACAACATCTCAAAAAATGATGATCGTCTTATATCCCGTGTTCATTTTATTGATAGCAATGACAGGATATTTTATGCTGAAACGTGCATTAAAGCAGGTGGATCTGATCTGTGATCAGGTAGAGAATATCAGTTATGGAAAGGATCTTACCAAAAGGCTTCCATTGCCGAAAGTAAGAGATGAATTGTATGAATTATCTCATAAATTTAATCAAATGTTCGAAAGACTGGAAGAATCCTTTGAAAAAGAACAGCAGTTTACAGCAGATGTATCCCATGAACTTCGAACTCCAGTGACCGTGATCATTTCTCAATGCGAATATTTGATCGAAGATCCAGTATTAGAGGAAGAGGAAAAAGAAGAGATCATGATCATTTTAAGACAGGCAAGACGCATGTCGAAATTGATCAATGAGATGTTAATGATCGCAAGAGGTGAGATGAGCGAATCTTATGATATGGAAGAAGTTGATCTCATACTATTGACAGAAGTTATCGTAGAAGAATTGCGCGAGCAGGCAGAAAAAAAGAAGATTCAGATATCTGTTTTCAGTGATCGAGATGTAAAGATGATGGGAAATCATACATTATTATTGCGAATGATGATGAATCTTGTTCAGAATGCGATCAGCTATGGAAAGGAACATGGTCATATTGATATTCTATGGAAAGAACAAGGAGATATGATCATAGGAGAAGTAAAGGATGATGGGATAGGGATCGCTCAGGAAGATATTCCTAAGATCTGGGATCGTTTTTACCGGGTAGATAAAAGCCGTTCCAGAGAGAATGGAGGAACTGGACTTGGTCTTTCGATGGTTCACTTTATCGTGGCAGTTCATGGCGGGCAAATACATGTGGAAAGCAAAAAAGGAGAAGGAACAAGTTTTATATTTCAGTTTCCAAAAATATTAGAAAGTAGAAAAGGATAGATACCAAAGTTAATAAGGCATCTATCCTTTTTACAATCACAATAAATTACTGAATATGTTTCAACCCTTCACAAATGCTATCAAGTACAAAATCATCTCCAAGTGAAGTGTCCAGTGTCAGATGGTAGTTTCTGGATAATCCCCATGGTTGATGTGTATAATAATGATAGTTATCAGAACGCTTGCGGTTCATCTGGATTGCTTTCGTCAGTGCCGCATCATGAGATAAGTTTTCCGTTCTCATAATTCGTTTCACTCGATATTCAGCAGGTGCATGTAAGAAGATTCTCATGCAATGAGGGCGGTTTCTTAAGATATGATCGGCACAACGACCGATTACAACGCAGTTCCCTTTTGAAGCAAGATCATTGATCACCTTAGATTCTGCAGCAAAGATATTATCTTTTGGAGCTGGGTTCTGTGGTGCGTGAAAATATACCTGATTCACAAGGTCATAAAGCAGGGAACTACGCATCTGTTCATCATTATTCTTGATGAATTCAGGATCATAACCAGTAGATCCGGCAGTCATCTGAATTATCTCATTGTCATAAAAATCAAATCCAAGGCGCTTTGCAAGTGCTTCTCCAAGGTCATGTCCACCGCTTCCATATTCACGAGCGATTGTAATGACAATAGGAGTGTCTGTTGAATCTGTGTCAGTGTCTGAATCTGTGTTAGTGTCTGAATCTGGGAACAGCATTGGCTCCACAAAAGATAAGAAACGTCCAAATAAACGTGCAATAAATCCAACAAGTAAAGCGGCAATAACTGTACCTTCACGTACACCGTCTAACTTACCTGCAAATACAAAGGAAAGAACTCCGGCAATCACAGTCATAGATACGTCAAAACAGATTTTTGTGACACCAAATTCTGTATGCCATGTCATTACAATGGCACGTACAAAAGATTCCCCAGGAAGCATGGCAACATTGGCAAGGACTTCTGTATATACACCAAATCCAAGGATCAGACATCCGATCAGCAGATAAATGATCTTCATCAAATAAAAGGACGGATTTACAAATCCAAGAAGGATCATAGACCAGTCAATAAAATATCCGAATAAGATAGAGATTGGAATCTGTAACACGTGTTCCAGTTTAAAATTCTTTCGTAAGATCAACAGCTGTAAAAAGATCAGTAACAGGCTGAAGAAAATGGTGAAATTTCCAAGTGTAAATGGGAAATTAAGGCTCAGTACATAAGGAATGGAAGAAATTGGTGATGTACCAAGACTTGCTTTTGTGATCAGGGCAACTCCGAGAGAGTTAATATAAAGCCCAATAAAAAAGATGATATAACGTTTTAGTTTTTCCATGATGTGATTTACTCCTCTTTTGTAGTATTTTTATATAGTTTTTCGAAGATCTTTAGAAATTGTTCTTTTTCTGCATTAGAAATCCCAGAAAAAACTTCTTGTTCAAGAGATAAGAAAGCTTTTTCAATCGATTCAGACAGTTCCATTCCATAATCTGTCAGGAAAATATGAAAGGATCGGCGATTTCCGTTCAAATTCTTACGCTCGATCATATGCTGTTTTTCCATTCGATTTAAAATAGAAGTCAAAGAAGCAGGTTCGATATGACAAGCATGGGCAATGTCTTTTTGACTGGAACCATTATGATATCGAAGATGGTCTAAGACCTTTGGCTGGCCGGTTGAGAGACCAAGTGGCTTTAAGACAGCCATGATTTTCTTCTGAAGGCTTAAATGATTGGACATCAGAAGATAATGATAAGATGATTCATACATAGATGATGCTCCTTTTATGATTAGGAAACTAATAGTTAGAATTCTAACTATTGAAACAGCCATTATTATAAGACAAAGCAAACCAATATGTCAAGAGTATTTCTTTCAAAAATCATAAGACAAGCGGCGAAAAATCAAGTATAATAAACCACGGACATTAGAGAGTTTCAAAAGATAAGGAAGGGAAGAACCATGACATTAACACAATTAAGATATATTATAGCGATCGCAGATACAGGATCTATGAATGAGGCGGCAAAAAGCCTGTTTATCTCACAGCCAAGTCTTTCTCTTGCAGTCAAAGAATTAGAAAAAGAGATTGGAACAAGACTCTTTAAGAGAAGCAATCGAGGAGTATCAGTCACACAAGAAGGGATGGAATTCTTAAGTTATGCAAGACAGGTCGTTGAACAGTATCAGCTTATGGAATCTCGCTATATTGAGAAGAAAAATATCAAGAAGAAATTCGGAGTTTCCATGCAGCATTATACATTTGCAGTGAATGCTTTTGTGGAGATGGTCAAACAGTTTGGTATGGATGAATACGAATTTGCAGTCAGAGAGACAAAGACATACGAAGTGATCAAAGATGTCAAAGATTTTCATAGTGAGATCGGGATCCTTTATTTAAATGGATTTAATAAGAAGGTATTAAGCAAGATGCTGCAGGAATCAGGGCTTGAATTCCATCCATTATTGGAATGTGGAATCTATGTTTATATGTGGAAGGGACACCCACTAGCAGACAAAGAGGAGATTTCGATCGAAGAGCTGGAAGAATATCCATGCCTGTCATTTGAACAGGGGGAATATAACTCCTTTTATTTTGCAGAAGAAGTGTTAAGTACCTATGAATATAAACGTCTGATCAAAGCAAATGACCGCGCGACCATGCTGAATCTGATGGTTGGGTTAAATGGATATACATTATGTTCAGGAATTATCTGTGAAAGCTTAAATGGTGATGATTACTGTGCTGTGAAACTAAAATCGGATGAGCTCATGACGATTGGCTATATCAAGCGAAAAGGAGTCGCGATCAGCCCATTAGGAGAGAAGTACTTAGAGGAGATCAAAAAGTATAAAGCTATGGGTGACGACTCTGGTTATAGGGATATCCTATAACTAGATGTTGACTTTTCATATTGGACAAGTAGGAAATCTAATGGTAAGATAAGTTTGTAATTAAGAAAGACAACATACAAAATTCAAAATAAAAGTCAACAAAGGAGATAGAAATTATGAGTAAAGAAAGAAATTATAAGTTTGAAACATTACAGTTACACGTAGGACAGGAACAGCCAGATCCAGTGACAGATGCAAGAGCAGTACCTATTTATCAGACATCATCTTATGTATTTAGAAACTGCGATCATGCAGCAGCTCGTTTCGGACTTGCAGATGCAGGTAACATCTACGGAAGATTAACAAACCCAACAGAAGACGTCTTTGAACAGAGAATCGCAGCACTAGAAGGTGGAGTTGCAGCATTAGCAGTAGCATCTGGAGCAGCAGCGATCACATATGCGATTGAAAATATTACAAAAGCAGGAGATCACGTAGTTGCAGCGAAAAATATTTACGGTGGAACATACAACTTCTTAGAGCATACATTACCAGATTACGGAATCGAAACAACATTCGTAGACATTTTCAATGAAGATGAAGTAAGAGCAGCAATCCAAGATAACACAAAATTATTATTCATCGAAACATTAGGAAATCCAAACTCAGACGTTGTAGACATTGAGAAAGCAGCAGCGATCGCTCATGAACACAACATTCCACTGATCGTAGATAATACATTTGCAACACCATACCTTGTAAGACCAATCGAATACGGAGCAGACATCGTAGTACATTCAGCAACAAAATTCATCGGTGGTCACGGAACAACAATCGGTGGTGTGATCATTGACGGTGGTAAATTCGACTGGGAAGCATCAGGAAAATTCCCATCATTAGTAGAACCAAACCCAAGCTACCATGGAGTAAGCTTTACAAAAGACGTTGGGGCAGCTGCATTTGTAACAAAGATCAGAGCATTATTACTTCGTGACACAGGAGCAACATTATCTCCAGTTCATGCATTCATCTTCTTACAGGGATTAGAAACATTATCCTTAAGAGTAGAGCGTCATGTACAGAATGCATTAAAAGTTGTAGAATACCTGAAAAACCATCCAGCAGTAGAAAAAGTAAACCATCCATCAGTATCTGACGATCCTGAGCAGCAGGAATTATACAAAAAATACTTCCCTAACGGTGGTGGATCTATCTTCACATTCGAAATCAAAGGTGATGCACAGAAAGCAAAAGACTTTATCGATCACTTAGAGTTATTCTCACTGCTTGCAAACGTAGCAGACGTGAAATCCTTAGTCATCCATCCAGCATCTACAACACATTCTCAGATGACTGAAGAAGAATTATTAGGATCAGGAATCAAACCTAACACAATTCGTCTGTCAATCGGTACAGAAAATATTGATGATATCATCGAAGATTTAGAGGAAGCTTTTAAAGCAGTACAGTAGGCTAGATTTTTCTTGTGAAACATAAAAACTAAAACATAAATGTCAATTTTCCTAAAAAATAATAATATAATCTCGACCTTAAAACGAAAATGCCCGGATAAGTGTAGGATAGCTTGTTCGGGCATTTTTTGTAAAATTTAATTTGATTGGCCAATTGTAGGCTATGAGTATATGATAAAACATAAATAAGAAACCGAAATCACAGCGGTGGAATTTCGGTTTCTTATTTATGTTTTATCATATACACAGAGTGTACAGTGGGCAAAATAAAATATATTGATAGCAGAGAGATGATGAAATATAATAGGTTCTAGAATATTAATTTAGTTCCAGACAAACAGAAATTTGTAAGGAAAAAACTGTTGTCGTATATTACTTAAATTGGAATCCTTTAACCTATAACAGGAAACAACCTACGGGAATTCCGATAGCCTTTATTTCCATCACATACATCAAAGACTAAATTCAAATTTAATTAGCGTGAAAAATTGTCAATAAAAATCCAGATACAGCCGCACTTCCAAAAGCAGCGCAGATGAATACAACAATTTCTGTCATACGTTCATTTCGACAGATCTTATTAAGCAGAGAAGAAAGACAACACTTTCTCAGACAAATTCCAACGTCGATACAAAACTCCAATATAAATTCCAAAAGGGCAGAAAACAAGAATATTATCGATCATCTCAGAAAAGTTGATTCGTCCATTTGTGATCATGGCACCTTTGAATGGGATCAGATTCAGGCTTCGTATCCCATGATCGATCGTGTCAAAAGAAACTGCCATCTTAAATAAGATGATCCAGGTTAGTGCCGCCAGATAAAATACAAATAATAAATGAAGTAAAAAAGTTCGTTTGTTTTTCATAAAGAAATCCTCCTTGATCGTTATGATATGATCTTAACAAAGAAAAGAAACGAATAAGCTGATGTTTTTCTTTCACTTTTCTTAAGATATAATGGAAAAATAGATAAAAATGGACAGATTTTTCATTTCCAATACGAAGTAATAAATAGACCGGTAAATAAAAGTACTGTATACAGTAAGATATGGAGGGTAAATATGTGAAGATCACGGAACAAAATTTGATAAAACAATTAAAGAAGAAAAATCCACAGGCGATCGATTACATCATAGATCAATATGGAGGCCTGATCAAAACGGTACTTCTTAAAAATCTTTATGATCAGAAAGACCATTGGGAAGAGTGTTTCAATGATTGTCTGTTGGCGGTTTGGGATCATCCAGAAAGATTTGATACGAAAAAAGGAGATTTCAAAGCTTTTCTGTGTGCCATTGCAAAATACAAAGCGATTGATCTTCTTCGAAAGGAATTAAAAAGAACATCAAAAGAGATTAGCATGTATGAAGAAGAATCGATCAAAGAAATCAAACAACTGTATCAGGAAGAGCGAGGATTTTTACAAGCAGAAGAAGATGCATCCGATGAAGAATTGGGAAAACTGCTAAAATGTCTTTCGGAAGAAGATAAGGATTTATTTTACCGAAGATATGTAAAAGAACAGTCAGTTGCACAGATTTCAGTAGAAACAGGGCTGTACAGAGACCGTATTTACTCAAGAATTTCCAAAGGAAAGAAAAAGATTCGGAAATTTTTCAAAGACAAAGATCACGGGGGTGAGGGTAATGAAACGAGAATATAGAGAAATCAATTTAGAAAAGTTTGTTCCAGAAGAGGAAGAAAAACTGACAAAAACAGAAAAAGAGCATATAAAGAAACAATTCTATGAAAGTACAGGAATTACAACAAAAGGACAACAAAAGAAGAAGCAGTTTAAGTGGTATTATATCCCTGCCGCATGTGTCGTATTTGGCTTGTGCGTGGCGATCACACCAATTAGGGATACCGCATTTGCAAAGGCATTAAAATCAATTGTCGGAATTGGCGAGCATCTTGGAAAAACAGAAGAAGATACTTATGTAACGCATGTAGATCAGGTAAAACAAGACAAAGACATAACGATAACATTAAAAGATGCCATCGCAAGTGACCAGCAATTAAGGTGTTCTGTTCTGGTAACAAACAAAGACAAAACAAAGACAAAATTAAAAGATGTTCAGATGGAAGATATGAAGATAAACGATCAGGAACCAGAAGAAAACAGAGGATATGCAGTTTTAGGAAAAGAAAATGTTAAAAAAGGAACGATACATTTCTTATCAGTCAACTATCAACGGCAGGATATACCAGTAAATCCTAAAATATCATTAAAAGTCCGGGTAAAAAGCAAGTTGTATCATTTTAAATTTGTATTAAAGAATCAAAGGTTCAAAAAAGCAACAAAAACAGTGAGCATCAATCAAGAAATCAAAGTAAAAGGCCAGACAATTCAATTAGATGATCTGATCGTAACACCAATTGACCAGATCATTACAATAAAAGTGCTAAAGAAACAGCAGACTAAGATAAAGAATGAAGAAATATTGTTGTCTGGAACCAATCAGAGAGGTGATAAAGTCTATTTTGAAGCTTTCTTGGATGAATTTACAGGAAATGAATATCTGTATGGAACAAGAGAAAATGATGATCAGATGACATATGAATTGGATGAAAAAGATCTAACGTACACATTGAAAACAGAAGAAGGGCAGAAGCTTAAGATCAAACCATGAAAACAAAAACCCCTGAAGAATTGATTTTCTTCAGGGGTTTTTGCAACTTTTATATTTATTTTTAAGGTAGGTAGGATAGCAAGTTAAAATTTAAACAGCTTTCTTTATTGTATGATTGTTATTATTATATGTTTTGTTATATCTTACAGATATTCATGATCTGCAAGTACATTTAAGATGTTATGTCCTTCCTGAACACCATCAATGATTCTTCTAGCACGTACGCTGTCACCGATATTGATGATTTCAACGTTAGTATCAGCGAATGCTTCACGGATTTCATCAAGAACAGGAGCGTTTGCTCTCATTCCTAAGCATACGAATCCATAATCGAAAGGAAGATCTTTTTCTTCTCCATTAGCTTTTACTGTGAACGCATCAGCTTTTACTTCGCAAAGAGCTGTTTCAGTCATCTGGTTTACATTGTGTTCTCTCATTAATGTGTTTGTTCCGCATTTAGATACTGGATCTAAGTCTTTACCGATCTGAGGCATCATTTCTACGATACTTACCTGTGCACCTTTTGGAGCAAAGTATTCAACAACGTCAAGACCTACAGCTCCACCACCAACGACAACAACTTTCTTACCTGTGCAGTCTTCTGGATAATCAGCTAAGTGGTTGATCATTCCTGTGATAGAAGCTACTTTAGATCCTTCTTTGTCGATGTGGTCATGTAATCCTTTGATTGGTGGAAGTAAAGGATTAGAACCTGTTGAGTTTACGATGATGTTTGGATGCAGTGCTTTAATTAATGGCAGAGTTGCTTCCTGTCCTTTGAAGATAAACAGGTTTGTTAATTTAGAAGCACGGTGTACAAGGTAGTCAGGGAAGTCTCTTAAACGTTTCTTATCTGGAATCTTAGAGATTTCAACAGCTAATCCACCAAGGTGATCATTCTTTTCGAATAAGAATGTAGTACATCCAACTTCAGCAGCTGTACAAGCAGCTTCAAGACCAGCAGTACCACCACCGATAACAACAACGTTACAAGGTTTATTTACTTTTTTCTTTTTATAGTCAAATCCAGAGTTTACAGTAGGGTTTACTGTACAACGGATTGGACGGTTAACTCCGATACGGTTTCCAGCACATCCGATGTTACAAGAAATACATTTTCTGATGTCATCTTCATGTCCTGTAGCAACTTTTTTCACCCAGTGAGGATCAGCGATCAGTCCACGACCCATACCGATGATATCAGCGTCACCGCGGTCTAAGATATCGTCAGCGACACGAGGATCACGGATGTTACCCATAGTTACACATGGTTTGTTGTATTTTTCTTTTACAGCTTTTGCCATGTAAGATCTCCAACCATCTTTTAAGTAGTTGGCATCGATCTGGAACTGAAGAGAACCATTTAATCCAGCAGATACGTCAAATGCATCAACCTCTTCCTGGAAGTAAGAAAGTAACTCTAAAGTATCCTCTAATGTGTTTCCACCTTCCATCAGTTCATCAGCACTGATACGAACGAAGATAGGGAACATAGGTCCAACCTGTTTACGAACTTCTTCAACAACTAATTTTGTGAAACGAGCACGGTTTTCTGGACAGCCACCGAATTCATCTGTACGTTTGTTAGTTGTAGGAGACATAAACTGGCTTAATAAGTAAGAATGTCCTGCATGAATCTCAACACAGTCAAATCCACAAGCCTGTGCACGAGCAGCAGCTTCTCCGTATTTTTTAACGATTTCGTAAATTTCTTCTACTTTCAGAGGACGAGGAATCTCTCCACCTGCTTTAGAAGGAATATCAGATGCAGATACTGGCTGCATATTTGTTCTCTTAGACTGAGCAGAAGCACCAGCGTGGTTTAACTGAACACCAACGCAAGCTCCGTGAGCATGTAATGTTTCACATAATTTGAAGAAACGAGGCATATAGTTGTCATGATCGATACGGATCTGAGTTGTTCCGTTAGATCCAAGTGGTGAATCAACACTTGCGTTTTCAACCATGATCAGACCAACTCCGCCTTTTGCTCTTTCTGTATAGTAATCAATGTGTAAGAAACTCATTTCTCCTGTCTGTTCACCGTAGTTAGTTCCCATTGGTGTCATCATGATGCGGTTTCTCATTGTCATGTTCTTAATTGTTAATGGTGTGAAAATGTTTTTATAGTTGCTTTTCATTAGAATTGAACCTCCAAAAAATTAAATCCAAAAAATCAAAAAATTAAATTCCATATAATCGGCTTTAGTATAACATACGGTTAATTATTTAACAAATAAATCTTTTTTGAAGAATCAATAAAAAATATCTATTGTTTCTTTTGTGAATTCAATAAACTTACGAACAGCAGGGATCATCGGCATATTTTTAAGATAAGCCATATAAACAGTGTGGTAAGGTTTTACATTACTAAGATGTAGGATTTCCACATCATATGCCTGTAATGATTCTACATGTGCAACAAAACCAATCCCAAAATCTTCTGCAACAAGGGAAGCGATGGCATTTTCATCCGAAGATTCAAAAGCGATAGACGGTTTGATATGGTTTTGTTTGTAAATAGAATTAGTAAAACGTCCAAGACCAGAAGTCTTATCATAACCAATGACTGGATAATCCAGCAGATCCTCTAAAACGAGTTTCTTCTTATATTTTAAAGGATGCTCTGGCGGGGTAATGATCACCATTTCCTGATTAACAACCGGAACAAACTCAACTTCCGGTTCATCGGCAACGAGAGAACCAAAAACGACATCATATTTTTCATTTTTCAGATCCGCAATCAGATTTTTTGTAATCTCCTGACTTAGAGAAAACGTGATCTCATGATTTTCCTGCTGATTTAAGAAACTTCGTACAAGTCTTGGAATATAACTTTTGGCAAGTGGAAATACATATCCGATATCAATGTGCCCGCTGGAACTTCCAGCTAAGGATTTCATTTTATTTTCAGCAATTTTGATTTCATCTATAATACGATTGACATGTTCCAAAAAGATAGAGCCGTATTTGGTAAGTTCGATATTGCGTCCGTTTTTCTGAAATAAAGAAACACCTAATTCTTCTTCAAGATTAGCGATCGAACGGCTTAAACTAGGTTGAGAGATATTTAATTCTTTGGCTGCCTGGTGATAATGTTGTAATTGTGCAACTTTTTGAAAATAGTACAGTTGATTTAAATTCATACATACCTTCCTTATTATAATAATTAATGGTTAAGTTCATTATAACACGATTGATAGTCTGAAGCTATCAAAAAACACTAAAAGATATATTGGAAGTATCAATCAATATGGAATATAATATAGCCATAAGGTTGTTAAAAAATTAACTTTTGGGTAAATGAAACTAATAACAAGCATATTATTTAAGGAGAAAAATTATGGCAGAGAGAATCACAGGACATACTGAATTAATCGGATTAATGGCTTATCCAATCAGACATTCAAGCTCACCTGCAATGCATAATGAAGCATTCGCAACATTAGGACTTGACTATGCATACTTAGCATTCGAAGTTGACAACAGCACATTAGAGGATGCAGTCAAAGGACTTCGTGCTTTAAAACTTGTTGGATCTAACGTGTCAATGCCGAACAAAACAGTTGTAGGACAGTACTTAGATGAGTTATCTCCAGCAGCTAAAATGGCAGGAGCTGTTAACACGATCGTAAATGACAACGGAAAACTGATCGGACATATCACAGACGGTATCGGATACATGCAGTCATTAAAAGACAACGATATTGATGTGATCGGTAAAAAAATGACAATCGCTGGTGCTGGTGGAGCTGCGACAGCAATCGAGATTCAGGCTGCATTAGACGGTGTCAAAGAAATGTCAATCTTCAACATCAAAGATAAATTCTGGGCTAATGCTGAAGAAACAGTAAAGAAGATTCGTGAAAACACAGATTGTATCGTAAATCTTTACGATCTTGATGACAAAGATAAATTAAGAGAAGAAATCGCAGACAGCTACTTATTCGCACAGGCAACTGGTGTAGGAATGAAACCATTAGAAGGACAGACAGTTGTTCCTGATGAAACATACTTCCGTCCAGACCTGATCGTAACAGATACAGTTTACGCTCCAAGAGAGACAGAAACATTAAGACTTGCTAAGAAAGCTGGATGTAAGACAATGAACGGTCTTGGAATGATGTTATTCCAGGGAGATGCTGCTTTCCACTTATGGACAGGAAAACATATGCCGATCGACCATATGAAAGAAGTATTAGATATCAAATATGACTAAGATCAGTCATAACCATATAGCAAACGAGAGGAATTATTAAAATGGATAAAAAATACATACCAAGTGCCTTAGTTCTTTATCTGAACTATTTCATTCATGGAATCGGATGTTCCATCTTAAGTCAGCAGGTAGTAAAAGAAATGCTTGCAAGCCAGTGGGGATTAAAAGATGTTATGGCAGTAACTTCCATTGCAGCAGCATTAGGATTGGGACGTTTGATCTCCCTTCCATTTGCAGGACCTTTATCTGACAAATTAGGACGTCGTTTATCAGTGATCATTGGATGTGCTTCATACGTTATTTTCTTAGTAGGGATCGCATTCTCACCAAATACAACAATTGCTTATATCGCAGCAGTTCTTGGTGGTATCGCGAACTCATTCTTAGATACAGCAACATACCCAGCTGTAACTGAAATTATTTACAAATATACAGGTATCGCAACAATGGGGATCAAATTCTTCATTTCTGTTGCACAGTTATTAATGCCTTTCTTCTTAGGTATTGTAGCAGGAACAAGCATGTCATACTTAATGCTTCCAGTTATCGCTGGTGTATGCATCGGTATCATGGGAATCTTAGCAATCTTTGCTCCATTCCCAGCAACATCTGAAGCAGGAAAATCTGAATCTTTCATCAGCAACTTAAAGAATGCACATTTCTCTATCGAGAGTATTGCATTGATCCTGATCGGATTCACAAGTACAGCTACATTCCAGTTATGGTTAAACTGTGCTCAGACATTTGGTACTGAAATTGCAAAAATCCCATCTCAGAATGTATCTGTGATGCAGACATACTATTCTGCAGGTACAATGGTAGCATTATTCGTAACAAGTGTATTGATCACAAAATTCAAACAGGTAAGATTCCTAGTGATCTACCCAGCAATCTCTCTTGTAATGTTAGCATTAGTTTACATTATTAAGACACCTATGATCTGCTATGTTGGAGCATTCGTGATCGGATATGCAGCAGCAGGCGGAGTGCTTCAGATGGCAACAGCCGTTGTAAATGATCTGTTCCCTAAAATCAAAGGAACAATCACAAGTTTAGTTATGATCGCATCTAGCTTATGTAACTATACAATCTTAACAGCAGCTGCAAAAATGACATCTACAAGCGTAATCATGATGAATATCGTAATTACAGCAATCGGAATCTTATTAGCACTTTTCGTAAACGTACGTTATGGTGTATTATTAAAG